>LKMJ01003462.1_pt1 | contig 14680 bp, 13 predicted proteins | sample 643391 | NCBI WGS metagenome assembly LKMJ01 (sample SAMN04112250, study PRJNA286221) | soda lake metagenome | biome: soda lake; feature: Kulunda Steppe; material: water; isolation source: sample PL-Br10 brine of Picturesque Lake | place: Russia: Kulunda steppe | collected 2010-07
CCCCCCCCAATTTTCCAAAACATGGGGCTCATCAATTCCTAAAGTTCACTGTGGATTTGTTTCATGTTAAGAATTATCACCGTAGGTCTAAGGTACCAAGTGTGAAAGGGAAACAGGAACCTCCTCAAATAGCCTGCGACTTACATTTTTTCTGGTCATTTCCTTAAAGGCAGACAACACTGCAAAAGTTTGTTGTTTTTACAAGGCAGAATGGTTCCGGGACAACTATGTCTGCCAGCTTTTATAACAACAACAAGCATAAATTTTATTTTCACCACTTTATTTTAACATTATGTTTTGAACCGATTATCTTTTAGGTTACATTGGACATGACAAGCTACAGCCAAGAACAGTCTGAGTCTCAGCTTTTTGGGTCTGCAACTGGCTATGTTGGACATGAAAAGGTATGCTTATTCAGCTTGGTTATCTTGCACTGTCCATGAAGTTGCTTGCTCCTGCTGCATTTGACCTAAGGAACTTGTTTGGATCATCCTGACAAGCCCTCAAGCAGAATCTAATTCTCTGCACCACCGGCTGCCTTTCAAGGGCGGGATACTCACGGAGAAAGTTCTTAAAACTCCGTACTGTGTGGTGCTGATTGATGAGCTTGAGAAGGCCCACAAGACGGTCTTGAAAGCACTTATGCCGGTGAGTACCGATTGAATTGAATTGTGATGATAATGTTCACTTCAAAATTGCATGGACAGATATCCCATTTAAAAAGTCCTCCCTGTCAGCGTTTGTATTTCTCTCTGATGATTGGCCATACCCTAAATGCTCCAAACTGTTCATCCGGGCATCTCTTTATGCTCAAAATAATCATAGGGTCCATGAGCTTGCTTAGGATCTGCTCTAGTATGGATACACCAGCCCGCTACTCTTGCCCATTGTAGCTTGCAGATCTGCAACTTTTGTCTGCATGTTTTTACCCGAGCGTTCCTTTTTGTTTACTTTTCAGATATGCTTATTTTCATTTGTCTGGTCTGATCGGTCAAAAATGCTGGTAGAGTTGTTGTTCATTTGTCTATTTACAGAGGCATATTATGTCCTTTAACACTGGTAATATGTCAAATACGTACCAAAATACAATTTAATTCCTAAGCATCTAGGAAACTGCTACAGTCAGTCTCTTTTCAGTCGCCTAGTTTCTACATTACTTGGTTAAAATAGCCACTAAGTGGGGTTCATAAGTGTAGAATCCTCCATGTCTGCAATCAAAAGAATCGAGGAGCCATGCCTTTTCTGGGCCTTCATGCAAAGTGTGTTTGCCCAGTATGCCCCCTCCGTAGGATTGACTCGTGTCAGCAGGTCATTGTGATCCTGAGTATACAATGAAATTCAACATTCCTGACATGAAACCACCTTGCCTTAGGCTGCGTTCACACACATTTTTCACGCTTTTCCCGTCCAGTGAAACACTGAAAAGATTTTCCACTCAATTGTTTTTGCTCCACCTAACCCTAACTCCTCCATGTCCTTTCATCTCTTCCAGCATTGCATTTGGAAACAACACGCTTATGTCTACTAGCTTCCAATGACCAGCAATAGAATTCAAAAAAGTTCTTTACGGATGCTCCTCAAGCAGCAATGAGGCAGCATTGCAACACAGACTGCACTGTTTATAATTATGCACTTATTAGGGGCCTGCAATGCTGCAGACACCCTCGTTTAAGCACTCGGCTTATAGCCTGCAAGGTCTTGCAAGACAGTCAATCGACCCTGGGCCATCAGGGTAGAGGACCAGGACAATGCTGGAAAGTTTGCAGCTTTTTCTTACTGCGGCCAGCGAACACTTGAAAAATCATCTTTTTCCCCTGTGTATGTGGCCATGGTGCATCAGTCCTTGCCTTTATTTGAGAGTTTGTCCGCATGCAAAGAAAGCCATTTTTTTGCGTGCAAGTGCTCCTCAAATTGACTCTCTTAAGGCTCAGGAAATGTAAGCGATAACTATCCTTATCATTTTCTATTTGCCTGACATTTGTACCACATTTTGCACCTCGCAAGTGTAAGCCTGGCAAACACATACATTAGACATCATTTCGGTGCTCTGTAGGCCTGGAGAATCATCACCATCCAGTGCTGCAGCCGCATTAATTACAGATGTAAATAATGTAGGGAAACCATGTCTCCTCCGACATCATCCAAGGTTCTTTCTGACGTACAAAACCTCGAACAAGGAGTTTAAAGGGGTCTTGCACGATTGGGAACCTCCCCAAGGGCTTTCTGGGACCATCCCCTTTGACCCCAAACAAAGTGAAAATTCCTCTTCACAATGCAGGTCTTAGACAAAGGGCACATCAATGATAGTAAGGTAAGTATATTCTTTGCCTTGCTTGTTGGTACTTCATTTCTTGTCCTTGTAACCAGTATGTGGTGCTTTTATTTCAAAGTCATCATGCTGTATTGCTCTTGCTGCAGGGCCGTACAGTTGACTTTAAGAAGACTATTATCATAATGACATCAAATCTGGGAGGCAAGCTCATCTACGAGGAGTTCAGTGCAGCCAGGGCACGACTTGACAGTGCCGCACTCCCCGAGTCTGAGAAAGCGGATATTAAAAAGCATATAAAAGAGTTGGCAATGAAGGAGGTGTGTTCAAGTAGTCATGTAAACTTTAAGATTGATTGAGCTAAGTTTCAGGAAAGTAGCAGCTTGAAAGAGGTTTCCGGAAAACAGTCAAGTATACATACCTACAGTGTAGTTGTTGAGAATTTAGATTATGACAATTTCACTGAGGTTTTTGGAATATTTTGACGTACTATTGGTGGTTTAGTGTTAGCTGTAGCTTGTTTCTCTGCTGGTTAATTCCACTGCCTTTAAGCAGCTCCTAAATTAGAATGGTTCCAAATTTTTAAGACTGTTAAACCACCATATAAGTGCTTGTTAATCTATCTTGTCCCTTTATCTAACCAAGTGATTTCCTCTTGTCCAGGTATTTGAATTTTTTTCTGATTGTCCGGAGTTCCAAGGCAGGTTGAATGGCACCATCATGTTCGCGCCTCTCAGGTCTGTTCCTGCTGCTTCAAGTGTGCTACGAAATGCTTGCTCAACTTGCCCTGTTTGCTTAAGTTGACACTTGTTCTCTATGCCTTTTCAGCAGATTAGTCATGAACTCAAAAATGCGACATCATTTCACTCATTTTTCTTTTAAGAATAAAGATAAGTATTGAAATTAGTATTTACAATTCATGTATTTGACATTTTCAAGGGTGGTTCTCTGAATCTCGAAGAGGCTCGTCGAGCCTCTGCAGAGCCTCGGCCTATGTAGAGAGGGCCTCGGTGATGCATTATTGTTAGAAAACTGCTTTTCATAGACGCCCAAACGCCCTAGACATTTTTGTACAGGTTTGATAGTATTAAAAGCAAATATTTTTAGTTGGACCAGCCCTCCTGGAGGCCGGACTGAGTCTGGTGAAACCCGAACAGCTGGTAAGCAACCCCGCCCGCCCATCCCCCAAGCTTCCCCACAACACATTGCTGCTCAGTCTGAAATTCCGCATTTCGTTTACGCTGCCTCCTGGTTGTCCTCATCAAGGAGCTGCAGGCTGCTTGCCAGGTCTGCCTCTGCACTCATGCTGCACTGCCTGCTGTTACAACACACATAGATAAGCTTCCTTTCACGCTCCAGAGTGAGCCTGGATAAAAAAGCTTGCCGTTCATCAGCCCCCAACCTGACCAGTTGCGCTCGCTATCTCAGGCTGAGTGCATGCACAGCAAGTGCACTGCTACTCCTGCCAAAGCTGGGAAGCTCCTCTTCGCCCACAAGCGCCAGAAGTTGACACGCTCGATGATGAGTGGCAAGCTGCCATTTTCTTTGTGGAGGAGCCCATCACCCATCTCACTCTGGGTTTTGTTAAAGGGTTTCAGCTTGGCCCGCCTGCATACGCCGCACGACACCCTCCTTATGCGCATAGAGCTCACACAGGCAAAGCTTAAGCCATTTAATAAAGACATGCAAACACGCACCGTTTCACTTGTTATATGCATGCCCCCATGCAAGAACACACACGTGCACATGCACATGTACGTACACTGCCTGCAGTTCTAAGCACCCACCATTTTTGCACTCCACACATGTCTGTGCATAAGCCCTATCCAGCATGGATCTCGAGATGGTCTTGCTGCAGACATATGAGGCAATGTTTCCTTCCTTGCTGTCCAGACAAAAAACAATCTTCTCAGGAAATCTGCAGGATTTCCTCAATAAAAAATTTGCAGACCCCAAACTCACTGTGTTGGTAGGTTAACTCCAAGCAGGGAAAAGCTTTACTTGAGGTCTGGGTCTTCAATGAGCTTGAGTGGGAGGGAGATCTTGTACAGGATCATCACAAGATGCTCCCTGGCCAGCTCGCGCGTCTTTTTCATGTCGTCAATCCGCAGCTGACCTGGCGGCAGCATCGTCTGGCGTTTGAAGCTGATGCCTCCTGTCTGCCCGTTGCTGCTGCTGCCTGCAGCAGCAGCCCTTGGGGAATCAGACCCTCCCTCACTACCAAGTGATGACTCTTGCAAACTGTGCTTTTCAGATGCGTCTTACAAGCATCAGGGGAGTTGGATGGGCTGAGCAGGTGCTTGCACAGCTTGCACTGTTTGCACAAGATGGGGTCTGCGTTACTCTCACTGACATGCACCACACTCATGCATTGCCACCACCAAGACTTCCCTTAGGCCTTTTTTTTTACAGATTCAAAGACTGCATCTGCCATCACTTCATCCTGCCCAGCAAATCTTAGTGAGCCGAGGCACCTGTCCCCCACATCAGCCATGCTTGCATTCCGTCATCGCAGTGAATATGTATGGGCATGCCTTCATGTAATAATAACATGATCAAAAGGATATGATTAATCTGACATACTTAAGCGCGTCTAGGCGCTGTTTCAGTGAAAGAGGGTCACCGAGGCTGTGGAGCTTTCTGCAAAGAGGCTCTTCAAGGCTCACCGAGGCTCGCCGAGGGCGAGCCTCATCAAGTTGGGTACCCATCCTTAGACATTTCGCATTTCTAACAAGTCAGTATCAAGCCGTTGGCCTGCATGCCCAGGAGACTCAAGACAGATTTCCAAAGCAGCTGCAATCCTGCACCTAGTTAGGTGCATGCCTGCGCAAGCAGCTTGCTAGCAACGTAGGGATCCCATTCCTGGAAATGGAGATGTCCAATGATAGAGTTATGGTGGCACTTTGTCACTGCCTAAAATCCAGCAGATGATGTGCAATTATGGGAGAATGGTCAATTATACCTCAGGAATGCTTGAAAGGCTATAGTTGTAATTTGAACTTCACATCAAACACAAAAATGGTTCAGTAGTGAATCTGTAACTCCACGACTGCACTTCAGTGCATTCCCGGATCCACAGATTAAGACTTGTTGTTTTTTAAGGATTATATGATTCCAAGCAGCATAGGTTTCTTGCTGAGGCTTTGACTGGAAGCTTCAGCACTGTAAATGAGTACGTAAACCATTTTGTTTTTGAAATCCATATTGTGTGCATTCCAAGCAGTCTAGGTTCTGTACAGAAGCTTTTCGATTGCATTGCATATCATAGCAGTTAGTAGACGTGGACATCAAATACAAGTCAAAGCTAGATGATGAAATGTATTACTTGAGACACTTTCTAGAGTTTCAAGGTGCTGGTCCGCGCATTATATCTGGGAAAATTTATCTGCCGTCGTGCTCCGCTCCGCTCCGCAACTGGGCTCCGCTAGAGCCCAGGTCCCGGACTTCTTTTTGAGGGCGTCAAAGAAATGATAATTTCTTTCTGTGGAATTCTTGCAGTGTCAGGGCGCAAGGCTAATCCCTAACCCTAACCCTAACCCTAACCCAAATTGCGAGGAGGTGTGTGGCAAGGAGACGTATACCTGGGGCCGCCGCGGTGCTTTGCCTGCGGCTTGGAATGAACATTGGGCCTCCATGGCATGCATTTGCATGGAAGTTTGCGCTCCAGGATAAAATGTACAGTGTGGGAAAGTGCAAGTCCTGGAGACTTGTGATCTCATAGCCCTGTTGTATGCCAGCAATGGCTGCACATGTAAATTGAGTGCTAGCAGGCAAGTTTAGTGCGTACTTCCGTTGCTATGAAGTCTATGGCTCGGGAAGCATGCAGCCTTATGGGTTGCCAGCAGCCCAGGCTGGCATGCGCCAAGGTACAAGCATCGCCTTCTGGAAGCTGCTGAGCAATGGAGCACCAGGGATCCTAAGCAATGGCAGGCAGGCAGCAAAACTGAGCGTCAGCATGGCCGGAAGAGCGGCGTCAATTTTGTGGGAAGCTGAGCTAGATGATATGCTAACTTAAATCTTACTGTAGGAGAAATGCATTTTTTTTCTAGAACATTAGCGATGAGATTACCCCAGCGCGGTTGCCATTTACGCACCTGGATGGAAGCGCTTATTGTCTTATTAATCAAGGCAGGCGCAGTTCTATCAGTGAGGAGCCTCAGCTCGGGTGGCACAGTGGCAGCATCTGAATTTATTCGAAGCCACAGGCAAAGTACCAGAGCGTCCCCAGGCATATGTCATTTTCCCAAACATCTCTGTTACATGCTGAATAGCCCTGCACCCTGACGCCAGAAGAATTTAACGGAAACGAATGATTAAGTGTTTGAAGCCCTTTAGGTGGGGTACAGGTCCTGGGTTCCGCATGATGGCAGATGGACATTCATTGATAGGTTACCAAACCAATGAATGTCTCAATTTCCGGGAATGGTATCCTTAGATTGCTTGCATACTGCTTGCGCACGCATGCACCTGGGTGCAGGCCTGCAGCTTGCTTTGGAAACCTGTCTATACATAGGAATCGGTGTTTGCTATTAGTGCTGTTTAGCGCTTAGCGCTTGATTTTAACCCTAATCCTAAAACCCTAACCCTTAGCACTAACCCTAACCCTAATCTATATAGCGCTATAGAGCGCCAAAAAGAGGTCTCAGGTATAGCGTGCCAAATTGAATTGAAGAATCACGTCTGGCCCTAATGATTAAAAATATAATTGTGCGAATATATTGGCGGAATTGGGGATAAGCCATGAATAAATCTGGGGACGGATGGCATTTAAACCCATATTCATGGCAGTGCCACCCCTGAAGACACTCAAGGGGAAGGCAGCAGGTCTCCTTAGAAAGTGGTCTGACAGGTTTTCAATAAAGAATTAGCCAGAGCGGGGCTGTGTGATGGAGTCACAGTGACTATGTTAGAGCGGGGCTGTGTAATGGAGTCACAGGACTGTCCATTGGAGTGCAAATGTTACCAGCCAATCTCAGCCCCACGAACCCTAGAAAGATGCAGCATCACAAAATATGCGGCAAGCACTGGTAGCAGAAGGGGTTTGCACAATCCCCAAGGAGCATGCCAGGGAGCAGGAGGAGAACAAGGCGAGGAGGGGCGTTGATGTAGACTGTGTTGGGAAGTCAGTGGTCTAGAAGCAGCATATCAAGTCCATATTAAAAGGCCCCGCACAGCACAAGGAATTCAATTGTCTCATCGCCTTTAATTTCATCGATTATATAAAAGGTCCCTTTTATCGAGCTGGAGTGCCCTGCGCTCGAGTGAGTAGAGTCCATGCAAGCAGCTCCATGCAAGCAGCCATGCAGCGAGCAGTAGTAGCATTTGCATTAGCACCAGCACCAGCACCAGAAGAAGGTTTTAAAGAGCAGACAGAGGAAGATAACAATCAGCTTTGGGCAGCAAACAGCACTTGAGAGTGTTAAGGTAGGGAGTGCCTTGGAACACAAGCATGTTCTTCAGATCACAATGCACCTGTTCTGAAGGGCCAACCTGTCAGCATTGTATTTTTGCAGGCACTATTTCAAGGGTGTGTATAGATCTGTCATAAGTATTAAGGGAATTGTGGTGTGAGGGGCCCGGGATTACTAAGGCATGCGCCCCTGGGTACTAGGCACATGAGAAGGAGTGTAACCCTTGTGCCAGACATAGTGCTTCATCTGGTTGCTAGAGTCCCCATCCCCAGCAGAACTATTTTTTTTCTTTTTAATGTTTTGTATGGTGGCATTATATAGGGTGTTGAGTTTTCTTTTGATTCTGATGCTGAATTTTTGCAAGTGCTTGGTGGAGTTTTGGCATACATAGCAGCTGGAATATAGCAAAATATGCCGCTGTATTGCAATAAACCTCTTCTTGCTGATCCCTCCCTATGAGGCACCAGCGGCATGGCACTGATGCTCGTAAGTACATTTTTGGCCCATCACTTCTAATGTCTGCATTCAAATCATGCCAATCCACCCCTGGCATTACGCTGCCCGCGGTTGCATCATTTCCTCCTCCTCTGCCCGCCTTGGGAACGGGCCCCGGCGCATGACCTGTTCCTTCTGGATGACGTTTTCAGGCCTTTTTAAATTTCGTTCTCCCACAAGGGCACCCGCGTGCTGTGCTGCACAATGATAGAGTGACCGTGCTACACGTCCCAATTTTGCTGTGACCTTCAGAAGAGAAGGGTGCAGGCAGCTTTTTTGGTAAGCAAACAACCCCTGCACAGCTTCCAGACAGGGAATGACAGATTAAAGGTACCCCTGCGCTGCCTGGGGCTGGCGTGTGTCTCGCTCTGCTGCGCTCCGCTCCCATGCCCTGGAGAGATGCTGGCGAATTTCTGGTGTTTGGTATTGGACACTTATCTCCTTATCATCTCAGCCTTGCTGGCCGCTGGCCTGTAACTCACTGCTCGCCTGCACTTCTTGGCAGAGCCAAAGCAGCGCTCCTAATTTTGTCATGCCTCACTCAAGCTAGCGCTGTTCTGCTGCTGCTGCTGCTGCTGTTGTTGCTGCTGCCACCTTTCTGAGCATTTCCAGGGCCTTATCTTCGTCAAGACAAGCTGCTGAACTCTTTCGTCTGCAGTGCTCAAAACTACCCTATCTAGGCTATTATAATATATTTAAATGGTATCAAACACTTGAAACGTCAGCAACAATATCCGTTTATGCAAATACTCACTTTCCACCTGGTGCTTGTGCAGCCCGTTTCTAACGTCAATAACGTTAACATGGTTCACTCACACCTATTTTCTCTTCATTTTTGATAACAATTTAGATCCTGGGGGTCACTGAATGTTCCTTCATATTGCATACTCCAATAGTCTTGTTTCAATGATAGAGCCAATGACCTTTTTATTTAAAGCCATACTCGCTGTCGCATGTCCCATTCAGCTGCTTTCGCTGTTTCTGCTGTTGCTCTGCCTTTGTAGCGCATGCACAAGCTCTCAGCACACCTGATTGCTGGGCAGCCCCAAGGGCAGCAGCTGTATCCACACCACAGGCTTCTTTTTAATCAAAAATGACGCCTCTTTGACCTTGGCCTACCCACAGGCCTGGGTGGAGCAGAAGGGGGTTTAGCTGCACTAGCAGCCGCAAGCACCCTCTCTCTCTAAGCGATTCTCTGAGCCAGGGTGGGGTCCTGGCGGAGGCGTCGCTGCCCGTCACCCTCTGAGCGCTTCTGCTTTGTGCAACTCACATCAAAAAGTGCCCTTTGCCTGTTTGGGCATGGGGGTTCTTAGGGGGGGCCACGGCAAGGCGGTGTCCAAACAACCATTGGGCTCTGAAACAAATCTTTCTTGCTCCTGGCAGGTTGCGAGAGGTTTCTGGATTTATTTTCTAGATCACAAGATCCCTAGGAGCACTAGAGTATCTGCTCTAAAATCTTTTGGTTCACAATATAGAACTTTTCTTGCGAATTGTTCAGTTTTAGTTGGTGTCTGAATGGGAGGCAGGCTTGGAGGAGGTTGCGGCAATATAGGAGTTTTCAGCAGTTAAAGAAGACAGGCTGTCGAGAGAAGAGGCTGCTGCGACGCTGGCAGAGTGACGAATTGAGGAATTGCATATTTAATGGCATGATTGGAGGGGCCTTGTGGACCAAAAGCTTGTAGGAACGTGAATGGTAGTATTTAAGGACCTTGCATTAATAAAGACTGGCAACACCAAAGGAGCATGTGATAGAGTGAGCCCTCTACAACCCATGGCGCAATTTCTTCCATGCCTTATAGTTATTTTCCGTGTGTCAATCTTTACTCTTTACTCAGGATTGATGAGATTGAAGAACTTGTTAGGCTGAAGATCGGTGTGCTTGTTTCTCAACAGGCAAAGAAAGGCATTCACTTGGTAAGAAAGCATTGCTAAAACTTGTCGAGGCATGCATCTGATCATTATGGTGGCATTTTGATACCTAAATTGCATTTTAATGCCGTGTTATAATTGCAGTCTTCAAAACGCGCGTGTGCACCCAAAGTGGCCTTGTCATGATCAAATTTGGTACACTATCAGTCTTTTAATACACTGTTGTCATTAGGTGCATATTGGACTCAGAATGGAAATTGCATATGATATGCCCCGTGCGCTTATGCATTTACAGGTTGTGATGCCAGAGGTTGTAAAAGCTCTTGCAACGAAGGCTTCTGAAGAAAATCCTTCCTTGGGGGCCCGCCAAGTGGCAAAAAGAATCATTCCAGAGGAAGTGCAAAGCCCTCTTGCTGACTTCTTTGCAGGCATGTGTTGTGAGGTAAGGTTTCTTATACTCAAGACTTCATTTAGCTGACAGGTCCCCACGCTAGCGGCGCTAAAGCTTTCTTTAAATAATACAAAATAGCCTGGTGAAATTGAGAAAATGGTTCTTTAGAAGTTTATGAGGATATATATGTATTAAATGTTGCTTAGCAGCAACTTGCTGGGTACTTTAATATAATTTGTAAAATGTGGCATTGGGGTGGCAGCAGTAACGCATTTCCGCGTTGTCAGGGTTGGTCATGCGTTTGCTCATTGAAATGCTCATGTTACACAGTCAATGCGCGTACTGGACGTCAGTATGTCCGTATCTGGGGTCATGTTTGAGGATAGTTGTCGGGGGATAAGAGGGCGAGGGGGGCCTGTGAGTACAGCCACCTGTAGTAGCCTCCCTAGCCCCTCTTCCCCTGCAATTTAACAATTAAATATAAAGTCGAGGTTCCAAAAAAAGAGGGGAAGGAGTAGGATTGTGTCATGAAGTGAAAAGACAAGTCGCTCATGCGCGCCAGCAAAAGTACTAAAAGCTCGTCGTTGTCGCTGCTGCCTCCTCGGCCAGGAAGTGCCAAGTGGATTATGCTGCCCTGCAGCCCGTCCTGAGTGAATTGAAATCCTGAACCCATTGATACTCAGAGCAAGGCATTAGCAGCAGCGAAGCAGCGCCAGCTCAATTTAGGCACAGGGGCAACTGCGTGCAACACCTTACCATTGCCAAGTAGTTCTGAGGAATGTCCATTTGAGAGCAAGGCTGAGCTCAAACACAGGAAACGCAGAGGGCTGGGGGTTTGATGCTTCCTGTGGGACGTATTGGGGCTTTGAATCCGCAAATTGTAGCATGAGGGCTTAGGTTAGAAAACCCTAATTAATCGTACTTATTTAGATGGTGCAAAATGTGAATAACTACTCGTGGCCCTACTCTACCTTGCTGGAAATCTGCGTTAAGGAATGAAATGTTCCTTAGAGGGAAGAAGAAGAGGCTGAATGAAACATGCAAAGGGTTTGGCTTGGGGCTTGCTTGGGGATGGGAGGCAGTGGGCACAAGCTCATCTGGTGGGAAGCCGCAAGGGCAGCAGTGTACATCATGGGCCTTTTTTTACAGATGCTGGAGCTACAGCCTGCACTATCAGAAGGTATAGGTGGAGGAGGGGATAGTGTGGAAGCAGAAACCGGTACCCTCTCACGCTCAGCAACTTCACTGGGCTGGGTTGGTTGTTGGCAAATACACAACTTCCTGGGCTGCCCGTCTCCCTATGGGCATTTTTGCTACTAACACCAACGCCTTAAAGCGTCTTTTGCCCATAGGGGCGTGCAGGTCCGTAGAGTGGTAAGGGTGGGGGCATTGGCTAGTTCACCTCACCTTGTGTGCTTTAAAATTTGTTTAAATTCTAATCCTAGCAGTTCCTCTCAGCTCAAAAAATGGCTTTCTTGCAAGATTGCCAGGATCAGTAAGAAATAATATTAGCATAACAAAACGAGTCTGATATGTGGAGCAGCAGGCTGAAAGAAGGTAGTGCAGCGAGAAGCACAGAAAGAAGCGCAGTAAGGCGCCAGATGCAGCTTTCGTGCAAAAGGCTCAAATCACACACAGCTGTATGCAGCATATAGTTTGCAGTTGTGTGGCTGTCGTCAAGATCATGTTGCATTGACTTGCAGCCGTGGCATGCATTTATACATGGAAGGTCAGCGGTAAGATCTCAGCATGTATAGACATGCAATTCAGATGGGCATTGTCGTTTCTGTCTGAGAATCCGTGAAGGGATTAGCCAAGCAGCTTAAAATGAGTGCACGAGCGTGCCTTGCTACATGCAAACAAAGACATGAGCATTATCTGTAACACGGCTGCCTGGCTAAAGCACGCCAAGCAACATTGATACTGACAGACTAGCTTGCCCTCGTCAATGCACAATATCCTTCAATGCCTTATTTTGTCGTTCTCTCCTCTTTTTCTTCCTGTTTCCACTCTAACAATGTTGAATGTTGACATGTATCCTTCTTTTCCTTCACAAGTCGCCATTCCTTGTGACTGTCTTGTCCACAGGAGGGTGATGCAGTGATCGTATTTGCCCGGCCATCAAAGCAGCTTCCAGTGATCATAATCAAAGTTCCACATGGTGCAGAAAATGAGGGAGCGGTAAGTGAGGGGTCTGAACTTGACTCAGTGACAGGCACCACACTTATGTATTTCCGCCACCAAGACTACCATTTGGCCTTCTAGAATTACACTGTTTTGAAGATGGCATCTGTCATCCTTCATCTTGCCCAGCAAACCCTCGTGAGCCGAGGCACCTTCCCCCCACATCTTCCTTGGTTGTGTCCCCCTCAGCGTCATAGTGTGTTCTTATGAAAAAGTTAAAGTTAAATGATAAAGGTTACCAGATTTATCTGAAGTTTCTGCATGCCAAAGCGCTGTTCCAATGAAATAGGGTTACCAAGGCTTTAGCACTAAAGGCAACGAGGCTTCCCGAGGCCCTCAGTGAGCCCTGGTGATCTGGCTACCCACCCTTATGCACGATCGCTTGCAGTGCTGCTGAGACCTTGTTGGCTGAATCAAGTTTTCCCCTGAAACGTTTTGAATTCATCACAAACTCATCAAAGTCGTGTCCTAACCTCAGAAAACAGGGATTTGAGTCCATTGTCCTGCTGTGTGTGCTCACAAAGTTGCTCACATACTGCCTTCTCTCTGTGTGCCTGCACCATTTGCGTTCTTGCAAACTCCATGCAAAACCCAAAAGCCAATTCATAAGATAAAGCTCCAACTCTTGGGGGAATATGTATCTGTCAAAGAGGTTTGGAGGAGAGTTGCTTCTACGGTTAAGCTGCCCAAGAATCCTATTATCTCCATGGGGCGGGTTTAATGCGTATACATCAAGCTATTTGCTCAAATTGACACAATCTGTCCAAACAATTCACTAGAGTTGATGTGGGTGTGTGGGCAGGCAGACGTCTTAACACACCGTAGGAAGTACTATACCCATCTGCTTTTTGTGCAAGCTTTCAAAGCTGGCCCGACCCTGGAGTCATCTGCAACACACAAAAAGTTGGAAATTGGCTAGTTAACAAAAAATAACTCTTCAGAATCACTGCTATGTCTGCAATGTGGGCAGTGTTGCACAACAATGGGGCCTTCTGCCCTGTTTTATGGTGTGGGTTCAGGAGGTGTGACTTCACTCTGTTTAGCCTTCCCTACAAGCACCAACATAGAGACTTAAAAGAGCATGTGGCGTTTTTGTCTGCCCACACAATCATAAATACCCCTTGGAGCTCAACCTAGCTGAAATATCTGGTGGAAATGGTCTAAGTCATGATGCTGTCGTTACCTGCGGACTGATTAATTTCTGTCCACTGTGTTGAGTACTTGCAGAAAGCACAAGCAGCCGTAAAAGCCATTCAAACCATCAAGATAAAGGCTCAAGAAAGTAAGGTGCGTGTGTTTTTCGTGCATTTGTTCTGCTAACCTCTGTAAAATTGTAAAGCTTGTTTGACTGTATGCAATAAGGCATTGCATTGGATAATGAGGAGGAGGTGTGCTGCTGCTCTAGCTGTTAGTCTGAGGCTAGGCCTTGGCCCTAGATTGCCTCTTTTGATAGATTCAAATCAGATGGCCTCTTGGGATGAATGCAAATAAGGAACTTGGCAAGCATGGGTGGAGGTAAAAGAGGTAGAGCGTGGTTTGCGTTGAAGGGGCATTTGCAGCAAACAGGTTGCAGATCTTAAGCACGGGGGACGTCCCTGACTTTGTGCGCCAGGAGAATCCTTGCAATTCTTTTTGTATATCTTCATTTTGGCTGAATGCTTGAAATGCAGGATGGGGCAACAGCCCTTTGTGTAGCTGCTGATGAAGGAGCATTGCCAGCAGTGCAGTACCAGATTGCCCTTGGATCAAACGTGAATGACGCCAACAAGGTAATTGGATTGCTACAGCTCTTCATTAGAGAATGGGCTTGCACTTATGCGTTGAGCCCTGGCATGTTCATAAAAGGTTTACATTTGATTAGTTAAGGGCGGGTGTTGGTCCAACTTCCGGAGCGTTCCCTGTTGCAATGGTGACACCAATGGATCTTGTGGCTGCTTTGTGGCTATGAAGCTCGTGGTTCCCTAATACACGGCCTCTTGCTTTAACACAGATGGTCACTCATTCGACAGAATCAGGCTGTGCGCATGTGCATGGTGAGCAGCGCACAAGCGCAGTGCTCCC
>LKMJ01003463.1_pt1 | contig 14675 bp, 16 predicted proteins | sample 643391 | NCBI WGS metagenome assembly LKMJ01 (sample SAMN04112250, study PRJNA286221) | soda lake metagenome | biome: soda lake; feature: Kulunda Steppe; material: water; isolation source: sample PL-Br10 brine of Picturesque Lake | place: Russia: Kulunda steppe | collected 2010-07
CACTCGAAGCGAGCCGCCGACGTCGGAGCCGGTCGCCAGCCGGACGACCCCGGCCGCGAGCGCCGCTGCCGAACCGCCCGAGGAGCCGCCGGCCGAGCGCTCGTGATCGAACGGCGTCGGGGTCGCACCGACGAGTCGGTTTTCGGTCTTGATCGTGTGTCCGAGCGCCGGCGTGTTGGTGGTGCCGACGACGACGGCGCCCGCCGATTCGAGTCGTTCGACCGTGATCGAATCCGCCGCCGCGACGTTGTCGGCGAGCGCTTTCAGCCCGAGCGTGTGAGGGACGCCCCGTTTCCGGCTCCGGAGGTCCTTGATCGCGACCGGGACGCCGTGGAGGGGTCCGAGATCCTCGCCGCGGGACGCGGCGTCGTCGGCCGCCGCCGCCCGTTCGCGTGCGTCGTCTTCGAGGACAGTTATGAACGCGTTCAGCTCCGCTGTTGCCCCGATCCGGTCCAGCGACGCGCCCACGAGATCGGCGGCCGACCGACGCCCCTCACGGACGTCGTTTGCGAGCTGAGCGGCCGAAACGTCCGGTGGTGAGTCCATACCGGACGATCGACCGATTCGGAAATAAATCCCGGTCACGGCAGGAGCCGTTCCCGGCCGGGGATGGGGGACATCCTCACGGAGGACACTATACACAATCCTTAATATATTGACGCCGGTCAGTTAACATATGACCGTCGTCAGCGTTTCGATGCCCGACTCACTGCTGGACCGACTCGACGAGTTCGCCGAGGAGCACGGCTACACGGGCCGCAGCGAGGTCGTCAGGGAGGCCTCGCGGAACCTGCTCGGGGAGTTCGAGGACAAGAAACTCGAGGGGAGGGATCTGATGGGCGTCGTCACCGTCGTCTTCGATCACGAGACCTCGAGCGCCGAGGAACGGATGATGGGGATCCGACACGACCACGAACGGCTCGTCGTCTCGAACGTCCACAACCACGTCGGCGATCACTACTGTATGGAGCTTTTCATCCTCGAGGGAACCCTCGAGGACATCTCGACGTTCGTCGGAAAGATCCGGGCGACGAGCGACATCCTCTCGGTCGATTACTCGGTCGTCCCGATCGACGATTTCGGCGCGGCGCTGGCGGAGTGATTTTAGTCCTGCCTGCGGCCCAGCGCTGTCACACCGTCGAGGTCGGCGAATGTGACGGCGGCGACCGGACCGAAAGGAGCTATGGGTCCGGAGAGCGATCGTCTATGAAATGACCGACCGAAACACGCCGGGACGGGGGCGAACCCCCGAGGCCCGCGCGATCGAACCGGCCGCCCCGGACGCGTTCGGCCTCACACAGGTGTGGTGGGGCGACGGCAAGGGGAAGACGACCGCGACGCTCGGGATGGCGCTCCGGGCGGCGGGCCACGGCTACCGGGTCCATCTCCTGCAGTTCATGAAGGGCGGCGCCGACAGCGTCGAGGACGTCCGCGGGGAGTACAACGCCATCGCCGCGCTGCCCGGGCTCAGCTACGAGAACCTCGGCCACTACGGCTGGCACGCGATGAACGACGGGAGCGACGAACGCGATCACGCGGCCGAGGCGACAGCCGGTTTCGATCGGGCGAAAGAACTCGTCGCGGCGGCGTCCGAGGCCGATCTCAGGTCGCCCTTCGACCTCGACGGCGATCCGGACGACGGGGTCCACATGCTCGTCCTCGACGAGATTCTCTATGCCGCCGACAGGGAACTGATCGATCCCGAGGCGGTGGTCGAGTTGATCGAGACGAAACCCGACGACCTGGAACTCGTCCTTTCCGGGAGCCATGCGCGACCCGACTACCTCATCGACGCGGCGGATCTGGTCACGAACGTCCGCAAGGAGAAACACCCGATCGACGTCGGGCAGCGCGCCCGGAAAGGGACGGAGTACTGAAACGGGCGAGAAAAGATCGAGACCTTCTACCGGAAACGGCCGGCGGCCGCCGATCAGTCCCCGGAGACCTTCCGCTGGATGTCCTCGACGACCTCGGGGTTTCTGAGCGTGCTGGTGTTACCCAGTTCCTCGTCGTTGGCGATATCCACCAACAGTCGGCGCATGATCTTCCCGGAGCGTGTCTTCGGGAGTTCCGGCGTGAAGATCACCTTCTCCGGGCGAGCGATCGGGCCGATCGCGTCCTCGACGCCGTCGATGATCGCCTGTTCCATCTCCTCGCCTTCCTCGTAGCCGTCCTCCAGGATGGCGTAGACGTAGACGGCCTCGCCTTTCAGGTCGTGATCGCCGCCGACCGTCGCGGCCTCGGCGACGCCCTCGACGCCGACGACGGCGGACTCAATCTCCATCGTTCCCAGTCGGTGCCCGGAGACGTTGATCACGTCGTCGACGCGGCCGAGGATCGTGATGTAGCCGTCCTCGTCGATCTTCGCGCCGTCCTCGGGGAAATACACCCACTCGTCGGACTCCGGATCGGAGTACGCCGACCAGTACTCGTCGATGAACCGTTCGTCGTTGCGGTACAGCGTCCGGAGCATCCCCGGCCACGGTCGGTCGACGACCACGTAGCCGGCCTGACCGGCGTCGACCTCCGCTCCGGCCTCGTCGACGACCTTGGCTGAGATGCCGGGCAGCGGCGGGCCTGCCGAACCGGGCTTCATTTCGCCGATCGCCGGCAGCGTCGTGATCATCATCCCGCCGGTTTCGGTCTGCCACCACGTATCGACGATCGGACACTCCTCGTTGCCGATGTGTTTGTAGTACCACTTCCAGGCCTTCGGGTTGATCGGCTCACCGACGGTTCCCAAAAGCCGGAGGCTCGAGAGGTCGTGCTTTTCGGGATACTCGCTCCCCCATTTCATGAACGCCCGAATCGCCGTGGGCGCGGTGTAAAGTTGGTCGACCTCGTAGTTCTCAACGATCTCCCAGAGGCGGTCCTTGTCGGGGTAATCCGGCGTTCCCTCGTACATAACCGACGTCGTACCCAGCGAAAGCGGGCCGTAGACGATGTAGCTGTGACCCGTGATCCAGCCGATGTCGGCCGCACACCAGTAGGTATCGTCGGGTTTGATGTCCAACACCGCATGCGACGTCCAGGAGACGTACGAGAGATAGCCCCCGGTGGTGTGTTTGACGCCCTTCGGTTTCCCGGTCGTACCTGAGGTGTACATCAGAAACAGCATGTCCTCGGCGTCTCTGACGACCGGATCGACCGTCGCGCCCGCCTGCTCGGCCACCAGTTCGTCGTAATCGTGCTGGCCATCGCCGAGTTCGTGTTCGAGCTCGTCGCCGAGCCGGTCGACGACGACCGTCGTCGTGTCGTGCTCGACGCCGTCGAGCCCCTCGTTCGTCTTCGAGAGGTGATCCAGCGGGTCGCCGCGGCGGTAGTAGCCGTCGCAGGTGACGAGATATCCCGAATCGGCGGCGTTCATCCGGGTCGCGAGCGCGTCCGCCGAAAAGCCCGCGAAGACGACCGAATGCGGCGCGCCGATTCTGGCACACGCCAGCATGGCGATCGGCAGCTCCGGGATCATCGGCATGTACATCGTCACGACGTCGTCCTCCTCGACGCCGAGGTCCCGCAGGACCGCCGCGAACTCGTTTACCTCCCGGTGGAGCTCCTCGTAGGTGAACTCGCGAGTCTCGCCGAGTTCGCCCTCCCACTGGATCGCGAGTTCGTCGCCGCGATCCGCGAGGTGTCTGTCCAGGCAGTTCGCCGAGGCGTTGAGCTCGCCGCCCGTGAACCACTCGTAGAACGGCTCGTCGTCGTCGACGAGCACCTCGTCGTACTCCCGCTCCCAGTCGAGCAGTTCGGCGGCTCGCTCCCAGCAGTCGGGCCAGTTCTCCTCGAACTCGTCGTAGATCGCCGGGTCCGAGACGTTCGCCTCCTCGACGAACGATTCCGGCGGTTCGAAGGCGTCCTGCTCCTCGAGCCGGGCTTCGAGCTGTGTTTCTTCCGGATCGGACATTGTATCGTATCGAACAGTTCCACGTATAATAATGATTGTTGTATATGCGGGACGGTGACAGTCGGCTCGGTACGGACGGCGCTCCGACGGCGGAAACGTCGACGGCGCACGAACGGCGATCCGACGGCGAAACCCGTATGGCGGTGTGTGCCCGAGTATCGCTGTGACACGCGCCGAGACCATCCTCGTCGCCGGGACGGCAAGTCATGTGGGCAAATCGACCGTCGTCGCGGGGCTCTGTCGACGCCTCGCCGACCGGGGGGTCGACGTCGCGCCGTTCAAGGCCCAGAACATGTCGAACAACGCGCGCGCGGTCGCCCGCCCCGACGGCGACGGGTTCGGTGAAATCGGGATCTCACAGTACACCCAGGCCAACGCCGCCGGAGTCGCCGCGACGACCGATCACAATCCGGTGCTTTTGAAGCCCCGTGGCGACGGCGAATCCCAGCTCGTGATCGATGGGGAGGCGATCGGCCATTTCGGCGCCGACGAGTACTACGGGAAGCACTTCGATCGCGCCCGGAAGGCCGCGAGAGCGGCTCACGAACGGCTCGCTGAGAGTCACGACGTCGTCATCGCCGAGGGGGCCGGCTCCATCGCCGAGATCAACCTCCACGATAGGGACCTCTCGAACCTCGAGACGGCTCGTTTCGCCGACGTGGAGATCCTGCTCGTCGCCGACATCGAACGCGGCGGCGTCTTCGCCGCCCTCGTCGGCACGCTCGAACTCCTGCCCGACGACGTCCGCGAGCGCGTCGCTGGGGCAGTGATCACGAAGTTCCGGGGCGATCGATCCATCCTCCAGCCGGGGCTGGAGACGGTCGAAGAACGGACGGGCGTACCAATCTTAGACGTGCTCCCGTACGACGACCCTGGGCTGCCCGAGGAGGACAGCGTTTCGCTTCCCGCGACCGGCGAGTCCGGGACGATCGGCGACGACGACGGGATCGACGACGAGCGGAGCGTGACGGTCGCCGTCCCGAGGTTCCCGAGAGCCTCGAACGTCACCGACGTCGAACCGCTGTCGCGGGTCCCCGGCGTTCGGGTCCGGTTCGTGCCGCTGGAGGCGTCGCTTTCGGCCGACGCGGTGGTCCTCACGGGGACGAAAAACACCGTCGACGACGCGATCGCGGCCCGGGAGGCCGGTCTCTATTCGGCGCTTCGAGCGTTCGAGGGGCCGATCGTCGGGATCTGTGGTGGCTATCAGCTGCTCGGAGAGCGACTGCAAAACGCCGCGGTCGAAGGGACCGGCGACACCGAAACCGTCCCGGGCGTGGGACTGTTACCGATCGAAACCCGGTTCACCCCCGAGAAGACGGTCGAGCCGGTCGAGCGACGCCTACAGGGCCGGGGCCCACTGGCGGGTGCTTCAGGGGACGTCTCGGGCTACGAGATCCACATGGGCGATAGCCGCCCGCTCGCCGACGTCGACCGGCCGTTCGACGGCGAGGGCACGGTCGTGGGTGACGTCCTCGGAACGTATCTTCACGGCCTCTTCGAGAATCGGATCGCCCGGGAGGCGTTCGTCGATCGGGTGTATGGGTCGGCAGGGCGCGTTCGACCCGAAACGGGGGGCAAAGAGGGGTCGCCGTACGATCGGGCGGCCGCGCTTATAAACGGAATCGATCTCGAACCGTTCGGGCTCGACGGGACGTGACCTACTCCGGGATCGCTCCGACGGTGACATAAAAGGGGACAGTCTCCTCGCGCCGGTACTCCTCGCGTTTCAGCTGGCCGACCGCCTCCCGGCCCATCTCCCGCCATTTTGAGCGGAGCGAGTCGAGAGCCTCCTCGCTGCCGGCCATCGTCTCGCGTCGCTGTCTGAGCCCCGCACCGCTGGCCTTCCGACCGACCGCTCGAACGTCGGCGTCGGTGTAGGGAGGCTCGATCCGCAGCGTCTGGTCGTACCGGGACGTCCGGACGTCCGAGAGCCCTGCCTCCCGGAACAGGGCGACGACGTCGGCGCCTAGTTCGACGTCGGTGTCGATCCCCTCCAGATAGCGTCGCCGGGCCTCGCCGGCGAGCCGGCGCTCGGCGTCGATCGTCGATTCGACGGTGACCGCGCCGTTATCGGGTTCGATACAGGCGACGCGCTCGCGGGCGACACGGGCGAACTCCCGGACCGCACGACCCGGGTCGGGGAGGTTGATCAAAAGCGCCTGACAGACGACGGTATCGAAGCTGTCGTCCGGGAAGGGAAGCCGGTAGGCGTCCCCGCGGACGGTCGGCGGCTCGAGTTCGGCCAGCAGACGACGGTCCCGGTCACAGCCGACGACTTCGCCGGGACACTCCTCGCGGAGGACACGGGTCAGGGCACCCTCGCCACAGCCGACGTCGAGGACGCGATCGCTCGTCTCGAGTTCGAGCGCCGAGAGCGCCTCGCGGCTGTCGGCCCACATGCCCCGTCGTGTCTCGCGCAAGTACTCGGCGTCGAACTCCCGCATCGGACGTTTTTGGGCAGTACCGTTCAAAAGGGCTCCGGCCTCGACGGATTTCAGTTCCGGAACCGCGGGGAGGCGGTCGTACTGACCGAGAGTCCCGTCCGTGACGCCCTGACCGAGAGTCCCGTCCGTGACGCCGTTGTGTTATCCAGCGTGGCCCGATCAGACCGATTCCAGGGGCGATCGGATCTGCGTGACGGTTACCGCGTAACTGGCGTGACAGTCGGGACATTCCTCGCGACGGTTCTCGGTATTGAGCCGGATCGACTGGCCACAATCGCAAACGAGCGTACAGCGCATACTCGGCCGGGAGGGGTATAAAAAGCATAGTTATGTACAATATACCCGCTGTAGGAACGGCTTACCGTCGACGGGATGGGGGAGCTATCCCTCGTAAAACTCCCGGACTCGCTCGATGTTCCAGGCGTAGGACTTGCCGTCCTCGGTCGGGGTCTCGAGGACCAGCGGGAGGCCCTCGACCGCGTCGTGGTTGATGAAAGCCCGCATGCCGTCCTCGCCGATCAGCCCTTCGCCGATGTGGGCGTGTTCGTCCTTGTTCGTCCCGCAGGCGTGTTTCGAGTCGTTGAGGTGAACGCATTCGAGGTGTTCGAGCCCGACCGTTTCGTCGAATTCCTCGAACGTCTCCTCGACGCCGTCGGCCGTCGAGAGATCGTAGCCGGCGGCGAACATGTGCGCCGTATCGAGACAGACGTCGAGATCCAGATCGCAGCGATCGAGGACCCCGGCGATCTCCTCGAAGCTGCCGCCGAGTTTCGTCCCGCTGCCCGCGTCAGACTCGATGAGTACTGTCACGTCGTCGGGGACAGAGAGCTCCTCGAGCGCCGAGGCGGCGTTGTCGAGGCCGCCCTCGACGCCCGCGCCGGTGTGGGCTCCGAGGTGGACGTTGACGTAGGGGATCCCGATTTTCGCCGCCGCGTCGATTTCGGCCTGCATCGAGTCGATCGACTTCTCGCGGAGGTCCGCCTTCGGGGTACAGAGGTTGACCAGATACGAGCTGTGGATGACCCACGGGCCGACGTCGTGCTCCGCCGAGACGTCCCGGAAGCGTTCGGCCTCTCCGTCTTCGATGTTCGGGTCCTGCCAGACCTGCGGCGAGTGGGTGAAGATCTGACCGCAGTTGCCCTCGTACTCGAGTTGTTCCTCGACCGCGTTGTGGATGCCCCCCGCGATGGAGGTGTGCGCACCGATCCGTAGCATACCCTCGTTCGGTGGAGGCCGACAATAGGGGCTTCGGATCCGGCGTTACTCCTCGGCCGCCGACACTCCGTCGTCGGGGACGTTCGGGGCACCGACGACGAGCCAGACGTGCTTCCCCGGGGCCCCTTCGCCGTCGTTGAGGATCTGTCGCGGGGTGTCCGGCGGGATCCGGAGCGCCGATCCCTCGGTGACGGTCATATACTCCTCGCCGATCCGGATCCGCCCGGGGCCCGAGAGGACGTAGTAGAACTCCTCCTGTTCGCCCTGTCGGTGGTAGCTCATCGCGTCGCCCTCCGAGAGATACCAGACTTTCGGGCGCATCTCGGTACAGCCGAGCGCCCCGAAGAGATCGACGTGCTCCGTCCCGGAGACCTTCGACGGTTCCGAGTCGGCTTCGGAGACCTGGATCATGCTGTATTCGTCGGACATACAGAAAGAATGCGTCGGAGAGTACTTAACCGTGGGTGGAGATCTCGACCGCGATCACCCGAACCGACAGGATCAATCCGTCGGATCGGCCCGATCGCGAACCCACCCGTCGGCGTCGTATTTCGTGTCACACAGCTCGGCGGCCCGCTCAAGCTCCGCGTCGGTCCACGACCCCGTCTCGGCGTCGGCCCACGCCGAAAGCGCCGAACCGAGGACATCGACGAACTCGTCTCTGTCGACGTCGACACCGTCGATTTCCGAAAGCCCGCCGACGCGGTCGGCGAACGCATCACTCGAGACCGGCGGCTCGACGAACGGGGCGAGATGGGCCTCCGGACGGGCCTCGAAGGTCAGCGACCCGTGCTGGACGATCGCGTCGCTGGTCCGATACTGGGCGTTGCCGGCGACTTTCCGGCCGTCGGGACCGACGAGGTCGTGGGCCGGATCGAGCCCGAGGAGATAACAGAGCGGTTCCCAGAGCGGGTCGGATCTCTCGGCGGCGAAGTCGACGCCGGCACCGACGGCCTCGAACGCCGAGAGGACGGGCGAGAGTAGCTGTCGGTAACACTCGGTGACGTCGCCGGGGAAGGCCGACCGAGGGGCGATGATCGAGTAGGCCACGTCGCCGTAGCCGTCGTGATAGATCGCGCCGCCGCCGGTCTGTCGTCTGGTGACGTCGACGTCGGCGTCGGCACAGTGCTCCCAGTCGACGATTTCGGCGTCGTTGCCGTAGCCGAGCGAGACGGTGCTCGGGGTCCACCGGTAGAGTCTGACCGTCGCCGGGCCGCCCGAGGCGACCGTCTCGGCGGCAACCTCGTCGAGGGCCATCGCGGTCGGGCCGCCGAGGCGTTCTTCGGGGATGAACCGCCAGTCCATACGTCACGTGTCGGCGGAGGCGTCAAAGCGGTTGTGACTTTACGCGGTCTCGGGACGAAAGCCCACGCTACAGCCGTGAGAATATATCAGGGCAACAGTTCCCGATCGAGTCGCTCGACGGTCCGATCGGCGACCGTCCGCATGTTCACCGTGTCCTCGCGGTTGTACGAGACGAGAGTCTCGAGCGCGCCGTCGACTCCGCGTTCGTGTTCGCGCCACAGCCGGACGGCGTCCTTCCCGGAGAGGTCCGGGCGGTCTCGCTCGATGCCGACCTCGGGTTCGATCGACTTCAGCCCGCCGGTCAGGCCGACCCGTCGGCAGGGGTACATGAGATCGAGATGCGGGCGGTCGATATCCATATCGAACGCCGACTCGAGGAACGGGATATCGAAGCTGGCGCCGTTGAACGTCACCAAAAGCGGCGCGTCGAGCAGCTCGCGGAGGTTTCCGCGAGTGAGGTCGTCGCCGTTGACGAGGGTCTCCGTCCGCCCGCCGCGATGGACGCTCACGCAGGTCACGTCGTCGTGGGTGTGGTTCAGCCCCGTCGTCTCGATGTCGAAGAAACACGCCTCCTCGCGGAAGTTCTCGTAGAGCCGCCACTGCTCGCGGTTCGGCAACGCCCGTCGGAAGAACTCGGCGTCGCCGTCGGCCAGCCGGGGGCGGGCCCGCTCGATGAACGATTCGATCCGATCGGCCGTCGTCGGGCCACACAGCTCCCGATCGAACTCCGACCAGGTCCGGGCGCCGGACGCCCACAGGTCCCGTTCGGTGGTCTCGCCGACCCCCTCGACGGCGATATACGTGTTTTCGAGTCGCACAGCTACCCCTGTGTCGGGCAGCCCCCTAAATCGATCGTTCGTACTCGAGTTCCCCGGCGACAGTGTCGGCGACCTCGGCCCCACACTCCCGCTCGACGAGATGGAGCGCGAGATCGAACCCGGAGGTGATCCCGCCCGCGGTGAGCACCCGCCCGTCGTCGACGAACCGCGCTTCGCGGACGTCGACACCCATCCCACGGAGGTCCTCGCGCGCGGTGTGGTGGGTCGCGGCCGGACGGCCCTCCAGGATACCGGCCGCCGCCAAGAGGAGCGAGCCGGTACAGACCGACGCGACGGTGGCCCCCGACTCGAAGCGCTCGCCGATGAGCGTCGGTAGCTCGCCGCGTTCGTACTCGCGGCCGACACCCGGCGCGTCGGGATCACTCCAGCCGCCGCCGGGGACGAGGATCGCCTCCGGGTCGGCCGAGACGGTGCCGTCCGGTTCGATCCGGAGCCCGCTTCTGGCCTCGATCCGGTCCGTCGGTACCCGGGTAACGAGTTCGGCGTCGATATCGCCGTGTTTCGAGGCGAGCCGGAACACCTCGTAGGGGCCGATGGCGTCGAGTTCGTCGAACCCGTCGAAGAGGATGATTTCGATCAGCATACGCGCCGTTGGTGAGGGGAAAACATAGCTGATGGGGATTCGGAGCCACGGCGGTGAGGAGTCGGGATCACCTCAATCGGGGAGTTGATGCTCGAAGAGTCGCTCGCCCGTCTCCTCACAGACCACGGCGAAGACCGTACTGGAGCTACAGCAGGATTTGACCGTCTCCTCGGTCATCGTGACGCCGCCCTCGGCCGTCGGACAGGTCTCGAGGAACATCCGGAGCCCGTTGAGGAGCTGCCCCTTCTGTTGGGGGCCGTACTCGTCCCACTCGTCGAGCCACGAGGCGAGGGGGACACTCGCGGCAACGTCGGCAACCAAAGCGGCGTAGGAGGGCCACATCCCGGCGTTGTACGCGGCCCCCTCGCCGATCTCACCGTAGCGCAGGGCGTAGGCGCCCTCCTTGGTTTTCTCGAGTTCGAACGGCTCCGACCCGTCAAAGCCGAACGCCTCGACGGCTGTTTCGGTGTCGACACCCGACTCGATCGTGCCGTCGATGGATTCGATCCACTCGGTTTCGAACGCCGAGGAGAGACAGAGATCGTCCCGGTCTTCGCACGGCTCGAGAATTCCTGCCCGCGAAAGGTATCCCTCGAGGTCATCGGGGACAGTCGGTTCGTCGGCATCGTCGACTCCGGAGTCGTCTTCGGGGCCGTCGTCCACCGCGGCGTCGGTGTCGACTCTGGGGGTGTCGGGACTCCTGTCGACTCCGGAACCGTCGACTTCGGTGCCGTTCTCGGAACGTCCGGTTCCGGCGGTCGAACCGCCCCCAGCCGTCGATGGGGCCGAAGCGCCGAGACCGCTCGCGAGTTCGATTTCGGGCTCCTTCCCGAACCATCGAAGTACGGCCGGCGGCAGATACCGTTTCGTGAGTTCGGGCGTTCCCGGAACCAGATATCCGCGGAGATAGATCGACACGAGCGACCCGGCGACGACGAACGCGGCGGCGGCCCTCGACCGTTTCGAGACGACCGAACCCACAACCGCCGCGATGAATACGTTCACAACGGTACAGGGCAGACAGCGGTTCTCGCCGGTATACTCCGGCTGACGCAGCGTTTCGGCGAGTTCGCGTATCATCGATTGTCCGTTCGGCTTCCTCGATTATCGGTGTTCCGGACGTTCGGGTGTGACTCACGGATTTGGCTACTGAGTCGGGGTGAGGGATTATATACGCTATTGACGCTATACCGCGTATGCGAGTTTCCAGCGGCGTGTCGGGGCTCGATTCGCTCGTCGAGGGCGGATTGCCGGCCGGCCGCCTCTACGTGCTGTCGGGTCCCCCCGGGAGCGGGAAAACGACCCTCTCGACGCAGTTTCTGGTCGAGGGAGCTCGACAGGGGGAATCCGGTCTGTTTGTCAGCATGCACGAATCGCGCGAGGACATCGTCGAGGACATGTCGGGGTACGGGTTCGGGTTCGATCGGGCGATCGACACCGACCGGCTGACGTTCGTCGACGTCTTCTCCTCGGAGGGGAAACGGCTGTTTCAACCGCCCGGAAAACACCGGGACGCATCGAGCCTCGTCAACCGTCTGACCGGGTTCATCGAATCGAACGATATCGAGCGCGTCGTCCTCGATTCGACGATGTTGCTCGAATACTTCCTTTCGGACGCCGAAAGCGATACGATCCAGTTTCTCACGTCGCTGAAACGGACCGACGCGACAGTCGTGTTGATCTCGGAGATGACCGATCCGTCGGCGTACGCCGACGAACATTATCTCGCCCACGGCGTCGTCTTTCTGCATAACTTCCTCGAGGACGGCGGGATGCAGCGTGGGGTCCAGGTGCTGAAGATGCGCGGAACGGCGATCGACACCGACATTCACGAACTCTCGTTCGGGAACGAGGGGCTCACGGTCGGGGCGAAACGGAACGGGAGATGACGATGTACGATCGATACTTCGAGGAACGGTCCGAATACACGAGCAAAGAGATCCTCCGGCGGGCGTACGCTCTCGGCGTCGCCTCGGTCTGTGGCGATCCCGACGAGGCGGCGTACGAACGGCTCAGGCGACGGTCGCCCGATACCTACGACGAAAGCATCGTCGAACTCGCCTACGACGAGGGGCGGGCGAAGGCGCTGGAGCTGGAGGCGAGCGAGGAGGACGAAGAGACCATCTGGAACCGGCTCGTCGAGACGACGTTCGAGGCGGTCGATCCGGGCGAGCGGACGGATCGTCGGGAGGCGCTTCCGGAGTTCCTCTCGGGTCCGGACAGATCCAGGACGGAGGGACCGCCGGAGAGTCTCGATCTCCCGTCGTTCCTGCGGCGGTAGGGCGGTTCCGGCGCCGTTCGAATGCGCCGGACGTTCAGTTCACTCGTCCGGCCCGTCGACGACGGACACCGGGTCGCCGACGGTTATCGACCGACCGCGACCGGCCTCCGGAACTCGCGAGATCACCATGACAGTATAAGGGTGATCGAGGGCGCTTTCGTCGACCCACTCGGGGAGTGTCGCTTCGCGCCGCTCGATGAACCGCTTTCGGAACCCCTCGATGGGCTCGCCGGTGTCGGGATCGCGGGTCGGGACGACACAGCGCGCACAGGCCTGTGCCCCATCGAACGTAGCCCCGCCGATCTCGAAGGAGGGCGCGTCCTCGCCGAGGAACTGATCCTCCCAGAACGGGAGAACACCGCCGACCTCGACGTTCGGACGGAGCCTGCGGCGGGCCTCCTCCGGCGTCATCCCGTCGAACCACGAGGCGATTTCCTCGAGCGTTCCCGTACTGATTACCGACGGACCGAGTCCGGGCCGGTCGACGAACGCCGGTGGCTCCCGGCGACGCAAGGTGAGTCTCTCCCCAACGAACTCGCTGAAGAACTCGCCCGCTTCGTCCCGTTCGGCCGCGAGATCGAACCGGTGCGTCTCTTCGGAGCCCTCGACTGAGAGCGCGAGAACGTCCGTTTCGGGATCGAACGAGGAGGATACCTCGTGGAGGGTGTCGATCTGTTTGCCGTTGTACGTCTCCCCGTCGGCGTCGACGAACGCGTATCGGCGATCGCCCGCCGGCGTCCCGGCATCGGTGAGCTGAACGGCATCGACGGCGACCGAATCCAGTCCTTTGACCGGATATATCCGGAGATTCTCGACGTGAGCCATAGGAACCGTTCGGGACGGTCGGGGTAAAGATCCTGCCGGTCGGAGAGATATTTTATATCTCATTATAGAGTTTATTATTTATATACTGTACCGTAACCGGCCACACATCTCCGCTATACAACTCACGGCCCCACTTCCACACCGTACGGTACTCCCGATCGTGCAACGACACACGGGGCGCTTTTGCCCGTCCGGTCATTAGAACCGATGAGATGGTACAGAACGTCGCCACGCGGATGGCCGAGTTGGAGGCGGAGGATTTCCACCTGCTGTCGGGGATCGAGCATGGGATGCGGTTTTCGCAGTGGGTCGATTCCGGCAAGTTACCGGAGTTCTCCCGGCTCGACCCGGGCGAGATCGACTACCGGATCGACCGGTGTATGGACCGGGAGCTTCTCGAGCGGAAGACGGTCCAGTACACCGGCTACCGGCTCACGTTCGAGGGGTACGACGCGCTCGCGCTCCGGACGTTCTCCGAACGAGGGAGTATCGACGGCGTCGGCGCCCCCCTCGGGGTCGGGAAGGAAAGCGACGTCTACGAGGCCCGCTCGTTTCAGCCGCTCGCGCTCAAATACCACCGCGAGGGATACACGAACTTCAGGGAGGTACAGAAAGAACGGGAGTACACCGCCGACAAGGAACACCGGTCGTGGCTCTACACCGCCCGAAAGGCCGCAGAACGGGAGTACGACGCCCTCGAAACGCTGTACCCCGAGGTGTCGGTCCCCCGCCCGATCGATCAGAACCGCCACGCGATCGTAATGGAGCGCATCGACGGGGTCGAACTCTCGCGGGCGAAACTCGAACCCGAACAGGTCACGGGCGTTCTGGATCTCGTTTTGGAGGAGATGGCGGGCGCCTACCGGGCGGGGGTCGTCCACGCCGACATGAGCGAGTACAACGTCTTCGTCGCCAGCGAGGGCGTGACCGTCTTCGATTGGCCACAGGCCGTCCCGACCGAGCACGAAAACAGCCGCGAGCTGCTGGGACGCGACGTCGAGAACCTGCTCGGACACTTCCATCGGAAATACCCGCGAGAAACACCGAATGTGGACGAAACGGCGCTCTCGACGGCGATTGCGGAGGATACGTTCGAGACAGCTGTGGACTTCATAAACCAATAGCCACGATATAGAATCCGAACTCGTCTGCAACATCCCGTTGTCCCGCATCGATCCTAGTCAGCGTCACGGTTGCACCGCTCTCGGTCGTATCAGGCAGAAGAACGCTCGGAGAGTCGGTTTACGTGCTTCGAGAGGCGATCACGGCTCGTCGACAG
>LKMJ01003464.1_pt1 | contig 14673 bp, 12 predicted proteins | sample 643391 | NCBI WGS metagenome assembly LKMJ01 (sample SAMN04112250, study PRJNA286221) | soda lake metagenome | biome: soda lake; feature: Kulunda Steppe; material: water; isolation source: sample PL-Br10 brine of Picturesque Lake | place: Russia: Kulunda steppe | collected 2010-07
AGATGGTAATGCCGGGAGATAATGTGGAGATGAATGCCGAGCTGATCACCCCGATAGCGATGGAAGAGGGGCTGCGCTTTGCGATTAGAGAGGGCGGCAACACCGTCGGGGCCGGCGTTATTACCGAGATAATCGAGTAATCTTAAAAATTTAAGTAAGAGGAGAATTAGAAGCCTGCCTCTAAATTATTTGCCAGAGGGATCAATATCTGGCCAATTAAAGTTCTGATTGAGCCCTAAATAAGAAAACTGCAATTTGGAACAGGATTAAGGGGGCAGATTTACCTCCGGAATAAACAGCAGAGAATTTTGCTATAAACAGTGAGTAAATTCTGCAAAACCAAAGTTGGCTACCAATGTGCAGGGGATTACCCTGCACATACTTTCTTTTTGATTTTCGCGGTGAGCAGGGAAATTATTCGGCAAGAGTTCTTTGACTTTTTTCTGAGAATATGATACAGTAATTAAGGTTAATATTCTGCCATATTCCGCTTAAGACTTAATAATGAGGAGGTGGCGGCGGAATGAGAGAGATAATTACTCTGGAATGCACTGAATGCAAAAACAGGAATTACTCAACTACAAAGAATAAGAAGAATACCAGGGACAGACTGGAACTTAAGAAGTACTGCCCCCATGACAAAAAGCACACCCTTCATAAGGAAACTAAATAGCTAGCAGCCCAGGGGAGAGGTGACTGGTTAATGGCAAAGAAAAATGGTGGGATTATCACAAAGATTACCCGTTTTTTTAAACAGGTAAAAAATGAAATGAAGAAGACGAACTGGCCCAATCGGGAAGAATTGAAGAGCAATACAATGATTGTTCTGCTTACCTGTATAGCTTTGATTGCCTTTCTGGGGATTGTTGATGTTATACTGACCGGTATTTTAACCCCTCTTTTAACCTAAATTTAAGCTAGAATCCGGGTTCAGGGCCTGAAACAGGGAAGGAGGCCCTTTTTATGAAAGAGAATGATTTGACAGCAGAAGAGAAGGCCAACTGGTATGTGATTCATACCTATTCTGGCCATGAGCAGAAGGTTAAAGCCAATCTGGAAAAGAGAATTGCCAGTACCGGGATGGAAGATAAAATTCATGAAATTCTGGTTCCCATGGAAGAAAGGCTGGAAAGAAAAAAGGGTAAGGATGAAGTTGTTAAGAAGAAAATTTTCCCCGGTTATGTTTTAATCAAGATGGAAATGGGTGATGATTCCTGGTATGTGGTCCGCAACACTCCGGGAGTAACTGGTTTTGTCAGCAGCGGTACCAAGCCTCTGCCCCTGGAGAAGAAAGAAATCCAGCATATTCTCCAGGGCATGGGTCTTAAGGATAAGGAACTCAAGATTGACCTGGAACCAGGAGACCATGTGGTCATTACCGATGGCCCTTTCAAGGATAATTCCGGTACCGTTGATGAAATTTATCCTGACCAGCGGAAGGCCAAAGTGCTGGTTGATGTTTTTGGCCGAGAAACTCCCATGGAACTGGAATTATCGCAGTTTGAAAAAGCCTAATACAGGATAATTGTATTAACGAGTAAGATTAAACTGATTTTAAACTGATTATGATATAATAAATGATTTTTGATTTTTGTAAGACCGGTATTATGATTGTCTGGAAAGGAGGTAGTTAGAATGGCCAAAAAAGTTATTGCTGAAATAAAAATGCAGATTCCTGGCGGGCAGGCCAACCCGGCTCCTCCAGTAGGACCGGCCCTGGGCCAGCACGGAGTTAATATCATGGAATTTTGTAAAGCCTTTAACTCCAAAACCCAGGAAGATGCCGGAACCCTTATTCCGGTAGAAATTACTGTATATGCTGATCGCTCCTTTGATTTCATTACCAAAACTCCTCCAGCTTCAGTTTTAATCAAGCAGGCTGCCGGCATCGAAACCGCTTCCGGAGAGCCCGATGTTAACAAGGTGGCTAGCATCAGCGAGGATGATGTCAGAGAAATAGCTAAAATTAAATGGGAAGATATCAATGCTGCTGATATGGAAGCAGCTATGAGCATGATCAAGGGTACGGCCCGCAGCATGGGGGTTCTGGTCGGGGAAGAATTGGACCAGCATGAGTTAGACGAGCAAGAAACAGAACCGACAGAGTAGCAGAAATCCAGCTATATCAGCCAGGTATTTTTTTAATAGAGATATATCCAGTTTAGAATCTCAGGTATGAAATTAAATATAGCCCGGCGGAAAGTACCCGGTCGAGATTGACAGTTTACTGGAGTGGGTTTAATTAGGGAAGCTTTTTTATAATTGGTGAAGCTATATTAAGCTTTATGTAAGAATCAAATTAAGAGTAAAATTTTGATTTTAGAGCCTGCTTTGCTCAGTTCAGGAAGTCTTTAGGATGACGAAGACAGGGATAAATCGTGGGAGGGTCTGTCAGGGCCTGTTTACCACATTAGGAGGAATAAAAGATGCAGAGAAGCAGAAGGTATCAGGAAGCAGCAGAAAAGTATGACCGGAACAAGCTCTACGAGCCAGAAGAAGCTATTAAACTGGCTCAGGAACTTTCCAGTGCCAACTTTGATGAAACAATTGAAGTAGCAGCCAACCTGGGAGTAAATCCCAAGCATGCCGACCAGAATGTCAGGGGTACAGTTGTGCTTCCGGCCGGCACCGGTAAAGAGATCAAGGTTGTTGTCTTTGCCAAAGGTGAAAAGGCCAAAGAGGCTGAAGAAGCCGGGGCTGATGTTGTAGGTCAGGAGGATCTGGCCGACAGAATTGAAGAGGGCTGGCTGGATTTTGATATTGCCATAGCCACACCAGATATGATGAGTGTAGTTGGTAAACTGGGACGGATTCTAGGTCCCAAAGGGCTGATGCCCAATCCCAAGGCGGGAACTGTAACCTTTGAATTGGAACAGGCTATCAAAGAGTTTAAGGCTGGCAAGCTGGAATACCGGGTTGACAAAAATGGAGTTATTCATCTGCCCTTTGGTAAAGCTTCTTTCAGCAAGGAAGAGCTGATGGAGAATTTCAGGGTTTTGATGGATACTCTGGCAAGAGAAAGACCGGCCGCTGCCAAAGGCAAATATCTCCGAAGCGTGACGGTTTCCTCGACCATGGGGCCCGGCATTAAAGTGAATACCCAGAGCATCATGACCATGCTGGGAAGATAAGTGCTATTTGGCTCAGGCAAGCTTTAAATAACTGGTTGAGCAGGAACTGACAGAATAACTTCCGTTAGATTACCTGATAACATATAATCAGGCTAATTCGACACCTTCATCAGAAACAGGAATTTTATTCCATCAAGTATCTTAGTTTATCAGGTGCCTTAATTAAGGAAAGCCAGAGATTTAACTATAATCCGCTGGAATATGAATTTGATGGAATTTGACAGCTGAATAGCAAGAAACCGAAGACAGCAGGAGCCGTTGTCAGGCTTAAACACCTGCCGAGGTTTTCAGATAGATACCGGGATGAGTTATGCCTTTTACTCTCTTGAGATATTTTTGCCCGGTCTGGAAAACCCGCCTCCTGTTGCAGGGGGTTTTTTTAATGCCCGAAGATTCGCAGCACCGGTAATGTCAAGATTTTGAAGGGGGTGAAAGAATGGTAAAGCCCGAAAAAAAAGCTGCAGTTGCAGAACTGAAGGATAAATTTAACCAGGCCAAAGCAATGATCATCGCAGATTACAAGGGATTAAATGTTGAAGATATGACCGAGCTGCGCCGTCAGCTTCGGGAAGCGGGGGTTGAATTTAAAGTTGTCAAAAATACCCTGGCGACCATAGCCGCCGAGGAAGCGGGCGTGGAAAAGGTGGAGGAATATTTTGTGGGTCCGACGGCCATTGCCTTTGGGATAGAGGATGTTGTTTCGCCGGCCAAGGTGCTGGTTGATTATGCCAAGGAGAATAAAAATCTCGAGATTAAAGCAGGAACCCTGGAAGGTAATCTGATCAGCAATGAAAAGCTGACAGCGCTGGCTGAAATTCCCTCCCGGGAGGTTTTGCTGGGTCAGATGCTGGCCGGCATGCAGGCTCCTATCACCGGTCTGGTGAGGGTTCTGAATGGCAATATCAGCGGACTGGTAAGAGTTTTGAACAGCATCAGAGAACAGAAAGCAAATTAAAAAAACATTAAGGAGGAACTTATAATGAATAAAGAAGAAATTATTGAAGCGATTGAGAACATGAGTGTACTGGAACTGGCTGAACTGGTGGAAGAACTGGAAGAGAAGTTTGGAGTTAGTGCTGCTGCTCCGGTAGCTATGGCTGCTGCCGGTGGAGGAGATGGTGATGGCGAAGAAGAAGAACAGACTGAATTTGATGTTTTCCTGGCTGAAATCGGCCAGAAGAAGATTAATGTTATCAAAGCCGTTAGAGAGCTTACCGGACTGGGCCTTAAGGAGGCTAAGGCTGTTGTTGATGAAGCACCCGGTAATGTTAAAGAGGGCGTCAGCAAGGAAGAGGCAGATGAGATGAAGGAAAAGCTGGAAGATGCAGGAGCCACTGTTGAGCTTAAGTAATCAGGCAGAATAATCACCCTGTTTTTTGCCGGTCTTTTGCTTTTGACAGGAGCGGTCTGTTTTTTTCTAACAGAATTAATGCTAAAGCGGAAGCCTTGCCTTATAATTTGCTGATTAAATTGTAAGGAAAGGCTTCTTTTTTTCATCAACTTTAAACTAAATTTTGCTGACATTTTAAAGACGGTTTGGCAATCATGTTTTAATTTATAAAATGTCCTGGATAAATTCTTTTGAAGGAATTAAAGTTAATTATGAACTTATGATAATTATAAAATTTTAATAGAATCTTATGATAATAATTATAGCATTCAATAAGCAGCTGAATTAGGGAAGTAGTCCCCTGAAACCAATCAGGACAGCTGGAGCCTATGGGCCCATAAGTTTGCAGTTCGTCAAAACTTATCAGGGGGTTCCTGGGTTGAATAATTATAAAATTGCTAAATATTAAACATCAAAAATTGACAAAAATTTTGCAGGAATCTAATCACCGGTCAAGAACTTATTATTTATGTCAAGTTATGTCATCAAGTTCGGATTTATATTTATTTAAAATTATTTTTAAGTATTAGATATAAGTATATTATAAATTTAAAAGCTAACTTTCTGGGCCTCTGTGAGGACCTAAGCAAGATAGAATAAGGCAAAAAATAATACTTAAAGATTTTCAAAGAAAATATAAGATGATTTTTATGATAACTCAATTTTTAGTAGGGGCAGTATGGCTGTCCCGAAAGGAGGGTTAGCAGGTGAATTTCTGGATGGAATTTTGGTGATGAAAATTACCGGCAGGATTTAGTGTATTAGTCAGCAGGATGTCCAGACAATAGGATGATGAAATGATTTTCTGAATAGCAAAATTAATATTGATTTCAAAGATTATTTTATCTAACCGGTAGAAATTTAAAATTTTTATACTTACCAAACCAATACAAATGGGGGATTTATATGTTGAAGAAAAAAAGTCTTTTAGTTATTGCTTTTACTTTATGTTTACTGATGGTCTTTGCTGCTCCAGCAGTCATGGCTTATGAAATGACCATCCGTCTTTCCAATGCCGGCCCGGCTGACGAAGAAGACAGAACTTATATTGCCAATGATATTTTCAAGCAGGTAGTAGAGACTGGCACAGATGGCAGGATTACAGTGGAAACCTATCATGCTTCCGAGCTGGCTGATGAACGAGAAACCTATGAGGGCATGATAATAGGTACAATTGAAATGGGAACCCTGACCACAGGTCCGCTTCCGGGATTTTTTGAAGATATCCTGGTTTTAGACATACCCTACCTTTTTGATTCAGCGCCGGTAGCCTGGGAGGTCATGAATGGTCCCTTTGGTGAGAAAATGAATGAGAGAATTAGAGAGGAAACCGGGATTATTCCTCTGGCCTGGGCAGACCATGGTTTTAGACATTTCACCAATGATATCAGACCGGTTGAAGAACCTTCCGATATGGAAGGACTGACAATTAGAACAATGGAAAACCCTGCCCATATGGAAATGGTAAGAGCTCTGGGGGCTGACCCGACACCTATGGCTTTTGGAGAGCTGTATTTAGGTCTGGAACAGGGTGTTGTTGATGGACAGGAAACTCCAATAACATTAATCAAAAATATGGGATTTTATGAAGTTCAGGATTATCTGGTGCTGGATGGACATCTCTATAACTATCTGGGTATATTTATCAGTGAAGAAGTTTATAACTCTTTAAGTGAGGCTGATCAGCGAGTAATCAGAGAAGCAGCTCAGATCTGGGAAAAGGTTCAGACCGGATACAGCAGGGTGCAGATAGAAAGAGGAGTGGCTGAACTGGAAGAAGCCGGTATGCATGTCACCCACCTTTCCCCTGAACGGCTTGAAGCTTTTAGAGAAGCAACCCAGGGCCCGGTTATTGAGTATTTAGAAGAAGAAATTGGCCGAGAAATAATTGATGAAATTTTTGAAGCGATTGAAGAAGCGAAAGCTAATATTTAAGAAAGTATCAAGGATTTCGGAAAAGCAAATATTTATACCTCTGTGAGGACACAACAGCAAAGGGAAATTTAACAGTTGATCTCAAAAAAGCCTTATAACTCCTTGAAGGTCCAACAGGATATGAAAATAATACTGCAGTTTTCAATTTTCAAGCTAACAGGATTAAAAAGTCAGGATCTTTGTTAAACTCGAGATTTTTAATCATGGAATCAACTTCAAATTGCAGGATTGTTCCAAATTAAATTTTTAGTAAATGACAGAGGGAACCGAGAAAGGAGTCTGATATTCTGGCTGCCAATGCCTGGCTGCCAGCACTCGTGATCTCTCTGCCAGTTTACTAACTGTCGGCAGATTTTCTGCTTAATTACTTTTATTTAATTCGAGTATTAGTATCTTTTGCAGGAATAATTCAGGCTGCTTTACAAGAGTTTTTTAATTGGATTTCAGCCTGTTCAAAATCACATTATTCGAGGCAGATAACGGGGGAATTAAAGTTGTTTAACTCTTTTGTCAGCCTGTACAATAAATTTATAGGTTACCTGAATATCCTGTTAAAATGGCTGATTATCCTGCTGTTATTTGTTTTAACTGTGGTAGTTTTAATGCAGGTTTTCTTCAGGTATGTTATGTTTGCTTCCCTGCCCTGGTCTGAAGAGGTTTCTCGCTATTTACAGATCTGGCTGGTTATGATTGCAGCAGCCTATGGTTTTTCCTATGGAGAGCATATTGAAGTTAAATTTTTCAAAGAGAAACTGCAGGAAAAACCGCTATTATATAAAGTTATAACTTCTTTGATATATATTCTGCTGCTGCTGGTTTTATATATATTTGTTACATATAGCTTTGATTTTGCTTCCCGGGTTGAATTTCAGAGAACACCGGCTCTGCGGATTTCCATGTTATGGCCTACTCTGGCTCTTCCGGTTGGTGGATTTTTGATGATACTTCAGGTGTTAAAGCTTCTGTTAAATGTTATAACCGGGAGAGATGAGTATAAGGTTGCCGGTAAAGACGAATCCTTAACAGATTTTTAAATCTTTGAGGAAAGGAAGTTGACTAAGATGGTGGTTACCGCAATTCTGGTATTTATTATTACTTTGCTTCTGGGATTACCAATAGCTTTTTCACTGGGTTTAACCTCATTATCTGTTGCGGTTATGAGGGATTATAACCTGCTGCAGTGGACTCAGAGATTTTTTTCCGGGCTCGATTCTTTTACCCTGCTGGCTGTACCTTTTTTTATTCTGGCAGGCAATATGATGAATACCGGGGGAATCACCAGAAGACTGATCAGTTTTGCCCAATATATTGTTGGCCGTTTCAGAGGAGGACTGGCCCAGACCAATATCCTGGTCAGCATGTTATTTGCTGGCATTTCAGGGGCGGCAGTGGCAGACACCTCAGCTATTGGTTCTATTTTGATTCCCTCAATGGTAGAGGAAGGTTACGACAGTGATTTTAGTGCAGCAATTACTGTAGCTTCTTCCTCGGCAGGTCCGATAATTCCTCCAAGTATTTTGATGGTTCTCTACGGGGTGGCAACCGGCACCAGTATTGGTGCCCTATTTCTGGCGGGAATGGTACCGGGCATTTTGCTGGGTGTCAGCCTCATGATTGTGACCTATTTATTTGCCAGAAAGAGAAATTATCCCAGACTGGAAATTGATTTTACTCTTGGGGAATTTATCATCAAGTTTAAAGATGTAATCATTCCTTTAATGGCCCCGGTTATCATTATTGGGGGAATAGTTAGCGGTGTATTTACTCCCACCGAAGCAGCCTCAATTGCAGTTTTCTACGCTTTTATTGTAACATTTTTTATATATAAAGAGATTCAACTGGCTGATCTGCCAGAAATTTTTCTTTCTTCCGGGATACTGACAGGAGTAATTTTAATAGTAATTGGATTTGCTGATACCCTGGCCTGGATAATTTCCATGGAAAGGCTGGGAGTTATAATAACCGGGAATATCCAGGCTTTTACTGATAATACCCTGCTCTTCCTCTTGATTATAAATATATTTCTGTTGTTTATCGGAACCTTCATGGAAGCCGGGGCGGCAATTATTGTATTAGCACCAATTTTAGCCCCTGTGGCTTTACAGTATGGCGTGCATCCGCTACATTTTGGTTTTGTTATGGTGCTGAATCTGACCATAGCACTTTCCACACCACCTATAGGAATCTGTTTATTTGTAGGCAGTAAAATTAGCGGGGTCAATTTAAAGGATCTTACCTATGCTATTGCCCCCTTTCTGCTGGTTTTGATAGCAATTCTGCTGGTGGTTACCTATATACCTGTTATATCGATGTGGGTTCCCGAGCTCTTCGGCTATTACCCCTAAAGTTTAAACTGGGAGTGTTAACTCTGTAATTTAATTCTTCATTACCAGCATCCAGCCTAGCCGGGTTCGGGATTTATAAGATCCAGGGCAGGGAGAATCTGAGAGAAAACATAAAAAATATGTTTAATATTAGAGAATGATTTTTTGGTTATAATATCCTTTTGTTAAAATGTTATTTTAAAGATAATAAGTTCTGAGTTTAAGAGTGAGTTTCAGGATGGAGGAAAGAACATGAAAGAAACAAAGCGATTGCAGGAGATTCCCCTGGCCGGTATAAGAAAGGTTTTTGAAAAAGCTAAAAAGCTTGAAGCTCAGGGGAAAAAAATAATTCACCTTGAAATCGGCAGGCCTGATTTTGATACTCCAGCACCTATTAAAGCAGAGGCCATTCAGGCTCTTAAAGATGGTTTTGTTCATTATACCTCCAATTACGGGATGGATGAACTCCGGGAGGTGGTGGCTGAAAAACTTCGCCAGGAAAATAACCTGGATTACGGGGCTGCAGAGGTTATTATAACTGCCGGAGCCAGCATGGGGATTGCAGCGGCAATTCTGGGTCTGGTTGAAGTTGGCGATGAGGTGCTGATTCCAGCCCCGGCCTATCCGGCTTATCGCAAACAGGTTAAACTTGCTGGAGCAACCCCGATTGAAGTTCCCCTGGAGCTTCTAGATGATTTTAGAATTAATATTGAAGAACTTGAAAGAAAATACAGTCAAAATACTAAAATGTTGATAATAAACACCCCCCATAATCCAACTGGAACTTTACTGGATAGTGAAAATCTTAAAGAGATTGCCGAGTTTGTCAGGTCAAGGGATATTATGGTTCTCTCGGATGAATGCTATGAGAATATAACCTTTGGTAACAATACCCATCACAGTATTGCAGAGTTTCCCGGGATGAAAGAAAATTCTGTAGTGGTTAACAGCACTTCAAAAAGTTTTTCCATGACAGGCTGGAGAATAGGTTTTTTAGCTTCTTCTCAGGCAGTTATTGATTCTGTCATAAAAGTCCCCCAGAATATTTCAATCTGCCCGACTTCTTTTGCTCAAAGTGGGGCGATAAAGGCCTATCGAGAAGGAAAGCAACTAATTCGGGGGATGCTTGAAGTTTTTGCTAAAAGAAAGGAGATTGTTGTTAATACCCTAGAGAGGATACCGGACTTTGGTTATGTGGAACCCGGAGGAGCTCTTTATGTTTTTCCTGAAGTAACAAAAACCGGCCTTTCATCTCAGGAATTTAGTGACTATTTGCTGGAGGAAGCGGGGATAGCGGTAACTCCCGGCGATGATTTTGGAGAGGCAGGCAGGGGTTTTATCAGAATTGCCTTTACCTGCTGTACTGAAGATCTTAAAGAAGCAATGGTAAAACTGGAAGAAGCCGTCAGGATTCTTAACTAAAAACAGGGAGTGAGATAACGTGTTAAATCCCAAAGAGGCCTATCTACAAACTGCACCAGTACAATATGAAAATAAAAAACATATTTTGTCTCAGGCAGGAGAATATTTATCTCCCTGGGGTAATAAAATTTTAATAAGTGGGGGCCGAAAAGCTCTAAAGGCTTCCTTGAATAGAATTGAAAAGGGCTTACATAAGGAGGAAGACTTGAAATGGGAAAAACATACCTTTATCGGGGAGTGCTGCGATGATAATATTGATGAAGTATCCCGGAAAGCTCAAAATTTTGAGGCAGATATAATTTTAGGAGTGGGCGGGGGTAAATCGATAGACACTGCCAAGGTAGCGGCTGAAAAGGCTGGCTGTTATCTGGCTGCAGTTCCTACCATAGCCTCAACCTGCTCGGCCGCCTCTGCTTTTTCTGTCGTATATACTTCCGCCGGCCTGCATTTAAGATCCCATTATCTTACCAGCCACCCGGTGCTGGTTCTGATTGATCCTGAAATAATTGCGGAAGCCCCTGTAAAGTATCTAAAATCCGGCATAATAGACGGTCTTTCCAAGTGGTATGAAGGACGAGCGGTTATTGAAGGCATGGAGGATCCCGATTTATTTTCTCAATCAGCCATTAAGCTGGCTGAACTGCTGGAGAGGGAAATAAGAAAACATGCCTATCCCTCAGTTCAATCCTGCCAGAAGAATAGAGCGAGTAAAGCACTGATGAAAGTGATAGATTTAAATGTCTATTTAACCGGAGTTATTCAAAGTTTAGGGCAGAAAACCTCTCGAGGAGCAGCGGTTCATGCAATTCATAATGGCCTGACAGTTATGGAAGAAAGCCATGAAATATTACACGGGATTAAGATTGCCTATGGGATTATAGTACAGCTCTTTTTAGAAAATAAAACCGATAAAGAAATTAATGCTCTGGTTAATTTTTTCAAGAAGTTAGATGTAGTGCCTTCTTTAGCAGGTCTGGGTCTACCAGCTGATCCTGATATTTTGCAGAAGGTGGGGGAAAAAGCTGTCAGAGAGGAAGTAATGTACCGGATGCCGGAAAAGATAGAATTAGAGGACCTGTTGAAGGCAATGAATCAGACAGAAATTTTTGTGTAACCGGCTCGGGGATCTGAATTGTTACTATTGAGTTCTTAGAATAATAATGTGGGAAAATAATTATTGTAAATGTTTAAAAATCATGATTGTAGTAAAACCCCGGCTTTTAATTTTATAAGGGCAGCTCCAAAATTAAGGGCGGCCCAAAAAATTCTGAAAACCGGGCAATAAACCCTGAAAATAAAGAAAATCGGGTTTTATTTTAAAAAAGTTCTTGACAACCCTTCTGAGGTGTGATAGCATTATTAATTGTCGATAACTATAAATACCCGGACAGGAATTATTAAATATGAGATGCACTCTTCTTTAATGTAATAAAAAGGATGATTCACTTAAAGCCTGTTTATTACATTTTTTTGTATTTAGTGAAATGAATTTGGGCTGGATTTTCAGTGGCTGGTGGGGGCTGGCTGGATTTAGGTCAATTTTTTTCTATGTTATTTTCTCACAGAAGTTTGAGAACAGACTTTAAGATTACAGGTTTTTAGTTTCATTTTTTTCAGTTTTTACTATAAGTTTTCGGGGGTGCAAAAATGGCGAGTGTGAAAGAAAGGTTTTCCTTTTCCAAAATTGGTGATGCCATGGAGTTACCAGGTTTGATCCGGACCCAGCTCAATTCCTACGAGTGGTTTCTGGAGGAAGGTTTGAAGGAGGTCTTTAATGAGGTAACGCCGATTGAAGATTTTTCCGAGAATCTGGTGCTGGAGTTTGTTGATTACCATCTGGAAGAGGGCAAGTATACGGTCGAAGAGTGCCGGGATAGGGATGGAACCTATTCTGCACCGCTGCAAGTTAAGGTCCGGCTGATTAACAAGGAGACCGGGGAAGTCAAGGAACAGGATGTTTTTATGGGAGATTTTCCTCTGATGACTGACAAGGGCACCTTTATTATTAATGGTGCTGAAAGAGTTGTGGTTAACCAGCTGATTAGATCTTCCGGCGTTTATTTCGATGAAGAGAGAATCAAGGATGGCCGGAGACTGATTACCGGTAACATTATTCCCAACCGGGGAGCCTGGATTGAATTTGAGTATGACAAGAAGCGAATAATTTCTGTCAGAGTGGACCGGGCTCGCAAGATGCCTTCTTCAATCCTGTTCAGAGCTCTGGGCTATTCCAGCGATGCAGATATTATTGATCTGCTGGGAGATCATGAGGTGATTCATGATACTCTGGAAAGAGATAATACCGAAAATAAAGAGGAAGCTCTGATCGAGCTATACAAAAAGCTGCGACCGGGAGAACCCCCAACTATTGAGAGTGCCAGCAATTTGATTAATTCCATGTTTTTTGATCCCAAAAGATATGATCTGGCTGATGTTGGCCGCTATAAAATTAACAGGAAACTGGAACTGGATATTGATCCTGATAAAAGGACCCTGGATGAAAAGGATATAATTAACACAGTCCGGTATATTGTCAGTTTAATTGATAATGATCCCGAGGTTAACATTGATGATATTGATCACCTCGGCAACAGAAGGTTAAAAACCGTAGGCGAGCTGCTGCAGAATCAGTTCCGGATCGGTCTTTCCCGGATGGAAAGGGTGGTCAGGGAGAGGATGACCATTCAGGATATCGATGTGGTTACTCCTCAGGCTCTTATCAATACCCGGCCGGTGGTGGCAGCCATCCAGGAGTTTTTTGGCAGCAGTCAGCTTTCTCAGTTCATGGATCAGACCAATCCTCTTTCCGAACTGACTCACAAGAGAAGGATCAGTGCCCTGGGTCCCGGGGGCTTGAGCCGGGAGCGGGCCGGTTTTGACGTTCGCGATGTTCACCATTCTCATTACGGCCGGATCTGTCCTATTGAGACCCCCGAGGGACCCAATATCGGATTGATCGGATCTCTGGGCACCTATGCCCGGACCAATAAATTTGGTTTTCTGGAAACTCCTTACCGGGTGGTGGAGGATGGTCAGGTTCAGGATGAAGTTCGCTATCTCACTGCCGATCAGGAGGATCGGGCAACCATTGCCCAGGCCAATGCCAAAGTAGATGAAGAGGGTTGTTTTGTTGAAGATACAGTGGTGGCCCGGGAGAAACAGGGAGATATCCTGGAAGTTACTCCTGATGAAGTTGATTATATGGATGTTTCACCCAAACAGCTGGTAGGGGTTTCCGCTTCGCTGATACCCTTCCTGGAAAATGATGATGCCAACCGGGCTCTGATGGGTGCCAACATGCAGCGCCAGGCTGTTCCGCTGATGAAGACTGATGCCCCGATTGTGGCTACCGGTGTTGAGCACAAAGCAGCCAAGGACTGCGGAGCTGTGGTACTGGCCAAGGCCAGTGGAAAGGTCTCGCGGGTAACCGGAGAGAAAATAATAATTCAGACCGATGAGGGAGAAATTCACACTTATAAATTAATGAAATTTAAGCGCTCCAATCAGGGCAGCTGCATGAACCATAAGCCAATTGTAGAGAGGGGCCAGCGGGTGGAAAAGGGCCAGATCATTGCTGATGGTCCGGCCACCAAGCAGGGCGAACTGGCTCTGGGACGTAATTCTTTGATTGCCTTTATGCCCTGGGAAGGATATAACTACGAGGATGCTATTTTGATCAGTGAAAAGCTGGTCAAGGAGGATGCCTTTACTTCCGTGCATATAGAAGAACACGAGGCTGAAGCCCGGGATACCAAACTTGGTCCTGAGGAGATTACCAGAGATATACCGAATATCAGTGAAACAGCTCTAAAAGATCTTGATGAGCGGGGTATTATCAGAGTAGGCGCCGAAGTTGAAGAAGGCGACATTCTGGTCGGCAAGGTAACTCCCAAGGGTGAGACCGAGCTATCGGCAGAGGAAAGGCTGCTCAGGGCTATCTTTGGCGAGAAGGCCAGAGAGGTTCGCGATACCTCTCTTAAGGTGCCTCACGGTGAGAAAGGAATTGTGGTTGATGTTAAGGTTTTCTCCCGGGAGCAGGATGATGAATTAAAGCCCGGAGTAAACAAACTGGTCCGGGTTTATATAGCTACCAAGCGCAAAATAGATGTTGGTGATAAAATGGCCGGTCGTCACGGTAACAAGGGTGTTATTTCCCGGATTCTCCCCGAAGAGGATATGCCCTTTCTCCCCAGCGGAGAGCCGGTGGAGATTGTACTCAACCCCCTGGGAGTACCTTCCCGGATGAACATCGGTCAGGTGCTGGAGACCCATCTGGGCATGGCAGCCCGGGAACTGGGACTTTACATTGAAAGTCCGGTTTTTGATGGGGCCAGCGAGGGTGAAGTTGAGGAGATGCTGGAGAAAGCAGGTTTTGCCAGCGATGGCAAGACAGAGCTTTATGATGGCAGAACAGGTAAGCCCTTTGATAACAGGGTTACGGTGGGTTACATGTATATTCTGAAACTCCATC
>LKMJ01003465.1_pt1 | contig 14669 bp, 13 predicted proteins | sample 643391 | NCBI WGS metagenome assembly LKMJ01 (sample SAMN04112250, study PRJNA286221) | soda lake metagenome | biome: soda lake; feature: Kulunda Steppe; material: water; isolation source: sample PL-Br10 brine of Picturesque Lake | place: Russia: Kulunda steppe | collected 2010-07
CGGGATGAACAGGCCGACGGCCGCCAGTGCGCCGATCGCTATCCAATCGCTCATATAGGTCTCCGTAACGTGCTGGGGTTTGAACCGCCCCCTCATAAGCGTTGATTCTCGTTCGCGTGGCCCCATCATCGACGGACTCGGGGCAGCGGCACGGGAACTCACGGAACCGGAGGCGGGCGACCGCGGACGATCAGCCGGACGGGCCGTCCCGCGGCAGCAACAGCGCCAAGCACGCCCCGACGAGGACGAGTCCGGCGAGGATCAAAAAGACCTCGTCGAACAGATCCGCGTCCGCAAGCATCCCGGCGACGACCGGACTCCCCGCCCCGACGACCATGTAGCCCGTTCTGAGGGTGCCGAGCCCGGAGCCCCGGACGGACGGCGGCAGCGACGCCGTGAGATGCGTGAGCGTCACCGTCGAATACCCGAGCAGGCTGCTTAACAGGAGCGTCACGAGGAGGACGCCCGGCAGCGAGGCGACGAACGGAAGCGCGGCGAGCCCGACGCTCGCGACCACGAGGATGGTCGGTAGCGTCACCCGGGATCCGTAGGCGTCGTACGCTCGTCCGGCGACCGGCTTGACGGCGACGCCCATGGCGAAGAAGCCGCCGAAAAGCAGCGTCGCCGTCGTCGGGGCGAACCCCTTCACGTCGATGAGGTAGGTCGGGTAAAATCCGGTGAACGCCTGCCAGGCGCAGTAGCCGAGCGTCTGGATCGCCGTGACCACGACGACCGGGCGGCTCCGGAGCGCATGGCCGACGTCCCGTGCAGTCTCGGCTGCTCGCGCGAACGCCGCCCGTCCGTCGGCTTTCGACGCCCCATGGGCTGCCGATGTCTCGTCGGCTTCCGAAGCCGTCCTTCGCGGTAGCGCGACGAACAGGCCGACCCCGGCGAGAAAAAAGAGCGGGACGGCGAACGCGAAGCCGAACTGCCACGCGAACGTGACCGCGAGGAACCCGGCAAACGGGGGGAGCAGGGCGTTCCCGAGGTCGCCGGCAGCCATCGTTATTCCGATCGCCGTGCCGTCGTTATCCGGATAGACCGCCGAGAGGATGGTGAACCGGGCGACCCCGTAGAGCGCGGTGCTCAACCCGAAGAGGACGGTCGCCGCGAACAACACCTCGATGACGCCGGCGACGACGACGAGCCCCAGGGTGGCCCCCGAAACGAACGTACTCGTCACGAGCAGGGTTCGCTCTCCGAACCGGTCGGCGAGGATGCCCCCCGGCAACTGTCCGAGCGCGTACGCGAGCCAGAGCGCCGTCAGGAGGAGTCCGGCCGTCGACAGCGTGATCCCGTACGCGGTCCGGAGATGCGGGATGACGGCGGGGTAGACGAGCCGGACGCCGAGCGAGAGGAACCAGCCGGCGGCGACGACCGCGAGGATCGGCGTTCGTGGGTCCTTCCGGAGCGTCGAGAGGCGATCACTGACGTGCTCTATGTGGCCCGACACGGTACGTTCACCCGAACCCCTCCCGAGGATAAACGGGGTCGGGTAGCGGGTAACCCGGCCGGGATCGAGAAACGATCGTGAGGATCGCTGCTACGGGTCGTGGCTTTCGTGGCCTACCGGTCGTACTTCTCGCGGAACCCGTCGATGCCGAGATCGTGGAGGTCGAGGGAGACGGCCGCGACGTCGGCCTCAAGGTCCTCGTGATACGTGACGAGACGCTCACGGAGCGTCTCGTGTTCGCGTGCGAGAACCTGCGCGGCGGACAGCCCCGCGTTGAACGACTTGCCGGCGTCGACCGCGACGATGGGGGCGCCGGTCGGCATCCCGATCACCGAGTCGACGGACTTCTCCTGGACCGGCACGCCGATCACGGGGATCGGGTACGCGATGGACGCCGTCATGTTCGGGAGGTCCGCCGACTTCCCGCCCGCGCCCGCGATCACGACGTCGAGGCCGCGGTCGGCGGCGGTCTCCGCGTACGCGTACATGAGCTTCGGGGTGCGGTGTGCCGAGACGACGTAGCTCTCGTAGGTGAACCGGGCGTCCGGCGGGGCGGCGAAGTCGGTCTGTTCGGCGAACCCCAGCTCGGCGAGCGCCTCGTGTGCGCCCTCCATGACGGGAAGGTCGGAGTCCGATCCCATGATGATCCCGACGTCGGGCGTCGTCTCCGGATCCGTCCCCGCCGCCGCCTCCGATTCGAGTCGTTCGATGATATCGGCAACCGTGGGCATGGAGATGCGTTCGACGGAGACCGATAAGGAACCAGCGGTCCGTAACGACGCCTTCGTGACCGGCGGGCGACGGCCGACCGTCACGCGTCCGGCGTCTTCCGCCGTGTACCCGACGGCGACCACCGCGTGTTCGGCAACCACCGCGCGTTCGGCGACCACCGCGTGTTCGGCGGGAGACGCCGCCTCAGGCGAACCGTCCCGGATCGAAGAGCCCGATGTCGTGGTCCGTGTCGCCCTCGATCGCCACGTCCGCGAGGATCTCCCCGACGACGCTCGCGAACTTGAAGCCGTGCCCCGAGAAGCCGGCCCCGACCGTCACGCGCGGTTCGTCCGGCAGCCGCCCGATCACGAAGTGTCCGTCGGGCGTATTGGTGAACAGACACGTCTCGAGCCGCATCGTCGGCCCCACGCCGGTCGGGAAGTACCGTTCGGCATAGTTGCGGAGCAGGTCCTCGTCGGCCGGACGCGGCTCGCGGCCGAACCCGTCGGGATCGACGGTCTCCTCGCGGTGGTTGAACTTCCCGAACTTGAATCCGGGCACGTCGTGGCGGGGGAAGCCGTAGTAGTGTCCGTCGTCGGCCTCGTGGACGAAGACGGGGAACCGCTCGGCGTCGAACGCGGGGGGATCCGTCGGCTGGAGCCACGCGAGCACCTGCCGTTCGGGGACGGCGACCCCCTCCAACGCGGGGAGCAGTTTCGGCGCCCACGCACCCGCGGTGACGACGAGGCGGTCGGCCTCGTAGGTCGCCTTCGAGGTCGTCACCCGAACCCCTCCGTCCGGGAGGGATCGGTGCTCGTGGACGGGCTCGCGTGCGCGTACCGTCGCGCCCGCCGCCTGCGCCGCCTCGACGTGCGCGACGATGCACTGCTCGGGGACGAGAAAGCCGCCGTCCGGCTGGTAGACGGCCCGGTGGTCGGCCGGAAGGTCGTAGCCGGGGAACCGGTCGTTCACCGTCTCCGCGTCCAGCAGCTCGTGATCGAGGTCGTGGATCGCACAGGACCGGAGCGAGCCACGAACGACCTCGCTGCCGATCGCGCCGGCGTCGAGCCCGCCGGTGACGTGAAGCAGCTCACGCCCAGTTCGTTCCTCGAGATCGCTCCAGAGATCGTAGGCTCGTTCCACGAGCGGGACGTACGCGGGGTCCTCGTACTGCGGTTTTCGAATGATCCGCGTGACGCCGTGTGAGGATCCCCGGTCGTGTGGGACGTCGTACCGCTCCAATCCGAGTACGTCGAGCCCGCGGTCGGCGAGGTGGAACGCCGCCGCGCTCCCCATGCCGCCGACGCCGACGACGATGACGTCGTGTCGTTCCGACATACGAGAGGGGTACGGACGAACGATCAAGTAGCTACCGGGATTCGGAGCGTCACGGACCGGAGCCGGCGTTGCTCGACGACGCCCTCAGCGAAGCGCCGAGACGAGGTCGGCGCCCTCGACGTAGGGGATCCCACGTTGCTCCGCGTAGGCGGCGGCGTCGGCCGGCGTGAGTTCCTCCCCGGTCGCGTCGTCGAGCATCTCACAGACGACCACCGCGGGTGCGGCACCGACGGCGTCGGCGATCGCGAGGCCGAGTTCGGTGTGGCCCACTCGGTCGCGGATCCCGTCGTGAGCCCCGCGCAGGACGTGGACGTGGCCGGGCGCGCGGAACTCCTCGGCGAAGTCGGCCGGGGCGTAACCGTCGGGATCACGGTCGACAGCCGCGGCCGTCTCGGCGAGCGCGACGATGGTCCGCGCGCGGTCGGCGTCGGTGATCCCGGTGAACGTCTCGCGGTGGTTGACCGGCAGTGAAAACGAGGAGCGGTCGTCGTAGTCGGGGGCGTCGTCGACCGCCGGATGGTCGAGCGCGTCCGCAAGGAACGGGAGGCCGAAGGCGTCCGCGACGTGGTCGGCGACGGCGACACAGATCAGCCCGCCCGCGTCGTTTCGCATGTGCGCGACGGCCGCCGGGTCCACCGCCGAGGCCGGGTAGATCAGATCGGTCTCACCCTCCCTATCGGCGAAATCGTGGACACAGATCGGATCGCCCGCGGCGAACGCTGCGAGCGCGCGATCGACCGCGGTCGTCGGCTCCGCATCGCCGGGAACGTTCGCCGCGTCGTCGTCGAAGATCTCGTCGGCCGCGTCCTCCACGCCGTCCGCACCCTCGTCGAGTCTTGCGTCGTCCACGTCGCTGCCGTCGACGTCGGCGCGCATCACGCCACCTCGGTGCCGACCGGTTCGTCCGGCTCGGCGTCCTCGGTTCCGTCGGCGGCTTTCCCGGAGGCATCGGCGCGGGTCGTCGGTGCGACGCGGATCTCGATCTCGTCGCCGTCCTCCAGCCGCAGGGCGTCACGGAGGCGGTCGGGAGCGATCAGTTCGAGCTTGTCCTCGTCGTGATGGGTGCGGTCGGGGACGATCGCGTGCCCCTCCTCGTAGCGGTCGTCGTCCGCGACGACGGTGACGGCGTAGCAGGTCGCCGCGCCGTAGGTACGCTCGTCGTCCTCCCACGCGTCGATCGGGATCGCGTCGACGCCCGCGATCTCCCCACGTCGACGGACGCTCTCCGCGTCCAGTTCGACGTTGAGCGTGCCCGGGAACGGCTCGTAGCCGAGCCGGGACTCGAACTGCTCGGCGTATCCGGGAAGCGTGATGTAGTGGCGACCTTCGCCCATGCCGCCGGTGACGAACCCGCACAACACCACCTCGACCTCCCGGTCGAACAGCCGTCGATAGTCCGCGTACTCGGCACGGAGAACCGCCTCGCCCGCGTCGGTGACGGCGACCCACTGGCCGTCTCCGACGACCTCACGCTCGATCAGGTCGGCCGATTCGAGCGTCTGGAGCCGGCGGGAGGCGGTCTGTGTGGACGCGCCCAGGCGGTCACCGAGCGCCGCACACGACACCTTCGTTTCGGTCAGCCTACCCGCGAGCGCGACGTGTTTGAGCGCCGCGAGCGCCGCCGGGCCCGGATCCGTCGTCGTCGCCGATTCTGCCATGGACGAGGGTTGGCGATCCGGGGTGAAAAGGATAACGGAAGTGAGATGCATTCCAAAAGTGGAATGGGATCGCTCGATTTCGTGACGCCCCTCGAGAGTGAGACGGGGATGGTCGAACGTCGGCGAGGGAGCCACCTAAACGCGTCGGTCGTGTCGGTTCCCGCCGACCTCAGGGATGACGTGGTCTGGAGCGTCGAGGTCGCGTCGGGGTCACGTCAAGGGCGTGGCGTGACGTCGAGGCCATGGCGTCACGTCGAGGGCGTCGACTCCGCGTCGCTTCGGAAGGGCCTTTTAGCCCCACCGACGAACGGCAACCATGTTCAGACGCTTCCGGTCGGAGGTGGAGTCGGCGCTTTCGGACGCGCTGGCGAGCCTCGAGTTCCCGACCGACGACCTCGGCATCGAAGAGCCGCCGGACGACATGGACGCGACCCTCGCCTCGAGCGTCGCCTTCCGGCTGGCGGGTCAGGCTGGCGCCGCCCCGCCCGCGGTCGCCGCGGACGTCGCCGACGCGGTCGAGTCGTTCCTCGCCGACGGCGGCTACGACTACCTCGTCGACGTCGACGTCGCCGGTCCGTACGTCAACTTCCACGCAGGCGAGCGCTACCTCGCCGACACGCTCGCCGACGCCGCGAGCGACGAGGCGTACGGGACGCTCGAGGACCGCGACGTCTCCCTCGTCGTCGAACACACCAGCGCGAACCCGACCGGACCCGTCCACGTCGGCCGCGCACGCAACCCCATCGTCGGCGACGCGGTCGCGACCCTCATGGAGTACGCGGGCTACGACGTCGACCGCCACTACTACGTGAACGACGCCGGTCGTCAGATGGCCGTCTTCACGTGGGCCTACGAGACGTTCGACGAGGCCGACCTGGAGGAGGAGCCCGCTCGCGACCGCATCGAGTACGACCTCGTCCGCTACTACCGCAAGGGCAACGAATATCTCGAGAACGCCGACGCCGACGCGGTCGAGGCGGCCGAGGCCGAGATCGCCGAGATACTCCGGGGACTGGAGGCCGGCGACGAGGAGACCTACGAGCGCGTCGGCGAGGTCGTCGACGCGGTGCTCGGCGGCATGAAGGACTGTCTCGCCCGCCTGCCCGCGGAGTTCGACGAGTTCGTCAAGGAGACGCGGTTCATGCGCGACGGCTCGACGACGGAGATCGCCGAGCGGCTGCAGGAGTCCGAACACGCCGTCTACGACGAGGACGCCTGGCAGCTGGAGCTCGACGGCTGGGGGATCGAGAAGAACCTCGTCTTCCTCCGCTCGGACGACACGAGCCTCTACACGACGCGCGACCTGGCCCACCACGAGTGGAAGTTCGACAACTACGATCAGGCGGTCACCGTGCTCGGCGAGGACCACAAGCTGCAGGCCGACCAGCTCGACGCGACCCTCGAGCTCCTCGGCAACGACACGGACCGGCTGGGTCACGTCATCTACTCGTACGTGAACCTCCCGGAGGGGAAGATGTCCACCCGTCGCGGGACCGGCGTGATGCTCGACGACCTCCTCGACGAGGCGATCGACCGCGCCCGCGAGGAGGTCGAGACCAGACTCGACGACCGGATCCGCGACGACGACCTGACCGAGGACGACGTCGAGCGCATCGCCCACCAGGTCGGGATCGGCGCCGTCCGCTACGACATCGTCTCCAAACAGCCCGCGAAGGCGATCACCTTCGAGTGGGAGGACGCGCTCGACTTCGAGGCGCAGTCGGCCCCCTACGTCCAGTACGTCCACGCGCGCTGCTGTGGGATCGTCGACGAAGCCGAATCCGCCGGGGTCGACGTGGCGTCCGATATAAACGCACTCGGCGACGTCGACGCCGCGACCCTGGAGACGGACGCGGCCCGCAACCTGTTACGGGAGGTCGCCCGCTTCCCGGCCGTCATCGAGTCGGCCGCCGAGGATCTGGAGCCGCACACGGTCGCCACCTTCACCCGCGAGTTCGCGGAGGCGTACAACCAGTTCTACCGCCAGTGTCCCGTCCTGACCGCCGAACGCGACGAGCTCCGCGACGCCCGGCTCGCGCTCGTCGTCGCCGCCCGCAACACGATGGCGAACGCCCTCGACGTGCTGGGCGTCGAGGCGCCGGAGTCGATGTAGGCGGGGACGGAACGCGAACCCCGCCTCGGCGAACCGTGTTTATAAACGGTCGCGAGCGGCCCGCACGCTCCTTATAAATCGCACGCGACGAATCGAGGAACACCCATCGGCGACGGACGGAGAGAGGCGGATCCGCGGTCGGCGCGCGCCTCCGAGCGCTCTTTATAAGAGCGCGAGGAGCGCGTGCGAGGGAGCCGCCGGCCGGTCGCCGAGCGGTCCGGCGACCGGCCGGCTGCGAGGCTGGGGAGGCACGAGGCTGACACGAGTCACGACTGCCGTGAATGACGTCGTGCCGGGGGTTCCTCGACGGGTCCCCCGTCGCAACCGTTCCTGGCCTCAGACCTCGCGAGCGAGCCACGTGGCCGTCGCTTTCCACGTTATCACGACGTCACACCCCTCCACCAGGTCGAGCCGATCGGCACTATCCTCGGTTACGAGTGCCCGGAACGTGCCGCCGGCAACCTCGATGCGGACGGTGAAAACCGTCTTTCCCCGGTCGATGCCGGTGACCGTTCCGTAAAACCGGTTCCTCGCGCTCGTCGAATCCGGGTCGGGGTCCGCAGCCGGTTCGAGCACGGTGATCGAGTCCGCACCGATTCGGATCTGGACGCCGTCGCCGGGTTCGACCCCGTCGTGGAGGCCGCGGACCGTTCCGATCGCCGTCGCGACGTCCGCGAGTTCTCCCGTGACGTCCTCGACCGTCCCTTCGAGAACGGTCTCGGGGACCCGTGCGGTCGCCGAGAGAGCCACCTGGAGCCGTTCGTACTGGTTTAGTAACCGTAGGCCGTTCTCCGTGAGTCGGCTCCCTCCGCCGTCGCTCCCGCCGCGATGTCGCTCGACGAGGTCACCGAACGCCGATTCGAGCGCTTCGATGCGTGAGAGATCCCGGGCACGCGACCGGCCGAGGTTCGAGGAGGCCTTGGCCACCGATCCCGTCGCGCCGATCTCCCGGAGCAATCTGACGTCGCGCTCGCCGAACTCGATCCCGTTCCGAACCAGCGTCGCACGTCCCTGCCCGCTCGTTTCGTCCATTACTGAGGACGTACTCGGGGAGGCGTTTAGGTTCTTGCCCGGCAGATCCGCACGAGTCAGTAGACGAGCTCTCCCTCGATGAACTTCCGTGCGCGGGGGTCCTCGGGGGTCGTGAAGACCCGCTCGGCGGGACCGAACTCGATGAGCCTCCCGTCGAGCATCACGGCGACGCGGTCCGCGATGCGCTCGGCCTGGTGCATGTCGTGAGTGGCGACGGCGACGCCGAGCCCTCGCCGCCGTGCCGTCTCCACCGCCTCCTCGATGACCGCCGTGTTGCGAGGATCGAGGTCCGACGTCGGCTCATCCAGCAACAGGAAATCGGGGTCGTATGCGAGCGCGCGAGCGAACGCGACCCGCTGTGCTTCACCACCCGACAACGAGGATGCCGACCGGCTCTCCGCGTCGGTGAGGCCGACGACCTCCAGGGCCTCGGTGATCTCGCCACAGGTGTTTTCTCCCCGAAGCCGGGAGAGCCACCTCGTGATCCGGTCGCGCCAGTCGCGTCGAACGTGTCGCCCGTACTCCACGTTTCGACGGACGGGCGCGTCGAAGAGGTTCGGCTCCTGGAACACCATTCCGACCCGGCGTCGGACGCCGAGGCGTTCACGTTCGGAGAGCGACCACACGTCGGTGCCGTCCATCTCGACGGTCCCCGCGTCCGGTCGGTGAAAGAGCGACAACAGCCGGAGGAGCGTCGTCTTCCCCGTCCCGGACGGGCCGATGATGGCGACGGTCTCACCCGGATCGAGCGCGAACGTCACCTCGTCAAGGACGTCGTTGTCGGCGAAGCCGTGGCTGACGTTCATCGCGGTGAGCCCGTCCTCCGTCCGCTGTTCGCGTTTCCAGTGGCGTTGCTGCATCAGATACGACCTCCTCCAAACCGAAGGACGACGGCATTGATCGTTAAGACGAGTACCACGAGGATCACGCCGAGTATGATGGCGGTTTCGAATCGGCCTTGCCGAGCTTCAAGCTGGATCGCCGTCGTGAGGGTCCGGGTGACGGAGGTGCCGTCGGAGCTGGCGATGTTTCCACCGACGATGAGCACTGAGCCGACCTCACTGATCGCGCGGCCGAGGCCGGCGAGAATTCCGGTCATGATGCCGTAGCGGGCCTCCTTGATCGTCACGAGCGCGACGTCGAGGCGCGTTCCGCCCATCGCGTACGCGGCGTCACGGACGCCTTCCTCGACGCCGGTCACGGCAGCGAGACTGACGCCCGTGATGACCGGCGTGGCGAGGACGAACTGCGACATGATCATCGCCTCCGTCGTGAACACGAGGTTCAGGGCTCCGAGCGGACCTTGATTCGAGACGGCAAAGAGGACGACGAGGCCGACGACGACGCTCGGAAACCCCATCCCCGTGTTGATGACGGCGACGACGAATCCCTTCCCGGGGAAATCCGAGAAGCCGACGAGCATCGCGATGGGGAGACTCACCAACGTGCTGATCACGACTGCAGTGAGGCTCACGTACAGCGAGACGTAGACGATACTTTCGACGTAATTTCGCTCGAAGGGAAAGTCGACGAAGAGCGGCGAAACGGCGTCCACGAGGGAGAGCATGGACGGTGCGTGTTCGATCATGGGTGGCGTTAGTCCTCGTCCGGCGACCAGTCTTCGGGAACGTACTGCTGGAAGTTCGGGTTCTCCGAGACTGCCTCGGGAAAGAACAGCTGCTCACCCTCAACGGTGTAGTCTTCGATGATCGCTTGGCCCTCCCGGGAGCTAATAAACCCGATATAGGCCATGGCAAGGTCGTAGTTGACGTTCTCGTGGACACCGGGGTTGACTGCAACGATGCCGTAGGGATTGGCGAGGAGCTCCGGTCCACCCTCGATCGGCCCCTGAACGCGGATGTCGACGTCGAGCTCGGAACGCTGGGAGATGAAGGTTCCGCGGTCTGCGAGGGCGTAGGCGGGTGTCTGGGTGGCCTGATTGAGCACTTCCCCCATTCCCGCGCCGGCTTCGCGGTACCACTCGCCGCCCGGCTCGATACCGGCGGCGTCCCAGATGGCGAGCTCTTTGGTGTGTGTTCCGGAGTTGTCACCGCGGGAGACGAACGTGGCTTCAGCGTCCGCTATCGTCCGGAACGCCTCGGTCACGTCGTCCATGCCGTCGATCCCGGCAGGGTCGTCGTCGGGGCCGACGACGACGAAGTCGTTGAACATGAGATCGCGGCGGTTGACGCCGTATCCCTCCCTGATGAACTCGTCTTCGAGCGAGCGGGCGTGCACCATGACGACGTCCGAATCACCGGCTCTTCCGGTCTCCAGTGCGGCTCCGGTTCCCTGAGCGACCGCCTCGATCTCAGCGCCATACCGCGCTTCGAACGCGGCGTTCACCTCGTCCAGCAACCCCGTGTCGTAGGTGCTCGTCGTCGTCGTGAGCGTGAGCGTCTCGTCGAGGATCGCTGCTCCATCTCCCTCGTCATCATCGGCGCATCCCGCGAGCGCCGCAGCCATCCCGCCGGCGGTTGCGGCGAGGAACTCCCGACGTTGAATCATTGATGATACAACGTTCTTAGGCCACTTACTTAGCCATTTCGGCCCATTATATAAACACGAATAGTTACTCCCATGATCATAGGGATCCGGATCCCGTCAACCGGCGAGTGCGGCCGGAGGATGGCGGGAGCACGCAACGTGCCTCGACCATCCCACGTTCCGCGAACACGCCCGGTGACGGATGATCGGAGAGCGGGCGCCGAGAAGGGTGCGTGGTCGTTTATAAGGCTTGTCGAGGGATCGCGTGACTATTTATATATAGCCACCACGAGCGGGGATCGAACACCCGCCACCGCGACCGCATCGCAGCCTCACGCCTCCGCAACCTCGCTCGCCGGGGCGGCGCCGGAACCGCCGGGGGACGGTCCGGGCTGCCTGCAGTTGCGGGCTGCCGGGCTGCCGGGCTGCGACGCCCGAGGTCCCACTCGAACGGCTCGCGGGACCGCTCGACGCGTCGCTTGTACTGAACGATAACTGTGAACATGCCATCATCTCGTTACTCCTCCGCGGCCTTCTCGGCCGTGAGCGCCTCCTCGCGAAGCGTCCGACAGCGATCGTCGTCGGCTTCGAGCGCCGGAACGGACGTCGGCGTGCCGTCCTCGTCGACGGCGACGAAGACGAAGAAGGACTCCGTCGTCAGCTCGCGATCGCCCGTCCGTGGCGACTCGCGGTACGCCCGGAGTCGAACTCGGACGCTCGTTCGTCCGGCGGCGTAGACGTACGACTCGATCACGCAGGTGTCACCCTGCGGGATCGGGCGCTTGAAGTCGAGTTCGTTGATCCGGGCCGTGACGCACGTCTCGCCGGCGTGGCGCATCGCCGACATGGCGCCGATCTCGTCCATCCACTTGACGACGTTCCCGCCGTGTGCGGACGCATAGTTGTTCGTGTGGGTTGGCTGGACGCGCTGGCGGTTCTCGATGTAGGTGTCCGAGACGGTCGGCATGCCCACGTTAACGGGAGGCGTATATAAAAGGCCCCGCGGTAGCGAAACACGATCGCGACGTTCGATCACGCCGGAACCAGCCGCACGACGGGCGCGTCCGCGGCATCGACGGCGACGTAGAGCGCGCCGTCATCGGGGCCGACCGTCACGTCGCGGATCCGCCACCCCTCGCCGTCGAGGAGCGCCTCGCGTTCGGCGACGGCGGGACGGTCGGCGCCGGGGTCGTCGACCGTGAACCGCCCGAGGTAGCCACCCGCGAGCGTGCCGACGAACACGTCTCCCGCCCAGTTCGGGAAGGCGTCGCCCGTATAGACCGTCATGCCCGCGGGCGGGAAGCCGCCCGAGCCACACTCCCAGTAGTACACCGGGTCGACGACGTCGTCGCGCTCGTCGGGTCGGTCGCCGACCGGATCGTCCGTGCCGTACTCACAGCCGTAGTGGGCGATCGGCCACCCGTGGTTGCCGCCACGCTCGATGACCGTGATCGAGTCGCCGTCCTCCTCGCCGTGTTCGGACGCCCACAGGTCGTCGGTTTCGGGATGTCGGATCAATCCCTGCGTGTTGCGGAGGCCGTACGCATGGATCGCGTCGGCGACGTCCGGGTCGTCGACGAAGGGGTTGTCGTCCGGGATCGACCCGTCCGGTGCGAGCCGGAGGAGCGCGCCCAGCTCGTTCGAGGCGTCCTGTGAGACGTGGTCGGGACCGAAGTCCTTGAACTGCCGGTCGCCGACCGTCACGTAGGCCATCCCGTCGGCACCGAAGACGATCCGCGAGCCGAAATGGCCCGACGAGCCGACGAACGGCTCGGCGGCGTGGAGGGTCTCGAACGCCTCGAGTGCCGGCTCGTCGGGGTCGAAGCGACCGCGACCGAGATGCGTCGTCGACTCGCCCTCGTCGTTCGCGGCCGCATAGGTGAGGTAGACGAACGGCTCGTCGGGGTACTCCGGATGGATCGCGACGTCGAGCAGCCCGCCCTGCCCCGCGGCGAGCACGTCCGGCGTCCCGGCGACGACCGCCGGATCGCTTCCGCCGTCGATGTCGTCCGTGTCCGAATCCGTCCCGGTCGAAGGATCGACCAGCCGGAGGTCGCCGTCGCGCTCGGTGACGAGCAGTCGCCCGTCGTCGGGAAGGAACGCGAGACCCCACGGATGGCTCAGCCCGTCAACGACCGTCTCGACGTCGTACTCGTGGGTCTCGTCGTCCACGTCGTCGTCCGCCGACGTCCCGTCGCTTACACCTGATCCGTCGCCGGCGTCGTCGGGGTCGTCGACGCCATCCGAGCCGTCATCGAGACACCCGACGACCGCCGAACCGCCGGCGACGGTCGCAGCGCAGAGCAGCCGACGTCTGGTGGTTCGAGCGGTCGCCACGCTCGGGTCGTCGGTCATGTTTTCGCATGGTCCTTCGGTCGACGACCGCATGAGCGTTGTGGCGTCAGCGTTCGGGATGGTCGGCGGATGGGTTCGGGTTCGCGGAGGACAAAACCAATAAACGACAGATGAATTAAATATACCAGATATAGTTAAATTAATATCACTGAGGGAGATTACATACGTAGTGAGATGTCGGGGTTCCGAAACGCGGAACCGCCGCCGTTTGGCGGGCGGATGACGAGGACCCCCCGAGGTCGAGATGACGATCATCGTTGATATCACCGTACGGGAGGACTCCGGGGCGGACCGCCCGCTCGTGGACGCCGTTCCGGAGGGGGTCGTCCGGATCCCGTTCGTGTTCGGTTCGGAGAACGTCGTCGTTTCCTGCGTGCTCGTTCCACACGACGACGTCGAGGGGTTCCGCGATGCGCTTCACCGTGGGGGGAGCGACGGTCCCGGGAACGCGATCAAGGCTGCCCGGACGGTCGACGAGTTCGGCGACCAGGCGTTGGTACACGTCACGTATCCGCGGCGATCCGACACGACCCTCGTCCGCCTCGTCGACGCCGGGCTGGACGTGCTCGAGGGACTCGGAACGCCGGACGGGTGGACGTTTCGTGTGCGGGCGCGCGATCGCGACTCGATCGATCGGTTCGTGGATGACTGCGTCCGTGACGGCGCGACCGCCTCCGTCGATCGGATTCGTGAGCCGACCGGAGGGGGGAGGGACGCACCCGTCCTCACCCCGGCACAGCGGCGGACCCTCCACGTCGCGTACGCGACCGGGTACTTCGAGGTGCCACGAGGGGCGTCGCTCGTCGATCTCAGTGACCGGCTCGACATCTCCGACTCGGCGGTCTCACAGCGACTGCGACGCGGCATCAACTCGATCCTCGCCGAGCGGTTCGCCGAGGACCCCCCGCCATCGGTCGACTGAACCGGGCGTCGGAATCGACGCGTCGATCGCGACCGGGACCGACGTATCCATCCCAAGCGGCACCGACGCGCCGATCGAGAACGCATGGTTTTAGCTTCTGTAAATGGTACCGGTGGTATGACCCAGTGGTCGCTCGCTATGTCGCCCGATGAGGCCCTCCAGATGGACGGACGTTCCTCGCCGCAAGCCGTCGATCCCGCTCGCCGAGTCGGCCCCTTGCCCCGTCACGGTACTGCCACCGTGGCGTTCTGCCGGTGACGAACGGCGGTCCCGACGACGAATCGTCGGGTCGGTCGACCCCGGAAACCCGCGAGGCGTTCGAAGCCGCGGTCCGAGCGCTTCTGCTCGACGCCCACGCGGACGGTGTTCCGATCGACGGGGGGATAGACGTGTACGGCGACGACCACGCGTGGAGCGTCGAGATCACCGAACTCGCCGTGGATACACGTTCGAGCGACGAGTGAGTCGCCCAGCCAGTGAACCGCCCAGCCAGTGAGCCGAGAGAGTCGCACGGCGGTCGCTTCGGGATCGCGCTCGACCGGCAAGCCGTGTTCGACCGTGTCGGGGCTCGGTGACGAACGGCCGTTATCAGTCCGGATA
>LKMJ01003466.1_pt1 | contig 14665 bp, 22 predicted proteins | sample 643391 | NCBI WGS metagenome assembly LKMJ01 (sample SAMN04112250, study PRJNA286221) | soda lake metagenome | biome: soda lake; feature: Kulunda Steppe; material: water; isolation source: sample PL-Br10 brine of Picturesque Lake | place: Russia: Kulunda steppe | collected 2010-07
AGGAAGGTGAGGCTATGTGCTTGGGGGTTAAGCTGGTGACTGCGGGTGGGGGAAGGGGAGGGAGCAAAAGGACGCGCTGAGCAGCAGAGCCCACCAGCCACACAGGGGAGGCCCTCTGATGCACGCCTTAAGGTCTCTGCAGCAAGAGAGGTAGGCACGGCATGGGAGGCTGCGCCATTCCCGGCAAAACGCGCTCTGAGCCGCACCAGCGCCGCAGCGTGCGGAGAGCGCTGGCGGTGGGCAGCAGTGGGTGCGCGTGCTGGATGCCTGCTCTGCGCGTGAGCTGCTGTAACTCTGCTGTGCCACACCGGAAGCTCGGTGTGGCGTCTCGTGGCGCCTTGGTTTTGTTGATGAGCACCTGCAACACGACACTGGGTGTGCGGCTTGGCAGGGCGGACTGCAGTGCTCATGCCCCCTCCCCCCCCTCCTTGCATTACGACAACTCGACTTGCGCGCTCACGCCCAACCCACACAAGGCAGTGCAGGACACATCTGTCACCGCATGTAAGCAGCGGTACTGCTGCAGCCCCATTGGCGCAGCACGCACGTGCGAGTGCTTTGCTAGAGGCGCTAGGCTGCTTCCTGTAGCGCGATGCAGATGCAAGGCGCATGTGCTGTGATGCAGCATGTGCGGCGCAGGCGCAGCTGGGAGGTGCACGGGCCGCAAAAGTCACCTGGCATGGCACGTTGCCGTTGAGCAGGATGGGGAGACCGGAGATGAGGGCCTCAGCAATTGTACCCGGGCCGGCCTGGACAGCGAGCGGGCAGGCAAAAAAAATGTGTGGGGCACAAGCGCTCTGTTTCCTTAACAACCTGTCAAGGGTTCTGGGCACAATTGTTGAAACTTGGCAGCCAAAGGCATGCCCCAGCTGTGCAGGGCACTGGGCCACTGCAAACCATGCGCTGTTCAAGGGCAAGATCCTGCACAAGGTGCTGGGGGGGTGTGCGCTTGACAGATGTGCACTGCGCTGGCGTGCACTGCTCATTGTGCAGAGAGGTGCAGCCGGCGCAGCAGGCGCCTGGAGCTCCAGGCAGTGGCGCAATAAGCAAGCCGGGAGCAGGACCAGTGACAGGCAGAGTGCATGCCTGTTGCCAGGGAGCGCTGCCATCTCATCTGGAATGGACTGCCTCTAGAGCATTCTGACAGAGAGCAGAGACATGGGGCTGGCCTACCAGCGCGCCCCAGCCTGTCCCGCCCCAGCCTGTCCCGCCACCTCAAGAGCAGTCCCTTTGACCTTTCTTTCCTGCAGCACGTGCACACTGGCAGTGCCTCATCCCCTGCAACAATGCCTTTGTCGGTCCTTCAGCCCATGGGGAGGACGCAGCCTTGCCAGGCAGGCGAATGCAAAAGCCCAGCAGCTGTGGCTGTGGCCTGCAGCAGGCAACTCAAAGAAGACGGCGCTGGCATGGCAGCCCGCACCTTGGTTATGATGCAGTCGCACGCCCCCATCCACTCATGGATGTTGTTCACAAAGCCGGTGGCCTTTACGGGCATCCCCCCGGGGGGGGGCGCAGTGCTCAGCTTCTCGAACAGGCGCTTGTTGCGGCCGCACACGACGACCACCTGGGTGCGCAGGGGGGCATGGGTGACCAGGGGTGATACACGTGGTGGCCTTGTGGGTAAATGTTGGTGACTCTCTACCTGTGGAGGGCAGACCGTAGTCAAGCCCTGCACGCACGTCCGTGTGCTGCCTTGGCCCCCCCTTCCTGCAGGCCGCGCCTTGCGGGCTGGGGCAGCTGGTTGCACCCGCTCGCGGCCACACACGCAGCACTTCCTAGCAGGACGGTGTCAGGACCGCGCTCACGGACAGCACATGAAACGGGTGAAAAAGTGTTGCGTTGAGCGCTCATGCAGAAGTGTGGGGGTGTGTGCAGGTGTGTGCGCGAGGGCGCGCGTGCACGTTTTACACTGCCCTCAAAATAGCTGTAGACTCTTGTGTGTGTGCGTGTGTGTTGGGGTGTGCCCCCGCGTGTGACCATTGCCCTAGGCTCCCCCCCCCCTCCGCACACCTGCGCCGTGGGCCCCAGCTCCTGGCCCAACTTGGCCACGGTCCCCTCCAGAGCGCCCATGCCCTCGCCACCTCCCACCAGCAGGATGGCCGGCAGTGCGGGGTCCAGGCCCAAGCGCCTGCGCATGGCGCGCCGGCCCGGCAGGCCTCGCGAGAACAGTGGGCGGATGGGCAGGCCTGCGGGCGCAGGGCGCAGGTGGGTAAGGGCAGTGGGTGGCTGGGTAAGAGCAGCGGGCGGCTGGGCACACACAGGTGCTGGTGGACGAGCACATAAGGCAGGCCAGGGCAAAAACATCAGGCGGCTGGGCAGGCAGCACAGGCGCAGGTGGGCGAGAACAGCGGGCACGCATGCAGGCTCGCACCCACAGGTAGGCATGGGCACAGCAGATAGTGGGCGCTCACAGAAACCGCAGATGTACTGTATACGCGGGTGTAAGGGAGGGGTTGATAGCGCAGGGGAGCTGGGGTAATGCGCAAAGTGCAAAGCGCACGCATGCACACACACACACATGCAGTGCACGGACCCCTGGAGGCGCCAAAGCGCAGCTGCTGAGCCTCAGGACGGGCACCGATGATGCTGGCGGTTGTGAGGGTTGTGAGATACCCCAGGCGCCTCTTTGTTTTGCAGCGCTGGAGAGGCGAATTCAGAGGGCATTGCCGGGGATGGGGCAGGCACGCCAAGGGGCCAGGCACACCAAGGGGCCACACCAAGGGGCCAGGCACACCAAGAAGCCAGGCACACCAAGGGGCAGGCACGCCAAGGGGCCAGGCACACCAAGGGGCCAGGCACACCAAGGGGCCAGGCACACCAAGAGGCCAGGCACACCAAGGGGCAGGCACACCAAGGGGCCAGGCACACTAAGGGGCCAGGCACACTAAGGGGCCAGGCATACTAAGGGGCCAGGCACATCAGGGGGGCAGGCACACCACAAGAGAACGGTGATTTTTTTAATGAGCTGTGGCATGCAGGATGAGAGGCCTGGTGCCTGGGCGATCCATGCGTAATAGGCTGACCAGTCAGGGGCTCTTTGCCGACCGTGTCCCCAGTCTAGGGACACAGGACCCACAGGATGCACAGGACCCACAGGACCCACACATGTGACTGCGCCCCCCTTCTGAGTCAGCAGCCCACCTCTTTGGATCAGCTGCTGGTCTAAGAGGCCATTCTTCCTCGCCAGGTTGGCGCAGTCGTCGGTGGGCACGAAGCAGCGCGTCACGTCAGTGTGGAACCAGGTATTGTGGGAGGTCGTGAAGTCGGTGACCACCTGCAGGCGCACCATCCTGTGTGTAAGTTTGTGCACATGTGTTCATATACACGTGCATGCACCAGCGTCCGCATATCCATGCATCAAATGCATTGCGGCTCCTGCAGTCGAGCAAGCGTGTTGATCCAAGATACGAGCTCGGGCGCCTGCTCCTCACATGCCATACTACTCAATCTTGCTACCCTGCTATCATTTCTTGCTGCAAATACCGCTGCCATGCTAAGACTAACTGTACAAATCATGCTATCATGTCGTGCATGCCAGGCCATGCCCCCTCCACGGGCATGGTGCCAGCTACAGAGGGCCCTTATTGACGCATTGAAAACATGTAGACCATCAGGCTTAGGATAGGCAGGTTTGTTGGGCCACGTTGGTCATGCCTGCCATACAACCCCTCCCAAATGAGAGCTGCTTCAACTCATCTGTGCTTGCTGCCCTCTTGTGCTTCCCTGCCACCACCATTTGGGGACTCAACTACGAGGCCCAGACGACACACTGAGCCCCTCCCTAAGCCCAGGCTGCCCCCAAACATCTGAGCCTGACTCAGGCAGGCCCACCCCAACATCGCAGCCGGCCCATGCCAAGATGTGCACGCCATTTATGCACAGCCGGCGCACCGTGGCAAAGTTGATCGGCTGCATGGCTCCACTGTGTACGCGCTGCTTTAGCACCTTCAGCGGCACATGCTGCATGAGTGGGTGAACGGACACCTGCATCGTAGCGATCGCGGCACATGCTGCATGAGCTGCATGGGCGCCCCGAGAGCAGGTGCTGCATGCGCAGGGGCAGGGCAGGGGCAGGGGCAGGGCACTCGGCTGCCACACCATATGTGTGCAAGGCCCCCCTGAGCCACGAGGGGTGTCTGTGTGCGCGCATGTGCATGCAAGCTCAAAGCCTCACTTAGCTTGGCCACTTCATCTCAGGCGCAAGGGAGATACCGCGTGACCTGACCCAGCTTTCGGTGCAGTGACCCTTTCATACGGTGAGACAAGCCAAGCACGTCTACAGTCCAGTCTTGCAGTGGCGCATGGCTTCCAGAGGGCCTCCTCAGGCTGCCTCCTGAGGCCGCCTCAACCTCCAAATTGGATCCAAGGTCGGGGCTAACCACCCCCTGAAATGCTCGGAACAGTCCCAGAGCCTAGGGCCTTGTGGCCTTGCCTGGCACCCGTATCACAGTGGACATGGAGTTCCATTCCACACGAGAGCTGTGTCGCAACAGAGACGGAATTCCACATCGCGGATAGTCCACACCACAGAGCCTTGAGCCTGGGATCCAGGGGGCATTGCCTGGGAATGCTCCACACCACAGTGACCATGCACAGCACCTTCCCCACTCGCCTCCATATCGTGCAAGCTCCCACGCTCCAGTCCTTCAAGCAGCAAACAATGATTTGCGCAACTCCTGAGAGACAGGGAGGGGGCAGCACTCACCACACCGCATCTGGCTGATGCTTGTCAAACGCACGCAACACAGTACTCACCACACGGCATCTGGCCGACTCTTGTCAAACGCACGCGGCATGGCACTCACCACACGGCATCTGGCCAGTGCTTGTCAAACGCACGCAGCAAGGCACTCACCACACGGCATCTGGCTGGCCCCTGTCGAACGACATCACAGCACTCACCACACGGCATCTGGCCGGCACTTGTCAAAAGTACGCAGCACGGCACTCACCACACGGCATCTGGACGGTGCTGGTCAAACACACGCAGCACAGTACTCACCACGGCATCTGGCTGGTACTTGTCAAATGCGCGGTGTAGGCCAGAGCGCATGAAGATGCCCACGAACGCGAGGTAGGGGATGTGGAACCATTTGGGCTGCAGGCACACAGCATGCACTGGGACAGCAGCGTTAAGAGCACGGCACATGACGCAGCAGGCATGTGGCGAAAGTTGCATTTACAGCCCTGCACGCTGCAGGTACACAATGGGGGATGGGGAGGTGACGCTTCCGGAAAGTGGGCTGCATGGCCATGTGCATGGATGGCACAGCAGGAGGGCCCCATGTGCAGCCCCTATGGCCGCGCGCGCCTGTGCATTGGCTGCTGGCCGCCCTTGGAACACGGGGGCCCCATAGGTACATGCATGGCTCGCGCGCCTCACACACACACATTCATGCACGCTCAAACAGCAAATGGCATGCAAGCAGCTCATGGCCGTGCGGGCTGCATGCGCGATGTGCAAGCCTGCTGGCCTGCCAGTGGCCTGAGAGGCAGGGTAGGTGCACGAAGTGCGCCCACTGCTCGTGCGTGCATGCAGCCCAGGCCGAGCCCCTTGTCCCAAAGTCCGTTAACATTTCACTTTAGACATCATGGGCTGCTCCCTGGCTGGCATCAGTCGGCCAGCAACAAACCAATCAGCCTGACAACCATGCTGGTGGTTGAACCTCAACATACAGGCTGAGTCCTCTGCACAATCAGCACATGGCCGTTCAAAAGAGGTGCGCTGCAGCCATGAAGAACACGCGCTATCAGCTTGGAGCACGAGCGTGCCCTGGCATGTGCGCGCGTGCCCTGACAAGCGCCTGTGCCCATGCACGTGCCGGGGTCACTCCCCCTTGCGCATGCGCACCTGGGTCATCTGGTAGGAGATGCGCCACAGGATGGAGTGCCTGACTAGGAACGCGTAGCTGTCGGGCAACTTGTTGAAAGGCCAGGGTGTGTGGTCCTTCCACATGTCCACAATGTCAATCTGCGTGTGCAGGGGAGAGCCACGCGCGTGGGACCACTTGGCGGCAGCAGTGTATTGTGCGTGCAAGCAAGAGGGCAGGCGCTGCAGGGCGCCGTGCACACCCCTCCCTAACCCTGCACCCTGCCATGCCTGGTGCTGAGGCAGCCCTAGCGGTCGGTGGTTAGAAGCTTGCGGCTTAGAATGCTGAGCATCCATTTAGGCACCCCACCCTCCTTGCCGCCCATCGTCTTGCGCGGGAGCGGCAGCCTGCTCAATTGCCAGGGACCCCTCCCGTGCGCCCCTGCCACATGCGCGCTAGCTGCGCAGGAGCGGCAGGCAGCCTGCAAGCTCCGCCCGTGCGGCACAAGCCTCTCTCCCTTCTGCATCCCTTGCGGGTGGCGCCGGCAGCGCGCACCTGGTAGTCGTCACCGTACTTTTCCTGGAACGCGTCGCGAATCGCCTCCGCGCTCGCCCTGTGGCCGCCCCCCGTGTTGGACATCATGATGAGGAGGCGCTTGGGGCCGCCCTTTGCGGACGACTGCCTCTCTGTGGCGTGCACATGGGGGGTGCATCCGCAGTTGGTGGCCCGTTCACCGCCAGCCCACGCCTTAAACTCAGCTTGTTGGGCGTGCAAAAGCATGTGGGTCTGAAGGGGCTTGGGCATGTGGGCCTGAAGGGCGGGTTGCCCTGCAGCCCTGCAGCCCCTCCGCTCTGGCGGAGCTGCCCGCCAGGCCTGCTGGCCTCCACACAAGCCTGCTGTGCACCCCTCAACCAACACATCACCACACCAGTGCACAGGCATGCACGTGCAGGAGGTGCTCTGCTGTTACACACCATGGACCCATCCAGGTCATGCATGTCACCCATCCAGGTCATGCGTGTCACCCATCCAGGTCATGCATGTCACCCATCCAGGTCATGCGTGTCACCCATCCAGGTCATGCGTGTCACCCATCCAGGTCATGCATGTCACCCATCCAGGTCATGTGTGTCACCCAGTGGGGTAGCCGGCCACACATCACACAAGGCCTGACCGCAGTGAGCGGTCCTTGGGGCAGGGCACGGGGCAGAGACTGCGGATGGGACTGCGCATGAGACTGTGTTCAAGCGCATTTCAACGTATGACTCTTCACGCGCAGGACAGCAGGAGCCTGGGAGCGCACGCCACACAGCATTTACTTTTGACAGCAAGCCGGTGCGGCTTTTGCAACTCAAGTAGGCCATACCTGGGGGAGCATTAGAGTAGGGCATCAAGGCAGTGGCTTTAGCAGAGCCACCTCCACCAGCCTGCAATGCGAGAAGTGCGTGCACGTATGTATACACATGCCTGATGGGTGCTGCGTGCTGCTGCACTCATCACTCAGTCTCGCCCTGAGAGCTCGTACCATTCAGACAGAGGGCTAGCTCACAGGCTAGCAGACATCAGAACTCCAAGCATGCACTAGCTGCAGCGGGGCAGTTGGTGATATCCTAATGGCCAATCATTTGAGCTGTCTTGCATCGAGCATGCTCAGGTAGAGACTCGACTTACGAATTCTGGGGATGACAGGAGACATAGGTCAACCAAAGGCTTAATTGCATATCTCATGCATTGCAGCGCGGCAGGGGCATCAGCGCCAATGAAAGTGCAACATGAGTCCGAAGAGCAGCATGACAGCCTCATGCCTTGCATTCTTTTTCATCCTGCCTGTTGCACAAGGTCATGCACTTTTGAGCCCATTGCATATCCATGCCTGCACGCATGCATGCCTGCAAACATGTAAGTGCGTGCGTGCGCGTCCGTGCGCGTGTGTATGCGTGTGTGTGTATGTGTGTGTGTTTGTGTATGTGTGTGTGTGTTTGTGTGTGTGTGCACGCGCTGCGTGCGCGCTCACACCAGTGTTCACGCCTTGAAGACAGTTGTGCTTGCGTGCTTCACATGGTCATTACAAGAATCAAGTTATTCTCAATCAGCAATCAATCCATTTATAAATACGTAGAGTATAGCTTCCAGGTGACCAGGTGTTAGCCCCAATTTTTGCTCAAGCGCGCACAGTCAGCCCACCAGCACTCACAAATATGCCGCCCCCGACGCCAATGCCCAGTCCAATAGCTCCGCCTGGGGGTCTGGGGAAGGGGATACTTGGCTTGCTGGTGGAGGGTACCCTACTGCTGCTGCTGGCAGACGATGAAGAGGATTCCATGCCAGGTTTTGAAGAGGATGAGGCGGCATCAGGGTTGAGTGCAGATGCGCGAGGCTGGCAAAAGCCGTGGCTTTGCGTCCCTCGCCCACCAACTCTACCATCTCTTAAACCGCCCCCAAGTTGGGAGCTCAGTAAAAGCGCGGGCAAGCCGGGATGCAGCAACCCGGAAGGATTGCCAATTCCATCATCTTGCAAGGGTGCACGCAGCACCATGTTTTACACGCAATTTCTTTATCTATTGTTGTGGAACTTGTTCGGACATACGTAGTACTTAATGCACATTGCACTGCACATACACCCATTTGTGGCAACCAAAATCTAACAACAAAATCCCGTTCATCATTGCAGGTTACTGCGAGCGGCAAGCTGCAATGCCTTGACCCGTTGCCGAAGCATGGCATTCTCCTCCTGCACGCGTGTGTGCAACTGATGGTGTTGTGCCTCTGGTCAAACCAGTCGACTGAACAAGGATCGCTAGGAAGAAGTGAGACCAACACAGCATGACCTTACACCGTGCAGATCAATTTCACAGCATCCATCAGCCTTATGCTGGAAAAATCCTGTCATGTCTCCACGCCCTTGCTTAAAGACTCACCTGCAGGCGCTCCACATTCATTTCCATTGATTGGCATTTGCCTGTCGCCTTAGCTGCACGAAGGCCAGCTTCAATGCTGTCGTCTTCAGCCTACATTGTGCAAATGCAAGAAGACACATGTGATCCGCAAGCCAGCGCTGTAAGAGTAAACTTCCAGGAGTTTGTTATGAAAGAAAAGAGGTGTGTACTTCAGCATGTACCCCATCACGAAATGCATGGGCTCAACCAATGGAGCAGACTCAGTGAGATCTGCAAATGCGTGGAGAGGCAACTACCTGAGCGGCTCGGGCAAGAGCGTCGTGCAGCGAACGGGCTCCTATCTCCGCTTGCCGAGCTGCGAGCGCGTGCGCTCGCGCACAGCGCTGTGCGTCCCCGATTTCACAGACAAGGCCAGCCACACGGCTTTCAAGAGCACGAATCTGTGCAGGCAAAGAGCAGACGTGGAGCGTATTGTCAGCAACCAGATTCAAGGCAGTGAACTGCAAGCCTGAGCTTCTGAAGGTTGGCAGGTGGGTGCGGCCAAAGTTGTGCTTCTGGAAGAGTTTTTGTGTGCATGAGCGCGCGCGTGTTTGCACTCTGGCCTCATCACACCTGGCAGGCAAAGGCATGGACAGGCGAGGATTCAACAGCCCAACAAAGGCAAGGGCCATGGACAGTTGAAGGACTGGTGTGTGTGTGTAGCCCGCAGCCATGCACAGGACATGGGCAAACCCTGATCCTGATGCACCGTCCATGCAGCACGGTTTAAACCGCACAAATTTGTGCGGCAACGAGTGGTGCGCCTTGAGCTTTGCATCCCTGGGAGCCCCGGGAGACGCCTCCCGCGCTATGCCGTTTGCACACACCGCTTCAGCTCCCCAGGCACCCCCACACCCTCACACACCCCCACACACCGCTTCAGCTCCCCAGGCACCCCCACCAGCACAACAATGGCGCGCAGCGCGCCCTGGCCTGACAGTGGCCAACCTGCTTGCGCAGCTCTTTCGCCTTCTCCCCGAGGGGGTCGGCCAAGCTGCCCCCAAGGGCGGCGCACGTGCCGCCGTCGTAGCCAGGTGCCTGCCCGCTCCCTTGTGCGCCAGCAGCCGCAAGCGCAAGCTCCAGCTCAGCCACCCTGTGACTCAGGCTGCTGTTTGTTGCCGCCAGGTCCTGCAAGCACGCATTTGGCGACGCAGGCATCATCGCTGCAAGGCTGCAGCTGCCGCCGGGGGCGATGACCTGGTTATGACGGGCGGTGTGATTCATATGCATTTGAAGCACCCTCATCCGACACGTGGTACTCTGCCACCCTCGCGCAGGCTGTGCCTGTGTTTGACAAGGGTGACCCGCAAGCAAGCTCTGTAGATGCACCACACGACTGTGCTGCACGTCCTGGTCCATATGCCATGCCAGGCCATGCCAGGCCAGGCCCACAAAACAACATCCTCCTGTACAAGCAGATTGTTCCAATGGGTGGGTGCTCTGGCACATGCGCGGCAGCCTCCTCAAGCATAAGTTGTCAGGCCACCATGTGGTTGCAGGAACTGCTTGGAAGTGCGGCTTTTCCACGAGCCTGTGCAGTTCCAATCACAAACCATTGGGCATGCAACCAGGAAGGCTCGCAAGGTGCATCTGGTAGTGGCGACTTGCCTGGTTCATGACATTTGCCCGGGCCATGTCCCGCTCATACATCTCGAACAGAGGCCCGAGCTGGGCCGGGTGGGCATCTTGCAGCTTAACAATCTTCTGCTTGAGCAAGGACACCTCAGCCTGGCGGTCACAAGCCTGCAGCTCACCGATTGCCTGCACAGCAGCCCCGTGCACGTGCACACATGGGTGCATGTGCATGGATGCATGTGTGCATGGGCGTGCATGTGTCCTGCACGCCCCTGAGCGCGGCCACACCAACCAGCCTACCGATCCGCACAACAACAGCACTCTTGTGTGTTGCCAGCCACGACAGTCCTGGATTAGGCAGTGGCCCTAGTGGCTGCGAGACGGCCGTCGGCGATGGTCAAGCAAACATGGCGCGCTTGGCATGTCGTCAGCAGCCGCAGGCTGCCAAAGACACAGGACAAGCAGAGACTTGCTGCTTAGGCGGGGCGCAGCCACTACGGGGGCCCTCTGGATGCCATGCCCAACTTGGCAGCCTGGCATTTACCATGGGTACTTGGGCGCCTGGCACGTATTATGGGCACTTGGCAGCCTGGCACGTATTATGGGCACTTGGCAGCCTGACACGTAGTATGGGCACTTGACAGCCTGGCACATGAGCACTTGTCCGCCTGGCACGCAGGCGCTAGGCAACCTTGCATATGTGTTTTGGGCTCCTGGCTGCCTGGCGCAGGGGTAAGCGCACCCTCCCTTGCCCTTGCCGACCATTGCCATTCCGGTCAGCAGGCAAGCCCACTCGCTGCCCTATGCCCCAGCACGCACCACCCTGCGCCACCCCTCCGTCACAGCCCATGCAGGCGAGCTGAGCTGCCCCTGCTTGCAGCACCAAGTGGCCATGCCCCGGTCGTGCCTGCGCCCCACACCCGCCCGTTGCCTCGCCCCGCAGAGGAGCGGGTGGCCCGCACCGCACCCCGATGAACCTTTGGCACGGCTGACGCTCCGTTCATGCCTGCACACCCCCGCAGCTCACCAGGGCCTCCTCCAGCGCCACCTCCAGCGCGTGTATCCTCTGCCGTTCCTCCTCACGCCCCCGCCTCTCTCGCTCCAGAACCCCCAGCAGGATGCGCACCCGGCCCTCCAGCTCACCCCGCCCCTCCCCCCCCGTCTCCCCTCCATCCCTTCCCTCCGCGTCTGACGCCACACCCCCACGGTCGCTGTGCCTGCGGCTGTGCGCCGCCAAGGACCCCGGCCGCAGCGGCGCACTTCGGCTGGGGCCCTGGCTGCTACGGAGCAGCTGCATGCGCTGGTGGCGGCACTCCAGGGCGGCCCTCATGCCTGCAGCACGCGCGTGCGCGGATCAGACGCAGCCACGTCAAAAGCATGCGGCGCACAGCACCGGGCATGGCCTTGCAGCTGGTGCTGGTCCTGGTGCTGGGTGTCATGAGTGCCCTTGCCTTCTGGTGCCAGCACCGCTCGTGGGCAGCAAGCGGTAACTGCTTGGGCGTGCTCGCGAGGCTTGAAAGCAAGGACATGTGCACGCTCGTGCAGGCGTCTGCTCCTGGCTCAGGGTGTGCGTGGCACAGGTGCGTTAGCGTACCGCTGCCCACAGCTGCTGGCAGCTGAGCTTAAAGGAGCTTGAAGGCATGTTGCCGCAATTTTTTGCTGTCCCCGCCCTCGCAAGGACCCCGCCAAACATTTGTATAAAGGAAAATTGCAGCTCCCCCCGCCGCCCACCTGCGTTGGCTGTGGCAGCCCTGCCGCCCCTTGGGCCCCTGTCGCCATCACCGTAGCCGTCATCGCCGCCACTGCTGCCATCCTCTGACGTCCAGGTGAGCACACCCTGGCCAGCGAGCTCCTGTGGGACCGCAGGCAGACTCTGGCCCGGGGTAGCGCTGCGGTGCCTGTCGCCACCACGGCCGCTGCCGCTGCCGCTGCTGCTGCTGCTGCTTCCACCACCGAGCCTTTGGGAGACGCGGCACAGGGCCGCGGCCGCGACGGCCGCTGCCTCCGCTTCACTGAGGCAGCCTCCCGCGGGCAGCAGGCGGGCTGGGGAGGTGGCGGAGATGCTTTGGGTCGTGTGACCACCCTGGCACAGGCAAAGGCGCAAAGGAGGGGGTGAGGAAGCTCATGTGAGCTGGGGCCCTGGGGCCAAATTAATTAGGGGGAGGGGGCAGCTAAGCAAACGCACGTGGAGCAGCAAGGAGCGGGTGGCTACGGCGTCCAAGCAAGGAAGCGAGCCACAGTCAGGGAGTGAGGGGCAGCAGGGGGTTGGCTGGAGTGATGGGCTCCCGCAAGCTGCTCGTCCTCTCACAAGTCCAGGAGAGGGCCTGTGTGCCTTGTGCTCGTGCCCCTGGAAGGGCTATGCGCCGATGCCAAGGCACGCTCTTTGCGAGCGTGGCGCGGTTGAAAGGGAACAGGTGCGCATTTGGGCGCAGAGCCACACCGTATATTTGCTTCAGCCTGATCCTGTGCAAAAGCAGGCGTCCAGGGAATGGGTGGGGCTCTATTGTCGTGGCCTTACCTGCATGCCAGCGGTTGCTCCTTGAGCAAGGCCGTTCTGCTCCTCCAACAGCAACCGGGCCAGGCGCTCCTAAGGGGGGGCAGGAGAGATCCCGTTTGAAGTGAATCGAGGCTGACAGTGGTTGAACGAGTTGACAGTGGTTGAATTAGTTGACAGTGGTTGAATGAGCAGTTTGCAAAGTGAAGGTCAGGTCAAAGTCAGTGTGCAGGTTGGTGCCAAAGCACCCCCGAGCAAGCCTGCTTACTGCGCCACAGAGAGCAGAGCCTGCTTGCTGCGTCACAGAGCAGAGCCTGCATGCTGCGCCACAGACAGTAGAGCCTGCTTGCTGCGCCACAGACAGCAGAGCATGCCTGCTGCGCCACAGACAGCAGAGCCTGCTTGCTGCGTCACAGAGCAGAGCTTGCTTGCTGCGCCACAGAGCAGAGCAGCAGGGCCGGGTGGCATGTAAGAGCGCGCCCCACTGCGCACCTGTTTCTGCTGCCTCCTCTCTGCCCGCCGGTACCTGGGGCCACATACACAAAACAAGCGGGGAAGCGCGCGTGACCGGTGTTACTGTGGTATCCCATTGGTGCTCCAAGGGGTGCAGCCATGCCTCCATACAGCACGTGGCCTAGCACTGTGATGGCCATACAGCACACGGCCTAGCATTGTGATGGCCATACAGCACGTGGCCTAGCACTGTGATGGCCATACAGCACGTGGCCTAGCACTGTGATGGCCATACAGCACGTGGCCTAGCACTGTGATGGCCATACAGCACGTGGCCTAGCACTGTGATGGCCATACAGCACATGGCCTAGCACTGTGATGGCCATACAGCACATGGCCTAGCACTGTGATGGCCATACAGCACATGGCCTAGCACTGTGATGGCCAAACAGCACGTGGCCTAGCACTGTGATGGCCAAACAGCACGTGGCCTAGCACTGTGATGGCCATACAGCACATGGCCTAGCACTGTGATGGCAGGCATGGGAGAGCGCAGAGCGGGCTTGAGAGTGAAGGAAAGGCTGTGTGTGCTCCCCTGCAGCCTAGCCAAGGTTGGACAGGCCGAACCCGCTGGGCGCGGCAGCCATGACTGCATTTGGGAGAGCTACAGGCCGAGGCACAGGCAGAGGGACAGGCAGAGGAGGCACAGGCACAGGTAGAGGCAGAGGCAGAGGCACAGGTGGAGGAGGCACAGACAGAGGCACAGGTGGAGGAGGCACAGGCAGAGGCACAGGCAGAGAAGGCACAGGCACGGGCAGATACACAGGCACAGGCAGAGGCACAGGCAGAGGGCAGGGGCACAGGCAGATCAGATGCACAGGCAGAGGTACAGGCATTGTTCAAAGAACCCAGCAGGTAGCCACACTCGTCCTCTGCACCAACCACCCACATCCACACCAGCAGCAGCGAGCAGCCGGCCATTTGTTCCGGTGGCGCATCATCCCCACGGGCACACTGCACACAGCAAGCCTGTCGCAGGTGGCAGAGCCTGCACTGCACCGCCCACCGCAGCAGCCATACCATGGCCAGGCGCGGCGCGGCCTCACCTGCGGGCAGATGCCTGCACCGCCGCGGCCGTAGCCGCGTCCTCCTCCTCAAGCTCAGCCCGCAGCAGTGGCTGCCTCTGCTGCTGCTGCTGCTGCTGCTGCTGCTGCTGCCACGCGCCTGGGCCTGTGGGGCCATGGGGACACTGCAGGCCTGCACATGTGCCCACGTGATCGTCGTGGTCGCTCATCCGCCTGCACTCCTGGCCCAGCGCGGCCATCGCAAGGGCCCACGACTTCTGCTGCAGCTGCTGCTGCTGCTGCTGCTGCTGCTGCTGCTGCTGCTGCTGCTGC
>LKMJ01003467.1_pt1 | contig 14663 bp, 16 predicted proteins | sample 643391 | NCBI WGS metagenome assembly LKMJ01 (sample SAMN04112250, study PRJNA286221) | soda lake metagenome | biome: soda lake; feature: Kulunda Steppe; material: water; isolation source: sample PL-Br10 brine of Picturesque Lake | place: Russia: Kulunda steppe | collected 2010-07
AGTGCTTCTGCATCATTTAGAGAACGTCTTGCATCTTGCAATTCTTGTTTAATCCACGAATCTGGTTTTCTTTTCGTGTTACTTTGACTCATGCGCTGACTCATAATTAATACAACATACTATCCCCCTTATAATATTTTCTAATTTAATCTTTGAATATATAAAATACAAGATTTTATTAATATTCTCCATTAATAAAGACATTTGATTCTAATCAAAATTATTTTTATCATTATTTGTTTTATTATATTTATTAATTTGTATTATAAAAATTTATTTATATTTCTTTTATATTATATACTTCTAAATTTATATTAGAACCGGGTATCATTGACCCTCCACCGGAGAATTCACCAACATTACCTTCCCAGTTAGGTTCCATATTGGCAGCAGAAATTGCATATAACGCTTTCCAAATTCTTGCTTCATCATATATATCTATATCTTCGGGAACAAGATTGAATATACTTTCTGGTACTAAAATAATCAGTTTCTTTTTCATTCTTGACAATGCTACATTAATTCTATTTTGAGATAGAATAAATTCTTCTTCATCAGATAAATGAGCCGGGTCACTTACCGTAGTAGATAAAAACATCACATCTTTTTCACCACCTTGGAAACGTTCAACCGTATCAATATCACAATTTTTACACAATGTATTTAACTTTCCTTTTTGAGCATTATGTGGCGTTACAATTCCTACAGATTCACTATCTGGAATTACTTTTGTTAATGCACTAAGCATTGTCGCTTCTACAGGATTAACTTGCTTACTATTTTTATCGTCGTGTATAATAATAGTTAACGGTGCATCTGATTTTAATGCTTCATTCAATCCTTCATTAGCTATATTTAATTTAGGCAACGTATCTGTTTTATCAGAATTATAATTAATATCGTCTTGTTCATATACTGTTTGTCGTAAAAATTCTGTTACGGTTTTATGACATCTATATGTTTTATTTAATTTTGTTATCGGTATATTAACATTAGGACTTTTCGGTGAATCTTCATGGATATTATCTACATCATCTCCGCGTAAATATCTGAAGTAATCTAATGCACTAAGATGAGGCATATGTTCCAAAATTGATGTTCTAATTTCATCATTCCATTCATATTTCTGAACTGGAGATAATTGCCTTTGGTCACCAGCTAACATAACCTGAGCATCATCTTTAATAAATGCACTAGACATGAACAATTGATACATAGGCATCATACTAGCTTCATCAAGTGCTAGAATATCAAAGAAATTGTAAGCTCTTTTATAACCTTCTTCAGCCGATGCACCTTCGAATAAGTTTCCAACTAATCCATCTATTCTGCCGGGAGTCCCAAATACAATTAAATGTTCTATACTATTGCTTTGGGAACCAGATAAGGTTTGTTGGTGTGACGTACCAACAGGCATAATGAGATTATTTAATATTTCAATATCTTCATCATTATTATAATTAAGATATTCTATTTTATTAGACGTATTTTTGGGTTTATTATAGGCTAGTCGAACTATTCTCGTATTTTCTAGCTTATGTGTCCCATATTTAGAATCAAATTTTTCTAACAATTTAACTACGTCGTCCATTACTTCATCTACAGATTTATTAGATAATCCCGTAACTAATCCTGTTACCCTTTCATCATTTACTTGTCCATCAAATAAACGTGCCATTAATCCATGTGCTAATGCACCCGATGTTTTTCCAGTTCCGGGTGGACCTTGGAGTAATGAATATCGGTCTGTTTTTTCTATAAATTCTTTTTGTTTTTCATTTGGTAAAAACTCTAATGCGTCTTTTGACCAATCGATGTATTTTTCTAAGCCATCTTGTGTAAACTTACTGTCTTTGATTGTGGCTCCAGAATTTCGAATTTTATTTATATCTTTATAAACAGGATTAGATTGTGCATGTCTTAATGATTTAATACTTTTTTCAGCCATAGTATTATCAGGATTCGGGTCTAATACAAACATTTCCCCCGGTCCCATATATACTCCATAACCATCATTCGAATCAAGTGACCATTGTTTTCTAGGTAAAACATATTCAAATTCTAGTTTACTACTTGTTCTATATCCATCTATGACAATTCGATTATTGTTTGGTTCATACTTGTCAACACTTACTTTAATACCTTTAGATATTTGACTTGGTTTTGATTTTTTAACTGTGAAATCACCGTTATTTTTCTTTGAGAGAGGTGTAGCTACACATCGTGTCCCTCCCGTTGTTTCACCACTACCACCAATTCTCGAAGAACCAGCTATTTGTTGAGGATTATCAAAATCAAATTCATCAAATAATAATTCACCTTCAGCACGGAACATATAACCTTCATCTTTCGTAATATTTGTTATTTTAATAGGTACAGATTCACCATCAATAATACGTTTTTTGACAGGTTCCATGTATACGTCATATGCGTCATCTTTTGTCTGTCTTGCTTCTAAGTCTAAATAATCTCTACAAGCATCTGCTAATGTTCCTTTATCTGGAACTTGTGAATTTAATGTCGTTAATTCAATTGGTTTTTTATCTATATTCGTACTCCTATAACTCATAGAACGTTCTATATGATGTAACGCATGAGCTAATTTACTACTAAGTAAACTATACATCGAAGATGTTATTTGTGTATTCTTGTTTGAACTATCAACCCATGTATAATTATTTATTATTCTTTGTTGATTTTCATCATCTGTCCATGTTTCATCTAATAAACTAATATCTTCACTTGCCCATAAATATTCAATCGGTATTTGAGCACCACTTCTTGGAAGTAAAGAATAAAAATCATTTGCAGAACTTTTATTATTATTTTTATTTAATACGGAAGCTAATTTTTTATCTCCTTGTGATATCGGTACATTACCATCAAACATCTGTTGTCTAAATGCATATTTTAAGTTTATTTTTTCACCGGAATCATGTGATATTTTCCAATCGCTATTTGAAAATTGAGCGTATGCATCATTTGGGTATGTTCTTTGTACAATAGATGTAATTGATGTATCTATTTGCTTCACAGCAAATTTATTTTCAATCTCTGGTTCAATAACACTCACCATTTGTTGGTCTATACCAAGACGACAATCTAATAATTTTCTCATTGATGCAGCCTTTGGTGATTCATATTGATGTCTTTTTACACACTCATATAATTCATCATATTCATCTTGACCATACACATAAAAATGAATTCCTGCTTCTTTTTGATTTGTTAAACTACCAACCATATTTATTGTCTTAAATATATCTGTTAATGCTTCATTTAACAATTCACGTTCATACTCACCGCCCCATGTTTCAGCATCTCTATCTATATTTTCGATTACACGAGAAAATGAGAGTGGTGAACTATCATATAATCCTGATGTGACGCGTCCACTAATCGCAACTAAACTATCTCTAACATAATCATATTGTATATTTAAGTATACACGAATTAGTGATTCACGTTTAATCGGTAAATCCGTATCATATGGTGGGTTATCTTCAGGTAAATCGGCTGAACCTACGCCTTGAAGCCAAGAAAACCATGGTTTATCATGTGCATAAACACTATCTGGGTCTAAATCACCGAGTAATCCCTGTGCTTTCTGAGCTAAAATAGGTAATCTAGTAGATAATGCAGCATCTTCTTCTAATTTATTAATTTTTTCTTTATATTTATTATTTACCGGGATTTCATCAAAATTATATGGTTTACAATTTTCTACGACATCATATAGCTTAGCAATATCTTGTATTTTTGTTATATTATAATTTTCTAATTTTGATTTTTCACCCGGACTTAATCCTAGTAGACTTAAATCACCTTCTTCTATAGCTTTTGTAATATTAACTTCAGCATATGGTGATGATTCATTTACAGATAAAGATAAATCTTCATATTCTGTATCAAATGCTTTTTCAAATGGTCCATTTTCATCTAAAATTCGTTTTACATCTCCTTCTCTTGTGTCTAAATGGAATGATGGCGTTTTATCTTTTGAAAGAACCGTATCTAAATCTGTTTCTCTATAAATAATCCCGCCACTAATTTCATAATTTACATCTATATCCTCTAGTAAATTATCTAGCAGTAATGTATATGTAGCTGTCTGTAACTGTTGATACGGTTTTTCATCCCAAGATGCTTTAATATCAATAACGTTTATATAAACGCCATCTTCTGTAGGGAAGAGAATAATAAGGTCTGCATCACCAAGAATATCGAATAATTTAATATTACCTTTTAAACGAGCCTGCGTTAAAATTGTCGGAGATGTATTTGGAAGACGATTAGCTACTTTTTCTACGTGCGTACGTATTTGATTTTTATTCTCTTCACTATCCCAATCAAACCATGTATCAACATTTTCATATGCTTCTTTGTCCAAAATATTATACACATGGTCTTCAAATTCATTCCCTACCGTAGATTGTATAATACTTAACGGTTTTGTTGCATCTCGCCAGTTTCTTCCTTTTAAAGGTGACTGGTCTTGAAATCGTATTTTTATAAACCACGGTTCAAAATTATATTTTGCTGCTTCACCAATACCAGATGGTGGTAATTGAGGAAAATTTTCATTCATTATTAATTGATAATATTTATGGACCCTATAGGTTTATACTTTTTGTTTAAAACATATGATAATATTATTAACATATACATTATAAGTATAAAACATGGATGTAAATACAACAATTCTCCAAGAATTACACGACAGTATAACCAATTGGCAACGTAAAAAAGCGCGTTTGGAAGAAGAACATTGGGATTATAATACAGAAGAAGAAAAACAGAATTATAATAAATTTGAAAAAGCAATGGATGAATATGAAAATGCATTAACATATGCTGAAAACGAATATGGAATGAGACCAATTGGTGAAGGACGAGACAGAATAACATTTACGAGTGGAAAATCTGTATCTTCTAAAGTTGATGTAGTTATTAAAATGTCTAAATCAGATGGAGGACAACAAAATATGGAAGAAGTTGAATTATATAATATGTTTAAAAAAGATATAGATGAAGATGTTGATAAATACGTTGCACCAATATTACGATATGAAGATAATTATAGGTGGATTATACAACAAAGAGCAAGTCAAGGTTCTCCACCGGGAGCATCTAAAGAATTACGTGATAAATTTGATAAAATTGGATGGTATTGTTCTGATATTAGACCTGAAAATGTTGGAATAATAGATAGTGAAGCTGTATTAATAGATTTAGGTCTTGGATTAAGAAAATTGTAGTATAAATAGACCAGTTAATTTTTTAAGCTTATACATATTATAACCAAGTACGCAATCTCACTAACAGTGTTGTTAGTGGGGTTGTGTTAGTGAGCGTCCAAAACAAGCCAAATTACCTGATTTATACAAGTAAGGTTGTATATTAATTAAACTAAACTTGTATTAAAAAGGTTCGTTAGAGTGGAGTCTACCACTAAAGCAACGTTAAACAACGTTTAACGGTACATTTAGTCCGTAAATCCCACTAACAACGCTGTAAGTGAAATTATCTGACATTATGTTTAAGAGTTATATAAAATATATCGAAATAGTTTTGTTCATGTAGTTATTAGAACGTATTACAGATGGATAAATATCAACAAACGATTTTAAATGCGTTACGTACAGGTACGCATGAAGAAAATAGAACTGCTGAAGATACAATTGCAACATTCGGACACCATTATTCTATTGATTTAAGTGATGGTTATCCATTAATTACAACAAAAGAAATGGATACTTTCCGATGGGATTCAATGTTACATGAATTTGAATGGTATATGCGTGGAGACCATCATGTTAGAGATTTAACAGATAAAACAGGAATTTGGGACGCATGGGCTGATGAAGACCATAATTTACCAAGTGCATATGGTCGATTTTGGCGTCGTTATCCAGTACCTGAAGAAAATGGGCAGCTTTCTGGAGAAGCATGGATAACGGAAGATTCTAACTATACAACACGAGAAGAAGACGGTCAATTAGTTTTTGACCAACTTGGATTTGTTGTAGATGCTTTATCTGGAGATAATCCACATAGAGGACCTGAATCCCGCCGTTTAATTGTAAATGCGTGGCACCCATCCAATGCACAAGTTAGTAGCTTGCCACCTTGCCATTACACATTTGTATTTAACACACAAAATGGTAAATTGAATACACATTTAACGCAAAGAAGTGCAGACATTGCTCTTGGAGTTCCATTTAATATTGCTGCTTATAGTTTGATGACAGAACTTGTAGCACAACAAACAGGATATCCTGTTGGAGAATTTAGCCATACGTTAGTAGATGCTCATGTGTATTGTGGCCGTAATGAAAGAAGTAATTGGTATAGTAATAATCTTGATGAATTACAAACACGACTTGAAAATGCTTCTGAAAGAAATGATTATAAAGAGATTAGGAATTGGGTTCTTGAAGAGGCACCTGAAGATGAAGGTGTTAGGAATGTAGAAGAACATTCATATGGTTATGACCACGTACCGGGATTATTAGAACAATTATCAAGAAAACCATTAGGACGTAGTACACTTAATATTGCAGATAATGCAACCATTGATAACCTATCATATGATGATTTTGAATTAGAAAATTATGAATCATACAAGGGTATAGGATTCAGAGTTGCAGAGTAAATTATATTAACGGTAATTCATTTTTGTTATATTTATTTTTTTATATTTCCTACTTTAGATACCAAATGTCCATATACCATCATTTCATAGATTATTGTAGCAGGAATAAATATAAGTCCAATTATTGTTATTCCTACACCCACCTGTAATAAAGCAAACAATATTGGGTAAACTAGTGAGAGTAACAATGCAATTTTAAGATATTCTATGCTTTTTACATATCCTAATATTTCACTGAAATTAAATGCATCCTCTATTTTGTATTCTTGTGCAAATTCATACATAATTGCTGGTAACAAGTATACATACAATGAATAAGCTACGAATATTAATAGTAAACTTATTATACTTAGAATAGCATTAATTTCTCCAATAAGAGAAACAACCATAATAAATATGACTACACCAATACCATATATCAGTGAAACAACCGCATATTTCAAACCATTAATAAGTAAGTCAACATAATTTCCAAATGTTGGAATTTCTTTTCCTTGAGAACTATGATTTATAACTTTCATATAAAAACCTATAATAATAAACCATGGAATTATGAATATTGATGCTATAATAAGAACTGTTCCAATAGCTAATGTTTTGAATAAGCTGTCACTTTCAAGCGGATATTGTAATGTTTTTAAAGTCACAAATAAATATTTATTCTTATACCGTATTAATTTAATTACATTAAATTTATTTTACTTATAATATATTTCGATATTTTTATAATAAAAGAAACAAAATCATATATAATGAAACTTTGTTCAATAGCTGCATTAGATAAAAATAGCGTAATTGGAAAAGATGGTGAATTACCATGGGATTATCCAGAGGATTCTAAATTTTATAAATCTAAAATAGAAGGTCATCCCGTAATCATGGGAAGAAAAACATTAGATTTAGATGATACGTCACGCAATAATCTCAACATTGTATTAACAAGAGATGAAAGTTTAGAAAGTAAACATGATAATATTAAATTTGTTAATTCTGTGGATGAATCTTTGAATATGGCAGAATTAACAAATAATGAACTTATCTATATTATTGGTGGCCAAGAAATATATAAACAATTTTTCATGTATTTAGATGAAATGATTTTGACGCATATTCATGACACACACGAAGGTGATACATATTATCCTGAATTCGATGAAGAAAAATGGAATAAAGAAGTATTATACGATAGAGATGATTTTACTATTATTAAATATACGTAATTCATCGATATTCTTTTAAGTATATAAACAAACAATTAAATAATGAATATTTGTGCTATAACAGCAATTTCAAAAAATAATGTTATTGGAAAAGATGGCGATTTACCATGGGTATTGCCAGAAGATTTAGAACATTTTCGTGATACAACAATAGGACATCCGATGATAATGGGACGTAAAACATTTGATTCTTTTCCAAGTCCTTTACCAGACAGAGAACACATAATATTAACAAGAGATGAATCATTAAATAGTTCTCATGAACAAGTTGAATATGTTAATTCTGTGGATGAAGCTATAAATTTAGCCAATGAAATTACAAATAAAGATAAAACATTTATTATTGGTGGACAATCTATATATGAATTATTTTTCGAGTATTTCGATGAAATGATTATAACACATGTCCACGGAGAATACGAAGGAGATACATATTTTCCCGAATTTAATCTAGATAATTGGGACAAAGAAATTACAACTAAAAAAGAAAAATTTGATATAGTCTTCTACTATAAAAAGTAAAATACTTCGTAAGGTTTATACTAAACCATGCACTATGTATAATCACAGGACAAGTAGTTCAGCTTGGACAGAACGTTTGTCTTCTAAACAAAAAGTCGAGGGTTCAAATCCCTCCTTGTCCGTATATGGTTTATATGAATGATAAAATGGGTCCTTCTACAGGTCCTTCTGGTATTGATATATCTGAAGAACATGTACATGAAGTTTTAGAATAGTTAAGTAATAAAGACACAGAACTTGTAATGCCTTATGAAAAAGGTGAAACAAATATGCATGATTCTACAGAAATGCAAGATTTCAAAATTTCAACAGAATATTATCCTAATTGTATCGAAATTGGTTTTCGTACGGAAGAAGAATTAATTGTTACTACAAGAAAAGAAATTGAAAACTTATTAGCTTAATTAAGAAGAACTCATATATGTGTTAACTTTTTTCATAGCTTCGTTATATGTATCAAATTCACTACCGATTTGTTTCCCTTTATTAAAATCTAAATTGAGCTGTTTATTTTGCGTATAATGAATTGTAAATCGTTTAAAATCAAAAGAAATATCTCTCCAGTTTTTCATAATTTTACCAATTGAAAATGAATATGTATCCCCCGCATATTTGATTATATATTTATCCTCTTTAATATCTTTAAATAATACTATGGTTTCGAAATACTTTGTAGATTTTCTAGACCATATATTTAGCATACGATATAATTTACCATTTACTTCAAATTCTTTAATTTCCATATCATTCTCAAACCACTCTGAATTCGTCATAAGAAATCCTTGAATATATTAGATTAGTTTCGATTTCACTGTATCAATTAAATATATAACGTATTTATATATAAATTATAATATGAATATATCTGAAATTACAATGGAACAAGAAATATCGGATTATGGAAAAAGATATGTGGAATAAAAAGTAATTGGGTTACGCGTAGAATCTGAAGGTGATGTTGTCAATTTAACTTACGATACAAATGATAATTTACGTCACAAAGAAATGGGATGTTTATTAGATATAGATGTTATGTATGGTTCACTTTTCGTTGAAACAGCTTCTGAATGTATAGGTGAATATGGTTATAAACAATGGCATGACTTTGATAGTATTGAACAACTTAAAGTTTGGATTAAAGAAAATACAGAAATACCAAATTGACGATAGTTTTTATATATTTAAAAATATATTATATTATATATGGTATTAGATTCATTAGGTGATTCGTTACAAAATTCACTAAATTCTCTACGTAATAAACGTGGAGATTTAACAGAAGAAGATATAGACCCAATTGCAAAAGAAATACAAAGAGCATTATTACAAAGTGATGTAAATGTAAAATTAGTTAAAAGTGTTACAGATGATATTAAAACACGAGCACTTGAGGAGGAAAATCCGAAAAGTGTTTCAGCACGAGAACACGTATTAAATATTGTTTACGACGAGCTTAAAAGTATTGTAGGTGATAGTACGGAAATTCCATTAGAAAGCCAGACAATACTATTAGCTGGTCTACAAGGGGCCGGTAAAACAACATCATCTGCTAAAATAGCAGGATGGTTTGAAAAGAAAGGATTAAAATCAGGTATTATACAAACCGATACGTTCCGCCCCGGTGCACATGAACAATCTAAACAATTGGCAGAAGAATCTGATATATTATATTCTGTAAACAAAGATGAAGTAGATGCTGTAAGGCAAGCAAAAAAAGGATTAAATGAATTAAATGAAGCAGAAGTTAAGATAGTAGATACAGCAGGTCGTCATGCAAGTGAAGATTCACTTATTGACGAAATAGAAGAAATATCTGAAGCTGTAAATCCCGATTTAAATTTATTAGTTATTGATGCAGCTATGGGCAAATCGGCAGAAAAACAAGCTAAAAGATTTAACGATTCTATTGGTATTGATGGCGTAGTTATAACAAAAATGGATGGTACAGCAAAAGGTGGTGGTGCTCTTACGGCTGTTAAAAAATCTGATTCTACAATTGCTTTCCTTGGTACAGGTGAAACGGTTAGAGATATAGAACGCTTTGAACCGAGTGGATTTATATCTAGATTACTCGGAATGGGTGATTTGAAACAGCTTTCAGAACGTGTTGAAAGAGCTATGTTTGAGATGGATGATGACGATGATTGGGACCCTGAAGATATACTTGAAGGTGAATTTACATTATATGATATGAAAAAACAAATGGAAGCTATGGGTAATATGGGACGAATGGAAGATATTATGAAAAGAATCCCCGGAATGGGTTCTCAAGTAATGGATAGAATAGATGATGATATGCTTGCTGTCCAAGAAGAAAAAATGAGAACTTTTTCAATTATAATGGAATCAATGAACGATGAAGAAATTAATAATCCTAGTGTGATTAATAATTCTCGAAAAGAAAGAATTGCACGCGGTAGTGGAACACAAGTTGATGATGTAGAAGATTTACTTAGTCAATACAAACAAATGAAGAATATATTTGGAAAAATGGGTTCACCAGAAGATATGCAGAAAATGGCTAAAAGAATGAATCTTGGCGGTGGTGGATTAGGTGGATTAAATCCATTTAAATGAATATACTATTTTAAAATAATAAAATTACTATAGTTTTATAGTAATATTACTAATTAACTATTATAATTAATTGAAAATATATTTATTAATTTTGAATAAATAATAAAAATCAGATTACGTTACTAGTTTCGGAATAATGTAGATGTTCTATCTCCATTATCTGATTCCCAAACAAGTCTAATATCATCATCTGATTCTCCTGTAAATGTTATTGTACCGCCAGCTTTAAGCGTATCCGAACTAAATGTTGGTGTTGCTTCAGAACCATCAACAGTTACAAATACAGAATCTGTATCAACATTATCTCCACCCTCATGTGTTATAATTGCATCTGTACCATCATAATCAATACTAAATTGTGCTTGTGGGGCAGATTCAGATGCACTTGAACCTAAATCAAGTACAAACGCACCGATTACCGCAGCAAGTATAACTGTTATCGCTACCATTAGAATAACCCCAATAACAGGGGATACAGCTTTTTTATCTTTTTCAAATAATTTAAACATACAAGATATATTGAACGTGATACCATATAAATTTATGGTATATTAAATAACAGTATTAATTAATTCATAAGTGTTATATATACTTGTGTCTTATATCTAAATATGAAACGAATCGCATCTATAGTTTCATGTGCTTTTTTAATGTTTTGCACAAATAGTGTAGTTGCAACAACTTATAATGAAATGGGTACAACAGAGAATACAATATCTTCGATGTTTATTATTGTGACAGGTCTTTCTCTTACAATATTTGTTGGATTATTGTATTTGAATGATAGACGAAATCGAGATAAAGATAATAAAGAATCTTAAATCAGAATGTTTATGTTATAGTATACGAAAATCTAAATTATGACAAACCTCACTCGATTAAAAGATGTGATGGATGCAGAGGATAATGAATGGTTTTCTGTACGAGGTAAAATTACACAGTTGAGGCCAAAAGAAGATATTCATGAAAAGATGGAGCAGGAAGGTTACATTAGTGATGGAACAGCAGAAATTAGATTTGTTGATTGGGGTGATGCTCCTGAATTTAAAGAGGGTGAGGTATATGAATTTGAAAGTGTTGTAACAAATAAATATCGTGGTAATATTTCTATTTCGATTACAAGTTCTACACAATTTAGTGAAATTACAGAAGATGATTTGTTTGATGGAAAACCTAGAGAACAAATTATTCGAGAAATAGAACAAATGGGTCCAAAAAATAAACCGTATGTAGATATAAGTAAATATCGTGTTAATATTAATGATTTAAAAAAGAATGTTGAAGAATTAGATAGTCCACTTTGGGATATTGAATGTAATTTTCATGATAACATAGATAATAATGATTCTACTCCATTTTGGAAAAAATATTCTTGGGAAAGTTCACTTCCACCTTTGACGGGACATAATACGCATACGTTATCTCTATATGGTATTAATAAAAATAATACGGTTTTTCTGGGTAAAAAGGGTTCAATAACAGGTGTTAGCGGTTCTGTTGGATTGCAAAATCGAGAAACATTAAATGCTGTGAAAAAACTAAAGAATGTAGCAGATAAACTAACTGGTTTTTCAAATAGAATTATTTATGATAAAGAATCTCGTTTTGTTAAATGGATGCATTTGGCAGATTGTTATAATTGTGGAGAAGAATTTGATGTTGAAGAATTGATTGGTGTAAATCCATATAATCCTTCAGAGAAGCATTTAAGTTATTATGATTGGTGGACAGAAACAAAAAGACATAATCTTGATGTTCCTGAATGTCCTGAATGCGGTGAAAAAGAACTTTATCCTCCTGAAACGCCAAATTCATGGCATTTTATTCAAAAGATTCCGATTACTAAAAATGATGCATCTATTGATGACGTAGAAAATAAAATCGGTGAAGAATTAGATTTTAATGCAAAAATTCGATACACTAGAGATGAAATTCTGTCTCTTACAATGAATAATATTGTTATAGATTTAAGTAGTGAGATTCAAAATGCCATTTCAGATAAAAAAACGAAAGCTACGGGTGAGTGTGGTGTAAGAGGTATTACAAGAAGATATATTCGATTGCGATTTAACCGTTCTTTGACGGAAGATGAATTGATTGAAATTGCTAATTGTGCAATTAAACATGGAGAAGGTATTGGTCGAATTAAAAAGGATAATGTTAATAGTATGATTATTGACCTTTCCTTCCATGAAAATAAATCTTCAGAAGATTAGAATCCAAGAATTATCTGTATTTAATGGTTTTGTGTTTTGCGGTATAGTAACACCGGAAGAATGTTTTATTTTTTTAGGGACATCAATTTCTTTTCCAGATGCTTTTTCAAAACCACGACGTTTAAGAACCTTTTCTAAACCGGGATGAACAACACAGGTCGTTTGAGCATAACTATAATTTTTTTGTTTAACTTCTTTAATAAATTCATCTACAACTTTTGGAGAATATTTATTCCCACGATATTTTCTGTATATATTAATGTCTGTTAAAGTGTTACCGACGCGTTTTATTTCTCCAATTTTTGAACCATTGTGTTTGATATCACTACCTTTAATTGATACCATATATAATTGTATAAACTTCTATATTATATATGTATTGATAATTCACGTATTTAGATACAGTTAGTTTTTTAATCAATGGATACAATATTAATATATAGATGAATTATGTTATGTCCTCTTCAGATTTCAAATGGCAAAATGAATATCTGAATAAAGTTTCGAGAACATTTGCCTTATCTATTGAATATTTACCCAGTCCTTTGGAAGAATTTACGAGTATGCAATATCTTTTATGTCGTATTCCAGATACAATTGAAGATGCATATCATATTGAATCAGATAAAAAGAAAGAATTATTAGAGTTATATGAATCCGTTTTACATAGAGGTAAAACAGAAAGCCCGGAAGAGTTCGTTAAAGCTGTTAAACCTTACTATAAAGAAACAGATGATTGGGATTTAGTTATGGATTCTCCGCGATTAATTTCACTGTTTAGAGATTTTCCACCTGAAATTCAAACAGCTATAACACCATGGGCAAGAGAATTAACGAATGGTATGTTAGATTATTCAACACGAAAAACTGATTATAAAGGCGTGAGGATTCAAACCGTAGATGATTTAGAAGAATATTGTTACTATGTAGCTGGAACGGTAGGTCATATGATTATAGATACACTTGTTGCAACAAAAGGAGATGGTGGTTATGATATGACTGATTTACATAATAATGCACGAAACTATGGGATTTTCCTTCAACATATTAATATTGCAAAAGATGTGTATGATGATTATACCTCAGAAGATAGCGTGTATATTCCCAAGCAGATATTAGATAAATATGGCGTTAAACAAGATGAAATTACAAATCCTGAAAATAAAGAAAATGTTATTAAGAGTGTTGAAGAAGTTATAGATATCACAGAGAATTTTATAGTTGGAGCCGAAGAATTTTTACAAAAGATACAAGATATTGATGATGAATCATATATTGGTTGGAGCATACCATATGTCTTAGCTGTTGCAACAATGCGAGAATTAAAAAATAATTCAGAAAATATCACTTCAGAGAATCCAGCTAAAATTGAGCGGGAAGAAGTAATAAGTATAGTTTCTGCATTAGAAGAAAAAGACCATGCTGCAGACGAAATCAGAAAAATTGTAGAAAAAACACCATATCATAAATATA
>LKMJ01003468.1_pt1 | contig 14660 bp, 9 predicted proteins | sample 643391 | NCBI WGS metagenome assembly LKMJ01 (sample SAMN04112250, study PRJNA286221) | soda lake metagenome | biome: soda lake; feature: Kulunda Steppe; material: water; isolation source: sample PL-Br10 brine of Picturesque Lake | place: Russia: Kulunda steppe | collected 2010-07
AACTCCCAACGGAATCCGAGGAGAAATGGATGTGGGCAGCAGACGGGCTTTACGTCGGGTACGTCTACTGTATTTTCGGAATTCTCAAGGCGATGGTCATCGCTTCCGGGTTCCGTAACCAAGGTCATGGAACTGAGTTCATGGATGCGTGGCTTGAGGAAAGTGACTTCGAGGAACTACAGATTATGGCGTACGACCACTCGAAGCCGTTCTTCAACCGCTTCGACATTCCCATTGAATATGTTTGAGAGACCGAGAGGCGAATGAGAAATGGCATCTGAAGCCCAGATCGGTGAGCAGGTCGTCGTCGCCGAGGAGTGCTCCATATTGGAGTAAATACCAATGCTTGATATTGGTCGAGGGTGGGTTATCACATATGTCACAGACCGATCGGGAAGGGTTCCTCAAAGAGTTAGGATACGAAGAGCCATTTGATGAGTCACCCGTAGAGACCCCTGAGGGGTGGCGTGGGGGTGCTGTTGAGAACACGGGTGGGAATATTATGTGCCGTATATGGCGGACTTGGGAACCGGGAAAGTACTCTCAGGATACGGTGTATGAAGTCATCTACAATGTCTCTGAAAGCCCGACTGTTGGGTTGCAAGCGTATACTTGGGACGACAGTTATGACGGCTACATATTTGATCACGAAATTAGAAGTGAGACTGCAGAAGAGCATTCTGATTTAATGCTGGCTGAAGTTGCGAAGGGACTGATGGATGAGCATGTGGATGATCTCTGAGGGGAAGAAGTGTATTACTCCATCCCGAAAGAATGTGATATTATCTCTTGATTACTAACCGGCCTCAGTATAGTTGTGGCTTATATTTATAAGACGTCGAATCAAAGAGAGGAACAAGTAATATGGTATTGACCGCGATTGATTTATTCAGTGGTGGTGGAGGAGCATCACTAGGACTTCACCGAGTTGAGGAGGTAGAGCTCCAAGGGGCGGCTGAAATCAATGATAAGGTTCGAGAACCCTACAATGAGAATCTTCCCGTTGAAGCCGCCGGTATTGATCTTACTGACGAAGATGCGTTACAACAGATACTTGATACGTATGACTTGCAGACATCAGATATTGACCTTGTGATCGGGTGTCCTCCCTGCCAGAAATACAGCAGTTTACAAGACACAACCCCTCCACTAGATGATGGACCAAAGAACAAGCTCCTCAATATCTACCTTGATCTGCTCCTCAACATCTCACCGAAAGTCATTGTATTTGAGAACGTTCCTGGTTTGATGAGTGAGAAAAACGAGCAATATGTTGAGGACCTCAAACACTACCTCCGGAAGGCAGGATACGGTCTTGATATGCAGCTCCTGAACACGGCTGAATACGGGGTTCCCCAAGGTCGAAAACGTGCAATTGCAATCGGGATTCGTGGCGTGCCTGATTCAGAGGTTTCGCTCCCTGAACCGACGCATGCACCTCTTGAACAGGCTTCTAAAGAGGGGAAACAACCCTACCGAACTGTCAAAGATGCTATCGGTGATCTTCCCCCGTTAGAAGCAGGAGAAAAAAGAGACGACCTTCCGTTCAATGGCCATCGCGCTCGGAACCACCGAAAGAAAACCGTAGAATTCATGAAAAAGATTCCCGAGGACGGAGGGAGTCGAACAGATCTCCCTGAGTCTGAACAGTTAGACTGTCACAAAAATCTCGATAATAAGAATAGTGCTGGGAATGTCTATGGGAGAATGAAGTGGGATGAGCCAGGCCCAACACTCACTGGTCGCTGTACTTCTCCAAGTTCTGGTCGGTTCATACACCCTGAGCAGGACAGAGGGATCAGTCCTCGTGAGGCAGCACGTATCATGACGTTCCCTGATGAGTACGATCTTCCACAGGCAAATTCGACTGCAGAGAAACTGATTGGGAATGCAGTCCCCCCAGATTTCATCGCTACGGTTCTAACGGAATTCATCTCAGAGCATAAGGCCCTAATCGAGAAGCCACGAATGAAAGCAGCTGACTGAATCTACGCAGTTTGTTTATTTTCAATTAGAGTGGGACGGGTTCAGACCGCTCGAAAACGGCGTCAAACACTTCAGAAACATCGGTAACCAGATCTCCTTCAAGTATCACCCCGAACTCGAAGTTCCCATGTAGATTCAAGTTAGTGAGATTGGCACTTCCAATATAGCATTGCTCGTCATCAACGGAGATTATCTTGGCATGAACGGCTCCTGTCTGATACCCCGTCCGGGATGTTTCAAAGAAGTCACGTATTTCGACGTTCTGAATTTCGTCTGAGCTTAACGATTTAACGATCGCTGTTACTGCTTCTAATGCGCTATCATCGGGATTCTCGCCAGTCACTTCACGGGTTAGAATCCGTGTTTTGATTCCTCGACTAGGTAGTGCCGCAAGATCATCGATAATCCATTGATCAGGGTCGAAGTATGGGTTTGAAATCCGGACCGTATCAGAGGCATCTAACAACATCCTCCGAAGTGCGATGTCGAGCCGTCCGACATCAACTGTGAAGTCACTCTCAATCTCTTCTGGTAGTGTCGATACCAACCTCACGTCAGTTGAGGAGTCGTCTGGCGAGTGTAATTGTCGGCTTGCTCGAACGGCGATCACCTGTTGATCTAACACCTGAATCGCTTCACGTGGTGATACGGAGAACGTATATTGACTGTACCCTCCCGTTGTGGTTTGTGATTCTGTTGCTGCCTGAGTGTTAGTGAGCGTGACTAATACGGAATTGAATTCTGACACCGTCAATGGTTGTACTGATTTTGAAAGATGTTGTAATCGAGAGTTGAGTTCTACTCTTGTTATCTGTACCTTCTCTTCATCAAACGTCTTGAACGCTGTTTGAATATCACGTAGCCTCTCAGTGTTATCGACCACTGCAGCTGCAGTATAGTCGTGACACAATACAGAACCATCTGAGAGGCTGATATTGGTCATAGAACCGTCACAGCTCTGTGAGTTCGTCTGGGATGCCGTTGTCAATCTCACTATCCCAGAACCCGACGATATCGCTTTTACTCCGGATTATTCGACGGTCGAGGTGATGATTGATCGCTTCACAAGATGTCTCTTCAATGTGGAGGCAGGCATCACAGGCTGCACCTGCCGGGTTTTCACGGCAGGTTGCATCAATCAGACACTGGTCAGCTAAGTCTCGTGCATCGGAAATCCACGGATGGAGGCGCGTCTTGAATAGTGTGAACATGCTTCCAAGTGCGAAATTTTCTGTGCTTGCTGCGTAGATTGTGATTGCAGGGACTACTGGGAGGATACGTTCGCTTAGACTTGAGGTTGCGAGCCCACATTGCTCACCTGCACGAGCGAGAAGACAGTGACTCAAGGAGTGTAGGAGACGGTAGACCCAGCGAGTAATCTCGTGATCGATTGGTGTGAATGGATTATCTAATTCGGTAGTAGCGATGTTGTTTAGGAACCATTCTTTTAGTGCTGCCTCGTCAGTTGTATCTGGCCGTTGTTCTGGTGTGATTACGTTATTTGCTTCTAGCCAATTAATAATCGCTGCCCGGTCGATCTCGAAGATAATCGCTTCACTGGGTGTCCGGTCTGCGAATATCGGCGTTGTTGCTCGTTCTCGCGGGTGTGGGAAGCTACGCAGATCAACGTTATTTGACTGTGAATCAGCTCTCGTGTATCCATAGAGGATGTTCAATAACGGGAATTGATCTACAATCCACGCTTGGCGTATATGTGATGCCGTTAATTGCGACCGGTAACGACCACTTTGAGGGTGCCGCTCGCGGAAATCCGAATCTGTCAAGAACTGGTTCAACGATGTCGGTTTCGGGTGCCGGGTATTTTTAAGATCCTCGGGATCTCCTTCGTAACCATTTGTCGAACGGTGGAAGGTGAATAGTTGATGAGCGATGTTTGAGTATGCTAACTCCCGCGTTCCTTCGTCAACATCTCCCTTAGTGTCTGGTGGTTCGATATGCTCGGTTTCTGCAACGAGAGTATCTCTTCCGTGAACATTCTGATCCATATCATCGAACATCTCTTGGGCATCCTCCTCACCAAGCCTATCTACCCATTTTTGATATTTATCTACCATCCCCTCGGTAGTCGCTAAGTCTTCGATGGTGTCGTTCTCTAAATCAGCAAGACCAAGATGAACCGCCATCAGGACATGTGCCCAGGATTCATCATTAGGAATCTCATCTGCTTTTCCTCCTAAGTAGGGGATATCGACTTCAACCGCTTTTTCTGAGTAGAATATTCGGCTACTCGCTGTTGGGAGTGGGCCGGACATGTCATTACAGACGCCGCAGAAGCTGCTTAGGGTGTCAATTTTTGTATTGCATTTTCTGCATTCGTACCTCCACATCGCAGGTTGGCTAGCACGCTTGTTCAGACGGATATCGTCAAATCCGTGTTGGCTACACCCATTTTTCGGGCTTGCATCTTCTAATCTTCCACAGGGACACACATTAACAAATGGGAGTTGGGTAAGAGAGTCACCGCACACTTGACACTCTCCGTCTGAAGGAAGATATCCGGGTTCCGTTGCGGAGTATACTTTCCGACAATCGCTGTTCTCACAGTAGAATACGAGCGGGAATAATCGGCCTTCGATTTTCAACGGCCGATAGATATCAATACTGTCAGCCGATAAGTCATCCCACTCACTTGCTGTGGTAAGATTCCGGTATCGACTGATTCGACTTTGAATGATATTCGCTACGCGTTCACGATCAACGTCATCAATTTCTTCAACACGCCCCCATGGATTCGTTTCCATCGTGAGGCCCAATTGACCGAAGTCGAAGATATTCCGAGCGCCATAACTGTTGAGTACCTGTGCAACACCGCGTTCCATCTCGAATTCTGAGTTGCGTGACATGGTTATTTCCTGTATTCCTTGACCAACCGCGAGGTATCACTATCTGGGGCAATAGTGAGTTGTTCGTCGATATCCCGAAGATTCCGCATCGGGGTGCGGACGGAGTCATCCCGCTCCAACACCCCCAGCGGGATGAAATTATTCTCGTCTGTGTTCCGGTCGTTTGCCCGACTGTCTGGGATTCTATTTTCCTGATCAAGGCAGGCATCCCAGAGACGATCAAACTCATCCTCTATCTGATCTCGATATAACTCTACACCGCTGCGGGGATCATCGTCTGATGCGACGACGTCTGCCTCATTAATCCCGTAGGCGTCAACGACAAATTCGAAGATGTTATCACGAGACAGTTTGCCACTTCTTGCGGCCTCTTCAAACCCGTCAAACATGTAGACCCGTTTCGAGCTGCTCGGATCATCTTCTAATTCGAAGTCATAGTATTGGAGTAGAGCAGCACAAAACACGCCGGGTATCGTGCATTGGATAGCGAATTCTGCCCAACGTTCGAGCGGTGTTGCTTCAACGAGCAGATCTTGATATGCTTGATACAGTTGGAACCGCGTGTAGTAGGAACGGTCGCGTACTCGAACTGGGTTGTGTAGCATGAAGACGGTGCCTGGCCATTCACGCCCGACACGAGAGTACGATTGAATGTACTCTGCAGTCTGTCGGGGCAGGCCGAAGAACCCAATAAAGTTGAGTCGTCCTATGTCCACCCCGTGACTAATCATCGATGTTGCAATCAGCATGTGGACCGGGTCAATCCCCTCTTCATCGTGATTTAACAGTCGCCGCATGATCGATCGCACATCACCTAAGTCTGTTTCCCCGGTGAGGAGCTCACCTTCAATTTCAGCGTACGGGTCTGTGTCGTCGTTTAGATGCTGATTGATCATCGTCCGGAGAACCCGGCTCATGAGGTCCGTATTGTCTTTCGAGTAATGGTAGGACACTTGGACCTCGTAATCATCTAAAGCGCTCTGAAGTACTTCCTTGCGTGGTTGAGGGGATGACGGGAATGCACCGTCAGAGACATCGAATGGGTCATCCACATTTTGGATATCTTGGAATAGTTTCTCTGTATCGTCCTGGTATTCCTGAATGATCCTTGCGTACTCCTCATGTACTTTCTCGATAGCGTATGTTCGGCTAACACTGCGAGGGATCGCGCCCACCATTTTCCGCTGTCTCTGAATTGGGTCCTCGTACGCGTAGAATGATTGTCTGAGCCGCGGTCCTTTTTCTGGGAAAATATTAGACTTCTTCTGATAGAGCGCTCGAACTTGTCGTTTAGCACCTTCAATCGTTGCAGTTGCAGCAATAACCTTCATATTCCAATCGCCGTCTGTCACCCGGTTATTATACGCTTGAAGGAACGTCTCGTAATGACTATCGAATGCCCCGAATTCCTCTCTAAGAAGGTGTAGTTCGTCTTGAATCAGCAATGATGGTGGTTCAACTGAGTCAACAGACTCCCAATCTTCTTCGGAACATTCCCCACTGCCCAAGATTGCGCTTTTTTGGACAACGCATTCACTCTCGCCTGCATACCCGTGTTTCTCACACCGGATCTTCGCTTGCCCGAACAACGTTCGCATCCGCCGCTGCATCCCAATGATGCTGATTTTATCGATTGTTGAAACAACAAACGTCGGTGCATACCGGTAGACTTCACGGTCAGACACGTATATCGGAAGTTCACCCTCATCGCATTCGTCACTGGTGCACTGGTGAATGATCCGGCCGCGTTCCCGGTCTGCCGTTATCTCGACAGTTTCGTTTTGACAAAACGGGCACTCGTCAACATAGAGTAAATTCTGTTGTACCTCATCGTCGTCTTGAGCTTCTCGAAGTTTGTTCCGCCCTCCTTCCTTCAACGCATTAGGTGTGTTCTGTTTGCCAACTAGGTACCCGATAGAGAACTCTTCACCACCGAGACCCTCACTTCTCCGTAATAACTCCGCTTGTGCTAACACGTTCGCCGCTCGTTGAAGTTGTTGTAGAGAGAGGAATCGAAGCGGGAATTTCGTGAAAGCAGTCATTCCGTACTCTTTTCCACGAAGCCGATCGTGGAATGCTGTGAATGTAACAACACCCAGATACGCTTCTGTTTTACCTCCGCCAGTTGGGAAGTAAATGATGTCTGCAGCATCCAAACTGTGCGTCATGTCCTCAGAGTCAAAGTCAACATCCACGTCGTCATTAACTCCTGACGCTTGTTTCAGCATATCTGGGATAGACATGACTATAAACACGATTTGGAACATCCGCCATCGCTTGAATCCGAGTTCAGCGAATGCCTGGTTACAGAGTGTGAAGGCTTTGTAGGCTCTCTCGTCCTGTCGTAGACATTCAATGCCAGTTTGGAACCGCTTGTGTTCGTATTCGAATGCTGCTACTGAATCATCGAAGTCATCTCTAGCATCACTCGACTTCCCTTCTGTCATCTCCTCCTTGATATCCCTGTAATCGTTTGCTGCATCCTCCATCGCGTCAGAAATACGTGTAAGCGCATCAAAAACCGCTTCACGCCCGTTTTCTCCGCCGAATACACTCATCGTAGCAACGATATCCTCAGGGTTCCTACTCAGGTACTTGGCTTGTTCATACGTTGGGACTGTTTCAGTCCGGACACCGATCGCGTCAGCAGGATCAGGATTTTCTGTCTCTTCATAGACGGGCTCAACCGCGCAGTTTTCTCCTACTCCGTGAATTGTCCCATCATATTGATATTCATCCTCAATCTCTTTTGATTTGAAATCACCCAACTCACACCCGTTTACCCTGGCAGTCACACCAATATCAAATAAGGTTGCACGCCAGTCCTCGTACTCCGGATCGATTGCACTCTCGTAATCCTCGCCGTGCGTGTTCACTAACCGTGCAGTAATCGTTATGAACTCCCGGTCGTCGTCTACCGGGTTGTCATGCCGAGCGTTCAACTCTAAACGAGCTTGCCAAAGCGGGTCTACAGTCGTTGACGTGTAAACCTCGTTCAGGTAGTTTTGGAATGTTTTCTCACTCTGTAGGGCAGTGAGTGGAACCTGGTTGGCATCTCCTTCACCTACATCATCTTCACGTTCTCGGAATTGCCACGGGACATCTTCCGCCTCCTCAATCGCATCTGTGAGATCAAGTGTCTTCTCTTGTGGGGAATTCCCATCAATAAGCTCACGGATATCAGAACCAGTGATAGTGAGTGAGTCAAGGTCAAAGGGGATTTTCTCGTATACGCGTGTCAGTTGTTCATATCCCTCTTCAACCACATCTGAATCCATGTCCGCATCATCACTGTCTGTCTCTGGTTCGCGCTCCTCAATGAGAACGTCTGCATCATCGTTATCGTTAGCTTTCGTCTGTTGTTCCTCTAATGTTGGAAATCGACGTTGGTACCCTGAAGAACGGGGATCAATCTCAATCGTGATCTCGTCTTCATCAAAATCTGCAGGGATGCGGAATTTCACCCCGATAGTGAACGGGGAAAGATCAACGGAGAAGTTCTGAAGTGAGTCATCCTCAGCTTGGGCTTCTCTATACTCGTATTGACTTCCAAGGGCTCCTGCGAAGTATTGATTTGAAGGCTGAGATCCATACAGCGTCTCCGCAACATCACCACGACCAGTCAAACGATTAATGAGTTGATCTGTTATCGCACGATTCACCAACTGGTGCCGAGGATACGCCGGATCATCACCTGGTTCGTACGCTTCTTCGGGAGGACGTGTGAACCGCGGGGCGCTTTGTTTTGGAAACGGACGTTCCATAATAGGATACTTGCCACTTAGCCTCAGTTAGGTATAAAACCAATCCTCGTTACCACACCTCACTTGAGTGAATTTGTCATATATTCCGCCACCTGCCAATAGCACTCCTAGAGACAGTGCCGATATCTTGTACAGAAGTAACGGTATGCACTTCTACGAAGGATTCCCCAGTTTCATCAGTTGGATCGAGGTCGGACAATCTGATGTCTAACTCCTCGTCAATAACCGGGTCACTCCCATTATCATTAGCTATTGCTTCCTGACTCCGTTGCTTTAGTAATTTAATGAATTTGTTCTTAATACGTTGGACTTTATGATTCGCCGTCCACACGTGCTCGAATTCTTCAAGCACTTCTTCGATTTCGTAAGCTAGAGCGATCTTGTGTAAGCTTTCTTTTGCCTTAGGAAGATGAATATCTCCGTAGTACCATCCACGGTATGTTGAACGGCGTTTGTCTAACCCCTCTTCTTCCATACGCTGAATGAAGTCGTCAAGACTGTCTCCACGTCGTTCAATCTCAGTATTTAGTTGATTCTTCCACAACCGACTGTAGGCCACTAAGTCTAGATGACCACTATCTAACAGTAATTTCTCGATGGAATCTCGAATCACATCCCGATCTTTGATTGCAACCACCTGTTCTCCGGTATGAATCGATTTTACCGGTTTTTTGACTGTTGTGCCGGACCCCGGATTAACCACCTCTAATTTATCGGTTGGTCGATGAATGATCGCTCGTTGATCATCGACCTGAATCTCAATACAGTCTTCAACCTCCTGGCCACTCTGTACAGAAGATAAACTGGTAGTACCTCCCGATCTACTTCCGTTCGGGCTGTATGTTGCATTCTTCGAGTCGAAATCGGGCAAACTCTCATTGATAATACCCTCAACTGAATCACTTCCCGCAGAACTAACAATCTCATAATCGTCAAACGGCGTGTCTGACCCATCTGTAGAACGCTCTAGGTCCGGGATGTTAATTGAAATACCATCAAATTGGCCTGAGTCTGTACGAGAGTAGGAATGAGAGGGATCCGTTTCTTGACTATCGGGGAAAAGAGCCGGTGCGGAAATACTGTCCAACAGATTTGATTGGAACCCATCTTCATTTTGATTCGGGGTTGATTGGCGGAGCTCCTTGTTAATTTGTCGCACCTGTGAGTGTAAGAGCCCTAATTCATGCTCGTATGCCAAGACACCAACATTGCGTGCCTGTGGCGTTCGAAGTAACCATCTATGCTGGTACTTTGGAGGGCCATAGAGCAGTAAGTGATCTGCCGGTTCAGCGTTTGGAATTGAACGGGGAGTGTGTAAATGGATTTGAGTCCGTGCTTCAGAATAGAACTCCGGTTGTCTGATCCGCAGATCAGCTTGTAGAGCCTGTCGCTCGGGTTCATCTGGCAGAACTATAATTATCTCTTCTCCATCATCAACGACTTTCTGCAAAGCCGTGAGAACAGCCCCTCGCTTCCACTGATGAGTGTCTCTTTCTGTAAGTGTATCTCGAAGTTCTGAAAGTGCATGGTGTACGTGTTCAACTGGTGTACGCCCTGCTGCAGCATCCCCCGACAGGCCCTCCATGATGTGGTCAACCTGACTAATGCGCCCCGTAAGAGTCGTTGCTTTCCCGTGTTCTGCCCGATAGTTATCGCTGTACTCTAGACTCGATAGAAGACGAGTAAATCCGTTTATCGCGCGTTTAGAAACACCGACAGCCGTGTAAAGTTGTTTTTCATCAATGTCCTCTGCGGCATCTTGTAACTCTTCAAATGCATCCCACAACTGTCGGAATGCCTCCACAACAGGACCATCTGTACAAGAATAAACATGGTAATCCTGTCCGGTAGCTTTCTGCCGGATTAGTTTCTGTTCACGCCTCGTAGCATCAGGGATGATCTCTCCCGAATCATCAGACAACCCAGTAACGTCTTCTGACACTGATTCTAGACCATATGGAGTCCAAGTCCAAACTACATCCAATTCGTTTTTGACACGCTGATAGACCGGTCCAAGAGGGTCTCTAATGAAATAAATCGTGCTTGGAATCTCATTTCGACGTCGCCATTCTACATACCTATCCCAACGATCTTCTTCAAATTTCACCGCATCATCGTAAAACACAGCACGAATGTCTTCGCTTATATCGTCGTTAGGAATTCGTGTACTGTAACGAGTGAAGATCACACCTGGCGGTGCATCAGCACTCCGAACATGCTGTGTCCTGTAACTCAACTCCCTGTCTGCTTTGACTGTAGCAAGTGGCCATTTTGCTGTACTGTACCGCATACCGTTTTCTAAATGCTCATATCGATCTCGGATAGATGTATTCGGTGAAACGATAAACACTGGTGTAAGTGTGGACATGTCCTGAAACAGAGCTGCAAGCGCGTAATAGTCGAGGAACCCACTATGGAACGTGGGTGTGATAATCCCGATATCCTTTCCCAACTCTACAGCAGATTGGATGAGTTGTGTATGGACTGATTCTGTTCCGGGAAGTTGATACCTCCCCTCGTTCAGACGTAGTGACGGTAAATCGATAAGCTTGAGATTTCTCAGTGAAGTACTCGAATGTGACATTACTCACCTGAAATATATTGAATTATACGTTCCATTAGAGAACGTTGGTAGAGTAATACGGTCATCATCCCTTTCACTGACACGTTGATTCGATTCTAATACCGCCCTATGTAAAAGGGGTTGGGTGGTGTAATTACATTTCGGAAGATTCGGAAATGACACACTTCCATTTATTATCCCCGCCGTTCGTGTCGACGTACCCTCATGATTACAGATGCGCGGGTACTTCAACCCGAATTCATTCCACGGGAGGTGACGCACCGAGACGGCGAAGTCAACACGCTCTCAAGCGTCCTGCAACCCATCCTTGATGGGAGCTCAGCTGACCCGGCATTCCTCCACGGACCGTCCGGTGTCGGGAAAACCTGTATCGCACAGTTCACCGTCGAACGCCTCCGCGAAAACGTCGTGGACCTCAACCATCAATACGTTAACTGCTGGGAGGACTACAGCCGCTTCAAAACCCTGTACACGCTGCTCGACGGCATCAACCAAACAGTCGATATACACCGTCAATCTACACCGAAAGACCTGCTTCTCGACCGACTCCGCGACTACGACGGTCCACCGTACATCGTTATCCTCGATGAAGTTGACCAACTCGAAGACAAAACCCTGCTGTACGACCTCTACCGTATCCCTGACCTGACAATGATCCTCATCGCCAATAACGAAGAAGGCGTCTTCGCAGAAGTCGATAACCGGATCAACAGCCGACTCGCTAACGCCACTCGCATCCACTTCCGCCACTACAACCACGACGAACTGGTCGCTATCCTCCAAGACCGTGTCCGCTGGGGACTCGACCACAACGTCATAACCCGTGAGAGATTGGATCTCATAGCGAATAATGCCGCTGGTGATGCTCGCGTGGCGATCGGGATTCTCCGCCAAGCTGCTCGGACTGCAAAAGACAACCAGTTGAACGAAATCCCTGAACGAGTGATTCGGAAAGTGACTCCGGAAGCGAAATCGGAAATCAAGCAGAAAACCGTTGAACGTCTCACTGCACATCAAGAAGTTCTGTACGACATCGTGACCGAGTACGGCGAAATCCCACCGAGTGAATTGTACGATCAGTACTGTACGCGGGTGACGGATCCGAAGACCCAACGCATGGTTCGGAACTACCTCTCAAAGTTAGAGCACTACAATCTTATTGAGGCAGATGGGAAGACGAGAGGTCGAGTCTATCGTACTGTTACCTAATGTACCGGCCGGACGCCTACTAATGACGAGTGATTCGGAAATCACACGCCCTTTCCTTTGAGTGCCCGTGTACTGCACTCTCATGTGCCTACAAACAACCCCCATCAAGGCGGAGACTCTGATCAGTCCTCAGAGGAACAGACGCATCAACGCGAGCCTGGCCCAACTGAAGGTGTCGTGGACTGCATCTCACAGCAGAGTTTCGCAACCTGGTATGATGAACGGCAGGTAGAACAGAACATCCTCGAAGGACAGGCGTACTTCAACGGGCCATCACCGCCGAAAGAACCGGAACACCACACGCCGAGTAAATTGCTGCAGTGTCACCGAAGAACAAGTTACGCCCGTCAGAACGCCCCTCGTGAAGGTCCGTCGCCAGAAGGACTGTTCTGGGTTGGCAGTGCCTTCGAGGAGAACATCATCGTCCCGTACTTGCAAGATATCACACCCAACGAGGTGTACGTACAGAACTCACTCTGGGTCGATACGACGGTTAGTAGAGACGGAACGGAGGTACGGGTTCGTGGGTCTACTGACCCAGCGATCGTTACAGAGAACGCCGACCCAGTATTCCTCACCGAAATAAAGACGACATCGTCATTAGAGCATCTTGATGAGCCGAAAGAGCATCACAAAGCGCAGTTACACGCGTACCTGTACGCACTCGCGGAAACCAACGATATAGACAAAATCAATGGGTTGCTCGTCTACGGCTCACGGAAGACTCTCGACATTCGAACGTTCCAAATCCGGTTCGACCCGGAATTCTGGGAACGCGTCGTGGAGTGGATGATCGCTCATACCGAGTACGAACAGGAAGGTAAGTTGCCACCGGACACACCGGAGCGAGAGTGGGAGTGTAATTACTGCTCGTTCAAACACCGGTGCGGGAAAGCCGACACACCATTCGCAGACACTGGGTATACCGGGCTACTCCCGATGTTCGACGAGTACGACCGTGAGAACCTGACAGAGTACCTCGACGCGCATTCGGACGCTGGTGCGAAGCTCACGCCGACACTCGCTCACAAGTTCCCTGACCTTGCGGACACGTACGGCGCGTACGACTGGTCGTGTCCACGCTGCAGTGAGACGTTCACGTGGGATGCTGTAGACTGGGATGGTGATACGTCAAGCCCGCCGTTCTGTCCAAACTGCGTCGCAGACGACGAACTTCTCACGTTAAGCGGGCCCGACCCGACCGAACAGCACTAACAGATCACGAATCGGTGCCAGCGTCTTCGTCATCGTTGCTCTCCTGATTCCGGGACATATCTTTGAACGTCCCTTGCTTCAGATCCTCTGCATCAGACGTTTCGTCGAATATTGACGAACGCTCTGACGGTGGAACAGACCGAGCAGAAGAATCACCAGGGTCGGTCTCCCCATCGCTTTCCGTGTCACCATCACCTGTCTCTGAACCGGATTCATCCGATGAATTCGCCTCCACAAGTGAGGCATGGTCAGTCGCAGAGTCTCCCCGGTCACTCGGTCGTTCCGGCGGGTCAATCTCCGCGTCATCCATATTACTGGGATACTTGTCAGCCGCAGGTGCTTCCTCCCGGTCACTCGAAGACGTAGAAGATCCCGTTTTTGACTCACTCTCACTGCTCGAATTCCCAGCTAATTCATCTCCTTTGAGAATCGTTCCATCAATCGCATCCTCGAACTGCAGGAGCTGCGACGGGTTCTCCTGCACCCACATCACGATACCCTCCGTCTGCTCGTCTAACAGTTGCTGCAACGCCCGCATCTTCCGGTAGTTACTGATAATCCCCTCTCTCGCCATCTTATCCGTCAGGTACTCACCCATATCCGTCAGGGTATACACTTTCTTCGTCCCGACCTCACCCCTTCCGAGAGAGACATCGATCAGACCGAGGTCCGCAGCATCATCACGCCGTTCAACAATCGTTGATGACGTCACCTCAATTTCCGGTTCGATTTCCGAATACGTCATCGGACGCTCGTGAAGTAACGATAGCAGCCCGATCGCGCCTTTCCGCCGTAGAAACTCCTCAACCGTGATGCTCATGATACGCCTGTTGAATACCGACCCATTTAGACACCCAAGCTAACTCCAATTTGGAAATATTTGAAAAACCGAGAAACCAGTAAACCGCCGGCAACAGGCCTTATACTCCTTTATTTAACACTCCATTCGGAAATCACACCCGCATACATATGCTCCAAATTCGAGTAACTCCCTCCATGATTGATACGATGCTCCTCCGCGTCACTTCACCGATTCCA
>LKMJ01003469.1_pt1 | contig 14653 bp, 15 predicted proteins | sample 643391 | NCBI WGS metagenome assembly LKMJ01 (sample SAMN04112250, study PRJNA286221) | soda lake metagenome | biome: soda lake; feature: Kulunda Steppe; material: water; isolation source: sample PL-Br10 brine of Picturesque Lake | place: Russia: Kulunda steppe | collected 2010-07
CGTTGTACAATCGGATCCTCATCAAGGAGTTCGCCAAGGGGAAACTCCCCGAAGCGCCGGTCTCGATCCACGAGGAGGACTGGTACGCCGAACGCGACATCGACCTGTCGCTGAACACCCACGTCACTGACGTCGACCCCGATGCCCACGAGGTCCACACCCACGACAGCGGGACGATCGAGTACGACAAACTGCTGATCGCCTCCGGCGGAACGCCCACCAAACTCCCTGTCAAAAACGCCGACGGCGAGGGAATTCATCACTTCTGGACGTTTCAGGACGCGCGTGCGATCAACGAACACGCCAGCGAGGCCGACACCGGGGTCGTCATCGGCGCGGGGCTACTCGGGATCGACCTCGCCGCGATCTGTGGCGCGCAGGACGTCGACGCTCACTACCTGATGCGCGGCGAGTGCTGGTGGCGCTACGCGCTCAGCCCGGAGGGGGCGGAGATCATCCACGACGGTATGCGCGATGTCGGCGTCACGCCGGTCTTCGGCAGCGGTGCAGACGAGTTCGTTCTCGACGAGGACGGACACGTCGAGGCGACGATCGACACGAACGGCGAGCGCTACGAGAGCGACTTCGTCGGGATCGCGATCGGCCTCGATTTTAACGTCGAGTATATGCAGGACACTGACCTCGAACTCGACGACGGCGTCGTTGTCGACGAGTATATGCAGACCAACCTCGACGATATCTACGCCGCGGGCGACCTCACCCGGTTTTACGACACCATTCTCGGTGAACACGCACAGAACGGCTCGTGGGGGTCCGCCAAAGAGCAGGGCCAGATCGCCGCAACGAACATGGCAGCCGACGACGAGGCAGAGGCGTTCCGCTGGGTCTCCTCGTACTCGATTACCCACTTTGAATTCCCGTTCCTTTCCTTTGGTCACCCGACACTCGGCGACGACGCGGTCGAGAAAAAGTACAGCGATACCGAGTGGCGACGGATTACGTTCAAAGACGGCAAGGTTATCGGTGGCGTTCTCATCGGCGACCTCGCGCCACAGACGACGTTCAAGACGCTAATGCGCGAGGAGCGTGACGTCTCCGGGCAGAAAGAACTGTTACTGGAAGAGACAGTCAATATCGACAAGCTCGACGCGCCGCCGCAGGGACAGTAAACGCACGCGAATCTTTTTGACCTCGGCGGACCGATATAAAGACGGATGTCCTCGACAGTCGCGGGCGAACAGCTCTCGCCGACCGGGGAGTACACCGTCATCGTCGCGGTCAACAACCCCAGCAACGCTGAGCAACTGGTGCGAACGGCGGTCGATCTCGCGGTTGCAAACGATGGCCGGGTCCACGTCGTCAGCGTGATTCACAAACATCACACCTCACCGTTCTTGCTGTTCGAAGACGAGTACATCAAATCCGAGTTCTCGGGTGATAGACAACGGCTGGTCGATCGGGCAACGAGCGTCGCCGAAGAGGCCGGGGTACCGGTCGCCGACAGCCTGCTGGTCGGCAGTAGCGTCTCGGGAGTACTCCTCGATGCGATCGATACTGTCGACGCCGACGCCATCCTGCTGGGCTGGCGCGGTGGGTCGACCACCTCGGATCGGGTACTGGGAACGACGATCGATCCGGTGGTTCGGCGTGCGCGCTGTGACGTGCTGGTCGAGCGCGTCGGGCTGACGACGAGTACGGTCGACACGATCCTGTTGCCGACCGTCGGGGGCCCACACGCCGAACTCGCAACAGAAGCGACCGGAGCGATCGCGGGGCGGAACGACGCCACCGTCGACGTGCTCTCGGTGATCAAGCCGGGCGCAGACGACAGGGCACGGGACGTCGCTGCGGGACACATCGAGCGCAGTCTCGAACTACTACCCACGGAGGTCGAAACCGGCCGACTGATGATCGAGTCCGACGACATCGCCGGGACCATCCTCGACGTCGGCGAAGACCACGACGTGATCGTGCTCGGGGCGACCAGACAGGGCGTGTTGACCCGGCGGGTCGCCGGAAGTATTCCGCGGACGGTCGGTGCCGAGACCGATCGACCGTTCGTGATGACCAAGCGGCGTCCGGACCGCTCGCGACTGGGCGAGCTGATCGCGAGCTGGTGGCCCTGAGCCGGTCGGCCCGGACGTACCATGTTCGGTCACGTTCACGCCGCGAAAAAGACCGAAGCCGTTTTGCCCGCGCCCGGCCGAGTGTCGGGTATGAACGGCGGCGGTGACGAGGATATGACTTTGGCGTTCGAGTTGACCGCACTCCAGGAGCTCGCAGACCCCGGTCGGGTGTTCGAGGACGCGAGGCGCTGGAGCGAGTATGTCGGCGTCGTCTCGGAAAAGCCGACCTACGTCGTGACGAACTTCACCCGAAAAAACCGGATCCGGCAGGATTTCTTCTCCGGTCCGCGTGGACGCAAGGAGAGTCTAGAGAGCGTGAAAGAGCAGTTCGACACCGGCCGGCACGTCTTCATCGGCACCAGCGAGGGGGACGGCCAGCTTGCCGAGGAGGTCGGCTGGGAGTACCTCCCGGTCGAGGACGCCGCCGAGGCCGCCGAGTGGACGCTCGCCGAGGACGAGGACGACGGGGGAATCGAGGCCGAGACGGGACGGGACGACTGGCCCTGAGGCGGAGCTGGCGAACGATTATCGACGGTGTGTGTTCGCGCTCAGTAGCCGGCGTCAAGCTCGTCCAGGGTGTTCGCAATGGTCGTGAGTAGGTAGATCCCGGCGAGTCCGATTCCCGCCCAGAACCACGTCGTCAGCATCCCCACGTTGTCCGTCTGCATAAAAAGCCAGAACCCGATGGCTGTACAGAGTACGACGAACATCGCCGCTATCTGTCCGTGATCGATCGACGAATCGGAGGGCATACATCGATCCTGAACCAGACCAGTATTAATTTTTTCTCACCTCGGACCGAGACGATCGCCCAGACGTGTCCCGGCGGCGTGATCCGTGATAGAGTGGCCCCGCGTCGCCTGCCCACGACAGCATGGAAGCCGAGGAGTTTATTCGTCGGAACCACCGAGATGGGTGTATGCCTGAACCGCGGGTCCCCGGAAGTGGCGGCGAGGAGCTCGCCCTGCCGTGTGGGGAGTCGGTCGATCCGCAGCGGCTGGACCTGGGGATGCGATCGTTCGAGTGTTCGTGTGGCGAGACCCACGCCGTCGTGATGGACGTCCACCCCCCATCACGCTTCGTCCCCGAGTTCCTCGTCGAGGTACTCAGAGAGACCATCGAGACCGACGACGAGTTCGAGGAGTTCGGTACCCCGCACGTGATGGGTGTCATGATGGAGGAGTTCCCCGAGGACGTCGTCACGCTCGATAAAAGCGACGACGGCACCGTGGGCTATGGCCTGCTGTGGGTCACCGACTTCGACGACCGCGCACTCCACGAGATCGTCGTCGAGTTGCTCGTCGAGCTGATGGAACACGCGATCAGCCACGCCGACAGCGCCGACGCGATGACCGCCTTCGAAGAGCAGATGCTCGAATTCGACGTCGCGGAGTTCGTCGAGCAGTACCGCGACGAGCGGGACCTCGAAACGGAGCACGATCGGGCAATATAGTCGCGCGGTGTGGCAGCCGCAGGCGCTACCCCCGGAGACGACACACGTCCGACGCCTGTGCGACAGGGGTTTATTATCCATCGTGCTGATCCTTCACACAGCCATGTACGCGCTGGGCGAGTACGAGCAGATCCGACAGACCGTGAAAGCGGCGGATGTCGAGGAGCCCCTGACGGCCAGCGAGATCCTCGAACTGCTCGACGATGGGGAGTTCGAGAGCCCACACCGGATCGCAACCGTGCTGGGCCGCCGCGCCGAGTACGGCGACGTGACGGTGATCCGGGATCGGCCGTACCGTTACGAGCTGTAGTCGCCGGTTCTTACGACGCGCGAATCGGGAGAGGGGTTTTTGTTTTCCAGGACCTGTTCCTGAGGTATGTCACCGAATCCCGGTGTTTTACAGGGGCATACGATGGACGATGCAGCGATCGATCGAGTGCTGGAAGCAAACGGTGTCGGCGTCCTCTCGATGGCGCTCGGCGGCACGCCGTACAGCATCCCGATGTCGTTCGGCTACGCGGGCGACGACACGCTCTATTTCCTGCTTGCGGGTCACTCCGAGGACGGCAAAAAGATGGAGTTCGCCGAGGAAAGCGAGGAAGCGAGCTTTCTCGTCTACGACGTGGCCTCGGACAGCGAATGGGAGAGCGTGATCGTCACCGGCGCGCTCGACCGGATCACGCCGGGAGAGTGGGACACGGCCAGGGAGGCGATGATCGACAACGCCTATCGGCCGGACCTGCTGACCAGCATCGACGTCCAGTCGGACCCGAGGGTCTGGTCACTCGATATTGAAACGAAGTCGGGGCGGGCCATGGGCACCGAGTGAGCACTGGGGTGTGGATACCACTGAGACACGTTTTTCTCGCTGGGTCTACACCTACGCGTATGGACCGACAGGACGTCGCCGACCTGATCGAGACGGAGCTTCCCGAAGCGGAAGCAACAGTGAAACGCCCGCGTGGCGTGGAGGACGACGACCATCTCGCTGCCGAAGTCGTCTCCCCGGCCTTCGAGGGGAAGTCACTCGTCGAACAGCACGAACTCGTCTACGACGCGCTGGGCGAGCACATGACGACCGACATTCACGCCATCGAGCTGAGCACGTACACGCCCGAACAGTACGAGGGGTAGCGCATCCTCTGCGGGGCGGCAAGCCTTTGAGTGCGCGCCCACGAATACCCATCATATGACGTTCGAACCCGGAGCCGAACTGTCCGCCGAAGAGGTACAGGAGCGCGTTGACGAGACGATCGAGAGCAACGAGGTCGTCCTCTTCATGAAGGGGACGGAGCTGATGCCACAGTGTGGCTACTCCCGGAAGGCACTCGGCCTGCTCACGCAGTACCGTGACGACGTGGAGACGGTCGACGTGCTCGAAGCGCTCGACCAGTACCGGGTGGCTCTAGAGTCACACAGCGGGTGGGAAACCATTCCACAGGTGTTCGTCGACGGCGAGTTCGTCGGCGGGAGCGACATCGTCGAGGAACTCGACGAGCGTGGCGAGCTGGAACCGAAACTCGAGGCCTGAGCCCCACTCGACCGAGCGGAGCCACCCTCCCATCCGGACCGACCGAAATTCGAAATTCGAAACTGGCTTTCGCTGTTCGTAATATTTCGTCGAGCTTATTACGATGTACGGGCTTCCCGTAGATAGCAATGACTACCGACGGGACAAGCGGCGAGGAGGATCGTACGATCCTGCTGATCGGGAGCGGCCCGATCCAGATCGGACAGGCCGCCGAATTCGACTATTCTGGCGCGCAGGCCTGTCGCGCACTTCAGGAGGAAGGCGCGAAGGTCGTCCTGGTCAACTCCAACCCCGCGACGATCATGACCGATCCGGAGATGGCCGACGAAGTGTACATCGAGCCGATCACGACCGAAGCGATCGCGGAGATCATCGCCAGAGAACGGCCCGACGGTGTTATCGCCGGGCTGGGCGGCCAGACCGGCCTGAACGTCACCGCCGAGCTCGCCGAGGAGGGTGTCCTCGAGGAGTACGACGTCGAGATTATGGGGACGCCCCTGGACACGATCTACGCGACGGAGGATCGTGACCTGTTCCGCAAGCGTATGGAGAAGATCGGTCAGCCGGTTCCTGCGTCGACGACGATCTCGCTGGGCGAGGGGGAATCCGTCGCTGAACTGACCGAAGAAGATCTCGTCGATCGGGTTCATGACGCCGTTGACGAGGTCGGCGGTCTGCCGGTTATCGCCCGGACGACGTACACCCTCGGCGGATCGGGCTCCGGCGTGGTCCACGAGATGGAGGAACTGATCGAGCGCGTCCGCAAGGGGCTGCGTCTCTCGCGGAACAGTGAAGTGCTGATCACGGAATCGATCTCCGGGTGGGTCGAGTACGAGTACGAGGTCATGCGTGATGCCGACGACTCGTGTATCATCATCTGTAACATGGAGAACATCGACCCGATGGGGATACACACGGGCGAGTCGACCGTCGTCACCCCATCTCAGATCGTTCCAGACAAGGGGCACCAGGAGATGCGAACCGCCGCGCTCGACGTGATCCGCGAGCTCGGTATCCAGGGCGGCTGTAATATCCAGTTCGCCTGGCACGACGACGGCACACCCGGCGGCGAGTACCGCGTCGTCGAGGTCAACCCCCGGGTCTCCCGCTCTTCTGCCCTCGCCTCGAAGGCGACCGGCTACCCGATCGCCCGCGTCACCGCCAAGGTCGCGCTCGGCAAGCGTCTCCACGAGATCGAAAACGAGATCACCGGCGAGACGACCGCGGCGTTCGAGCCCGCGATCGACTACGTCGTCACCAAGGTGCCGCGCTGGCCCAAAGACAAGTTCGACGACGTCGACTTCGAGCTGACGACCGCGATGAAATCGACCGGCGAAGCGATGTCGATCGGCCGGACGTTCGAGGAATCGCTGCTCAAGGCGCTTCGCTCCTCCGAGTACGAACCGGAGGCAGACTGGAACGAGGTCGACGACGACGAGCTCGAATCACACTATCTCGAACGCCCCTCGCCGGACCGTCCCTACGCGATGTTCGAGGCGTTCGAGCGCGGGTACAGCGTCGACGAGGTCGTCGAGCTAACCGGCATCTTCGAGTGGTACACCGAACGCTACAAACGCATCGCCGACTCGACGCGCGCGGCCCAGGAGGGCGACTTCACCGAGGCCGCGATCGCGGGCCACACCAACGCGACGATTGCCGCGACGGCTGGTGCGGACGTCGGTACAGTCGAACAGGAGGTCCCCGGCCGCAGTTACAAACAGGTCGACACCTGTGCGGGCGAGTTCAGGGCCGAGACGCCGTACTACTACTCCTCGCGCAAGTCCGAGTTCGAGTCCGGACCGCTCGAAGGCGACGCCGCGGCGGGCGAACTCGAAGTCGACCGCGACGCAGAAAGCGTGATCGTCGTCGGCGGCGGCCCGATCCGGATCGGCCAGGGCGTCGAGTTCGACTACTGTTCCGTCCACGCGGTCCGTGCGCTCCGCGAGAACGGCATCGACGCCTACGTGGTCAACAACAACCCCGAGACGGTCTCGACGGACTACGACACCTCCGACGGGCTCTTCTTCGAGCCGATCACGGCCGAGGAGGTCGCCGACGTGGCCGAAGCGACCGGCGCGGACGGCGTGATGGTCCAGTTCGGTGGCCAGACCTCCGTGAACATCGGTGAGCCCCTGCAGGACGAACTCGACCGCCGTGGGCTGGACTGTGAGATCATGGGCACCTCGGTCGAGGCGATGGACCTCGCGGAGGACCGCGACCGATTTAACGCCCTGATGGACGATCTCGGTATCGCCCAGCCGGAGGGTGGCACCGCGACGAGCAAGGAAGAAGCGCTCGAACTCGCCCACGAGATCGGCTATCCCGTGCTCGTTCGTCCCTCCTACGTGCTCGGCGGGCGTGCGATGCAGGTCGTCTACGACGACGCCGAACTCGAAGAGTACATCGAGGAGGCGGTCCGCGTGGCGAAGGACAAGCCGATCCTCATCGACGACTTCCTCGAGGACGCGATCGAGCTGGATGTCGACGCAGTGGCTGACGGCGAGGACGTCCTCATCGGTGGGATCATGGAACACGTCGAGAGCGCCGGCGTCCACTCCGGCGACTCGGCGTGTATGATCCCGCCACGCTCGCTCGGCCGTGACGTCAACCGTCGCGTCCGTGAGGTAACCGAGGAGATCGCCCGTGCGCTGGACACAGTGGGCCTACTGAACGTCCAGCTGGCGGTCCGTGACGAAGAGGTCTACGTGCTGGAAGCGAACCCCCGCTCCTCGCGTACCGTCCCGTTCATTTCGAAGGCGACCGGCGTTCCGATCGCGAAACTCGCCGCCAAGGTGATGAACGGCGAGTCACTGTCCGACCTCGATGTCGACGAGCAAGTCCCCGCCCAGACCTCGATCAAGGAGGTCGTTCTGCCGTTCGATCGTCTGCCCGGCTCCGATCCACGTCTCGGGCCGGAGATGAAATCGACCGGCGAAGTCATGGGGACAGCAGACACCTTCGGCAAAGCCTACGACAAGGCACAGGACTCCGTCGGTAAGCCGATCCCACGCGATGGGACGGCCGTGGTCGATCTATCGGCCGACGAGTTCCCCGATCCAGACACCGAAGAGGGCGAGGAACTGGTCGAGCGGTTCACCCAGTACTACGAGCTCTGTGAGGCAGTCGATCTGATCGACGCGGTCAAACGCGGCGAGGTCGACCTGATCATCTCGCGAGACCGTGAGCTACTGGAGACCGCGGTTGAGGAGGATGTTACGTACTTCTCGACGACAGCCTCGGCGAAGGCCGCGCTGGAAGCGCGCAAACAGAAAGACGATTCGATCGACGTCAGACCGGTCTCCGACCGCCCACAGCGCCAGGAGTACTGGGGTCAACCCAAGCAATAGCGGACGGTTCTACTGACTGCCGGGTAAATTATTTACAACACCCTGTAATACGGGGTGTATGAAGCGTCAACGGGGGCCGCCCGGTCGAGAAACTACCGCCGCCGAATCGACCGAGCGCCGAATCTGGTACGGCTACGGGACGCTCGGGCGCGCGGAGAAGGACCCCCTCGGAATGTTTCTGCAGGACGTTATCCGGATCTACGGCGAGGTGACGGTGATCTCGCTTCCGATCCTGTTGCTTGTCCACATACTCCCTGCGGGCGTCTGGTACGACGCGACGGGGGCGGCGCTCGTCGCATGGATCCTGATGACGCTCGTCGGAACACTAATCCGCGGCGGATGGGTCCAGCCGCTCGCCACTGACACGCCGGGCTGGGTGACGCTGTCGCCGTGGCTCCTCGTGCTTCGTGTGTTGTATTTCAACGGGACGTTCGTGGTGGCGGCGTTCGGGGGGGTCTTCCTCGGAGCGGCGCTCGGCTGGACTCCAGTGAGCGTGCTCTGGGCAGGTGCTGTCGCTATCCTCTCGATGCTTTTCTTCCCGCGAACCGGCGAGGAGACGGCGAGCCGGTTCGGTCGGTATTACTAGACCGCGACGTCACTAAACTCGAAGAGAACGGTATCACAGTCCTCACAGGCGAGCACGAGTTGACCCGGTCGGCGCTGGGTGCTCCCGGGCCCGCCACAGCAGTTCCGGAGCGTCGTTTCGCGGACCTCGCCGCCACAGGCCGGACACAGCTCGATGAACGTCCTGAGCGGTTCGGCTGCGGCCGCACGCATACCCGCGTCGACGTCCCAGTTCGAGAGTGTCTCGACCGCAGCGGTCTCGGCCATCGCGATCGGGTGGCTCAGCCAGATGTCACGGCCCGCGCCCTTGATGAGAATTCGGTCGCCGTAGACCTCGCCCTCGACGTCGTGTGGAGAGGCCGCAGCGGTCCGGTCCGCGAGCGCTTCGGGTTCCAGTTCGCGTAGTTCCTCGATGCGTGCTTCCCAGCTCTCGCGGAACGAGTTGTTCAGGAACAGCTCTTCTTCGCCCGCCTCGATGACCCCTGAAGCGGCGAGTGCCTCGATGAGCTCCTCGCCGTCGAACTCGCTCGGGTTGTCGTCGTCCTCGCCGGTGAGCGAGCCCGAACCCACACCCTCCGGATCGTCGTGCTCGAAGTCAATGGGGAGGGGCCGTACCAGGTCCGGAGCGAACGATGGGGTACCGGGTACGACGTACCCGCGCAGATAGATCAGTGCAGTCCCGACGGCGACCGCGAGGTATCCCAGTGGCTTGCGTACTCGATACAGCAAAAGCCCGACAACGGCGACGATGACGGCATTGACCACTGTACACGAGTCACAGCGGTTTTCCCCCGTGTACTCCGGCCGACGGATCTCTTCGATCGCCTCCCCGAGGCTGTCGATAAATGACATACAGGATCGTTTGCTTCAGGTGTTGTAAAAATATCGGCTACAGGACCCTCAGACCATCTCGGCGGGTTTAGTCGTCGGATCGCCGTGTACGAGGCGATACACTGTCGGGAACGCCGCGAGACCGAGCGCGATGACGACACCGCCAAAGAGCGTGTACCAGTACGAGCCAAGCGTCATGGCTGCCGCTCCGACGCCGTACGCGGCGAGGAAAAACAGGACGCTGAAGTACGTAAACCGGAGCGGCGCACTGGTCAACTCGCCACGGCGAGGCCACTTTCCGGTATCGATCGTTCGCTGGCGGAACACGGCAAGCGCTAGATAGCCGACCGCGAGCGCTGTGAGCCCGGCAAGCGGAACGGCATCCGGATACCGGTGCTGGGTTAGAAAGACTGCCAGAAAGCCCGGTGTGCCGAGTACTGACAGCTCCACACCGGCGTAGAATATTTCTTCGAGCCACCCAAAGAGGCCGAGTGACTCCTCGACCGCGTCCCCGCCAGGCTGTTCCGAGGTCGTCACGAGTAGGCGTCGTTTTCATGGCCATGGTCTTAACCCTTGCAGATTCCGTGGCTCGTGAGCACATCGATGGCCCCTCGATACTGTCCAGGGCCAGGCCAACGTATATAATCACCGCGACTATTATTACACAGTTGTTCATTGAGATCTTGCGGTATCTATAAATAGGATAGCTTCATTAACAACAGGTGTAATGGTTGAAAACGATCCGACCACCGAACGTAAGTTGAGCGGCGTTTCCCGCCGGCGGTTCCTGCAAGCCACAGGGGCTGCGGGCGCAGCAATGGGCGTTGCTGGCTGTCTCGGGGACGACGACGACACAATCGAAATCGATGCGGACGAAGAGTTCGCGGGCATCGAGGACGAACTACAGGAGGCCCTCTGGGACGCGGGTCTGGACGAGGAGATCGAGATCACGATCCTGCCGGGCGACTTCGAGACCGACTCACGGCGGGCCGACTATACGAGCGCACTCGACGCGGGTCGTGGCAGCCCGGACATCTTCATGATGGACTCGGGGTGGACGATGCCGTTCATCCTCCGGGAACAGGTCCTCAACCTCGAGGAGGAACTGTCTGATGAGACCCTTGAATACGTTGAAAACGACTACCTGGATGCCGCGGTGGACACCGCAACCCATCCCGAGACGGGGGAGCTATTTGCCCTCCCGTTCTTCCCGGACTACCCGATGATGAACTACCGGAAGGATCTGGTCGAGGAGGCGGGCTACGATCCTGAAGGCGAGGACTGGTCGACGACTCCGATGAGCTGGCAGGAGTTCGCCGAGGTCGTCGAGGACGTCTGGGACTACCACGGCGGCGAGGACGGCGACTATGATTACGGCTTCACCACGCAGGCCCAGGCCTACGAGGGCCTTTCCTGCTGTACGTTTAACGAGACGATGACGTCGTGGGGTGGCGCGTACTTCGGCGACCACGAGAACCTGTTCGGACCGGTCGGCGACCGACCGGTCACCGTCAACGAGGAGCCGGTGCACGATACGATCCGCATGATGCGGTCGTTCATGTACGGCCCCGACGAGGACGATACGCTCGACGACTTCCCACAGATTTCGAACAGCGATCTCGTCGAGTTCGGTGAAGAGGAGGCACGCTCTCCCTTTACCGGTGGCAACGCCATCTTCATGCGAAACTGGCCGTACGTCATCCCGATCCACGCAGACGAGGGCGAAGGCGAGGTCGGAACGATGCCGCTCCCGTACGGTGTCGAGGAAGGTGAAGGCGAGTACGAGGGGACGGGCGGTAGCTCCCACGCCCTCGGTGGCTGGCACTTCACTATCAATCCGAACTCCGATAACGTCGAGGAGTCCTTGCAGGTACTCGAAGCCGTCGCGAGCGAGACTGTGATGAACACCGTCTTCGAAGAGAACGGAAACCCACCGCCAGTACCGGAGGTCCTGGAGAACGCGGATCCGGACGCTGTCGGACCGATGGGCGACCATCTCGATACTCTTGCGTTCGTCGCCGAACGGACCGTCCCGCGACCGGTGACCGACATCTGGTCCGATCAGGCCGCGTCCATCTACCAGGAGGTCCACGACGCCTATACCGGCGAGAAGACGGCCGAAGAAGCGATGTCCGACCTCGAAGGACAGCTCGAAGACTCCGAGGAATAACCCCCCATCGTCGAGGGGGGTCGCCGATAGGTTTAACAACCGACTCCAATATTACTACTTAATCGAGATAGATGGATGATAACACCACGCATACACCGAGGTCAGGGGGATAGCTGGTAGTATGGCAACAGAACAACCACCCGGGGAAGATACACGGCTCCTGATGCGGCCGCTCAACTGGCTGGAAACCAAAAGTGAGGCAGTGTACGCGTACTTCCTGCTCGCACCAGCGTTCGCTCTGCTGGCACTGGTAGCGTTCTATCCGCTGTTTCAGACGCTACGGTATTCACTGTTTGCGGACGAGACCGCGGGAGCGGACCCATTCGGTGAGTTCGTCGGGCTCAGCAACTACGTCGATGTGCTGACCGGGAACGCGGATGTACCCAGACAGTTTATCGATATTACGACAACGAGTGGCTTCCCGTTCATCGAGCTGGGATCGCCGTTCCTCAGGCAGGCACTGTTCGTCACGCTGGCATTCGTGATCATTAGCGTCTTCTTCGAGACCCTGATCGGCTTCGGGCAGGCTCTGGTCCTCGATCAGGACTTCAAGGGCAATCGGTGGGTCCGCGTCGCGGTCATCATCCCGTGGGCCGTCCCGATCGTCATTCAGGGGATGATCTTCTTCCTGATCTTCAACCCGAACATCGGCTTTGGCTCCGATCTGATGCAGGGGCTCGGTATCTTCGGCTCGAACCCCCTTGCTAGCACACGTGACGGGTTCATTATCGTCACTGTCGCCGACATCTGGAAGACTGCGGCGTTCATGGCGCTTTTGATCCTTGCCGGGCTCCAGAGTATCGATCGGTCGCTGTATGACGTCGCAAAAGTGTCGGGTGCAACGCCGTGGCAGCGGTTCAAGTACATTACGCTGCCGCTCGTCGCTCCTGCGCTGATCGTCGCAATGCTGTTCCGCACGATGGACGCGATGCGGATCTACGGACTGATCGACGCCAGCGTCGGCTGTTCGACGGTCCCCTCGATGACCTGCCTTGTGATTATCTCGCTTGAACAGACCAGACGCTGGGCGACGGCCTCCGCAGTGGCGTTCCTGACCGCCGTGGTGATCTCCGTGTTCGTCCTCGTGTATCTGGTCTTCCTGCGTGACTCCGGAGGTGACCTACAATGAGCACTGAAGAAGAACAACATCCGGACATCGCCGCACAGCAACAGGCCGCTGGAGAGCCCGAAATCGACCGTGGGCTCATCGAAGGATGGGCGGCAAAGATGATCAGTAACCCGGAACGGGCCTACAAGGCGGCGTTTTACACGTTTACTATCGCCTTCCTTGTGACGACGCTGTTCCCGTTCTACTGGCTGTTCATGCTCGCGTTGACCCCGTCCGGGCAGTTCGGCCGTGACAGCATCATCCTCACTCCCGGCGGCTTCGATCCATCGTTGCTCGCCGAGGGCGATATCACGATGGGGACGAACCCAGGTGCGTTCATCGAAGTGTTCACGACCCTTCCGTTCCACCGGTTCGTATTCAACAGCTTCCTGATCGCAACGATCGGGACGGTGCTCGTCCTCTTTGTCGCGTCGCTGGCCGGCTACGTCTTCGGTCGACTCCAGTTCCGCGGGAAGACGCCGCTACTGCTGCTCGTACTGATCGTTTCGTTCTTCCCACCGGCAGCCTTTTTCGTCCCGCTGAACCGGCTGTTCAACCGGAACTTCGACGTCCTGGCACCGATCATCGCGGATGGGTCGCTGTACAACCACCCGTCGGCAATTATCATCCCCGTTTCGGCGCTGTATCTGCCACTCGCCATCTTCATCCTGATGGTGTTTTACGCGCAGATTCCGGACGGGCTGGAAGACGCCGCGCGTGTCGAGGGAACGACCCGGCTCGGTGCACTGTTCCGCGTGATCGTACCGCTGTCCGCACCCGGCGTCGCGACGGCAGGCGTGCTGTCGTTTATTACCATCTACAACGAGTACTTCTTCTCCTCGTTGATGACCGATGGGCGCGCCGAAAACTGGGCACCGATGCTCGAAGGCGTGTTAGGGTTCCAGGGGCAGTACGAGACCCTGTTCAACCTGATGGCCGCATCGAGTATCATCGCAGTGTTGCCGATCGCTATCCTGGTGATCGTCGCACAGGAAAAGATCGTGAGTGGACTCACACAGGGAGCAGTCAAGGAGTAAACCCATGGCAAACGTCAAACTCGAAAACATTACGAAACGGTACGAAGACGTAACGGCGGTCGATCAGATGAATCTCGATGTAGAACACGGCGAGTTCCTCACGCTCGTTGGCCCCTCCGGTTGTGGGAAGTCCACAACCATGGAGACGATCGCGGGGCTGACCCTCCCGACCGAGGGAACCGTCGAGATCGGCGGACGCGACGTCACAGACCTGCCGCCGAAGGACCGTGGCATCTCGATGGTGTTCCAGAACATCGCGCTGTTCCCACACATGGATGTCTACGACAACATCTCCTTCGGGCTCCGCCTTCGCAAATACGATCAGGAGGAGGTCGACCGGCGCGTCGAGGAGGCCGCCGACATCGTTCAGCTCGAAGGGATGATGGACCGGATGCCCTCGGAGATGTCGGGGGGACAGCGCCAGCGCGTCGCCATCGCACGTGCAATCGTCCGGGACCCGGACGTCTTCTTGATGGACGAGCCGCTGGCGAACCTGGACGCGGAGCTCAAAGTCCACATGCGGAC
>LKMJ01003470.1_pt1 | contig 14652 bp, 24 predicted proteins | sample 643391 | NCBI WGS metagenome assembly LKMJ01 (sample SAMN04112250, study PRJNA286221) | soda lake metagenome | biome: soda lake; feature: Kulunda Steppe; material: water; isolation source: sample PL-Br10 brine of Picturesque Lake | place: Russia: Kulunda steppe | collected 2010-07
CCTGCCTCTGCTCCTGCCCCTGCCCCTCCCCTTGCATCCACTGTTTGGCTCGGGAGCATTCTCCCTTGAACCATTGACCCTGCCACTGCCTCTGCCCCTGCCCTGGGCTGCTATGGCCGCTGAATGCTGTCTCTCATGCTGCTCCACCCGACGTGCACCATATTGAGCGAGAACCTCCTACATATCATGAGTGTCTATAAGCAGGGAAGAAAATACCTACCGAGCATGCTGCGCAGAGACCTTGCGCAATTCTGAAATGGATAACATACATCCTTGCCTCAACATCAGCCGACTGTTCTTCATGTCGACGTCATGCTCATTAATGGCGGCTCTCATTTCTTCCTTATCTTTATTGCTCATGATCACCACCTGAAACAGGGGAAAGATAAATTGAAAGATGTCACTTGCATGATTCCAAGACAATAATTATTCCAGGAACGACGCGCAGTTCAGTCAACTTTATGTTCACAATAAAAGCATGAATGTAAAACAAAGAACTTATGAACAACGCTCTTTAATGGAGGCCAAGAGCACTCATACCGTGCATCCACCTAGCATGCTGCAACCTTCTGCCAGTTCTTCAAGCATGGTGAAGACCTGTTGCACAATACCAATGCACAGGACAGTACAGGGGGTTAAGGCTTTTTTCTCTGTCCAATTACAGACTTTAAATAGCACACACAACTAAAACCAATCCTTTTTGCAATTAAAGGACAGCAAAAAAGGTGACAAAGTGCCGGACACAAAGCCCCATCCTTGCATAATACAGGTAGTGCTTAGCTTACAACTGTTCTCGATAATGTTGTATGACCTCATTCAATCACAAAAAGAGACAAAAATGGCTTTTACATTGCTGGTGGGTTTTTAATCAATTATCTGCATTTCAAGCATTTTGTATGCAGGTACTTTCCACAGTGCAGGCTTGTGCTTTTCAGGAATGACATTCGGCAAATGAGCAATACACATTATAGACCAGGACCTTCATTGAGGACATTTAGTGCCGTGAGTCCGTGTAAAGCCTCTGAGCTTAGCAATTGACAAGTGCAAACAATGATTGCAAATGGCAGTATAAAGCAATGACAAGTTCCTCTCTTCCAGTGTCAGCTACAATCCATTCTCCTTAACCTAGCCTGAACATTAAAAACTCATGCAGGGACTCCAAATTGTCCAATGCCTCTTATCAACATAGTGCATGGACATCCAGCTACATAGGCAAGCAATGGTGTTACAGAGTGTTTAAGAGGGTGTATGGTCCTCAGCTGTACGGCTTCTTTGTTACATAACGAATACTATAAGAACGGTCCTTACTGGATTGAAGATATTGGATGCATGTGCGGGGCGGCAAATGAACACCACTGTTACACCAGTCACCTTGTCACTCCAGCCCAAGATTAGCAAATGGCCGCTTTCAAGGACTGCACCGTGGCCACTCTTAAGCTCATCCACCTTGCTGTGCAAGACATCTGCAAAGATGGGATGCAAGACAGGGCACACATCTAGCAAATTCTCGTCACCAATGAACATATTTGCCTCATCCATAAATGCACATGCACATCGGAATGCAACTTTCTAGGGAGGCTAGATTGAGCATCATTCTGGCGTATCCTCATAACAGTGTCAAGGGATAGCTTTATCCCAGCGGGGACTATCTGAGGCCCCAAATGGGTGTGCTTTTCAGAGGTTCGTATGGTCTTAGTAACGGGCACCTTTCAAGCTTAGCATTGAACAGTAGCCCTACTTACAAGCTTTACGGACATCTGACCTTGAGAGGTGCCCATCATGGAGGCAATGCCTGATTCTTCACAGCGTGCACCATATTTCTTCGCAGCCAAACCCCCTGACCAAATCACCCACTGCACCAGATTACATTATCCCTACTGTACTGCCCCTGCCAACCTTGCGATAAACTTATCAATTCCAGCACCCTCTCGCAACCCGCCAGGAGTAAAATAAATTACTATTTTTCAGGGCTAGCAAGGTATGGTAGTTTGGCCACTGCCCCTCCCGACACCTTTTGACGTGGATTGCATAAAAAGTGCTTAGAGGGCCACGGGCAGCCCGGGGAGCTGCGTATCTGCCAAGACCCCACCCTTGCTCAGAGAGTTGCTGACCGTGAGAGGGTGCTAGCCGCTGCTATTGCTGCCAAACCCCCTCATTATCCACCTAGGCCTGTGGGCAGGTCAAGGCTGGAGAGGCCAGCTTTAGCAACCCCAACAGGGAAGCCTGTGGTGTGGGTTCAACCGCTACCCTTGCGGTTGCCCAGCCATCAGGTGCATGAAAGCTTGCGCCTCCACTTCTCAGGCCGAGCAGCAGCAGAAGCAGAGAAAGCAGCTGAGTGGGACAAGCAGTGACAGGTTTGGCTCAGATTGGAGGTGGGAGGCAAAAGGCATGCGCTTGTGCAGCTATGGGCCTCACCATTCCCTAAGGTAAAGCAAGGATTCAAGGATTTCCATTTGCCATTCACTCCATTGCTCAGTGTGGCAGAGCGGTTTGAAAGGAAATGGAGAAAAACAAAGATCAGAGAGGGGCAGGGGCAGGGGCAGGAAGAGGGCTTGGGAGGAGCTAGATGGAGAAATGGAGGAGGGGGAGCCTACCCCACTGAGTGAGCTCTTACTGGTCTAGACAAGCAGATGAATGCAGGTGCAGAAACATGAAGTTTCGCAAAATATGGCTTTAAATCTGGGGCGCAAACGAAGCTCTAGGCTAAGATAGTGCCCTTAAAGCCTTATCAAAGATCCTTAGAAACAGGCTCTGGAGAGGAGTACGAATTTTGTTCATTGTAGATCTGGGCACATCCATGCTAGGAGCTAACACTCAGGACACGTACTCAAATTGAATCTCAGTAACCCCTTCCCCCCTCTGAGTTTCACCAAGAAAAATTAAGCTCACTCTGCAGGCTCTGCAACCTTTCCTCTCTTTATTGGGTGTATGTTTTAGTTTGACAAGATACTCGATGACTGAGCACAAGCAGTATTTCAAATTGCTTAATTTTGATGCTCTCTGACTCACCAGATACGATGCCTAGCAGCAACGCTGTGACGAGAGTGCCCCCAAGGGCAATCAAAAGGCTTGTGAAGCGAGCTGTGTAGGTCGTAGAGGGGAAAAAGTCCCAACTGAGACCTGCAGTTCCACACGCAGACAACAGCGCTTCGAAACAGCTCCTCTTCATTTCTCTGTGGGTAGTCTGGACAATGACACTGCCGTGAATTAGGATCCTGCCTCCTGGGTTTGCAAACTCAGCGCTCCAGAAGGCACATGCTTCATGGAGTGTGTGCTCACTCGTAAAAATTTTCCAGATGCATAATGCCAAATGAACTCAAGCCTTTGCAGGCTTCATCCCTTAACCATGAGCCCACCTGCGCCTGCAGCAGCGGCCCACATAGCTTCCGCAAGGCTCGCAGCCGCCTCTTCTTTGCCTTCCTTCTGCTTGATTGGTTCTTCAGGTTCTTCCCCGCTCACGATGTACAGGGAGATGCCACCAAACAGTATCAAGGAAATTGTTAGGAAGGAAAGCAGCAGAAGCTTGGAGTCAGACCTTGAAAAAATGTACTGCAAAGATGAGAGGTACAGGACCATTTGTTTGTTTTGAGCGGAACAATAAGATGTGTTTGGACCATTTTTTTGTTTGAAGTATGTATTTGAAACAAAATCGAAGCTGCACCCAGCTCTTTGTAAGAATATGTGCACAGCATTGGCCCACAACAGAGAGAGCTGTGAGACAACACTCCTGGCCTTGATGATGAGAGACATTTCGCACCACATCCATCCGGTATTTGACGATGTTTGACAACTTCTCCTTCTCCAGTTGAGATGAGGGGATATTTAGCATGCGGGCAAGTGCTCGCTGACACGCGCTGGGCCAATCATCGATATGGGTGGCACAATACGCGATCCCAAATACAGAAAGGAGGAGCAAGAGCAACAAAGTGGAGCGTGTACTCCCAGACAGGATGACAAACAGCCGCCCAAAGCTGCTAACATGCCGGCTTAGGCTGGCCTGAGCATAAGTCTGTGCTCCAGGATCATTGAGGCAAGTGAAAGTCTCAGCCTCCCCTTGAGACAGAGCCAAGTGAGCTGCGCTTGCACACCTGCACACCAGAAGAACGAGCATGTCTGCGTCCATCAGCAAGCGTCTTAATTTCAGAGAGCATCGTAGTATATCTCGACTCACATCAACAAGAGAGCCTGCATCCTGCGTGGGAGGTCGATGCCTGTGCCAGCCTGTGCAAACTTGTCAAAATGAAGAGAGGCTAAGAGTAAAATTTTCAAATTTGATAAATTTGAAGGATAAATCGCCAAGTAAGATTACATAGTCCCTTTCACTAACTTAATGGGCTTATCTCCTCAAAGGAGATGTCCCTGTGGCACCTGAACTTCATTTCCCTGCGGTATATGAAGTTCTTGAAGGGCTGCGATTTGCTCAAACGCCTTGACCTTTATAAGCTAGGTATGAGGAATTCAAGCAGGTTTTGTTTACGTGCACACACTCGTTGTGGAATCTTCCCTTTGGCGTCGATGGCCAGTGTGACAAATGCTCTTGCGCTGCTATGCTGACAAAGGTGCATGTTCTTTTTTACTGTCTAACGGCTTATCCTGTGGAGGCCCTTTTTACATGCCTTGCCTAATCAGACTGTCTTTGATTTCCTTTCTGAGGCAAAACAAACTTTCAAAAAAAAGGCAAGTTGCCTTATCATTCCAGACATCAATGGGCTACTTCTTGGCTGGCGATGACCAGCCTCATACCCATCAGCCTGACGACCAGCCTTGCGGTCAATCCAAACTTGCAAACAAACTCCAGAAGCCAAGCTTGAGCAAGTCTGTAAATGTTGTGCATGCTAGCGTTGGTTATCCCCTAGCAGAAGGTGTATGTAATCAACATCAAACAGAGCGCATGAGAATACAATCCGCAAAATCACGTCACGAGGCAAGCGCGTCGTTATACATATCTCTTCGCCCCAGGCCGCTCAGCCTCCTGGGTCTTCTCGAGCTGTATATGCTGTCGGACCTGCAGCGCACAGAACGAGCCAAACCAAAAGGCCCTCATTGGCATCTAGATTTCTGGCCTGCACTGCGCTTCAACGCAACGAGCAGGCGGGCAACAAGATTGGCCGCCAGCCAGCAGGCATGTCCTACATGCTCACTCATCCAAGGCTCTGAGACTAAGCATTTTTACCTGCTGCTCATCCACAGCCACCTTGTCGTTGAGCTCCAGGAACCGTTCATTACTCTCTTCCCCATTGGCGCATAACAGATACCTGGACAGCGCAGGCACATGCAAGTGAGCCAAAACCATGCGCACACATCACCTATCAGAGGCAGGCTCACACCCAAATTGCAAATGACTTATCAGTGATGAGACTCATACCCTTTGAGCGCGCTGGTCTACTATATACACATGAAGAGCAGAAGATGCGCATGGCAGCCTCTGATTCTTCCAAACCCGGAGCCCTCAATGTTTGAGGTGGGAGTCGGCAAGGCAAGGGGGCACCCAGCCCTTTAAAAGGACATGGAAGCCGGCATCCATCCTAGTCCAAATTTCTTTTTAAACTCACATTTATTCAAACACATCAAGACTTTCTTGTCTTTTCTCTTCTCCTGGGTACCATACAAGTTGTTCTAGCACTGTGGGTGCGTGCCTCAAATGCTGCACAGCCCAATGCTCGTTGCCCGTGGCCCGAAGCCGCTGCCTGTGGTGATGCACCGCTGCCTGTTGGCAATTACTATTTTATGTTGGGACTCATTGCTGCCTGTAGGGACTCACCGCTGCCTGTACCACAGCACTGTGTCCACATGTTGATTATGTTGCTCAGCCAAGTCGAGGGCGCGGTCCCATCGGAAGAGCTTGATGTTGAGCTTGATGGCGCGGTACACTAAGCCAGCCTGTCCAGAAGACAACACAAGGGTGCGACGGTGGTGCTGCAGCATAGGGACGCCTAGCCATGGGAAGTGAGCAGGAAGGCAGGGTAAAATGCAATCCTGTCCAGCTCGGGGGGCGCAGGGACGACGTAGATGCTTGAGAAAATGAGGGTGCGTGTGGTGCCCTACTTTTGGCCTGGCCAGCATAGCTTAAGACTGAGCTAGCAGCGTGTTGCATGAGGACACTTGACGCCTCTCGTTGTGTGATAAATTACACCAGGAACCAGTGTGAGTGGCGCATTAGGCCGTGGAGTATTGCATGGGCAAGCAAGAGAAAAGCAAAAGCTGACTGGGAGCTAGCAGCTGACCATTGCAAGCAGTGGGACAGAGACTCTGCCTCACTGGCCCACCATCCTTTTTTCTCAGGAAAGCGGCTCAGGGCGTCAGTTGGGTGTCTGTTGAGGGTGATCTGTTGATGGTGACAGGGAGTCTGTTGAAGGTGAAAAGGTCAACAGGCGGCAAGGGCTCAAGGTCCAGGCAACCCACCTGGATCAGGATTGCCTCAGCTTCATCCGGCCTGCGCCTGTACAGCGCAAGCTCAGCGTTGCGACCCTCTTCATGCGGTACTTGCTTCAACTGCAGGGACGGGTATGGGGTACCCACCAGATGCAGCATCACGCGTGCAAGGACCATCTGGCACACACCAGCAGGGCGCTGCCCTCCTTGTGCCTTGAAGAAACCACCAACCACAGCTCCCCTCCGGCCGAGCGCTGCCGAGTGCTACGTGCTGAGCGGTACAGGCGGACGAACAGGAGTGATCTAGAGGCAACGCCTCATGCGCGCACACCACACACACTGTCGCCGCCCAGCGCGCGTACACCTCACGCGCTGTCCCCGCCCCATATGCAAATCACACACGCCTGCACTGCAGGGCAAGCACGCCAGAGCCTTTCAGCCCACCTGAACATGCAAGGTTCCTGCCCGCAAGCAGCCCTGCAGCACAACCGATATGCCCTGTACCCCTCCAGCCCTGCAATACATCCTGCATTCCTTGCCACACATCCTACACGCCCTGCAGCTCAACTGCAAGCCAAGCAGCCTTGCAGCACATCCTACGCGCCTTGCAGCACGCCTTGCAGCACACTCGCTTGGTATGCCTTACACACCATGCATACAGCCGCCAGCTCCCATGCCCCCAGGCGGGTGCGTGATTTGCCCACCCACCGGTGCAGGGGCAATGTCACTGTTGGGGCGTCCCCTGGTTGTCAAGGAAGGGCTGGCAGGTCTCAAGTCCAGCGGCACCACTACTCAACACATTGCAAGAGAGGCCGGAGGGAGAGCCCCTCCCAAGTGCGCGCCCCTCCTGCATGCAGAGCCTCCTCGCTCTGCCCAAGCAATGGCAGATGCAGGCCATCCGCTATGCCAATCACTATGCGGACGCAGTCCAGCGTAGCCGTTCACTGCGCCATTCACAATGCCATTCACTGTGCAGTCCAGCATGACCGTCCTCTGCCACGCAGTGTGCCCGCTTTTACCCCTTCATCACCGGACATGCAGCTTGCCCTCGGCCCACCATCCTGGAGACCATCCCCAAGCAGTGCGCGCCCCTGCTGTCAAGTGAATGCTGCCTGCGTGCCATCCCCAAACAGCGCATTGCCCCTTTCTCATCAAGACAGCACAGCTCACCTTCATCACAAAGTGCAGCTTGTCCACCTCATCCACCTCGGCAAACGCCGCCTCGGCTGTGTTGAGCTCCTTACTGTCGATGGCCATGGACGCCAGCGTGGCCCACATGCTGGGGTCCTGCAAATCCAGCCACATACAGGCGCACCCAGCTTGGTCCCTTGCAAGCCACGCCAGCTCCAGCTGTGCACTCGTCCACGCCAAGCTCAGCCCCTTGCGACACACTAACAATCCAGCCATGCACATGCACACCACCACACAGTCCCTTGCACAAGTCCTAGCCATGCCACGCGACCGCTTACAGCCCATCCTCTAGCAACGCGTGCAGAGTCCAGCTTTTCTGCGCCCCACGTTTGTACACACAGCTTGCCGCGGTTGTCCCATTCCAACTCAGCCTGCATGGTCCCCGCTGTCACCTGCTAGCTCAGACAGCCCGGGCACCTGTCCTCTCCTCACACCGACAGACTGAATGAAAACTATGATGCAGCGTTGGCTAAAGGCTCAGTGCGCACCTTGATGAAGCGGCACAGCCGCGTGGCTTTGTCCCAATGGTTCTGCTTGAGCATGTCATAGAGCATGATAGGGTAAGGGCTGGTGGCCACTGTTACAAGCACCCCATCGCTGCGCCGGATGAGAGCTTTAGCGCCTGCAGCCCAGTGCCAATTCAGCCAACTCAAGAGGGCAGTGCACGAGCATGATGGGCAGTGAAAGTGCATGCCTTTGTGGACCAAACAAGCTGAAAGTGTTGTTCATGTTTTGTGCATGCAGCAAGTAACTGTTGACAAGTCAACTAATTGTAGCAACATCTGACTGCAATCAGCCATCACAAAAGCATAAGCCCCAGGCTGGCCAAGGTTTGACAAAGCAGTGTTGATTCTTTTCGAGTTTTTGCAGGTGCAATCAGGATCCCACACACCTGGGCACGCCATGCGCGCGCGCTCACCTGCAAAAACTTGGATGTGTGCCGCCTTGCCAAATTCGGCATCTGCCTTCACAAAGCGAGACTTGGCAAGCATCTCCTTGTCCACGTAGACCTCATTGGGATAGTACCACACAGTCTGAGGCAAGAGCAGAAGAGTGCACAGGGCCATAATAACTGAAGAGTGCCATTGTTTCTCGGCAAGAGACGGCACCTGCCTTTGAGCATGCATGCTCTTGCTGCATGCATGCAGCCTATGACTTGGTGTGTGCCATTTTGGAAGCAAGCACTTAGCTCCAGGCATCCGAATTTTGATTCATTTTTGATGGGGTAGGGCCATGACCAGCTGACGGAGCATGCATGCTTAATTGGGGAGATTGAGGAGGTTGCCAAAGGAGGGATGACCTCCAAAGCTCGTGCTCGTGAGAAGTATTTAACCTCTCACACTGCTTCACACTCTGGCCAAGCTCTTCCTGCTCCGGTCAATGCATGCCCGCCAAGTGTTTGCTCTGGCGGTCACGTCCATTAGTATTTGTGCCAGCATCCTGTGGGTCACTTGGCTCTAGCTTGCATGCGTCATTGGCAAACACACCATCCACCAGTTAATCTGCTGCTGGCCATGCTGCCTCTGCCAAGCAAGCACCATTGTGTGTGCGCATGTGTGCGCACACGCGTGTGTGTATGAGCGCACCCGTGTGTTAGTATGAGCGCACCCGTGTGTGTGTATGAGCGCACCCGTGTGTGTGGGCTGATGGCCCTGCTGCCTCCACCATCTGGGCACAACCCACAGCATGCAAGTGCCCATGCTACTTTTGCCAATGGGCACAGACAAGTGGGTGGGTGGGCTGCCAGACTTGCTAGCTCCCACCGATATTTCAACGCAAGGCCCCATAAGCGCACATCTGCTTCGGGCCCTCCAGTTCTGGTCCACCAGCCCCTGGTCCACCAGCACTCACCGGTCTCTGGTCCACCAGCACTCACTAACTTCTGTTCCCCCAGCGCTCACCAGCTTCTGGTCCACCAGGGCCGCTAGCATGCCGGTGGTGTTGTGCCACAGCGCGCTGTCCACCATGGACGCCAGCTTGGCGGGCTGGCGCTTCATCACGCTCATGATGTACAGATCGCGGTTGCGGTCAATGAGGATGAGCTGGCGCTCCGTGCTGGTGCCCACCTGCATGCAGACACGGCAGTCTGTGTGTGTGTGTGTGTGTGCGTGTGTGTGTGTGTGTGCGCGCGCGTGTGTATGTGTGCGCGCGTGTGTGTATGTGTGTGCGTGTGTGTGCGCGTGTGTGTATGTGTGCGTGTGTGTGTATGTGTGGGCGTGTGTGTGGGCGTGTGCGTGCGTGGGAGTGTGCATGTGTGAGAGAGTAGGAGAAAGAGTGTTTTGCCCGCATGTGCATAGCTCATGAGGAGGCACTGCCAAATTGCGTAAGCAGTGGCTTTGCTTTGCTGCACGTGCTCTGCATGATGAAGAAGAGCAAGACTGCATGAGGAGCGGCTTGACTTAATTACCTGCGCAGCACATGGATGAGCCCGTGCGCACCTGGCTAAGTTGAATCTCTTTTATCTCTAGGTTGTGCACAAAGGGCTCGCCTATTGGACGCCCTTGTGCAGCGTCAAAGAAGCGCACGGTGGTACCGCTGCTTTGCGCGCCCACCTGCACAGAGTATGATGAGGGTCATGCACCATCCGTGAGGACCTGTGGCCAACTTGCGCTGAAGGCAATGCCGCCTGTGCAAGCTGCGGCAGGGCACAGGAGAATGAATTTTGCGTGTTCTTGCACAGCTGCAAGCGTGCGACATCATCATCACGCCACAGCAGCAGCAGCAGCAGCAGCAGCAGCCTGAGCTGCGCTGGGGGACCGACCATTTTGGACCCTGGAGCTGCTTTGTGCAGTTTGAGGCCTTTCATCTTGCAGACGGCTGCACAGTTTGTTTTCTAGGCCTGAGGACGCAGGCGGCCCGCGAGCGGATACCCTCCAATGGGCTCAAGAAGCTCAAGGGCCAAGTACACTCAGAATAGGGTCAGGGGGGAACGCAGGCGCCAAGGGGCAATCAGTAACAGGGAAGTACTCACCTCCAGGACTGCAATTGTGTCATTGGACAGGCCCATCATCTGCTGGTTCATCAGCTCAGGGTGCAAGCCTGCAGGCGCAGCAGTGCAAGCAAGTGTGGGCAGACGCACCTTGCAGGCAGTGCAGGCAGTGCAGGCAGTGCAAGCAAGTGTGGGCAGGCACACCTTGCAGGCAGTGCAAGCAAGTGTGGGCAGGCACACCTTGCAGGCAGGCCCGTCTGCTGCCAATGCGCCTGCTGCACCTGATGCTGGATGGGGCGCGTGTACACAGACAGGCATGCTACCTGTGGCCCACATGCGCACAGGAGTGTTGACTGAGGCCCACGCACACAGGCCTGCCGGCGATCCACTCAAGGAGGCTGCACTGGAGTGCCGCAGGCATGTGTGTCCTGCTCAAGTCGATGCCGTGCTTTTGTTTTCACCGCAGGCATGTGTGTCCTGCTCAAGTCGATGTATTCCACTGCAGGCATGTGTGTCCTGCTCAAGTCGATGTATTCCACTGCAGGCATGTGTGTCCTGCTCAAGTCGATGCCCTGCTTTTGTTTTCACCATTGCACAGCAGCAATAGACATGAAAGTCCCGCATGCATCAATTCCTATGTCCAGGCCATACATGCTTCTAAAAGTGCAACAGCGCCCGAGCACTTGCAGACATGTCCAGTGCCTGTCCTAGTCGTCGCACCGGTGCAATCTTTAACTTGCATTTTGGCCACTTGTCCGCAACGCGCACCTGGAAATCTGGGATTGCACAGCTGCCTGCCCTCGTACGTGTACAGCTGGATGCCTGACGAGTGGTCCATGATAAGGAAGTGGCGCTCACACTGCGCACACACACACACAGAGGTTCAGGCAAATACACGCTTTCGGCACTGGCATGCACGCACACATGCATGTGGACATGAGCAGGCGTGCTTTTCACGCAAGGGACTGCACACATGGCAAGCTGGATGCCTGTGCTTGTGCCCAACACGAGCACGTGCGTGATCAGGACCAGGTTATGGGGATACTCACGCAATGGGTCCCAGGGACTGTAATAAGAAAATCAGTGGCGGACCCGCGCAGTGAACAAATGTGTGCATACATCTTATGTACACTGTATTTGTGCACAGCAGTTGCATGCGCTTTGAACAAACATACACATGTTTGGGCGCAGCAGATGCAAGCGCTGCACAACGAGTCCTTGCCAGAAGATCCTTGCAGATCTGTATGGCGAGCCCCTGGATCTACACCACGTTTCATCATTATGAGGCTCGGTTCATGGCATTTGTCCGGTCTCCAAAATTATGGCTTGTTGCTTGTGTGTTTGTACATGGTGGCAAAAAAATGCCTGGGAAAAACCGAGTTTGCTGCAATAACGCAAGCTCCTTACGGACCACTCTGCAGCATGCGACCACATGCCCTGCACGGAACAGTTTTGAACATGCACATGGCCCTGTCCTGAGGAGGAGGAAAGGAACGCGTGTTTGCCTAAGCCGACTGAAGGCGAGGTAACACAGGCTTTAAGTCCTTGCCTGCATCACCAGGGTCACTGGCTCCTTCAAGTCGAAGATGTGTGGTGTGCTCAAGTTGGAGAGGGCGTAGACATGGCACTGGGTCGAGGTTGCAACAATGAGGTGGTCAAACCCTGGAAGTGCGCGGAAACACCATCCCCAACGCATGGAAACAAGGCCAGATTAACAGGTGTCCAAACTTGGACGAGGGGAACCAGCACAGTTGCAGCCTGCAAGGAGGATAAACACTTCACACAAAAGGTATGGGAGCAGGACAAGAAGCGGCATTCTCCATATGCATACGTCTGACTGCGCACACAGTCCGACCAAGCTTTTGTCACCAATAATAATCCACCAAAATTGCAAGGTATTGGGTTTTTGCGCAAAGATTGCATGCTCTACAGAATGGGGAGTACTGACCAATCTAGGCAGTGTTGCTCAAGCACGACAAAGTGTGTTCAGCTGCTGTTTGAACTTTGAGCCAGGACCCACAAAACAAAGTACAACCTTCCCACCTAAGGAAATTTTCACAACGCGGTCCCGAAACTCTAGTTCATCGGTTGTTTCACTGAGCAAGTCTACAACCAACACCTGCATCCGCAGGTCAGCAGGCACAGCAAAGCACTTGAGTGCACAGCGCAGGGATGGCCCAAACTGCAGAAATGTTTCGATCCAGCACCTGGCAAAGGGGCACGTTTGCCATTTAGCCAGAGGAGTGATAAACCATGCATGGGTATCCTGGATCATCCACAACTTGCGCCCAGTTGCAACCAATACAGTCACTGCCCACTGACATTTCAACCCATGAATTGAGCAGCATGGTGCACACCACACACAGCTCCAGCAGCTGCAGCTACACCCGTCGATCCCCGCTTTGACCGGTCTGCTCCTGTGCAAACATGGGAAGGCACACACACAAATACACTGCACAATCGCACACATACACACATGCATGCGCCACTCACCTTGTGCTGGTCCTCCAGAGTGACCCGCACGTGTCCATCCTCGCGCACCATGGCAACACACACAAATACACTGCACAATCGCACACATACACACATGCATGCGCCACTCACCTTGTGCTCGTCCTCCAGAGTGACCCGCACTCGTCCATCCTCATGCACCACAGCCACGACCTGGCCGAACACCACCGCGCCATTGCTGCCGGTGCCGGCCAGCTGGGTACCATCTGCGGTCCAGCTGAGGCCTAAGATGGACCCAGCCTTGAGGTGCGACTGTACGCAGCAGGGGTCGGGAGGGGCGCATGGGGTGTTAGGGGTGCAGGGGGGGTGAGGGGTGCAGGGGGCGCGAGCGCAGCTCAAAAACTTCTCAATGATCTCAGGGCACCAGTGCAGGCGCGAGCATGCAGTGCAAACACCTCTCGAACAGTCTCAAGTCGCCATTGCAGGCGCGAGCGTGCAGTGCAAACACCTCTCGAACAGTCTCAAGTCGCCATTGCAGGCGCGAGCGTGCAGTGCAAACACCTCTCGAACAGTCTCAAGTCGCCATCGCAGGCGCGAGCATGCAATGCACACACCTCTCGAACAGTCTCAAGTCGCCATCGCAGGCGCGAGCATGCAGTGCAAACACCTCTCGAACAGTCTCAAGTCGCCATCGCAGGCGCGAGCATGCAATGCAAACACCTCTCGAACAGTCTCAAGTCGCCATCGCAGGCGCGAGCATGCAGTGCAAACACCTCTCGAATAGTCTCAAGTCGCCATTGCAGGCAAGAGCATGCAGTGCTCTGCTAGTAGTGCCATGGCAGTGCCATGCTGGCAGGGCGCAGCGAGCTGCAACCTGGCCCATACCTCCTCAGCGCGCATCCGCAGGCCATGCCACGGCCACCAGTTCCACAGCATGCAGCAGACGCACCTTGGAGTGCGCCCAGCCCATACGGTCGCACAGCTGCAGCGTGTCTTGACTCCCGACAGCCAAGAGGTCGCCGTTGGGAGACCAGGCCACAGACGTCACGGCGTAGTCAAAGGGGTCGCTTTGGTACAGCAGCCGCCCAAAGCTGTCCCACACCTGCACACAGCCGCAAGCGCAGGGGCAACCACGTGCTTGCATGCGTGCTGCGTGCACCGCGGACAGCTTGCAGGCATCACATGGCGCCTGTTCAGCGCCGAGCTCAGCTGACCCCTGAATGAACGTTGAAGCTGCAGAGGTCGAGATTGCGCACAGAGCGCCTGGATGACGGCACGCCTCCAAAGCACTGGCCAGTCTGGAAGGGCGTGCTCACAGCTGGGGGAGGCGGGTCAGGCTCGCAAAAGGGGCCCCGTGGGTTGACCTGGGGCAGGAGCTACAGGCAGTGCCCGGGGCGGGAGCCAAAGGACACGCCTGGCAGGAGGAGCTAGGGCAGGAGGAGCAACGGCACAGGGAGCTGTGCCTGTTCGCGGCAGCTGGAGGTCTGTCATGGGCAGGTGCGGCACGCAGGGCACGCGCCCTGCAGCTCAAAGGGCGGGTCTCAGGCATTGAGAGCCCCCGGCGCCATGCACGTGAGGGCCACAGCCTCCATCATGGGCGTGACTTGTCGTGACTGACAACACGCTTGCGGACACACACACACACACACATACACACACACACACACACACACACACACACACACACACACACACACACACACACACGC
>LKMJ01003471.1_pt1 | contig 14651 bp, 14 predicted proteins | sample 643391 | NCBI WGS metagenome assembly LKMJ01 (sample SAMN04112250, study PRJNA286221) | soda lake metagenome | biome: soda lake; feature: Kulunda Steppe; material: water; isolation source: sample PL-Br10 brine of Picturesque Lake | place: Russia: Kulunda steppe | collected 2010-07
CTCGCCGACGACGTGCTCGCCCGTGCCTACCGCGAGCCGGACGAACCCCGACTGCTCGCCGGGATCGAAACGGGGAACCGGGCAATCGCGGTCTCCTACCGAAACATGGCCGTCGATCACGGGCTCCCATTCTACGAACTGCCAGAGGAGCTCAACTTCTCGAATCCGGCGCTGGAATCTCACTACGCGTCGGTCTCGTACACCACCGACGACGGCTACACCGCTGACGGCTCACCGATGGCCTACAACGCGACAGTGCTCGACGACGCCGACAATCCTGACCATGGGCGAGCATTCCTCGATACACTCCTCGAATTCCCGCTCGAAGACCACGGGCTCACTGTCCCCGACGACCTCCCCCGAACGGCTGGTGACACACCGGCTGATCTCGATCTGTGATCATGTTCAAGATTATCACACCGACAAGAAACGGCCGCTCCGACAATCACTGGCTGTTCGGCCTGCTCGGTGTCGTCTTGCTCGCCTATCTTTGCTTTCCGTTTCTGGCCTTTCTGCGCTGGAGCGGGGAGGTGTCGGTGTTTTCCTCGCTCTCGGAACCTGGCGCACGGGCAGCGATCAGGAACTCGCTTCTGACCGCGCCGGTTGCGACAGCCATTGCAACGATCTTTGGCGTGCCGCTGGCGTACATCCTTGCCCGCAGCTCTTTCCGTGGGAAACGGCTCCTCGAAGCGCTCGTCATCATGCCGCTGGTGCTCCCGCCGATCGTCGCCGGTGCGATGTTGCTGACCGGCTTCGGTCGGTTCACCGCCGTTGGTGGCTTCTTCGCCGCCTACGGACTCCCGCTGACGAACAGCCTCGCCGGGATCGTCCTCGCCCAGCTGTTTGTCGCCTCGCCCTTTGTCGTGATCGCCGCAAGGGCGGGGTTTGCCTCGATCGACCAGCGGCTCGAACAGGCCTCGCGGTCGATGGGGTACGGCTCCGTCCGAACCTTTCTGTACGTCTCACTGCCGCTCGCGCGGCGCATGGTGCTGGCAGGCGTTGTGCTCACGTTCGCGCGAGCAGTCGGCGAGTTCGGCGCGGTAATGATGGTCGCGAACAGCCCCCGGACGATGCCGACACAGATCTGGTTCGAGTTTGTCGGCGGCGGAACGACTGCGACGGTGCCACTCGCCGTTGCCTTGCTTTTGATCAGTCTAATTGTCGTCGTACTCACACAGGCCGCCGGCAACATGTTCATGGGTGATCGCTGATGCTCGAACTCACCGACCTGAGCAAACGCTACGGCGACGAACGAGCGATCGAGAAGCTCTCGCTGTCGGTCGATCGTGGTGAGTTTCTCACGATCCTGGGCCCTTCGGGAAGCGGGAAAACGACCGCCCTGCTCTCGATTGCCGGCCACGTCAGCCCGACAGCCGGCTCGATCCATCTCGACGGCGAGGAGATCACGAACCGACCTCCGGAAAAGCGCTCGCTGGGTGTCGTCTTCCAGCGGGATACACTGTTTCCGCACATGACCGCACGGGAAAACGTCGCCTACGCGCTCGGGTCCGACGATACTGACTGGGAGACAGATTCTCGCGTCGACCGGTTTTGTTCTCTGGTCGGGATGGCAGGCCACGCCGAGAAGTATCCCGAGCAGTTGAGTGGTGGCCAGCGCCGACGGATCGAACTCGCGCGTGCACTTGTCTATGAGCCTGATGTACTGCTCCTCGACGAGCCGCTTACTGGATTGGATCGCACACTCCGTCGGGAGCTGTGTGGGGAAATCGCCCGGATCCACGACGAGACCGACGTGACGACGATCTCGGTGACACACGATCAGTCCGAAGCGCTCACATTGTCTGATCGAATCGCCGTCCTCGACAGTGGAGTGCTTGCCGCCGTTGGTTCGCCACAGGAGCTGTACGAGCACCCCCCAAACCGGTTCGTCGCGAACTTTCTGGGAGCGGTATCGACGGTATCAGCCAGCGTCGTCGATACTGACCCGCTCACTGTCTCCTGGGCTGGTTATCGGTTCGAACTTCAGACTGCTGATGGTGAATCTGTTCCGGCTGCTGCTGTCGAGACGGGAGATTGCTTCCGGCTGTACTGTCGACCACAGGCACTGACGCTGTCGCCGTCTGACGAGCAGCCAGTCTCTGTGGTTGGTGAAGTCGTGGAGATTACACACGCCGGTCAAAGCAGTACCGTACAGGTACAGACTGCTGACGCTCGACTCGGTGTCGCTGTCGGTGGGTTTCCCGACCACGAAGCAGGCGACCAGCTCCGGGTTGGCATCGACACCGCCGAACTGTTTGGGTTCGTCGCTGACCAGCGACTGGTTGTTGCGGCTGTGAGTAAAGCCAGAGTTACTGAATCACAGGAACTGGAGCAGCTGTGAACAGCAAGAAAGATCCTCGCAAAATGAATGAATCTGCTGGAACCGCCGTGAACAGCAAGAAAGCCCCGGGCCGTTCGGCTCCCGGGACTCGCTGCGCTCCAGTAGGTGCTTACATCGTCCGGGTTCGCCGAACGGCCCGCCCCTTTCAGTCCCGCCCGGCATATAAAGTGACACCGGGCGGGACTGAAAGGGGCGAGGTGCTAACCGAGCGAGACGACGTAAGCACCGCAACCCGAAGGGTGAGGAGCACAACGAGTCGCAGCCGGTTAGCACCTCGGGGCTTTCTTGCTGTTTGCAGTCGAGCCCCCTGAGTTAGTTAATAGAACACTCGAGGGATTTCTTGTGTCTGTAGTTTCGTCTATCCGGCATCAGTCACAAAACCGCAAAAAGCAGCCGAGACAGTTACCCGTCGATTTCCTGGGAGCGCTCTACTTCCTGCACGCCGTTCCAGATCACGACCTCGGGATCGTCGAACCGTTCGAGCTTCTGGCGCAGTTCTCGTGACACGTTGATTTCTGGCATCAATCTTCATTATAGACCATGAGGTTAAAAACCTTACTGGAATTCAAAATTGAGTTAACTTCTAACCCGGTGACGTGGCTCTACAGGACGGAGTTATCACTCGGGGATTAACTCGAACTGAAAATTAGGATATGCTTACCGGTCGAGTTCGTTTGCTCGCTCGGTTTGCTGGACGCCGTTCCAGATGACATCTTCTGGGTCGTCGTAGCGGTCGAGCTTTTGACGGAGTTCGGGTGAGACGTTGATTTCTGGCATCAATCTACGATATGGCCGGGAGGGGTATAAATTCACTGGAATTCGAAATTGAGTTAATTTCTTGGCGGGCAGGTTTAGCAGTTACTCCTCTTCGTTTCGGCGTTTGAATAGTAGATAGCCGAGACCCTCCACCCCAGCGATTGCTGCGGGGGTACCGAAACCGATACCATCATCGTCTGACGACTCCGTTTCCGACTCTTCGGCGGCATAGGTGGCTGCAAGCTCTGTGAGATCACTCCGATCCCCACCCCAGCCGTGTGTCAGTAAGATCGCAGGATGAGGGCCCTCCGCGGTGGGCTCGTAGAGTGTGCCGGCGATTGTCGTTCCATCGAACGAGTCGATCGACACCTCCGTTGTCGTATGTGCATCGTCATCGATTTCCAGAGCAGTCGTCGGCTGCGGTATTTCGCCGACTGCAGATCCACCAGCGGCGGCCAGCCCTGCCGTCATTCCGAACTATGTTAGCACTGTGTGACGTGTCGGCGTCTGATCCGGGGACCGATCCATCGTCCGGTTGTGCGCAGATCAGACACTTAATCGTGTCCGTGCATTGTGACTCGTCTGCTCAAATCTCGGCGTTTTGCACACCCTCTCACAAATCGAAGCGAGCGACATAGAAGTCGCTCGCGGAGTTGGTTCGAGAGAAGTGCGCTGGCCGAGATTTGAACTACGCGAAGACGGTCGCTCACTCCGTTCGCGCTGCGTCTTCTCTCATTCAAATCTGGGCGTGCCGCATTTCATCCTCGTACAGCCGTGAGCGACACGCAAAGCGGTCGCTCACTGTGTAGCGTCGGAAGAAGATGCGCTGGCCGAGATTTGAACTCGGGTTAGGACCGTGGCAGGGTCCTGTGATACCACTACACCACCAGCGCTTTCAATTCAACCGCAAGAGGCCTGCAATTTTCGTCGTGTACTGACGCCGTCACGCGGTTTCTACCATACCGCGTCTTCTTGCTGTCAGCCTCTGTACTATAGGATATTATATGCAACACCATAAATCCAAGGAAATCTCCCTGACGCCGTCTTGCGATTATCTAACACGGATATTGTGTGGTCCCAGATAAGGATCCCACAGGTCTTTGAGCCAAAACTAATTATTAATCTGAATGGTATAACCGCACCCCGCGATAGATAGTTTGGATTTTCATCGGATGAACATCCTTGAGTCTGGAAATGAATTGCTTATTCTTGGAATATTGAAACCGTATATATAAAATACCTGGTGGGATGCTTATTCTTCAAGTTGGAATTCTCCGTGCCATACTTCTTGGATCTGGTCTTCTGACTCTAACTCCACTACCCTGGTATTAAAGAGTATCACCCCATTCTGTCGAGTGCATCTTTCCGCTCCTTCGCACTTGGCCGGTTATACCGCAACGTACTCCGCAAACTCTTATTCCTAAGTTGGGCAGTAACAGCCCCAATACCCATCTCCTTCACTGTCTCACGACCAACACTATGTCGCATCGAATACCACGACAAATCCCAGCCAGTCTCCTCAACCTCAACCAAATCACACGTCGTATCAAACCAGTACGAAACCGACTGTGGAGTATAAGGATTTGGCAGGGTCCTGTGATACCACTACACTCATTTCTGGGGATGGGCGTGAATCGCGTCAGCGCCAGGAAACAACCGCCACGTAACTGCCAGTCTTGCGTCTCCAACGAGACGGACGACGTGTTTCAATTTCACTTTCAATTTCACTTTCACTGTGGATGGCTGACGTTCAAGACCGGAGCGGATGTAAACTGGATTGGTTGATGAAGCGTACCAACACGTTCGCTGTCCGACCGCTCTCCGATGACGGAGAGCAAGTGCTACGGGACCTGTTGGACGCTTCCGCCGCTCTCTGGAACGAAGTTACCCATCAGCGTCTCATGCGTTACAACGACGAAGACGGCTTCGAGGGTGATGTGTGGGACGCTGATACAGGCCGACTCGAAGGCAAATACAAGAGTGTTCTCGGGGCCTCCACCGCCCAACAAGTGATTGCGAAGAATAGCGAAGCATGGCGGTCGTTTTTCGAAATCAAAAAGGCATATCACAATGCCTCGAACACGTCAGTCACGGAACACCCGGAGCCACCTGGATTCCGTGGGAACAGCGACGACGGACGTGTTCTCAAAACCGTCATCCGCAAGGATGCATACTCTGTGGAATGGGGTGATTGCTCCCGAGTTGAGATCGTCGTCGGTGAACGCCTGCGGGGCAGACACAACAGCCCGAAAAGCCGTCTCCGGCTGGAAATTGCTGGTAAACCGAGTTGGCCCGAGTACGACGACCAAAGCCGGTTAGAACTGTGGTACGACGAGACTGATTGCACCTTCCGAGCTTCGCAACCCGTGACTGTGTCTAACGGTGCACGGGACACTCCACTGGCCTCCGAAAAGGCCGCTCTGGACATTGGTGCAAACAATCTCGCTGCCTGTACCACCACGACTGGCGAGCAATACCTGTACGAAGGCCGCCAATTGTTCCACCGATTCCGCGAGACGACACGAGAAATCGCCCGGCTACAATCAAAATTACCTGAAGGCCGAGACAGTAGCAAGCGTATCCGGCGGCTGTACCGCAAACGAACCCGTCGCCGGGACCACGCCCAAGAGGCACTGTGTCGTGACCTGCTGGAACGACTGTACGACGAGGGTGTGGACACGGTGTATATCGGTGGCTTGACCGACGTGCTGGAAACCCACTGGTTGGTCGAAACAAACGCGAAGACGCACAATTTCTGGGCGTTCAAGCAGTTCACTGAACGGCTGGCGTGTACCGCCGAGGAATACGGTATCTCGGTTGAGGTTCGGTCAGAAGCGTGGACGAGTCAAAAGTGCCCACAGTGCGGGTCCAAAGACCGAACGACACGGCATCAAAATACGCTCACTTGCCCCTGTGGATTTGAGGGTCATGCAGATCTTACAGCCTCAAAGACGTTCTTAGAGTGGCAGACAGAACAGGCAGTCAGGCCGATGGCACGGCCCGTGCGGTTCAAGTGGGACGACCACGAATGGTCGGGGAAATCACACCCTCACGAAAGTCCCAACGAACAGCGCACAGACCCGAGTACCGTCCACCGTGACGGGAATGTTACCTCCGGCGAGTCGTAGACGGTTGAGACTCCCACGGAGGAAACCGCGCTGTGAACGGTGCGGAGGATGTCATACCACCAGCGCGTACTACATCATCCGGCCATGAAGAATAGAAGGATTCCGGATTGCGTGCGGCGGTTGTTTGTGCTACAGCTCGACGGCGAGATGACGGGTGACGAGCCGTTTCTCCGTGTCCACGTCGAACTTTGCCGCCAGCAACCCGGTCGCGATCTGATCGAGCAACGACTGCTCTGCTCCCTCGACGTTGCCGAGCAGCTCCGTCCCAGGAAGCTCCGCCTCTCGAACTGCACGATCGATCGCTGCCGCCCCTGGCTCGTCGAGATCAGCGGCGATCCCGTTGACTGTGAGCATGAACTTGATCGTCGCGGCGAGATACTCCCTCGCGCGCTCGGTCGGCTGTGTTTCGTCTGGAACCGTGGAGAGATACCGCCCTGCAGCGGTCTCGTCGACATCGACTTCCGAGTCGAGCCACGCCGTCACTTCCTCGCGGTCGGCGTCAGCAGCCAGCTCCTCGCGAGCCTGCTCGACCAGCTCCGCTTCGGTCTCCGCAATCTGGTGGAAGACGTTGCCGACCACGACTGCGTCCGCGCCGGCGTTGAGAACCTTGTTGGCGTTCTCGCGGCTGTCGAGCCCACCGCCGTACCAGATCCGCGACCAGGAGACACCGTCGTCGATCGCCTCCAGAATATCAACTGCCTCCTCGCCGCCGAACGTGCCCGAGTATTCGAGATAGATGACCTCGCTGTCGAGGTGGTGCTGTGCAGCGAGTGCGCGCTGTTTTGCCTGCTTTGGCGTGAGTAGATTCGATTCGGTGACGTTTGCCTCCCGCGCGGCGGCGCTGTCCTCGTTCATGATGATGTAGGCCTCGAAGACAGCCTCCTTCATCATCCAGCTGGCGACGAAATCCGAGCCGCGGTCGCCGAGCAGGCCGGCAATCGAGAAGCCAGATTTCTCCTCGAGCAGCTTCGGCCCGAGTTCCTCGCGGACGTACTCGAGTCCCTCCCCCAGTGTGCCGACGAGCGCCTGGCTGTCACCGTTGAGCACTTCCGGGACAGCGAGGAACGCTGCCTGCTCGCGTGTCTGTTCGGTGACGTGGTTCGGGGCGCTTGGCTCGTGAAACGCTGGCGTTCCGCTGTCGGTGATCAACTCGAAGGTTTCCTCCGTGTTTCGTTCGGTTATGTCCCGTGAGCCACCAACCGAGACCGCACTGCTCTCGGCAAGGTAGTTCGGAAACAGGAGCGGGAGCTTCTTCTCACTCTCTGGATCGACCTTCGTGATATGCGTCCAGTCACTCGGCACCGGGTTCGTATCGAGGCCTAACAGCGTCCGACCCCCAATCGACACCGTCGCCGCAACTGATTCGAACTGCTTTGCCAGGCTTGTCAGCGACATCTCTTATCCCACACGTCTCTGCTGGCGGTTAAAAGAATGTCCCTTGAGACTGGCTTTTACGGGTTGTTACTGCCGGGACACTCTCTTGCGGGGACGTATTTTTGTTTCCGTACGTTCAGGAAACTCCGTGTGGTGTCCGCGTGAAAGTATTCCTGAGTGAGTTGCGACCAACAGCAAGTTGATTGAACTAACTTGGATAGACCAAGTTGATTGAGCCAAGTTATTTTTTCTGCTCCTCAGCAGGACTCCTGCTGTCAGAAATGCTGGTTACTGACTCGGCAGCTGAAATAACTGCTCTCCTCTCGCTCGGACAAAACCTTTCTCAACAAGCAGCCACCTACAAGATGTATGATTACGTTTCTTTCCGGCGGCACGGGCACGCCGAAACTGCTCGCTGGGGCCGAGGCGGTGTTCTCTCCGGCGGAGACGACCGTCGTTGCGAACACCGGCGACGACATCGAACTTGGTGGGCTACTGGTCTGTCCGGATCTGGATACTGTGCTCTTTCTTGGCGGCGGCGTGATCGACCGCGAGACGTGGTGGGGGATCGAAGACGACACCGCAATCACTCACGAGAAAGTCAAGGAGCTCGCAGACGCGGCAGGACTCGAATCCGGCCCGCGGTATCTCGACAGCAGCGGCCAGACGAGCGGCCGCCCCATCGCGCGTTGGCGACGCTTCTCGGGTGTCGCGGAGTTCATGCACATTGGCGACCACGACCGGGCTGTCCATCTGACCCGAACCAGCCTCATCGACGAGGGGAACTCGTTGACCGCCACGACCGAGACACTCGCCGAGGCGTTCGATATCCCCTGGCGACTGCTTCCGATGAGCGACGACCCTGTGGCAACGCTCGTTCACACGCCCGAGCGGACGATGCATTTTCAGGAGTTTTGGGTTGCCAGAGATGGCGAGCCGACAGTCGAGTCCGTCGAATTCCGCGGCCACACGGCAGCGACGGCAACGAACGAAGTGCTGGACGCGCTGACCGGCCCGGTCGTGATCGGCCCGTCGAACCCGATCACGAGCATCGGGCCGATGCTTGCCGTCGACGGGATTGAAGCGGCACTCGACAGAGTCCCGGTCGTTGCCGTCTCGCCGTTCGTCGAAGAAGAGGTGTTCTCCGGCCCGGCAGCGAAGCTCATGGAAGCCGAAGGATACGAGGCCTCCACAGCCGGCGTTGCGGAAACTTACCCCTTCGCCGACGCCTTCGTTCTCGACAGCGATGACGACACCAGCCTCGACCGCCCGACTGTCAGAACTGACACAGCAATGGAGACAGAAGCGGATGCAGAACGGGTCGCTCGCGCCGTCGACGAAGCGCTGGAGGTGGTTACGTGAGTCCGTTCGAATCCCGGGTCGCGCTAGCGAGTCTCAGCGGCGAGGCCGATGCGGCATGGGCGCGTGCTGCTGACCCGTACGTCGGGGCTGCCTTTCTCGGCGGGATCGCACTCGACGAGGAGACACGAGCGGCTGCCCGCGAACTGGTCGCCCGCGACCGAACGGAGTTTCTCCCACCCGATCCGATCAGCTTTATCGACGACCAGCTTGGCGCGCTGGCAGATGCCTCGCTCACACCCGGATTTAATGTCAGAACGACCGACCTTGATGCACTCTCTCGGGCCGCTGTGGTCTGTCAGGATCACGATGCGATCGTCGAGATCAACGCCCACTGCCGACAGGATGAGATGTGCGCGGCAGGTGTTGGTGAGTCACTGCTTGCCGATGCAGAGCGTCTCTGCGAGCAGGTTCAGACCGCGAGCGAGACAGGCGCACGCGTGAGCGTCAAACTTCGAACGGAGGTCGAAGGAGTCGACCTCCCCGAACTCGCCACTGCACTCGATACTGCTGGTGCAGATATGCTCCACGTCGATGCAATGGATTCCGAACACGTTATCCGCGACGTGACAGAAGCGACGACTGTTCCAGTGATCGCAAACAACGGAGTCCGTGATCGAGCGTCAGTGGCCGAGTATCTTTCTTATGGTGCTGTGGCCGTCAGCGTCGGCCGACCGAGCGACGATCCGCGCGTCCTCGACCGGGTCACGCAGGCGACCGAGTCCTGGTTCGCCGAGGAGGTGCAGGCGTGAGATCGATCGCACAGAACGCAGAACTCGCCTTGCTGCTCGAAGTCTCAAGTACTCCCAAACCGGGCAACGTCGACCGCGAGCGGGAGTACCCCGATCTCCGATTCGAGCAGTTCGTGGCCGGAGCAGTGGGTGCCGCCGACGGGCTGGCTATCGCCGGGGAGGGTGGGCCAGTCGGCGAGGCCTTCGAGCGGGCGATCGCGGGGATGAGCAACCAGCGCGGTGGCAACACCCAGTTCGGCGCAATTTTGCTGATCACGCCGCTTGCCGTCGCTGCAGCGAATGACGAGCTCTCGCCCGCCGGCGCTGGTGCGGTCGTCGAGGCGACGACCGTCGAGGATGCAGTCGGGTTTTACAGCGCGTTCGATCACGTGAGCGTCGCTGTCGACGAACCCCCCGAAGAGCTCGCAGCCCCAGACGTTCGACTGGGGAGCGATGCCGAGCCAACACTGCGTGAGCAGGGGCTGACGCTTGCCGATGTCATGGCCGAGAGCGCAGACGTCGACGGGCTCGCTGCGGAGTGGACGAGACAGTTTCCACGAACGTTCGAGACTGCACAACGGATCGAAGCCAGGGAGGGGTCGGTTTCGGATCGAGCGTCGTCGGTCTTTCTGGAGTTGCTCGCCGAGAAGATTGATACCTTTGTGGTTACCCAGCACGACCACGAGACGGCCGGCGAGGTCAAGCGACGGGCACAGGCTGTGCTAGACGGCGAGGAAGATCCCAGCGAACTCGCAGCCGAGTTCGTCGAGCGAGAGATCAATCCCGGGACAACTGCTGATCTCATCGCCGGGGGGATTTTTATTGCCCTCGAACGTGGACTGGACCTATGAGCGACGTGTCTGTGGAGTGGCCTGTTTCTCTTTCCGGAGTCACCGAGACGCTCGTGAGCACGCGCGGACCGAACGATCGCTGGAACGTCGCTGCCCTCGGCGTGCACGAACCAGAACGCGACGGTCAGCCGACAGCTCGGACCTGGGGGCGAACCCGGACGTGGCGAAACTTCACCGAGCGCGGTGAGGGGTATGTCCAGTTCGTGCAGGATCCCGAACTCTACGTCGAGGCTGCTCTCTCGATCCACGAGACCGACACTCCGGTGCTCGATACCACACACGCCTGGATTCGTGTCAGCCCGGAAGAGATCGACAGCGGCCAGTCGGGAAAGACCGAGTGGGTCGATTGGGAACTCGTCGCCGAGGAGTCGGTCATCGAGTCCCAGACTGTCCCGACGTTCAACCGCGGGTACGCGGCGATCGTCGAGGCCACTGTGGCGGCGTCGCGACTCGATGTCGATGCCTACGACAGCGACGAACTCTGGAATCGAATCTACTACTTCGAGGACGTTGCCGACCGCTGTGGCGGACCACGTGAACGCGAAGCGTTCAAGCGACTGCTCGAAATACTTCACGAAGAGGAGTAGACATAGGTGGCTCCCAGCCGAACGGCCGGCATGGACTGTCAGACGCTCTGTTCTCGACTGGACGAGGAGCTTCGAACCGAGGCGTATGCAGATATCGACGCCAGCGCGAACGGCCTGCAGCTTGGCTCCGGCGAGCGGGCAATCGAACGTGTGGCCTTCGCGGTCGATGGCGCTGTGGAGACGATCGAGCGAGCAGCCAACGCGGATGCGGATCTACTCGTTGTCCACCACGGAATCTCCTGGGGTGGGATCGAACGCGTCACCGGTCGTACGTACGACCAGATCGAGACTGCAATCGAGAACGATCTCTCGCTGTATGCCAGCCATCTCCCGCTGGATGGTCACCAGGAGCTCGGAAACGCTGCTGGGGTTGCCGAGTTGCTCGGGCTCGAAGCCACCGAGCCCTTTGGCTCCTACGGCGGTGAGTACATCGGGCAGCAGGGTCAGCTTTCGGAGTCGATGTCGGTTGGTCAGTTACAGGATCGACTTGCGTCGAATCTGGACACAGGCGACAGGGCGGTTCGCGTGTTGGAGTTTGGATCCGACGAGGTTGAGACGGTCGCGATCGTGACCGGCAGCGGTGTCGACTGGCTGGACGAGGCAGTCGAGGTCGGCGCGGATGTGTTGATCACTGGTGAGGGAAAACAGCAGGTGTACCACGATGCGAAAGAATCCGGGATGAACGTCGTGCTTGCAGGCCACTACGCGACGGAGACGTTTGGTGTCCGTGCGCTTCAGGATTTGATCGAGGGGTGGGGGATCGAGACGACCTTTATTGACTGTCCGACTGGGCTGTGAGTATGAAGCGGTTTTGAGAACGGGTTGGCCGCTTGAATTGAAACAGCCGTATGAAAGCCCTCGCCCGTTCCGGCGATCAGTCGCTGTGCGCCTCGGGGCTTTCTTGCTGTTTCTCAGAGCACTATGACTCATCTCACAGCTAAACTGACACTGCCTCGCACACCATAGCAACGTTTTTACTCGTGGTCTGCTGGTTTCAGATATGAGCAGCCACGATGAAGTCGTCGAGCTTCTCCGCGAGAACGCGAGGTACAGCGCCGAGGATATCGCTCGGCAGACCGATACCGATCCCGCGGATGTCGAAGCGATCATCGAACAGCTCGAAGCCGATGGGGTCCTCAAAGGCTACAAGGCTGTCGTCGATCACGAAAAACTCGACGAGGAGCGCGTGCGGGCCGTCGTCGAACTCAACATTACACTGGACCGCGAGACGAGCTACGACGATGTCGCAGAACGCATCGCACGCTTCCCGAAAGTCGACTCGCTGCATCTCGTCAGCGGCGACTACGATTTCATGATGGAAGTCGAGGGCGACTCGATGCGTGAGGTGTCGAACTTTATCAGTGACAAGGTCGCGCCCGTCCCCGAGATCACACAGACGGTGACTCACTACGTCATGACCACCTACAAGGAACAGGGCTTTCGGCTCGGTGACGGCGACGACGACGATAGACTCTCGATCTCACCATGAAACCAGCCGACCGCGTCGACCAGGTGCCACCATCGGGTATCAGGCGGTTTTTCGAACTTGCCGAGGAGATGGACGATATCATCTCACTTGGTGTCGGTGAGCCGGATTTCTCCGCGCCGTGGGCCGCCCGTGAGGCCGCAATCGCCTCGCTCGAACAGGGCAAAACCTCGTATACGGCAAACAGAGGGAAGCGGGAACTCCGGAAGGAGATTGCACAAAATGTCCATCAGCGGTACGATCTGGAGTACGGCCCTGACGAAGAAATACTCGTCACCGCGGGCGCGAGCGAAGGCCTCGATCTCGCTTTCCGGGCGCTCGTCGAGCCCGGGGAGAGAGTCGCTGTTGCACAGCCGTGTTATGTCTCCTACGTTCCGGGTGTGATCTTCGCCGGCGGTGAGGTCTGTTCGGTCCCGACCCGCCGAGAAGATGAGTTCAAACTCACCTACGAGTTGCTTGCGGAACACAACGCTGATCAGGCAGAGATGCTCGTCTACTGTTATCCCAACAACCCGACTGGGGCGACGATGACGCGCGAGGAGCTTCAGGAGGTGGCTGCCTTTGCCCGTGAACACGACTTGACTGTTCTTTCCGATGAGATTTACGCGGGCCTGAGCTACGAAAACGAGCACACCTCGATCGCCACCCTCCCCGGAATGCGCGAGCGGACGATCGTGTTCAACGGCTTCTCGAAGACCTATGCAATGACTGGTCTCCGACTTGGCTACGCGCTGGGGCCGCCAGAGGCGATCACCGCGATGAACCGGATCCACCAGTACACGATGCTCTCCGCGCCGACGACGGCACAGCACGCTGCCATCGAGGCGCTCCAGTCCTGTGACGATGTGGTCGAAGAGATGCAAACGAAATACGACCGCCGCCGGAAACTCGTCCTCTCGCGGTTCGAAGAGATGGGTCTAGACTGTTTTCGCGCGAAAGGGGCCTTCTACGCGTTCCCTGCCTGTCCCTGGGACGATGCCGAGGGGTTTGCGGAGGCACTGCTGAAAGAAACTGGTGTTGCCGTTGTTCCTGGCACTGCCTTCGGTGCAGGCGGCGAGGGTCACCTCCGCGTCTCCTACGCGACAGGAATCAACGATCTCAAAGAGGCGCTTGACCGCATCGAACAGTTCATCAACTGATTGTGGCTGGGACTGGTTTGTGGCGAACTGACGGTGAGTAGCTCTCTATTCGAACAAACTCCGCTGAACTGCCTCGGTGCCGCGTCGCATTTTATATACTATCGAGAATGTATGTTACAAAATTAATACATATATTAGATACGTAACCTGTGAATTGCCCGCAAAGTTTTTTCGTCTGTTCATAGTAAACGGACTGTAATGGCAATAGATGAGACTGGGGGCTCCGAGGAGGACTCCGGGACCGGTGTGGTGGGCTTCGACGAGGACGTGACCGTCGGAGAGTACTCCTGGAGCGATTTCCGGCGCGAAGAGCACACGGAGGGGCGGTTCGACCGGAGCAGGTATCTTGGATTTAATCCCAGAGATACGCCTCGCCGATTTCAGGCGGCTGCAAGCGGTGGGAAGACGCTCAAACAGATCGTCGAGCAGTATCGAGATCCGTCGAAGCGTCCTGTCGTGCGCGGCCAGTACACCTGGGAGCATTTCAAACAGGAGTATTACTACGACAGTGAGGGGAATCCGCCAAAGAGCAACGGGGAGAAGATCCCGTTCAAACCGGAGGAGTATCTTGGCTTCGACCCGGCCGAGACCGAGTCGCGATTCGGCGAAGCCGGGGCGACTGCTTCGAAGCTCGCCGATCTTGTCGACGAACGCACGGTGAACATCCACGACGAGGTCGACGAGGACAGCTTCTTCTCGAACCGTGATGGGACGACGACAGTTGTCAACAGATACGACCTCGAAAAGGCTGTGCCCCTGGAGAAGAAAAATCACTTCGTCGAACAGAACCGATACTGGGTGAACAAGCCCTACGCCTGTGTTGTAATTTTCAAATCCCAGAAAGAAAACGAAATTAAATACTATGTTATCGAACCACATCTCAACGAGATCGAGTACGA
>LKMJ01003473.1_pt1 | contig 14647 bp, 25 predicted proteins | sample 643391 | NCBI WGS metagenome assembly LKMJ01 (sample SAMN04112250, study PRJNA286221) | soda lake metagenome | biome: soda lake; feature: Kulunda Steppe; material: water; isolation source: sample PL-Br10 brine of Picturesque Lake | place: Russia: Kulunda steppe | collected 2010-07
AATATGAAGCCTAGTGCGCGCCCATGTGCATGTGTGCACATGCACACACACGCACACACACGCACACACACTCACACCCACACACACAAATGCACACATGTACACACACAGAGTTGTAGCCAGCACATGTGCAATTGAGCTGCACCTTGTCTGATGTGAAACGCATGCACACACAGAGCGACACAAATGCACATACAGACTCCTGAGCAAATCAAAATCAGCCGTGCACAAACCTTAGAGGACGTCACGAACAAGATTGCAGTAGCATGCAGTCTTACCCATTGGTTATTCAAGGTTAAAGTCCCTTATAAAAAGTGAGGCGGAGCATGATTCAGAATACATGGCTGTGCTCCTGTCAGCTCAAGAAAAAGAGCTAGGTGGCTCCTTTTAAAAAGGAATTTCTTTGATCAATGAAAAAAAATTGTTTTACGCTTAGTGATGCGAGCAATGCCAGCAGAAACAACTTGCATTAGCCTTGTAACTGTTGTGACCTAACCTAGCCAGAAACAACTAGCATTAGCCATCAAACTGTTTCAAGAACCTGTTAGGACCAGTCATATCTGTGCAGCCCTGCACCATAAGGAGATGGCATGCCTTGCCTGAATTTGCTTGGTCATCACATCAATGATGGTTTGACTGGAATCTGAGTGTGTTTTGTTCGTGTCTGACTGGCAGGGCACAGCAAAGCTACCTTTGTCCTCTACTACGGTGTGCCTTTCAAAATTTATATTGAATATGTAAGCATCAGGTACTACGAGTTTGTTTGTTTGCTACATGACGCGAGCGGACACAGCAACGAGTTGAAACCGTGACCTGGACTCACAAAACGTCCCCTACCTGTGACTTGTGCAATGCTCATGACGTAACAACTCATGTTTTAATACAAATAATGTATTCAGCATTCAGTCTTGCAGTCATACTTTTTAACTGATGGCCACTATTTAATTCTGTTATGACGTACAAGATGAGCAGCATGTCCTTGTCCACTGCACCTGTCCAAGCGTAGTCCCTCTTGCAGGACTCGTGTGGCCCTGTTTCACCCCACAGCTTTCCGCAATGTGTCTGCTTTTCTCAGCCAAAACAACAATTAGCTATATTTCCCCCTCTATGTGCTTATTGGTTTTTCATTCTTTCTACTATGAGCACCTCTTAAATGTTAGTTCAGGTTGCAGGCCTTTTGAGCTTGGCTAATATTTTTGTCTGGCTGGCAGTGCCCAGCAAGCCCAGCAGTCAACCCAACTTGCTGAAGGTCTAAATCCATTGTTACTCTTTACTTTAGGCTTATACTAAGGTTAGGTAAGGTTAGGTTACATAGCTGTATCCGCCAAACGAGGGCAGCTTAGCTGAAGCCTAAAAGGCCTGCAACCCCAAACCAAAACTAAAAGCGCTTAAAGGCTTTTAACTAAATTGGATTGGCACATATCCATCTGGCTCAACAACATGACATAAAAGTTTGATCAAAAGGTACAACAATCCACTAGATTTAACATATTATGGCTCAACAACATGATATCAAAGCATCATCAAAAGGTACAACAATCCACTAGATTTAGCACATTATGGCTCAACAACATGATATCATCGTGTGATCAAAAGGTACAACAATCCACTAAATTTAGGCTTTAGCTAAGCTGCCCTTGTTCAGCGGATACAGCTATGTAATCTTACCTTATTGCTTTTAATTCTCGACGCATAAGGGTACCTGTGTTTACGCTAGGAGGGTTGCAGCTTGCCAACAAAGATTCTTTCTAAATATCTGGGCATGGTCTTCTCCAGGACGCACATTATGGCTGCTGCAGCTGAGCATATGCTTACGCTTTTCATGGCTGGTTGTCGTAGAATCAGGCAGTTTGCATCGGAGCACCGCTTAACAGATAGACCACACAGCATGCTTTGGTTGGCTAAAGGTTATGCACTTCCAACAAGCATGTATGCAAGTCAGATATGGGGCACTAGGTACATGAAGCAAGGAGCTGAGATGGACTGCCCTCTGCAAACAGTTCACATGTGCTTACTTAAAGGTATCTTAGGTGTAAAGCGCACCACAACCAACTGGTCTGTGTTACGTGAGTGTGGCCAAGAGCCCTTACAATTCTATTGATTCCGAGCGGCTGTGAGATTCTATAATACTCTGCTATGCAATGATAGTAGCACTCTTGCCAAAGTCCTCAAGGCTGATATTGCGATGAGCACTATCAACAATAAGTGCTGGAGTGCTGAGTTCTTGGATGCTTTTCATGGTTTGGAAAGGAGCGGTGATTTCCAGCATCGTGTGAGAACATGTCAAACGATCCCATAGTCACAATTTGTTGTCGATGTGAGAAAGAGGTTGAGGAGTATCTGGTACCAGGCAAACCACCTAGGCAATGTAGATCAGATGGACAAGGCGGCAAACTATCATAATTGGGTCGCTTTGCCTCTTAGGTCAGTGACTGTTCATGGACCACCTTTTTCTGTACTACAGGTACCTAGGTATCTGCATCTGGATTTAGGCAAGCAAGCACAGTGCAACGTGGCACGTTTCAGGTTACATTCCCATGCGCTGCGAGTTGAGACAAGAAGCTGGGAACATCATGATGGAGCCTGTGATAGGTGTAGCTTGCAAGCAATTCAAGATGAAAACATGCTCTTTTCCAGTGCCCTTGCATGCGAATGTGTTCGCTGAGGCTTCAATTTGCAGACTTGTTTCAAGATTTACCTATGGCACACAAAATTACTGTCAATCAGAGTGGAGCTTTTTATTTCTTCCAAGCTTGTTCTGAAGATGTCGTCAATTTTTTCAGAAACAAACTAATGATTCCTATCGTTTTATTTCAGAGCTTATGGATGTTTAATTGATGGCTGGTGTTCACCAGCAACCTGATCAGTCAAACTACCTGGCTGATAGTTAAACTTAAACTTGTAAACTTATTGCTTTTAATGAGCAGGCTAGCAGTCGCACTACTTGACTGCAGGCCTTTCTTTTCTTGTTACAACCTTGTAAACCCTTTGGTCAACTTTGTACTACAGTAAGCATTACCTGCAGACCTCAGGAACTGCGTAATTGGTGTACCAACATGCACAGCCAAGTTACCTTGCGCCACCAATGCACGCCCACGGATGCTACCAGATGCCTAGAAGGTCAATCATTCGGTCCTGATTGCAGGCCTTTTAGGCTTCTGCTCAGCTGCCCTCATTTGGCAGATACAGCTACTTAACCTAGTAGGCATTTGTGCCTACAAGGCGTCAAGGTGCAGCTTGAGCTCTGGGAAGAGAAAGTAGGAGCCACTGTATATTCCATCGTCCAAGATAACAGATTGCAAATTGTGTTGAGCAGAGCAATGGGTGCGGGGTGGGGAGTGGTGCACTGCCTGCGTGTTATCCTTTGATTGATTTCATGGGCTGCCCTCGTTTGGCAGACATGGCAATGACCCTCCTTAACTCCATGATGTGGATCTCACATTGAATTCAGTTACATAAAAAGTTTGCATCCGGGAGGGTGCAATGAAGCATTGTATGAAGTATTATGTACTCAGATGACTGATGCTTGAAATAGTAAGCGCAAACATCGCAAGGCGCATGGTTTCGTAAAATCATGTGAGTACATGGTAAAGAACCTTAACAAGCAAAAAACACTGGGGCACGCGAGTAAATGAATGATGTAATAGACATTGGGTTTCAAAGGTTGAGCTGACGAGACAAATGCACGGAGTGGAAACATGTAGCAGCTTTAAAAAAGTCGACAAGTCTAATGAGGGGCTAAGCAAGACAATGGCCTGTCAAGGAAAAGACAAGGTCTCCCAGGTGCAGGGAGGGGCCTGGCAGCATGTGTATGCATCAAGGGTGAGTCAGCAAGCAGACACTTGCGAGCCCAAGAGGAAAACTGGACGGCTGATCGAGGTGCAGACAGGCTGAGGGGGCTAGGACATGCTGCAGGATGGGGCCCTGCAAGCAGCCACAGTCGATGTGGGCGCACAAGCACACAACCACCCACTTGGGGCACACGCAGGCGGCAACAATGCGTGCACGGGCCTGCGGGCGCATCTTTTGTGTGTGCTATCGGACATTACGCAATCGAAGTCCGTGGTCTCATAGGGGGCTGCACGGCACTGCTTGCGGCCGCGCTGTTGCTTGGGTGGCCATGCATGCAGCGTCTTGCTTTTGGGTCTCAATCTCTCCTGGTTAGTGGAGAGGGCGTGGAAAGGGAGGGCACGGCAGGGGGGGGAAGGAAAGCGTTGCAAGGGCGAGGATGGGCGGGCGCGCAAATGCTGCCATTGATCTCTTGATCCGGAGGAAGGGTTAGGAGAGGGCAGGGGCGCTACATGCCGACCTCCGTGTGGAAGGGCGTGGTGTTGTCCACAACTGTGCCCACAGGCAGGCCCAGCGCGGCCTTGCAGATGTTGCCCTTCTCCTGCAAGCGCCCAGTCCACCAGGTGGCAGCTCAGACAGGAGTGCAGGCAGGCAGGCAGGCAGGCAAGAACAGGCAGTCAAATGGGCGGGCAGTGGTAATGTATTCACACATATGAGGGGCCCCAGCACCGTCTTTCTCAATCATATTTAGGTATTGTATGACCCAACCCTTAAGAGAAGTGTAAGCCTGTGGGGTTGGTAACGCAGCTGGGCTCACCCCCGCCACTCAAATACCCATGCAGTGCACGCCACCCACACTTCCCCCCAAAAGCTCTATGCCCACCATGACATGGAGCCCACACCACACATAGTCAGTACAGCCCACCATGGCATGGAGCACTGTGCACATGCACACACGGGGGCGCCGCTCACCATGATGTTGAACACGATGACGGGGATGTTGTTCTCCTTGCACAGCGTGATCGCGGTCTCATCCATGACGTTCAGGCTGTCGAAGCACACCTGCCTGCAGGGCACTCGCGAGCGTGCACGGCCGAACAGGGGGGAGGGGTGAGCAGGCATGCGAGGTGGGGCTGGCACGCTCGGGCGCGTGAGGGGGCACGAGCGCGCGGAGCATGTGTGGATGTTTGCCCAGGGAAGGGGTGCCCGGCCATGGCCTAGCAGGGTGGCCGCCCACTCTGACAAGTACAAAGCTCTCGTAGTGGGCGATGCAGTGCTCGTCCAGGAGCAGCGTGCACACACGAGCACCGCCTGAGCCAACCGCGCACGATCCTTGCAAGCAGCGCACAGAACATACGCGTGCTCGCCACACGCGCGAGCGCACGCACCTGTAGGACAGCTGGTCGTAGCGGCGCGCATTGGGGTTTTTGAATGGGTCGCTGTCGTACACGCCGTCCACCTTGGTGGCCTTCAGGAACACCTCAGCGTTCATCTGCGCACACGCCGTCACGTGCACATTCATGGGCGAGGGTCCATGCGCAAGGGTGCATGCCCCTGTACCGCGTCCAAGCATGCTGGACGATAATCTTGTGCATCACATGAGTATGCACTGGAAGCAGGCGTGCGCAGCGCCACACACTGTGTGTGCGCAAAGGGAGCAGGCCAACAAATGCGCATGCTGCAAGCGATGGCCTGAATGTCCCCACGGGAAGGGAGTGCATGACGGGTGTGCCCCTGCCCGATATGCAAGCTTGCAGGTAGTGGTGATTGCTGGTGCATGCATGCAAAAGGGGCGAGGGGCTTGCTGGTGAGCGTGACGCACAGAGCGCAACCCTGAGCGCCGCCACACACTCGGCCGCACGTGCGCGCGCACCCACGCACCCACCTCCGCCGCCCGCAGCGCCGCCGCGGTGTCTGTGGTGAAGAACGGGTTGCCCGTGCCGGCGCCGAAGATGACGACGCGCCCCGCATTCAGGTGGCTGATGGCGCGGCGCCGGATGTACGGCTCCGCCACCTCCCGCATCTCGATGGCTGTCTGCACGCGCGTCTCCACGCCTACCTTCTCAAGCGCACTCTGCGTGTGCGCGTGCATGCATGCGCATGCATGCATGCTTGCGTGTGTGTGTGTATGTGTGTGTGCATGTGTGAGAGACTGTGGGGGCCATGTGGGGGCCATGTGGGGGCCGGGAAGGAGGGACAGAAGCTTGAGGACATGTGCACAAAACTGATTGCGCCTGCGGTGGAAGTGGGTCGGGAACTCGCGTGTTGGATGTCTGTTCGCATGCGCACACACCATGCGCCGAGCCGTGTTGCGGGCATGCGCAAGGCGCGCTATGCTGCTGCACTCCCCTGCAGGCACATGGCATCTCCCACAACCATGCACACGCGCGTGCGCATGCACCGTAACCATGGCGTAGGGCGCTGTGCTCTGCCGCACTCACCTGCAGGCACAGAGCGTTCATCACCGTGGCCAGCATACCCACGTAGTCGCCTGTCGCTCTCTCTAAGCCTTCCAGGCTCTGGGCCCCCCGGAAGAAGTTGCCCCCGCCCACCTGCACGCATGCGCACGCATGGTGGCCGCGCACCTAAGCTCGCAAGGCGGGCAAGCGTTGGTGCGCCTGTACCATACTGTGTGCGTGTGCATGCCATGGAGTGCCCTTTTGTGCTCCTGTGTGTTCAAGCGAGTCGCACACGTGTGCTTGTGCCTGCAGCGCGAGCGGCGCTCGCACTGCGCACACATGCAGTGCAGCTCAACCTTGAAGCGGCTGCGCACGCACGCCCAGCAGCTCACCACTATGGCGATCTTGACGCCCGCGCGCGTCGCAGCTGCCACCTCCTCCGCCACTGACATCAGCACCTGGGGGTCCACCCCGAAGCCATGCGGCCCCATCAGCGCCTCCCCGCTGACCTGCACACATGCGCACACACGCACAAAAGCAAAACACTCGAAGCCCTGCTCACGCGCTGGCCCAAGCTTCTGCTTCTGATGGGGCCCAACAGCGCCTCCCCACTAACATGCGCATACTCGCGCGCACACGCACACACACGCGCACACATGTGCACACGCGCGCGCGCGCGCACACACACACACACACACACACACACACACACACACACACACACACACACACACACACACACACACACACAGAAGAAGAGCACGCCCATGTCCTCGCACGCTTTCACACCAAGAACCTCATTTCATTGCAAGGGCCCAGAGGTGTCCCCTAGGTCATCCTATGCATGCACGTGCACGCAAACAGTTCACGCGGAAGTGTGCGTACAAGCACGCCCTCACTTACAACACGTGCACCCCCTTTCCCCCCTCAAACACACAGATACACGCATAGATGCACACACAAAAGCATGCACACATTCAGACACCTGCACGCACGCTCGGTCACCTACATGCACACATGCACGCACGCATGCAAGCACATTCACGCACGCATGCGCGCACACACACACACACACTCACAAATTCCGCAGAGTGAACACAGGCGCTCATGTACTCTGTATGGAGGGTGAACTTGACCCACAAGACGTGTACTTCTATGCAGATGCTTCCTCCCCCTTTCTTTCTTGTTGCGCGCCTCAAGCCCATGTACCAAAAGTCACACGTTATGTCATGCATAACACTTTTGAAAGTAATTACCCTCTCCAATAAGAGAGCAAGCTCTTGCAGGATGCCCTACCTAGGCAGCAGCAGAGACGGGGTGCGTCTTAGAGTGCCCGAGGCAACGGGAACCCTAGTTGCGCGAGGTGCGCACCTCAACTCCCCCAACTTCACACCTCACGCGCCTGCAGACCAACACACCTTGAGCATAACTGTCTTGTACTTAGGTTCTACGGGAAGGGTACCGTTGGCAGATGAGGAAGCCTGAGGGCTGGCTGCAGCGGTCCCAGCCAGCAAGCTGCCCACTGTGCCCTCTGGGCCGCCTCCCGCAGCCCTGCTGTGCACTCCCAACCCATCCTTGCCAGCTGCATCCGGCCTGGACTTCTCCCGGATGATCTGCTGCAGGCCTGCAGCCGTCACCTGGTGCGTATCCTCCGCCGTGTGGTGGGCTTCAAGGCCGTGGAGGATGGAGGCCCGGCTGCTGGAGGCCGTGCTGTCCTCCATTTGGATGCCACTGCTGGAAGCCACGCTACAGGTACTACACCTATGGTGCCTCCTGCTTCTGCTATGGCGTTGGTGTGGCAGTACTCTTGGGGGTTGGCTCCAACCACTCCCTTGCGAGGTGCTGGCAAGCTGGCACGGGGTGGAGGGAAGGCGATGGAGGCAAAGTGGAGACGGCATCGAAGATGAAAATGCCTGTGTGGTGGTGAGGGGGCGGCTGCAACCTGTCGTGGTGCTGCTAGTCACAAGGGTAGTTGCTTGCATGTTGACGAGTGATGGGGACGAAACCTTAAATCACGGTTAGCAGTCTATGAAAAAAAATATCATTCAGCTCCGTCGTAAGTCGTTGGGGACTCGTTCAGTGTCGTAAGCTGAAACATTTACTCTTGATGAGTTGCATGATTGCCAAAATATCATTTTCGGTTGCTCATATAGGAACCAGGCGCGCGGCGATAGCGCTCGGCGTTAGCTAAGCATCTGTGATAGTAAGGGCTCAAGCAGACAAAGATCCAATTCAAGAGCAATCAGTGAGCCGAGCATTGCGGGCGTTGATCGGGCAAGGAGCCTCGTACCCGCTTGGCGCCTCTCGACATGGACGGGGATGCCCCGCCCGGCACTGATGATGCTCCTCCCCCTGGCATGGAGCTGGAGATCCCTCCACCTGTGTCTGCTGTTGCAGTGCCTCCACCTACAGGACCACCTCCAATTCCTGAAGGCGTGCCACCCCCCCCTGCCCTGTTAGCAGCAGGATATGATTACTACTCCAGCTACTACTATGGCCAGTACGCTGCTGCAGGTGAGGTGGTGCATACATGCCCTGCACATGCATGTGAGCACTGTCCTAGGCGCAGCTTAGGCCTGTCCCTGTGCAATGGAGCTGCAAGCATGTGCATGGCGCTCTCCATCCTCCCATTGGCCAGGGACAGGGGTAGCAGGGCGTGATGGGGAGGCGCCCTTGAAGACCTGCTCCCTACTGAAGGACCTGCTTGGTATCAGGAGCGTGCTCCTTGGAGCCTGTTCTGCATGTTGCTTGCTGTGGCCTAGATCAGGGCGCCCTTGCTGCTTACGCTTTAACATGTCACCCAATGCAGGCACCTCCCTTTCCTTTCCTTTCTTTTACTTGACTTGATACAAGCAGAACTGTGCGCGCATGCTGCCCAGCCAAACTTGAAAGTATGCAGCCGCAGCAGAAGCAGCAGCAGCGGCAGCAGCCGGCCAGCAGTCCAGCAGTTGAAGCAGTCTAGCAGCGCTTGCAGCCGCAGCCGTGTATGGGAATCTGTTGGTTGGTTGGCTGTTTGATGCTTGCTAACTTTGGCAGCAAAGCCTGCCCGGTCGCCTAGCCCACAACAGGTTTGATCATGGGTAAGGACGCTGCTCACTCGCTGCTGTGGCATGCACGCACGCCTACGTTGTCACCCATACTGCAAGTGCCCTGGCAAGAGTCCCTGCCTGCTGACCCCTTCTGTGGGCTGCTGGCAGGCAGGTGTGCAAACAGCCGCTGACACCCCCACCCCCACCTTGCACCTTCCCCCCGTCCCCTTTTTGCAGGCTACCCCGGTTACTCTGCCTACGACCCTTCCGCGTACTATGCTGCAGCAGCTGCCGCGACTGCCGCTGCAGCGCCTGCGGTGCCCGCACCAGCAGTGCCTGCACCAGCCCCGGCCGCTGCGCCTACTGCGACGCCCGCGCCCGCACCAGCAAAAGCTGCAGCACAGCCCGCCAGAGCTCCTGCGGCTCCTGCTCCTGCTCCTGCCCCCAAACCCACAGCCGCCTCAGCCCCTGCATCTTCGGCCACAACAGCTGGACCTAGCGCACCGTCAGATCCAGGGTCTGCAGCTGCTGCGGTAGAACAGCAGCCCGCAGGTGGGTGTGCGCGATTAACCCGCATGTGAGAACATCATCTCATTGAGGTATGCGTGTGCGCGTGTGTGCGCGCGTGTGTGCGCCTGGTGTCTGCACGTGAGTGCATGCATGCGCTCATGCACATGCTTTTTGAGAAAGAAATGGCAGGGGCATACGCGCGCCTGCCTGCCCCTGCATCGCTGCCCGTAGCCAACCCAGGATCAGACAGGCTGAGCAGATGGGGCGTGCCTCTGCTCGCAGGAGGCTCTGTGCTCCCTGCTGGGTGCGCACACGTACACATGTGTATGTGCATGTGTTGATGTGTGTGTCAAAGACAGAAAGAGAGGGAGAGAGTGTGCGCGCGTGTGCTGGGCCCACATGCTGTGGTGCATGCACATGGGCGGGCGACCTGTGTGTTCTCGACGTCACCAGACACTGTACAGCGCACCACAACCTCTAGCAATGGTGCAATCCTAGGGTGCGGGCTAACAGGTTGGCAAAAGCGTCCTGCCTGCCTTGACACCTGTATGAAGAAAGTATGACCTGGTCCATGCATGCAGGCGAAGACGCCGGCCAGAACGGCCACGCATCCTCCCAGCCTGCTGCTGGAGGGGCCAAGCCTGCGGCTGGCGCTGCCCCCGCGCCCACTGCCCAAATGCTGACTGACTTTCAGAAGAGGTGCGCGATCTCCTGCGGCGCTCTACATGCTTAGTGTCCTCTAAGCCGCGCGTGCTGCCACCTTGCATCGTGCACAGATGTGTGCATCAGCAAACGCGGCGGCAAGGTTGCGCCAGCACGGGCGGGGGTTGAAGCCATTGAGGTCACACAGTTTAGTTGTGAGCTGGTGGTGTGTGACGAGCTTCTGCGCTGGAGCCGCGAGGCATCTGACCCCACAGCAGCAGTCTTGCAGCCTGCAAGCCCTGCTGGCTGTGGTGTGCGGTACTGTACTGTGCCTGGATGGTCCAGCAGCAGCGCAGCAGCAGCAGCAGCAGCTTGTGCGTTTCCTTTGTTTGATGTGCCTCCTCCACCTTGTGCCCCCGAAACCCTCCCGCTCCCCTTTGCAGGCGGGTCGCAGAGCTCCAAACTCGCGGTCACGCGGGATCTCAGCATATGACTCGCAAGCGCAGCCTTGATGTGTAAGCGCGTGTGTGCGCGGCACATCACCTGCTTCATACCTTTTTTTTCTGATTTGGGCCTCCCCCTCCCCGCCTCTGCTTGCCGCCCCTGCTGCCTGAACCCTTGTCTCTACCGCTATCCCGCCCACCGCAGGATGCAAGAAATGATGAAGCAGCGGAAGGAGGAAATGGAAAAGAAGAAGGTGGACGCGCCTGCAGCACCAGCCCCGAAGCCCAAGGCACCGACTGTGCAGATGCTCAGAGGCGCAAAGCTGGCTATGGCGCCCAAGGTGGGCAGCCTCTTTGTGGGGTGTGTGTGAGTGTCTGTATGCGTGTATGTGTGCGCGTGTGTGCGCGCTTTCGCTGTTGCTATTTGTGTGTTTGGCAGGCATGCACAAGTGCGCAGGAGCACGGATGTGTGTATGGGCACAAGTGTGCATGAGCATGCGCCCTCTTCAGCGGCTCACCAACACTGGCGGCTTGCTGCCATGCTCTCCCCTCGGTGTGGCTTGCCTGTAAGGAGTGCCTGTGCAGGTGGTGGGTGGGTCTCACCGAACAGGCCATGTGCGCTTGCCCACTTTGCTTGCGTGCTGATCCAAGCCAGGTGCTGCAGCCAATGAGGGACTGCGCTGTGCAGCCGCCCCCCTGAGCCGAGGCTCCAAGGCAGCGCAGCCCTATGATTCATTTGCAGCTGCAAGAGTGTGAGCACAGCATTTTCTGGGTGTGCATGGCCTGGTGTGTGGGACAAGCAGGTGATGATGCTCTTGGCGGGATCAACAACAGCCCTGCTGCGCAGCAGCCTCCTTGACACGGACTTGAGGTGCAGCAGCTTGCATGTGGGGTAGGCCCAGCTCATTGCTGCTACCTCCGCCTGCTCATCCCTGCAACCTTTCCCTGCTAATTGCTGTTTTGCTTACCTGCTCATCCCAGCTACCTCAGCCTGCTTGCCCTGCTGGCCCCCACATGCAGACGCCGGGCCAGGATGCGGCACTCACCGCTGATGCGGGCGCCGCCGCCAAGGCCAAGGCCAAGCCCGAATCCTCAGCATCATCTGCCCAGCCTGCTGCTGCTGCTGCGCCTGCACCTGCGCCTGCGCCTGCTGTGCCCGCTGCTGCTGCGGGCAAGGCCAAGGGCGGTGCAGGGCAGGCGAGCGGCATGCTGAGCGGCCTGCACGCGGAGCTGCAGCGCGCAAAGGAGCACGCTGCGCAGGCCAGCCGGCCCTCCCCAGGCCCAGGCCGTCGCGCCGCCTCTTCACGCTCGCGCTCACCCCCTGGCCGCTTCTCGCGCTCCCCCACGCCCAGCTCCTCCCGCTCGCGCTCACGCTCGCGCTCTCGGCGCACCTCTTCCTCACGCTCGCGCAGCAGCCGGTCCCTGTCGCGCTCGCGCAGCCCGCCCCGCAGGCTGCGCGGCCGGGCAGGGACCTCCTTCAGCCCCCCACCACGCCGGCCGTATAGCTCGCGCTCACCGCCCCCCAGCCACCGCGGTGGCTACGGCCGGGGCGGTGGCTACGGCCCACGCGGCGGCTACGGCAGCGGCTACAACAGGGGCGGCGGCTATGGGTACTATCGGGGGGGCGGGCGCGGGGGGCGGGGCGGCACTGACTTCAGCCCCCCCCCTCGCAGGCCCGCGCGGCGCTCCCTCTCTGGCTCGCGCTCACGCTCACGCTCGTCCTCATCACGCTCGCGCTCGCGGGAGCCCGTGCGCAGAGGTGGCGGGTACGGGGATGGCGAGAGCGGGTACTACCGCGGTGGCTACCAGGGCCGGGGCCGCGGACGAGGTGCGTAGCTGGCTGGCTGTGCCTGGCCTCACGGCATAAGCGCGAGCTGCGCACATTGTTTATGCGGATTTGGTGCTTGGAGCAGGGGAGCGGCCATGGGCGCGCGGTCGCGCAGATGCACAGGAGGCTGGCTGCCTGCATGCCTGAGTTGCTGGGCTGCAGGCTTGGATGGCTGCAAGCGTGCAGGGGTGTGGCTGCATGAGCGCGGGGCTGGATGGCTGCATGCTAGAAAGGGTGCAGCTGCATGCCACACTTGGCAGCGGAGCGCGCGCCAGCAGGGGCATGTCTGAGGCTCGAGATGAGAGGCCGCTTGAAACGCGTGTGCACACAAACATGTGCACGCACACACGCGAACACACGCGCACATACACAGGCGCACACACGCACACGCTTACACAGGCACACATACTCACACAGGCACGCGCGCGTGCACACACATACACACACACACAGGCACGCACAGACACACACACAGACACACACACACACACACACACACACACACACACAAACACACACTCAGGCACACACACGCGCATGCATATACAGGCACACTTACTCGCTCACATACACAAACAGGCACACGCGCGCGTGCGCACACACACACACAAGCACACCCACCCACACGCACACGCACACGCACAAGCACACGCACACGTGCTTGTGAGCATGCGAACACACATGTATGCACGCATGCATGTGGGTTGAAACGCGGTAAGCGTAACACCAACGTTTCCACTGCATGCATTTGTCGCGTAGGTGCGTGGGTGCCTCGGGGCGCGGGCTACTTTGGACCCCGGGGGGGGGGGCGCTTTGGCCGCGGTTATGCCAAGTTTGGGGATGACGAGGGATGGGAGCGCCGTGACGCCATCCGCTATGGCAGCAAGGGTGGTGGCGCCGGCCGCCGCAGCAGCCGCGAGCGGCACTCCAGTCGCAGCACCAGCCCCAGCCCCAGCCGCAGCCGCAGCCGCAGCAGCAGCAGCCGCAGCAGGTCGCGCAACAGCAGCCGCAGCCGCAGCCCCCATAGATCCAGCCGCAGTGCCAGCCCTGTGGTGCGCGGCAGGCACTTGGAGGATGGGGGCCATGGGGGCCGCGGGGGCTATGGTGCCCCAAGGGGTGGCTATGGAGCCAGAGGACCTGCGGGGTTTGGGGGCCCTAGGGGAGGTGCCAGGGACGCTGGCTTTGGGCGGCGGCCGTATGGCGCTGAGGGCGAGATGCTTGAGGAGGAGGAGGGAGAGCTGGGGGTGGGGCGCTGGTGAGTGCGGAGCGCAGTGGGGGGCGCGAAGCTGCAGGGTTGGCAGGGCGCAGGTGCCTGCATGCGCATGCATGTGGGTGTGCATGCGTGTGTGTATGTGCGTGTGTGCGTGTGTGCATGTGTGTTTGTGTGTGGGGGGAAGGGGGGCATTTATTCATGTGTGGCAGCACGCGTTTGTCTAGGCGTGCTCCTCTGTTGGTCTCTGTTCGCAACCTTGTGTGCTCCTAGTGAGCGTGCATGTGAGTGTGTGGATTGACACGCCAAGCTGTGCTTTGTTAACACAAGTGCAAAAGAGGAGTGGGGCTTTGTAAGGGTGCCTACCATCAAGTGGCGTGCTTGAGGCTCAGGGGATGATGCTCGACGCGCACATCCTCCACGCCACAATCGCATGCACACTCAAGCACGCACACGCACAAACACAGACAGGCACACAGCACACCAACGATTACATATGCACGTACACACACGCACAGATACGCACAGATGTGCACAAGCACAGTTGCATACGCATGCACGCATGCGTGCACGCTCTTGCTCAGGCCTGGTGGCGACGGCTTCCGCGGGGGCCGCGGGGGCGCGTGGAGCAGCAGGGGGCGCGGCGGGCGTGGCGGCAGCGCCTTGTATGGCGGCTGGGGCGAGGACGCCGTTGAGTTTGGCACGGATGACGGGGGCCGCGGGATGATGGAGGGCGACTTGGTGCCCCTGGGAGGCAGGGGGGGCTACGTGCCCGGGTTCCGTGGCCGCGGGGGGGG
>LKMJ01003474.1_pt1 | contig 14646 bp, 19 predicted proteins | sample 643391 | NCBI WGS metagenome assembly LKMJ01 (sample SAMN04112250, study PRJNA286221) | soda lake metagenome | biome: soda lake; feature: Kulunda Steppe; material: water; isolation source: sample PL-Br10 brine of Picturesque Lake | place: Russia: Kulunda steppe | collected 2010-07
AAAATTTCCGAGAGGAGTTTCTTGCGAGGGCTCTGTACAGCCGCCGCTCGAACATAACAGAATCCGACTTCAATACAATAATCGATGGAGTGCTCTAATGGTTAATCTCGATGCCTACCCGAAGCCGGTCATAGACCGGGCGTTCTACCTTCAACGGAAGATTAAGCGCGACGGCCTCGACGGAATCGGGTACATGAACGACGCGTTTCTCGTAATGAACGCTCGTGCTGAGGATACTACTGAGCGAGAAATCGAGAAGAATCTGAGGAGCCGAGGTCTTATATGAACGAGAAAGAAGCAATTTGGCGCACCGTAGAGGTGCTGCAAGACAGTCTGCCCGAGGATGTTACGGTTCGGACGGAGGGCGGAGGCGAGTTTATGGAACTACCTTGCGTTATTGTCTCATGGAGTAGCCGGCGACTCGACCGTCTTCATGGCAATAATCCCTATGCGGGGACTGCCTACGACAACGACGGGAAGGCGGTGGGTCGGATTCTCCACGCGTATTACGAGATGCGCCTCGACCTCTGGATAAAGACCTACGACGACGAGCCGATTCGACAATCCGACGAGCCCAACTGGGGCGAAGAAGGGCGGGACGAATTAGTGGACATGGTTCACACCGCGTTCCTGCCGTTTGAGTATGAGTCGACCTCGTTCCACGAGGACGCGTTTGAGTTTCAGGTCGAAGACGCACTTGCGCGTGCCGACCCGAAGCAGGAACCGAACTGGTTTGAGGTTGACCAAGTGGTCACGTTCCGTTACCTCAAAGAACTACAAGACGACAATGTGGACCCCATTTCCGCGATAGATTGGGACGTTCACGCCGAGTGAGATAACTCACTCAGAGGCCGGCTGGCCTCACTTTTGAATAAATTTTCACATGGTTACTATTGGCAATTCTACCTTACCCGGCGTACAGACGACTGTTGAAAGTTCTCGCTCTGTGGGCGTTGGTCTCGGGTCTGCTGGTCGCGCGGTTATCGTCGGACACGGCGATTATTCCGCTGGCACGGCTGACTCGAACACCGTCTACGAAGTGCGAACCCCGACTCGGGCTCGAACGTTCTTTGGGAACGACAGCCCACTTACTACTGCGATTATCGATGCGCTCCGAGAGGGCGCGTTTCCGGTGTATGGCGTTGCGGCGCACCGAGACCTCGTTGAAAACGAAACGGTCACGAATCAGACGGGAACGCTGGCCGACGCTCCGCTGACAGACGACGCGTCCCACACGGTGTTTACCGTTGACGGCATCGAAAAGACGACGATTATCACGTTCTCGGACCCCGCCGAGGTCGACGTGGGCGACGACGAAGTGTACGTGAACCCGGTGACGGGGGAGTACGCACTTGACGCGGCCCCCGCGACCGACGGACTGGCTGAGTATCACGCTCTCGATTACGACGGCGCGATTGAGGCTGTCGAACATTCGTCTGAATCGTTTGACTTTGTCTCTATTCTCGACGAGAACGAAGACACGATTCATGCGGCTCTTGACGGCGTTGACCGGATGGTTGCGAACTACGACTTCGCAATCGTTCTTGCAGGCGCTTCTCCGAGCATCGACGACGTGTATGCGTACTCGAATCCGTTCGACTCGTCCCGGCTGCAACTCGTTTACCCGAGCCGCAACGCAGACGGTGAGAGCATCATCGGAACGTATGCCGGTCTTCGGGCGTCTCTGGGCATTTCTTCGTCCCCGATGCGAAAGCGCGTGGCTGGTCAGAACGACCTGATGCACTCGCTGTCGACGGACGACATGGAGGCCCTTCTCGCCGAGCGCGTGAATCCGATTGCTGACGAGGCTTCGGGGTCGCGCGTCATTGACGACGTTACTACTGTTTCCGAACTTAACGACAACGAGTCCGAGATGGCACACGGCCTCTCTCGTCTTATTGTCGACTTCGTTACGGTTGTCGTCCAGCGGAACGCTGACAACTTCATTGGTGAACTGCACACGCAGGCTGCCCGGAACGCGCTCCAGAGCAGCATCAAGTCCGAACTAAAGGACATGATGGAACTGAGCGTCATTCAGGCGTACACCGTTTCTGTTGAGCACGAAGACGCCATGACCGCGTCTGTTGACGTGGGCGTGGAGACCACGAAGCCGCTGCGGAACATCGTTGCGACGGTTTCTGCCGGCAACGTCGACTGAGCGTTTCTCTGAGTTGGCCGGGGTTCTCGGCCACTAACTAACATTCTTTAAATTTCATTATGGTTGACCGTAAGGAAGCCGCTGCTGACATTGTAGTCAATGTTGGCGACGAACAGGTTGCAGTTGAACAGTTGTCCTTTGCGAAGGAAATCGAGATTGACACCATCTATGGTGCCGGGAACATCATCCCGTCCGGCTACAGCATTACGGAAATGTCGTACTCGGGGAACATGACTATCAAGGGGAACAAGAAGGACTTGGAGGACAAGTTCTTTGACGAGAACGGCGTCCCCAAGATTCTGTCGTCCATCAACGTCACTCACCTTGACGGTGGTGCTACGTCGTTCGACTCTGCGCTGGTTACTAATCAGGGCTACGAGGTCAATTCAGGCGAAACCGTGGAAACGGAGTTTGAGTGGATTGCCATGTCGAAAGACGAAGACACGAACCCGAACAACTAATCGAACACTCGGAAACTACGAACCTCGCTATCACACCAACATAACCACAATAATCATATTTTGATTTATTATGTCTGACAACACCCCCGATTCAAAACTGTACGAGATGGTCGTTCGAGGAAAGAACTACCGCGAGACCTACGAACTGGATATGTTCGGTGAGACGGTCGAGGTTATTCTTCGCCCGCTTCCCGACAAACTGTTTATCCCTCTAACGGGCCGGCTCGAAGCCAAGTTCGATATGGACGAAGAAGAAGCGATTGAAGCGATTGAGGAGTCGAAGGACGGCGGAGACGACGACATGGTCGACGTGTCTGACTTCGACGACGAGTTCGTCGCACTAATGCAGGAAGCCGCTGTTGCCGGTATCGTCGGCAAGGACATGGGCCACACGGACGACGAGGTCGCGTGGATGGTCGATAACATGGTCGGCGGTTTCTCTGTTGAGATTGGCGGCGCAGTTCTCGAACTTTCCGGAGACATTCTCGACGCAGAACGCTTTCGTTGAGGACGGACAGGGCAGTTCTGTCTTCGTTCTTGCGACTGAGGGGAACACGCCTCTCGCACCCACGCAGGGTGATATGACACCGCTTCAGCGGTACGTGATGCTTGAAGGATTCAAGCGGCAGAATGAGGAGATTGAACGAGCACAGGCCGGCGGGAGCGGGCCTCGCGTAAACAGCATGGCCCGGCCCAGCGGCGGGGGCGCGGGAGATACAACGACGTTTGTAAACGTCGGTGAAAATGAGCAAGAATAACGTAAAAGTCACAGTCAAACTGGTAGACGGCTTCTCGCGCCAACTAAAGAAATTAGACAGCCAACTTGACAAAATATCAGCGAAGCAGGTTACTCCTCGCTTCGACTTCGATGATAACGGTCAAATCGACCGAGTCAAGGGCCAGTTGGCGTCGATTGACGAAGCAGTTCACACGAAACTCAACATTCTCGGCAAGCCCGCACTCAAAGAAACGCAGGCGTCGGTTAAGTCTCTGAGCGGCATCGAGAACGTCTACGTCCGTGTTCACGACCAAGAATTGACGCAGGCGATTGCGAAACAGCGCGCGCTTCGTGCAAAGAGACGTGCTCGAACGAAAGTACGGGCTCAGAACGAGTTTTTAGGAAGCGTTCAGAATTTCACGCAACGAAGTTCGCAGGCAGAGGGCAGTTTCGATAGAGCACGGCAGGCTCGGGAACGCGCGCAACCGTTCACCCGGCGTATGGGTCGGCAGTTGTTGCTGAACCGGGCTCGGTTACAGAACGGGCAACGGACAGCAGCCCGCGTTCGGGGGCTGACTCCTGAGATGCGTAGTCTTCCCGGTAGTCGGCGCGGCGGCGTTCTCGACCAAATAGGTAATTCGGTCAAGTCTTTCTTCGGACGAGGAGGAAAGGGCAAATACGACCGCTCTCCGGCTGATAGACTAAGTGGAAATCTTCTCCGACTAATTCCGCGCGGGCAACTCTCCCAAGACCTTGCGGCGTTCTTCATGCCGTTCATGTTCACGATGTACACGGCGGCAATGGGAGCGTTCGCAGCCGCACTTGCTCCGGCGATTGCCGGTATTGGTGCGCTCAGTCTCGGGATTCTCGGATTCGGCGAGAACGCGGCTGACAGTCTGAAACTCGCTGAGGTCCGGCTTCGCATCTTCGGACGTGAACTTCACAAGGTGTTCAAGCCGGTCCAGCAGACGTTCGCTCCGTTCGTCGACCAATGGTTCACGACGCTGCCTCACAGCCTTGCTCGTGAACTGAGTATGCCGCTTCAAAACATGGTCGTTTGGATGCCGACCGTGGAACAAATTGGCAGCGGCCTTCTCGGCTGGACGCGAGACCTGTTGAATCTGATGAACGACTTGGAGCCGATTATCTCTCGTGTTGTCATGCAACTCGGAGCGGATACCGGCGACGCGCTTCTCAGGTTCTTTGAGTGGCTGATTCTGGAACTGGATACAAATTACACGCTGATTCAGGACACGCTCGGCGCGTTCAAAGAACTGGCAATCTTCGTCTACAGGGTCTCGATTCTGTGGACGCAGGCGATAGCAAACCTTTCCCCGCTCATTTCCGGGCTTGGAAAGTTCATTAACATGGTTGCTTCGTCTCCGGTTCTGGGAACCATCGTCGCGTGGGGAATGTCTCTCGCAATTGTCGGCGGTGTCTTGATTAAGATAATTGGACTGTTTGTTGCTCTGTCCGGATTCCTTGTCGGCGGCTTCCTCGGAAGCGTTGTGGCATCTCTGGGAACGGCGATTGCTATGACGAAGGCGTGGTTCCTCGCGCTTTCCGCTGCTGCGAAGATGGCCGTGATTGCGACCGGCGGACTGGCGCTAATCGGTGGTGGAATCGCTCTGGCCGCGGGGGCTGGAATGTTTAGTTCACCGGATACGGATTCGTTCAGCCGAGGTGGTGGAACCGGACAGGCCGGTCGAACGAACGTCGGTGGAAACACCATCAACATCTACGGGAACCCCGACAACACGCAAGTTCAGCAGTTCAAGGATATGTTTCCCGCAGAGCACCGTACTGAAACGAACATCAACAGCAGAATGACACAGGGATAAATGGACATAGCACCAAACAGAACCGGGGGCGGCGGCGTCTCCGACAACAAATTTAGCGTTCGAGGTAACGGTGCGAACTTCGGTCCGTTCTTCATGCCTGAAAGAGTTTCAGTAACGAAGGAACGCAACCTTGTTCGCCATGCTAACTTTTGTGGACTGGAAGACATTTTCGAGGTCCACGGACACAACCGGGAAATTCACGTTTCTGGTAAGTTGCGTGAGACTGAGTTGACGGCGTTCGAGCGCCTTCTCGACCACAACCAGCCCACGGATTTGATTGTTCCCTCGTGGAGCGGCGAAGTTCGAGTCATTAAGGGCGAGCACGAAGGCCCCGTCGGGTGGGAGCCACAGACGCGACAGTTCCTTTACGACTATTCTATTGACTTTGTGTCGACCGGACAAGACGAAGCCAACCACCTTCGGAACTACAATGCCGGCGTCTTAGATTCTGGGTCGGGTGATACCGGCTCTGCGTCGACGACTACGCTGAGGCGATAATGGTTCAAGCGTGTGATTTGGCTAACGGCGTTGAGTTAGAATTTACTAACCGCAGACTTCGTCTTCGCCCATACGAAATTTCGACGCGCGAAGAACGTCACAAGTTCTCGTATGCGCGGGCGAAAATCTCGTCGGAAGCCGCACAACTCATTATCGATTATCAGGCGTACAACGAGCCCGTCACGGTGAAAATTGGTGGTGCTCACTATCACCGCTATTACGTTCCCGAAGACGGACTCATTTACGAAGACGAGCAGGAACAGGCGTGGGTCGAACTTCTGGACCCGCTGCGCGTTCTCGAAGATGAAGTAATCACCTCGGCATACGATTCCATCAGTTTGCAGGATATTGTTGAGGATATATTTAGTCGGCGCAACGACCCCAATGGTCTGATTACCGACTACGAGATTGTCAACAAGGATATTGCTGACCAGTATTCGCGTAGCCTTAGAGGCAGACTGCAACAGGGAAGTCTCCGTGGAAATTTCGACGAAGTAACGATTGAGCGCGATGGATTCAATCCTCTCCGACGAATCCAAGAGTCGTTGACTCGTTTCGGTGCGTGGTTCGATAAAAGCGAGATAGAAGAAGGCGGTTTCTTTTTCGACGAAGACACGCTGTACGACGCCCTTCTGGCGGTCGAAAACGAGTTTGGAGTGATGGCGTGGGTGGATTATGAGGGCACGCTCTGTATTGGTGTTCCCGAACTTCGCACAGATAATGCGATTGAGATATACGGAGACCCCGACCTCGACCCCGTTAGCATTTCTGCGTACAACGTGGGTACGTCACGAAACAGTCTCCGGAAATTAGAGGCAATCAGCACGCCGTTTAGTTACCTGAATGGTCTCGTTCATCCACACACACAAGACCAGAACGCGCTGCGGTTCGTGGCCGAGGTTGAGACTCCCGGCGCGGAAGGTCGAGTGGGTTCGTTAGACGAGCCCGTTCGAGTAAGCAGTCAGGAAGAACTTGAAACGGTAGTGTACCGCAAGTTCGTCGACGCGTACATGAGTCACAACGGAGGGACGATGGAGTTTAACGGGCTGGCGTCTACCGACCAAGATTCGCTGGCTCAGTTTAACGTCGGAGACCTTATTGGCGTTACTCCGAGCATCAATCGACTTTGTGACCGACCCATCGAGGGCGGTGCGTTCATCGCCAATCGCGTTCACCACAAGGTGAATCCGAGAGTTGGCTGGCAGATTACTGTTGCTGTGAACCGGCTGGTTCCCGACGCCGACGTAACTTCGTACATCTTCGACCCGACGACGGGAGAAGAATTTGATGAACTGGAGGATGTAGAATAATGAATACGAAACTTGGCCGAGTCTCCTCGGTACACGTCAATGAGGACCAAAACAAGGTCTTTGTAAGCGTCCTTCTCGGTACGGGCGCAGAGACTCGACAGATTCCATTCGTTAGCATGAAACCGTCGTTCTGGCTCGTCCCACAGGAAGGCGACATTGTCGAGGTGGCCGAGGTCGAGAGAGAACGAGTCGCCCGGTTCCCGCAGAATCCGGCCTCTGTTTCGATGCCCGGTGGGCTCGGAGAGGGAGACGTGTGCCTGAAACTTGACGACAACACCGAGTTGACATTCAAAAAGTCTGGTAGTGGGTACGATGTTCGACTTACTGCGTCCGGAGACGTGACTATTGAGTCGGCGGGAAGCGTCACTATCGGAGACGCAGAAGCGGTTAGCGTGGCCGTTCAAGAACACACTCACGAGTACAGTTGGGCAGACGACGCGGGAAGCGGGACCACGAGTATCCCGAACGAAGACGGAACCGAGACACAAATTAAATGAAGGATATTGGCATTGACGAAGACTTCGATGTGGTTATTGACCACCGAAACGACCTCGCTCTGGTAGACGGCAACCGAGAATTTGAGCAGCACATTCGCACGTATGTAACGGGCTTTTTCTACGACGAGATTGGCTCGGTCGACTCGGACAACGTTGAGACCAGAATCCGGCTACACGCAAACCGCGTTGCTCGTCGGAGCAACCGTGTTGACGGCGTGCAATCGATTGAGGTCAGAAAGAGTGAAACGGTCCCGAACACGCTTGAAGTGAACATCGTCTATCAGACTGGCGATACCTTTGCATTTGAACTTAACTAACACATGACAATTATTGACGGAAGTTTCGTGGCTACTGGTTCGGAGGTAATCCTCGAATCTATGCTCGACGACGCCAGAGAACGGTTTGGACCGGACCTTAACGACGACGAAGTTGCGATTATTCGGACGTTCTACGAACCGATTGCGAACCGGCTCGCCGAGGCACAAGAGGATATTGGTCTTGTTCTTAGTTCGGCACAGATTGATAACGCCGAAGGAGCAGCACTTGACCTGTTGACGGCGCTTATCGGTGTTCGGCGGGAGCGTGCAATTCCTGCGACCGGAGAAGCCCGCTTCTCGCGTAGTTCGGGTGCATCGGTAGACTACATCATCCCGGCGGGTACGGTTATCCAAACCAATTCAACGAGCCCGCTTCGGTTTCAGACAGACTCCAGCGCAACGTTAGCCGCTGGTGAAACGTCGGTCGACGTAGGTATCACCGCACAAGAGCCCGGCGTTGAGAGCAATATCGGGTCTAACGCCCTTACCGTAATGCCGAATCCTCCTACGGGCATTGAGTCGGTTACGAACCCGGCCCAGACAACGGGTGGGTCAGAGGCAGAAAACGACGAGGAACTTCGTGCTCGGGCAAAGGAAGGATTATCTGACGGAGCCAGTTCAACCGCTCCTGCTCTTGTTGCTGGACTCAAATCCGTTGAGGGTGTTCGCACGGTCTCCGTTTTTGTGAACGATACTAATGCAACGGACGGTGACGGACTCCCGCCGCACTCTTTTGAGGCGGTCGTAGATGGCGGGAACGCCGCCGATGTTGGGCAGTTCTTGTTTGAGAAGAAGGCTGCGGGTACTACGTCGCACTCGGGCTCGTTCGGGACGACCGAGACGGCTACGGCGACGCTTCCAAACGGACAGCAGTACGACGTAGACTTTTCACGACCTATTATTCGTGAACTGTACATCGATGCCGACCTACAAGTGACGGACGAGTACGAGGGCGACGACGCCGTTGTCGACGCCGTTGTTGGTCACACCGGAGGCACGCTGTCGACCGGGCGAATTACTGGAGGAGAACTTGGAGTCGGAGACGACGTGCTAATTGCTCGGCTTCGCGCCGAGGTCATGTCCGTCCGGGGCGTTCTCGACATAAACTCGTTTACTATTGGATTTGACAGTACGGCTGCTCTGGGCGGGTCGAATCTCCCCGTGGACATTAATGAAGTTTCACGGGCTTCGGCATTAGATAGTTCGATGGTTGTCAACACCACGGAGGTCTGATGGTTTCCGTTGCTGTGCTCGGTGCAGGTAGTTCGGGAAGTATGACGGTCGCTCGGTTGTCTCGATACACCGACGCCGAAATTGACTGGTACTTCGACCCAGACAAGCCGCCCGTGTCTGTAGGAGAGGCGTCTGACCTGTCTCTCCCTGTGTTTTTAGACGACGCGGTAGACTACCAGCACACAGACTTAGACGCCCTGAATGGAACGCACAAGTCTGGCATTGAAAAAATAGGGTGGGGTGGACCGGGTGCTACGGACTTTACGCACACGTTTCCGGCTAATCAAGTTGCTATGCACTTCACGGCTCACCAGTTACAGGAGTACCTGTACGAGAAGGTGAAAGGCCGAGAAGGCGTCAATGTCATTCTCCGCCACGCCACCGAAGACGAACTGGACCACGATTACGTCGTTCGATGTACGGGCTTCCCGTCGAATTTGGACGGCGACGAGTTTGAAACGGATACGTTCATTCCGGTGAACGCGTCTTACGTCGTGCGGATTCCGTGGGACCAGCCCGAGTATTCACACTCGTTCCACTTCGCTCGGAAGTATGGTTGGGTGTTCGGTATTCCGACGCAGTCGCATCTGTCTTTGGGCTACCAGTTTAACACGGAATTTAATTGCGTCGAGGAGGTTGCCGACGACCTGCGCCCCGTTCTCGCCCACTTCGATGCCGACTACGACGAAACGTCTGGGACTCTGTTTGAGTACACGCCGTACTATCGCCCGTCGGTCTTTGAAAATAGAAACGTGTACGTCGGGAACGCGGCCTCGTTCTTAGAGCCGCTTGAGGCAACGAGTTTGAGCAATACTATTCGGGTCATTAACGACATTCACGGTATTTTAATCGGCGCAGTCACATCCGCGGCTGCTAATGCAAAGTTCGAGGAGCAGACTCGTCGAAACGAGGCAATTATTATGCTTCATTATCTTGCTGGGAGTCGGTGGAATACACCCTTCTGGCGTTTCGCACAGACGCGTGCTAAAGAAGCGATAGAGAACATTTCTGAGGAACACGAGTGGCGCGAGGTCGTTCGGGGAGAACGTCTGAGGGGAGAGTTTGGCGTGTGGCCTCAGCGAAGTTTCGATATGAACCTCGACGGTCTCGGCATCCGTGCTGAGGTAAAATCGATTGCAGAAACAAGTGGCTATCAGGCAGTTACGAAATACGTATGAGTCATATATCTAATAGAGAGTCGGAGCGACTTCTTCGGGAGTTGCCAGACTACTTTTCAAAAGACGAACACAGCAACAATTCTCACCTGATAGAAGCAATTGGCCGTCAACTGGTTGAACTTCAAGACGGCATTGAGAGCGTTGATAATGCAACGTCGGTTCAGCGTGCTAACTCCATCGAGGAGATATTTGAGTTGGCAAAAATGATTCAACTTCCCCCGCTGGGAGGAGAGTCACGAGAACGCTACCGCACCCGGACGATTGCGGAATATCAACTTGTAACAAACGAAGGAACGGCTTCTGACTTGATTAACAGCATCGCAGTTTTGCTAAACGTTGCTCCGACACAGATTCGATACAGAGATTCTGATGAACCGGGTGTAGCGATTGTGGGCGTCCCCCTACAGGGGGTCTCCCGGCTTGACATTGACACAAGCGAACTGGTCGAGATTATCCAGAACAACGCTGCGGCGGGCTTCCGGATTGAGGCTAACGTTCGAGGCACATTCACCTATGTAACTCCGCACGACTACGAGAACTACGAGAGCGTGGCTGACTTAGGTTATGATGCGCTCGATACCAGCGGGAACCCCGAGGAATCTGGCGGAACTTACGCGGGACTACTTGAATAACAACAATGGCAGATTACACATCTATATTAAAAAACTGGGGCAGCACCGGCTCTGTCTATCCAGACGGCTACAATTACCTCGGCGGAGAACAGCCCGTCGACGAGTGGGACAACTTCTTCAATCACAACGTCGAGCGAGACATAAAGCACCTTGTTAGTCTGACAAACAAGCGGCTTGAGTCCTCGAAAGGCTCGTCGTATCCGGGCTCTCCCGAGGTCGGAGAACTTTCATGGCGAACGGATAACTCTCGGCTGGCCGTTCAGACCGGGTCGGGGTGGCGCGAGTTGATGTTCCGCGACGGAGACACCATGACGGGACACCTTGATATGGACAACTACCGGGTGGAGAACATTCAGCGGCTCACCTTCCCGTCTGATGGGGGCCCACGAACCCTCGTCGACATGGCAGTCTCTTCGACGCCGAGCACGGGCTCGGAACAGTCGGTGTCCGTCAAGGTGGATGGAGAAGACCAACTCAAACTATATGCCGAAGCAGACGGCTCAGGAGGCCTCCAGAACGAACGAACGTTCATCAATGGCTCGGCACTCGATACGCAGGTGTTCTCGAAGCAGGAGGGAGGAGAGGTGGCCTACGGAGCGACTGTTCCGCTCGGACAGTTCGGACTTGAAGCGGGAGAAAAGTTGCTCGTTTCGCAGGCAGTTTTGAGCGAGAATGGATTCACTTCTCCCGCATCCTCGGGCGTAGACCTTATTCTGGTCGACGACACGGGCTCGACGACGACGATTCTGTCGGGCAATAATTCTACTCTTTATGACAACGAGACGGACAACCCGCTCATTGAGTACGAAAACACGTCCGGGTCGCACCGTACTGTGATGATTGGTGTCGACAACGGCAACTACGGCAGCGGGGCCGGACAGGCCGAGAAGGTGTTTGCCGGGTACATTGCTCGGGTGGTGTAATGACAAAAGTTCCGTTCGGTCACGGCGTTCCCGACCTTGAAGAAGACGTAATCGTGATGTGGCCGTATAGCGCCGATTCCGTACCCGAAGGATGGCTACTGTGCGATGGAAACAACGGTACACCGAATCTGTTTAATCGCTTTCCTCGATGTATTTCGTCGGCGTCGAATAATCCCGGCTCCACCGGGGGGTCGAACAGTTTGAGTCTGAGTACATCTCAGATACCGTCGCACGACCACGCGGTATCTGTTTCGAGTACCGGAAGTCACAATCACAGCGTTGGTGGACGGACTCGTCAGCGAAGAAGTAGTTATACGTATGGTTTCCGCAGCGGTTCAATTCGAGATAGTGACCCGTCTCCCATTCGATTGGGTTATTCTGGTACGCACTCTCATAGCGGAAGCACATCAAGTTCTGGCTCGGGTAATTCTATTGACAACCGACCCGCATCGAGAGAATTTCACTTCATTATGAAGGCGTAAAATGACATTTACAGCATATTCCGGCGACCGAGTAGAGTTTGTTCCGCCGGGCACGATTACGATTTGGACGCAGAACACGGGTGACATTCCGTCCGGGTGGGCGTTGTGTGACGGCGGTAACGGTACTCCGAATCTTCTGGGGAAATTCGTTAAGGGCACGTCGTCTGCGAGTAGTTCGACGGGAAGTACAGGCGGCGGGTCCAGTTACACAATCTCCTCCAGCCAAATGAGAAGTCACTCTCATGGCGGTTCAACTAATAGTGCATCGTCGCACGACCACTCAATAGGAGAGCACACAAATACGAGCGGTACTGGTGGATATTTGGGCGGGACTCCGTGGGAGGACAGAGAATCGACACGAACGACTGCATCTGCTGGGAGTCATTCGCACGACGCGACTACAAATTCAAGTGGTAGCGGAAACTCTGTAGATAATATTCCTGCGTACATGGAAGTCTGCTATATTATGAAACTATGAGCATTAATTCATTTCAACGACAGTACACCTATCCGCCGGGGGTTGTGTTGATGTGGTCGGGAAGTGCTACGAATCTTCCAGAAGGGTTCTTATTCTGTGACGGAAGTAACGGAACGCCAGATATGAGAAATAGGTTTGTTCTTGGAACAAGTTCTGCTACGGCTTCGTCTGTTGGTTCTACTCGCGGAAGCAATAGTTACACTATGTCGAGTTCTCAACTGCCGAGCCACAATCATAGTTTAAACATAGAAAGTTCTGGATACCACAGACATATGCTTCGCAGGTGGAATGACCGGATATACAACTGGGATACCAGAGAGACATTTAGACGAACCGGGTCGGGGTGGTATTCTGGTACTTCTGGAAGTCACAGCCACTCTGTGAGCACGAGTACCGCAGGAGCAAGCAGCTCAATCGACAACCAACCGCCGTACTACACGCTGGCTTTCATTCAGAAAGCATAACACGATATATAATGAATCACTTTTGTTCAATTTGCGATAAGAAACTGAGCCGACCGCACCGAGAAAACGCGAACTACGTCACCGGGTCTAACTTCTGTCAGAAGATGCCGTGCGACGTTCACTATGCCCTTTTCCACAACTCTGAGACCGAGGCGCTGGTCGAGGAACTACTGGAAAAGGTTCCGGAGAAGGACTTCGAGGAACTGTCGGCAGAGATGGCTAACCCCGACTCCCCGACAACGATAGAAATTGTTGACGGTATGAAGACCGTCGAGGAGGAGGGGGGAACCACGGAGACCGTCAACAAGGTCGAGGTTCCGTTCAAGATTCCTCAGAGCAAGTTCTACGTTCACGAGATTGATTCTCCGAACGCCATTCAGAAAGACCGCCGGCTCGCGCTGGTGGTTTCGCGGCAGGAGATGCGCGATGTAGACTGTACGGGCCTCGTGTGTCTCGACTGCACGGAAGACGTTGAGAACTGCTGTGTTATCTGGGGACCGGCGAAAGAAGAAGCCGTGGAGGAGTAAATGGACCTCCCTGAATTTCAGGAGTGGGACAAAAAGAAACTACTTCGCAACGGCGACAAGGTGAAGTTCCGCGTATTCGGCCACCCCATCACTATCAACGAGATTCATGCTTTTCAGATGGGGTTCATCGGCATCGTGGTCGGTTCAGCGTATGGAAATGGTATTGAGGCTGCCGCCCTTCTCGCCCTTGCGCTGGTCGGCTATGCGATTCTCGGCAATCCAGCGTTTCACAGTCTCAATCACGATGCACCGGAATACAAGACTATCGGCATGAAGACGATTAAGCACGAGCCGTGGTATTTCCTCGTGCCATTCGTCGCTACGTTTATTGCGGGGTACTTGTACCTCGCACCTGCTATCTAACTGCCTCCCATTCGGCGGGAAGGCGGGCGCTTCGGGTAATCACCAATCTATTTTCGCTGTCTGTTGTTTTCTGTATTTTAATACGGGTAGTGGCAACACTACGTCGGTCTATATGTCTTTGAGGTGTTCTCGTCGACGTTCGGCTTTCTCTCGGTCGGAGCCTTTGTCGTAGTGTCTGTCGAGAATGTCTCCGCTCATGTTGACACGCTCGCCGGTAATCTCCTTGCTCTGGCCCGCGTTTCGAGCCGCGGTTACGTATCCTCGCCGGAGCGCGTGTGGGCTGACGGAGCCGGGGCACTCATGGGCGTATTTGAACATCGTTGCGTTGCAGTCGTCTATCTCTTTACCGAACGGGCAGTTCCCGCCGTTGAAGAAGCACGGGCGGGTGGAGACGTAGACGTGCTTGGTAATGCACGTTCGGCTCGCCCGTCCGAATTTTGTTGCGATTAGGGGCTCGCGCCCGTGGTCGTCTTGTACGTCTGGCCGGTTTTCGTTCAGGTAGTCGATGACGGTCTTCTTGGTTTCGGGGTCGATGATGACTTCGCGTTCGCTTTTCAGTTTCCGTT
>LKMJ01003475.1_pt1 | contig 14645 bp, 17 predicted proteins | sample 643391 | NCBI WGS metagenome assembly LKMJ01 (sample SAMN04112250, study PRJNA286221) | soda lake metagenome | biome: soda lake; feature: Kulunda Steppe; material: water; isolation source: sample PL-Br10 brine of Picturesque Lake | place: Russia: Kulunda steppe | collected 2010-07
CGACGAGTGCGGCGTCGACCGCCCGCCGAAACGGAGCAAAGCCGAGCGGCTCGATGCCGGCGATCTCTCGGAAGCGGCGAGACGTCGGATCCTGACGAGCAAGCGGTGTTCGAACGCCCGTCTTCGGGAGCTCGGATACGAGTTCGCGTATCCGACATACCGAGAGGGCTACCGGGCGGCGATCGACGCCTACCGGGACGAGACGGCGTGAGACTTTCGCTGCGAGCATCGGGACGCACAGACACTGCCGAAAGCCCGGCCTTTTTCGAGACGCGGCCCCTCTCGGGAGGTGATGGAATACGTCCAGGAGGGTATCACGACGCTTCACGACTTCGGGGATGCCCGACCGACCGCGCCGACGGACGATGCGGCCGTCGTCGTTCCGATGACCGAGCGCGAGCACGCCGGGCTGGCCGCCGAACGGGTGCTCTCTACACTCGAAGCGGTCGCGCCCGAACGGATCGTCATCCCGCTTCGGGCGTCGCCGGAGCGCATCGAAGCGATCGTCGAGTGGCTCGCGACCTTCGAGTTACCGCTCGAGATACTCTGGTGTGACGGCCCCCGTCTCACGTCGCTTCTCTCGGAAGCCGGCCTCAACGGATTTCGGGGAAAGGGGCGGGACGTCTGGCTCGCGCTGGGACGTGCGGCCGAAAGCGAGTACGTCGTCGTTCACGACGCCGACGCGAAAACGTACGACGGAAACCACGTTCGGAAACTCCTCTTCCCGCTCGCGAACGGTCTGTCGTTCTCGAAGGGATACTACGCTCGCGTGGAGAACGGCCGACTCTACGGCCGGCTGTTCCGGTTGCTGTATCGGCCCATGATCGAGGCGTTATCCCGAGAGTGTGACGCCGACGTGATCGACTTCCTCGGGGAGTTCCGGTACGCACTGGCCGGTGAGTTCGCCACGACCGGCCGACTCGCCCGAAAACTCCGGATCCAGCGCGGGTGGGGTCTCGAGGTCGGCACGCTTGGAGAGATGTTCAGACTCGTCGGCTCCGAGGGTGCCGCACAGGTCGATCTCGGCGTTCACGAGCACGATCACCGCTCGGTATCGGGGCCGAACGGCCTCTCGGAGATGGCCCGGGCGGTCACGGCGGCGCTGTTTCGAGCCGTCGAGGAAAACGGCGGAAGCCCGGCTTACCGGACGCTGCCCGGTCGCTACCGGACGGCCGCAGAACGGCTCGTAGACGCCTACGCGCTGGATTCAGCGTTCAACGATCTGGCGTACGACCGAAGCGGCGAGCGGGCACAGATCGAGACCTACGCCGACGCTATCGAACCGCCGGGGCCGGACACGCGCCTTCCACCGTGGGAAACGATCTCGCTCACGCCCCGGACGGTCGTCGACGCCGTGGCCGAAGACCTCGCGGAGGCGATCGACCACCGGATGATCGGGGTCACCCCCGAAAGTCGCCGGGAGTAGTATCGTCAGCTATCCACGAGTGAGATCGGACAGTCCTGCAGGTCGTTCGGACAGCGGACGTTCACTATCGGGAATCTCACCCGAATGACCGATCGACCAGCATTTCCTTGCCCATATCCCGGACTGCATCCGGGAGATGTCGGGGGGCCAGTCTCTCCTCGTCGGGATCGGCATCCGTCTCGAACCCGGGCGGCTGGGCGGGCGGGCCCCCCCGTTCTTCGGGTGCAGCGTGGGCGTAAATGCTTTTTTCGTGGCCGTATATCCAGACGTGCATCATCCACGGGGTCCTGCAGGGAAGCTTTCCGCCGTCTCCGTAGACGGTCTCGTACTTCCACCACGAGTACCGACCCGGTAGGCCGACATGAGCGTGCCACGGCGTACAGTCACCCCCGAAGGCTTCCACGTCCTCGTCGCGGTACACGGTGGGTGGTGGGTCCATCGGCTCGCCCCCTTCGGTCGCGATGAACATCACGCCGATCGGTCTCCAGTAGGTGTTATCGACGAGTATCGACTCCGGTCGAACCGGATTCAGTACCTCGTCGTCCCTGATGTACTCCGGATTGATCCAGTGCGCCCAGTCACCGTCCGCGAAGAAGTCGAAATACGGGATGAACCCGTCTTCGATGAGTGCGCCGACGGTCGGGTAGTTTTCCTCCAGAGACTGTCGTACATCGTCCTGAACTCCCACCGACTCGGGGTGGTCGTCGTCGCAGACCTGGTGCATCGAATCGTCGTAGTGGGCCATGCCCGATCCGAGGCTCGTCTGTCCGCAGTACTCCTCGCCGTACCGCCCACCGTCGATCGATTCGTCTCCGAAGGCGGTGATCGTTCCGAGACCGGGAATGGCGGCGGAACCCGACACCTGTAACATCCGGCGACGCGTGATGGTCTCTCCGTAGCTCGTGTCCGTCATGCGTGAACCTGCATCGCTCAACGACAGCGGCAGTAGAAAGTATGAGTCACTTACGCCGTTTCCGAAAAGAGTCGGTAGTCAGTACCGAGCGACGCTTCGAGATAAGCCGGGCTTATCGACCGACGTTCTGCCGAACCGGCTTGCCGTCGTGGCTGTGATACCCTCTCCTATCGGTTGGTCGGCCCCAGCGCCTCGACAGTCAGGTCTGTGATCTCTTCGGGCGCGCCTGTCGGAATCACGATCAGCGGTTCGTCGATCACGTCGATGTCGGCGATCGTTGCGAACTGTTCGCGCGCCTCCTCCGGCGTTCCGGCGATGCCGAGCGCGGCGATCATCTCGTCGGTCACCGCCTCGCGTGCCGTATCGCGATCGCCGGACCGCCATGCCTCCGCGACCGCCTCCGCGCCGTCGGGGAATCGCTGTGCGACCGCCTTTCTGTAGCCCGCGCCGCTGCCGACGTAGTAAGCGATGTGTCCGCGAATGGCCGCTCGCGCCTCCGAGGCGTCCTCGCTTACGGCACTCGGGACGTACGGTGCGACGGTGATCGTCTCCGGGTCTCGGCCGCGCTCGCGCGCCGTCTCCGCGATCGTCTCGAAGGCGTCCGGCAGGTCCTCGAAGGGGACGTTGTGGGGAAGCCATCCCTCGGCCGTTCGACCGGTCGCCCGTCGCATCGAGGGACCGAGCGCGGCGGCATAGACCGGCACGTCGAGATCCAGCGCGGGGAAGTCGGCGACCTCGAACAGCTCTCCCTCGTAGGAGACCCGCCCCGATTCTTGCAGGAACTTTCGTGTGAGTTCGGTCGTCTCGTGGAGCCGTCGCGGGGGATTTTCGAACGCCATCCCGTGGAGATCTTCGATGGCCTTCCGGGTGCTGGTGCCGAGCCCGAGTTTGACCTGGCCGTCGGCGGCCTCCGCGAGGGTCGCGGCGGCCTGTGCGAGCGTCGCGGGAGAGCGACCGTAGACGTTCGCGATCGCCGTCCCGAGGTCGATATCGTCGGTGTGCTCCGCCGCGCGGGTCAACGCGACGAAGACGTCGCGTCCCCAGAGTTCACCACACCAAAGCGAGTCGTACCCCAGCGACTCGACGCGTTCGGCGAACGCCACGACGTCCGGTTCGTCGTTTCGTACGAGAATGCCTGTTGGCATACGTGCCCACACGACAGTTCGGACCAAAAATGGTGGGTTCGATACCACAGACGAGTGCTCGAGCGGTCTGTTGTCGATGGATCGAACGCCGAATCCGAAACTGAGATGGAGCTGTCTCCTGATGTACCCCCATGGAAGTCGACCGTGAAGTCAAAATCGACGGCTTGATTGTCGCATTGATGATCATCTACGGGTTTCTCATCGTGGGTTCGTCCCCGATTCTGGCGGCGGCCGCTTGGATTGTCGCCGGGGCGTTGTTGCTCCGACACACCTTCGAACCGTTCGGTGAGTTCGTCGAGGAACACCAGCTCGCGTTCATGACCGCGCTGTTGATAATCCTGACTGCCGGTTTTCTCCTCTCGAATTGAACGGTATCGTAGGCGAGAGGTGGGATGATCGACACACGATACGATCGAGCGAGCGCGTCTAGTAGAGGTCGTCGTACTCCATCCCCATCGATTCGAGAAACGAGCCGACGAGTCCGTGGGCGAGGAGTGCGCTCCCGGCGATAACCGCGAGGGCACCGACAGCGGCCCGTCGATTTTCGCGAGCGACGACGAACAGTCCGAACGCGGCGAGTGCGAGTCCGATCACGCCGCTGTCGCCGACGACGTCCCGTGCGGGTTCGATTTCCATAGCGGAACCACTCGACTGTGACGATTAAAAGCGGCGGTTCTGCGGCATTCGGCGGCGTCAGAACTCGGTACAGACCGGAATCCCGATCGTCTCGTAGTCGTCCATCGAGGCGATGACCTCGGGAACCTCCTGCAGTGAGACCGTCTTGGAGACGATCTTTCCGGGATCGATCTTTCCGCGCTCCATCATCGAGAAGATCTCCTCGTACTCGTGCGGCGGCATGCCGAAGGTGCCGAGAAACTCCCGTTCCTCCATGACGATCGTATCGACCGGGAGCGAGACCTCTCCCTCCTCTTCGCTCGTCGTCAGGCCGATCTGGAGGTTCTGTCCGCCCTTACACAGCGACCGGACGGAGTTTCTGCAGGTTTCTGCGATCCCGAGCGCGTCGACGCTGATCTCGACGCCGCGGTTCGAGGGGGTATACGCTTTGACCGCGGTCGGGACGTCGTCGACGGCCGTGACGTCGACCGTCTCGTCGGCGCCGAGGTCCTCCGCCTTCCGGAGCTTCTCGTCGGCCAGATCGACCGCGACGACGTTCGCACCGAGGGCGTCGGCGATGTGGACGGCCGACAGCCCGACGCCGCCACAGCCGTGGACGGCGACCCAGTCGCCGGGCGTGACGTCGACGCGGTGGACGAGCCCGTGGAATGCGGTCGCAAAGCGGCAACCGAGTCCGGCCACCTCGACGGGATCGACGCCGTCGGGGAGTCTGACGACATTGTGATCGGCGTTCCGGACGGGGAACGCCTCGGCGAATGCGCCGGGCTGAAACGGGACAAACCCGAGCGGGATGACCCGCTCGCAGATGTTCGCCCGCCCCTGTTTGCAGTACCGACAGGTTCCGTCGCTGAGGTTGAACGGAACACAGACGCGGTCGCCGACCTCCAGCGTCTCGACGTCCGAGCCGACCTCCGCGACCGTGCCGACGGGTTCGTGTCCGAAGACGAGTCCCGGCGTCGGCGAGACGCCGATCCACTCCCAATCGCCCCGCCAGGCGTGCCAGTCGGATCGACAGATACCGCAGGCCTCCGTTTCGACGACGATCCCGTCCGGATCCGGTTCGGGTCGGTCTATCTCCTGTACCTCCATGGGTTCGCCCGGTTCATCGAAGACGACGGCTCGCATGGACATGACGTTCGGAAACTCGCTTTCGACCGGGTTAAGCTTTCACACGATGGGGGGACTCGCTGTCGATAAAGTCTTAACACGGTTCCTGACGAACCCGAAAATATGAGCGACAACGATGGGCGGAAAGATCTCCGGATGCCCGAAGACGACGAGATGTTCGCCGTCGTGACGGATATGCTGGGTGCAAACCGGGTGAAAGTGCGGTGTATGGACGGTACCGAACGGACGGCCCGGATCCCGGGTCGGATGCAGAAACGCATCTGGATCCGCGAAGACGACGTCGTGTTGGTCGAACCCTGGGACTGGCAAGACGAGAAAGCGGACGTCGTCTGGCGGTACGAAAAACAGGAGGCCGACCAGCTCCGCGAGGAAGGCCACATCACCGAAAGCGTCTGATCCTGTTTGGGGAACCAGCTCCCGATCGAGTACACAGATGGATGTCTATTTTCTCCGGTAGTAACACCGAAGTATTCATATACGTGCAGTAAGCCACTGCAACGTATGAACCGCTCGGAGAAGGCTGCCCTCCAGTTGCGTGCCGTCGACGTGTTGCGGACGCTGAAAGAGACGCGCACGTACGACGAACTCGCCGACGAGACCGGTCTGCCCCCCGGCGATCTCAACCGATACGTGAACGGACACGTACTGCCGAGCGAGCGCCGGGCCCGGGCAGTCGTCGAAAGCGTCGGAAGAGAACTTCTCGCGGACGAACTCGGCGCCCGTATCGCCGTCGATGCCGACGGCTACGTCGACAACTCGCGGCTCGTCTTCGATCAGTCGTTTCTCTCGCTCGTGCCGCCCGTCGCCGCCGAGACGCTCGGTATCGAACCGCCGGATACCGTCCTGACGGCGGCGACCGACGGGATCACGCTGGCGGCGGCGATGGCGCGCTATTTCGGCGCTCGCTGTGCGTACGCGAAGAAATCCAGAGAGACCGCAGTCGAGGAGTTCATCGAGGTCAGACGGCGGCTTTCCTCCGGCATCGAGATCGATTATTACCTGCCGGCGAACGCGATTTCCGCGGGCGAGTCCGTCCTCGTCGTCGACGATCTCATCCGCTCCGGTGAAACGCAGGAACTGCTCTTGGAGATCGCCGATACCGCGGGTGCGGAGGTGACCGGCGTATTCGCTTTGATTTCGGTCGGCGACGAGGGGATCGAACGCGCCCGCAAACACACCGACGCGCCGGTCGGGTCGCTGCTCTCCCGGGAGTGAACGTCGATCGATGTCGCGCGAACCGATATACTCCCGTCGATAATTACGGAAAGTCGAGGAGGACGACTCGCCGTTCACGTCTCGGCACCAAACGTCGAGATCGGCTGCGATGTGTATATTTATCCGGCAAATAGAAGGAAAATTTTATGCCCGTCTTCTGTGGTACCCCGAACGTGAAACATGGGTGTAGCTGATTCGCTGGCGGAGTATTTCGACTTCGAGGAGCACAACACGGACTATCGAACCGAAACGCTTGCGGGGGCGACGACGTTCCTGGCGATGGCGTACATCATCGTCGTGAACCCGAACATCCTCGGGCCGGCGATCGTCGGCGGGTTCACCGACGAAGGGGCCCCGATCCCGGAGACGACGATCGCCGGGGAGACCTACACCTACGGGCAGGTCGTCGAGATGCTGACGGTCGTCACTATCCTCGCTTCTATCATCGCCATCCTGGTGATGGCGTTTTACGCCAAACGGCCGTTCGGGCTCGCTCCCGGGATGGGGTTGAACGCCTTTTTCACCTTCACCGTCGTGTTGATTCTGGGCGTGCCGTGGCAGGTCGCACTCGCGGCGGTCTTCGTCGAGGGGATCATTTTCATTCTCCTGACCGCCGTCGGCGCCCGCGAATACATCATCAAGCTCTTTCCGGAGCCGGTGAAGTTCGCGGTCGGGGCCGGTATCGGCGTCTTTCTGCTCTTTCTCGGCTTACAGGAGATGCAAGTCGTCGTCGCCTACGACGCGACGCTCGTCACGCTCGGAAACGTCCTGCAGAGTCCGGTCGCGGCGCTTTCGCTCGTGGGACTCGGGGTCACGCTGGCGCTGTATGCCCGCGACGTGAACGGATCGATCGTCATCGGCATCCTCGCGACCGCGATCGCGGGCTACGCCCTGACGCTCGCGGGCGTCGTCTCTCGCGGCACGCTCGAGCCGGGAACCGTAGAGCAGGTCCAACAGGAGGGGCTGGGATCGCTGTTGCTCGGCGTCCAGTACGACTTCACGCCGCTCGTTTACGGCTTCATCGACGGGCTCGGACTCATCCTCGAGGATCCGCTCACGTTCGCGCTCGTCGTGTTCACGTTCTTCTTCGTGGACTTTTTCGACACCGCGGGAACGTTGATCGGCGTCTCTCAGATCGGCGGCTTCCTCGACGAGCACGGCGATCTCCCCGAGATGGACAAACCGCTCATGGCCGACGCGGTCGGCACGACCGCCGGCGCGATGATGGGCACTTCGACCGTCACGACCTACATCGAATCCGCGACGGGGCTCGAGGAGGGCGGCCGGACCGGCTTTACCGCCCTCGTCGTCGGCGCGCTGTTCGCGGTGTCGTTGCTCTTCGTGCCGATCGTCTCCGCGATCCCGACCTACGCGACGTACATCGCCCTGGTCGTCGTCGGGATCATCATGCTCCAGGGCGTCGCCGACATCGACTGGCAGGACCCCGCCTGGGCGATAAGTGGCGGGCTGACGATCACGGTCATGCCGCTTACGGCCTCCATCGCCAACGGGCTGGCGGCCGGTATCATCAGCTATCCGCTCGTCAAGGCCGCGATGGGTGATCGCGACGACGTCTCGCTCGGCCAGTGGACGCTCGCGGTCGTCTTCGTCCTCTATTTCGTCGTCTACTTCGGCGTCGAGGCGGGGATGGTGACGTTCTGATCGACGGCTAGTCACCGGTCACCGGTTTCTCGCGTTTCTCGACCGACGGACGCAGTAGACAGCGAACGGCACGACACCCGCCCGTTCAATCGATATCGTAGGCGTGCCGCTCGAGCGTTTCCAGTTCGACGGTGTCGAGGACGGCCTCGTTCGTCGCCTCCAGAACGACCGGGGGGACCGTCGTCTCGGGGAGCCGGAGGCTCCGTGTCGCCTCGAGCGCCTCGATCCACCGACCGAGACAGAGACACCATCGATCGCCGAGGGAGAGGCCGGGAAACTGTAGCTCCGGCCGCGGCGTCGTGAGGTCGTTGCCCCGTTCGTTGCTGAAATCGAGGAACTCTCCGGTCATCACGGCACAGAGTTCGTGTCGGCCGCGATCCTGCGGATGGGTTCCACAGCAGCCGTCCCGCTGGAAGCCGGTCATCGGATCGGTGCCACAGTCCTGGAGTTCCCCGCCGAGAACGTTCCGTTCGTCGGTCGCCATACCGACACGACGGCTGCCCCGAGGATAGGCGTTTTCGTCCCCGAAGTTCTTTTCTCTGGCACCCCTATCGCGAGTATGAACGTCGGTCTCATCTCCGATACGCACGACAACGTCCCGGCGACCGAAGCCGCGATGGATCGATTCGAAAACGAGGGCGTCGAGGCGGTCGTCCACTGCGGGGATTTCATCGCACCGCCGCTCGTCCCACATCTCGACCGGGAGGGGATCGCCGTACACGCCGTTCGCGGGAACAACGACGGCGAGCGGGAGGGGCTCCTTGACGCCTTCGAGGCGCTCGAAGACGGGACTTTACACGGCCGGTTCGCCGAGTTGACCCTCGACGGCAGACGGTTCGCCGTCCTTCACGGCGAACAGAAGCCGGTCATCGAGGCGCTCGCGGCGTCCGGGGAGTACGACTACGTCGTCCACGGCCACTGGCACGTCCGCGAGGAGCGACACGTCGGCGATACGATCGTGCTCAACCCCGGCGCGCACTTCCCGACGGTTCCCGGGGAGAACCGGACCGTCGCGGTCGTCGACACCGACAGCGACACCGTCGAGTTTCACGGGATCGACGCGTCGGTATGACGATCGAGATCAGACCGGCGACGACCGACGACGTCGACGCGATCATCGACGTCGCCGAGGCCGCGTGGTACGCCGCCTACGGCGGGACGCTCGATCCGGCGACGATCGCGTCGGCGATCGCGGAGTATTACGATCCGGAACTGCTCGAGGCGGCCGTCGATCTCGAGGAGATCGTCCTCTATGTCGCCGAGGACGATGATGAGGATGAGGACGATAACGAGGGGATCGTCGGCTTCGCGAGCGCAGAGCAGACGTGGGCCGACGAGGTCGAACTGCATACGATCTACGTTCATCCCGACCGGTGGGGCGAGGGAATCGGCGCCGCCCTCTTCGATCGGGTGCGGTCGTGGGCGCACGGACGGGAGGTCGATCGGATCGCCTGCGGCGTCCTCGTCGAAAACGCCGTCGGAATCGGCTTCTTCGAGGTGCTCGGATTCGACCGTGGGCGGAAAACGGACGCCGAGATTGCTGGGGAGATTCACGCCGAATACGAGTACGAACTGCACCTCTAGTGGCGGACCACGTCACCCGGTTGCCACCGAAACGGGCGTTTCGGAACCGACGTCGAAGGGGGCCACGACGGACGGGTTTCGACCGGCGCCGAGGATCGCCGCGGGGAGATACCGGCCTGCATTCAACCGGTACAGCCGACCTCGACGGACCGCGACAGTTCGACGTGGGAACCGGGACCGGTCCCGGAGATGCCGATCGCTTTCGCCGTTTCACTGTTGCTTTTGAGCGGGTTGTTCGTCGCGAAACGGCGCGGACTGGCGCTCGAGGAACGCGAACGCGCCTATCTCGCCTACCGTGACGACCGGGAGGATCTCGAGGAGTGGATCACGACGATGTCGCTTCCGGAGGAGATCGCGGCGTCGCTCGGCGATCTGGTCGACTTCGCCATCGATACCGACAGCCGCGTCGTCTACGATCCCGATCGGGCTCTCTACGTGGTCGTTCACGAGGAGACTCACTACGGCTACCGTCCGCCGAACGAGGGCCCATTCATAAACGCCCTCGAGTCGGACGAACCATCTACAGAGATCCTCGAACAGTCCGACGATGCTCGGGATACGGGCGCCGAACGGTCCAACGGATCACCCGAAGATTCAGAGGAGATATCGTAGTCGGCCGACGCTTCCGGCACGCGTCCGTCGGCGGGGCAGTTCGTTTCCTCGCCAGCGATCCGTATCACTCCGTCGACCGACGACGGAGAGGCGTCCGGACAACCGACGATCGAACCGATCCGTTCCGGTTCCGTCAACGAACGCTTAAAAGCCCGCATCACGAAGCGGGTGTATGAAACACGTTACAGTTCCGAAGGACCGGATCGGTGTGCTGATCGGCGAGGGGGGTGAGACGATGCGCGAGATCGAATCCCGTGCGGAGGTGCGGCTGGATATCGACTCCGAGACGGGTTCGGTTCGCGTCGAATCGGTCGGCGATCCGATCCTCGGGCTGAAAGGGCCCGACATCGTCAAGGCGATCGGTCGCGGCTTCGCCCCGGAGGACGCCTTCCGCCTTCTGGACGACGACATGCAGCGGCTCGATCTCATCGATATCGCCGCCGCGACCCGGAACAAGAAAGACCTCCGCCGCAAGAAGGGTCGACTCATCGGCGAAGGCGGGCGGACCCGCGAACTGATGGCCGAACTCAGCGGCGCGGACGTCGTCATCTACGGGACGACGCTCGGTGCCATCGGCTCGCCAGAACAGGTCGACGCCGTCCGCAGCGCCGCCGAGATGATCCTCGATGGGGCTCCACACGGAGCGGTCTATTCGTTCCTCGAACGGCGGCACAACGAGATGCAGTCGAACGACATCGAGTACCACGAGTTCCCCGGCGGCTCGCGGTCGGCGTAGGACCGATCCGCCGCCGATCGTTCGTGATCGATGCGGAGTCTCCGATTTCTGGCGGTTCACGGTCGAGCGGGTCGGCGGTTCACGATCGATCCACCGATGGCGGTTCGGGCGAACTACAGCGAAACAGTATTTAAATCATTCTTGCCACCGGTTAACACGATCATCTGAGCTCCGTCCGGCGGTTTTCTCTCCCTGTTCAGAAAGATTTATATAGAACCACAGACAATCATTCGGACGACTATGGCACAACAGATGGGCAACCAGCCGATGATCGTCCTTTCGGAGGAGAGCCAGCGGACCTCCGGACGGGACGCACAGTCGATGAACATCACCGCCGGAAAAGCCGTCGCCGAAGCGGTACGGACGACGCTCGGCCCGAAAGGGATGGACAAGATGCTCGTCGACTCGACGGGCAACGTCGTCGTCACGAACGACGGCGTCACCATCCTCGGCGAGATGGATATCGAACACCCCGCGGCGAACATGATCGTCGAGGTCGCCGAAACACAGGAAGAGGAAGTCGGCGACGGGACGACGACTTCCGTCGTCGTGGCCGGTGAACTTCTCTCGCAGGCGGAGGACCTCCTCGAACAGGACATCCACGCGACGGTACTGGCTCAGGGGTACCGTCAGGCCGCCGCCGAGGCCAAAGAGATCCTCGAAGATCTCGCCATCGATGTCGGCGCCGACGACACCGAGATGCTCGAATCGATCGCCTCGACGGCGATGACCGGAAAAGGTGCGGAAGCTTCGAAAGACCTGCTGGCCGAACTCGTCGTCAACGCCGTCCGCTCGGTCGCCGAAGACGACGAGATCGACACCGACAACATCAAAATCGAGAAGGTCGTCGGCGGCGCCGTCGACGAGTCCGAACTCGTCGAAGGCGTCCTCATCGGCAAAGAGCGCGTCCACGACAACATGCCCGCGCTCGTCGAAGACGCCAACATCGCGTTGCTCGATACCCCGATCGAGGTCAAAGAGACCGAGATCGACGCCGAGGTCAACGTCACCGACCCCGACCAGCTCGAGCAGTTCCTCGAACAGGAAGAACGCCAGCTGCGCGAGATGGTCGACAAACTCGTCGACGCCGGCGCCGACGTCGTCTTCTGTCAGAAAGGCATCGACGACATGGCCCAGCATTACCTCGCCCAGGAGGGCATCCTCGCGGTCCGCCGGGCGAAGAAATCCGACATGAAAGCGCTGGCCCGCTCGACCGGCGGCAGCATCGTCTCCAACATCGACGACATCACCGAAGACGATCTCGGCTTCGCCGGCACCGTCTCCCAGAAAGCCATCGCTGGCGACGAGAAGATCTTCGTCGAGGACGTCGAGGAGGCCAAGGCGGTCACGCTCATCCTCCGCGGCGGCACCGAACACGTCGTCGACGAGGTCGAACGCGCCATCGAGGACTCGCTGGGCGTCGTGCGCACGACGCTCGAGGAGGGTAAGGTCCTCCCCGGCGGCGGCGCACCGGAGATCGCGCTCGGACTCGGGCTGCGTGACTTCGCCGACTCCGTCGGCGGCCGCGAACAGCTCGCCGTCGAAGCGTTCGCCGACGCCGTCGATATCATCCCGCGCACGCTCGCGGAGAACGCCGGCCTCGACCCCATCGACTCGCTCGTCGACCTCCGGAGCAAACACGCCGAGGGCGACGACGCGGCCGGGCTCGACGCCTACACCGGCGACGTCATCGACATGGAAGAGGAGGGTGTCGTCGAACCCCTCCGCGTGAAGACGCAGGCCATCGAGTCCGCGACCGAGGCGGCCGTCATGATCCTCCGCATCGACGACGTCATCGCCGCGGGCGATCTCAAGGGTGGCTCCAGCGACGACGACGAGGACGACGACATGCCGGCCGGCGGCCCAGGCGGCATGGGCGGCGGCATGGGCGGCATGGGCGGCATGGGCGGCGGCATGGGCGGCATGATGTAACGCCGGCTCATCGCCAGACGTTCCACCCACAGCCCGAACCCCTGTCACGCCGTATCGCCCTGCGAACGTCTACCCGTACTTTCTCTTTGTTTTCACGCCGAGAGCCGCTCGTGAACCACGTCCCTTATAATATCGGGCGGTCACAGTCGCCGTATGATCCTCGAAACGATCGTCGTCGCTATCTGGGCGATGCTTCCGGCTTACATCCCCAACAACGTCGCGGTGTTGGCCGGCGGCGGTCGGCCGATCGACGGCGGTCGCACGCTCGGCGACGGCAGACGAATCCTCGGGGACGGCAAGACCTGGCGCGGTACCGCCTTCGGGACCGCCGCCGGCGTCGTGGTGGCGCTCGTGCTCAACCGGCTCCACCCGTTCGTGAGTGACGTCGTCGTCGCCGATCCGTTTCCGATCGCGGCGGCCGTCTCGCTCGCGTTCGGCGCGATGCTCGGCGATATCCTCGCGTCGTTTCTCAAACGTCGGACCGGCCGGGAACGCGGAGCCGCCTTCCCGGGGGTCGATCAGCTCGATTTCGTCATCGTCTCGCTCGCGCTGACGGCGCTCGTGGCCACCGACTGGTTTCTCGCGACCTTCTCGCTTCCCGTCATCGTCGCCGTGTTCGTGCTGACGCCCCTTTTACACGTCTCGACGAACGTACTCGCGTACGCCCTCGGGCTGAAAGACGAACCGTGGTGATCGGGCGGGGGAACGAACCGCGATGACTGGACAGGAGATCGAAAACGCGATTTTCCCCGAGCACAGCGGCGTGTCGGACGCTATGCGTCGTTCGAAACGATCTTCGCGGTGAGCGTCTGAAACAGGATCTCGTCTCCGGGGATGTAGTACGTGTCCGTGGCGAAATCGTAGCTGTGCTTCGGCGTTTCGGCGTGCCAGACGACGTAGGCGAACTGATTTTTGACGGTTTTCTGGGTGATGTCGATCGAGGACCCTTCCCGAGATAGATCCGCGAAAAGATCATCGAATAGGTGTTCGATACCGTTCCTCCCGGTGAACGTACCGAAATTCGTCACGACGACTGACTCGTCGGTGTAGCTCTCTAGAGTCTTCGATTTATTCTGCTCTGTGAACGCCGATAAATGACGTTCGAGCACCGCTTCGGTGTCCGTCATCCCTTTTTTCCGTCCGCGTTGCGTTTCGGATTCGACATATGACGGCTCACGAACGAGTCTCGTATTAGTATATAGGGCTTATTGATACTTCCGGACGTAATTTCGTGAAAATTCATCCATGCAGAAGACGTCTTCCTCCCGATATAAGCCGGCTAGGTGGTCCCGAATTGAAATAGGGACGTCCGACAGTATGAATCGACGGCAGCCGTCTGGAGATCCTCCAACACGCTGTCTGCCGAGTGAACCGATCGGTATCTTCCGTCTTGTCGACAGGCGTCTATAAAGAATAGCAGCGCGAGTCCCACGGGCCACCGTGCCCGTGGGTGAAGCGCGTCACCCCACGAACTTTTAACAAGTATCGAACCATACGGGAATACAGTGCAGTCGTCCAAACTCACCCAAACTTTGTCGTTCGGATTAGACATCCACACGGGGAGTGGCGACGACCTGCAAACGGGCTGTCTTGAGGCCCGCCGCATCCGCAACGAAACCAACCGCCTCGACCGCCACGGTTGGGAGTGGAACAACA
>LKMJ01003476.1_pt1 | contig 14643 bp, 11 predicted proteins | sample 643391 | NCBI WGS metagenome assembly LKMJ01 (sample SAMN04112250, study PRJNA286221) | soda lake metagenome | biome: soda lake; feature: Kulunda Steppe; material: water; isolation source: sample PL-Br10 brine of Picturesque Lake | place: Russia: Kulunda steppe | collected 2010-07
GAAACACCGGACAGCGACGGCGAAGTTGCGGAGGATATCGCCATCGTCTCGTTCGAGCGAAAGCTGCCAACGGCAGAGGAGATTGTCGACGGGATTGGCGACCGCTACGAGAGCGTTACTATCCTCGAATACCACGGCGATATTTTCGAGGAACACTGGGGCGAGTTCGACTGTTTCATCGGGCTGATGGCCAGCGGGATTGCGATGCGAAAGACGGCCCACTTGCTCGATGACAAATGGGAAGACCCTGCTATCGTCGTCATAGACGAGGAACTGACGTGGGCCATTCCAATCACCGGCGGTCACCATGGTGCCAATCAGGTCGCACAGGACCTCGCGACGATGGGCGCGATACCAGCGATGACGACCGCATCTGAGGCGGCCGGGAAACAGGGTGTCGAAGCCCGTGCCAAAGCGATGGACGCCCACGTTGTCAACGGGGATTCAACCGTTGCAACGAACCTCGCGGTGCTCGATGATGAACTTGGCCCGGTTGCTCGCCTCGACGGCCCGCAGGCAGTGCTGGTTGGCGATGACGTGACAGTGCTCAAACGAAATAGCGACGATGGCATCGTCATCGGCACGGGAAGTGTCTCGGGTGCGGACAAATCGATGTTCATCGAGGCATGGAAGGCCGCACTCGCGGAGACCGAATACGACCTTGCGGATGTCGAGTTCATCGCAACGGCAACCAGAAAGGAAGAGGAACCAGGGCTGCTGGAGGCGGCATCGGAACTCGGCCTCGGCGTGATTGCCTTCGACAAGGAAACGCTGCTCGACCACGAGGGACCAACGCCGTCGAAATCCAAGGAACTCATCGGCTGGCCCGGCGTCTCCGAGGCAGCCGCGATTGCCGGTGGCCGCGAGAACGAACTCCTCCGTGAGAAACTGAGCTACGAAAGCGAGGTAACGGTGGCGGTCGGCCGATGAGCAAAACGACGGAAGCAGAGACGACTGAGGCGGAACAAACCGAAGCAGAGGCAACCGGAGCGGAACCGACCGACGAAATAGGAACACTGTACGTTGTCGGCATCGGTCCCGGCCTTCCGGAGCATATGACACAGCGGGCAAAGGAGGTCATCGAGACGGCAGACTGTGTCATCGCGTCGAACCTGTATCAGGCGTTTCTCCGGGAGGATGGCACGCTGCCACCGGCCGATGCCCTTGACGACGATGGAATCGTCCACCGGGATGATGGTCACGAACAGCAACTCATTCGGTCGTCGATGGGTCGTCAGATTGAACTCGCACGGGAAGCGTTCGAGCGAGTCAGAGCCGGTGAAGACGTTGCACACGTCGCTGGTGGCGACCCCTCTGTCTACGGTAAATCCGACCTCCTCTTTTTGATGGCTGAGGAGGATGGCGTCGATGATGTCCCAATTGAAATCGTTCCCGGTGTAACCGCGGCACTCGGCGGTGCAGCGGCGGTCGGTGCGCCGCTGTGTAACGATTTCTGTACTGTTTCGCTTTCGGATAAGTGGCGAGACTGGGACGAAATCGAGGAGAAACTCCGGGCCGCGGCAGTGAGCGAGTTCGTCATCGTGCTGTACAACTGCTGGCGAAACTACGAGCGCGCCGTCGAGATTGTCCGTGAACACCGGACCGACGACGCCTACGTGGCCATCGTCAACGACGCCGGTCGTGCGGACGCCGGACGGAACGGCGAAGACCAGTTTATTACGACACTCGGCGAGGCAGCCAGCCACGACGACAAAGTGTCGGGGATGGGCACCTCGCTGATTATCGGGACACACGAGACGAGAACCCAGCGAACAGGCGACAGAACGTACCTTGTCACCCCGCGTGGCGGGCGTGACGTGAAGGATTTCTAACTATGAGCAAATCAAATACGAACGACGGTGAATCGACTTCGAACTGTGGCGCGAGCACGACAGAGACTGACGCAAGTAGCACAGAGCAGTCCTCGTGTGGTGCGACAACCACCGAGAGCAGTTCTTCATCAAGTTGCGGCGGGTCGAGCAAATCCACTGATGAAGGGTCATCCTGTGGTGCATCGGATAAACGCGAGCAAACCAGTGAGAAAGTTGGGTCAACCGTCGATGATTTCGACAGCGACCCCGGACGGCTTGTTGCGGTTGGCCTCGGCCCCGGTCACGCCGAGGGGATGACCAAACGCGCCCACGACACCCTGCTTTCGGTCGACCACATCGTCGGCTACACGACGTATATCGAGTTGCTCCCGGACGAGATTACCGACGCCGCGGATGACATCTACGACACGCCGATGTGTGGCGAAGTCTCGCGAACCGAAGAGTCAATCGACCGGACGCTGGCCGGCAACGACGTCGCTATCGTCGGCAGCGGCGACCCGAACGTCTACGCACTGGCAGGGCTGGCACTGGAAATCCTCGAATCAAAGGGAGCTACCGCCTCGATGGTGGATTTCGAGGTCATTCCGGGCGTCCCGGCCGCACAGTCCTGTGGTGCACGACTCGGTGCACCGCTGGTCAACGACACCGTCTCGATTTCCCTGTCGGACCATCTGGTGCCGATGCCCGAAATCGAATCCCGACTCCATTCGGTTGCCAGCGAGCAGTTTACCATCACTATCTACAACCCGTGGAGCCGCAAACGGCGGGATAACTTCGAGAAATGCTGTGAAATCTTGCTCACCCACCGGGACCCCGACACGCCGGTCGGTATCGTCCACGGGGCCGGTCGAGACGATGAGGAAATACACATCACGACGCTCGATGAGTTACACGACCTCGGCGAGACTGACCTCATCGACATGACGACCACAATCGTCGTCGGGAACGAGGAAACGTACGTCTGGGATGACCGGATGGTGACCCCTCGCGGCTACGAGACAAAATACGACTACTGACCATGCCAGCCTATCACGTAACACTCGACAAGCAGACCTGTGACGGTATCTTCGCCTGTCTCACGCGCGACCCACGGTTCGTCGAAGGCGAGGACGGACTCGCGACGATTGACCCGGACGCCGACCCAATATACGATGCAACCGGTGAGGAGACGGTGACGGTCACAGCGGACGAAGTACAGGCAACGTTCAACGATGACCGGCTTTCGGAGATGCAACAGGCAGCAGCAGCCTGTCCGGTCAACGCAATCACCGTCACGGAGGGAACCGATGAGTGAAACAGATGCAGGAGAACAGCGGACGACGGTCAAACGACCACCGGATTTGCTCGCCGGCCACCCATCAACTGCGTACTTCTGGGGCCACGTCGCAGGCAGCGGAACTGTCACCGCAGACGGTATCGAGGTGGAGGCGAACGACGAACCCTCAGCGGAGGTACTCGCCGCGATAGCGGGTTCTTCGGGCGATGACTCAGAGACAATCGACCGCGAGCAGACAACGCGGACCTACGCACACGATACCTCAATCACCCGAACCGAAGAAACGTACACCGTCAGTATCGACGGCGACTCGCTATTCGGACCGAGCGGTCCGCTTGGCTTGCCGGTCGATTCCGAGGGGAACTACCGGTTTGCTGCGTTCAGCAACCACGGTCGGGAACTGCTCCGTGGGCTGCTCGAAGGCTGTGGAACGGTCTGTTTCAAATCGTCCAGCGGAACGGTCGGTATCTCGTTTGTCCACGACTCAAGGGCCTTGCTTGAGGAAATCCAACATCTCCTTTCGGCCTGTCCGGTGGATGCCCCAACCGATGAGATTGCGGAAACCTCCTCCGGCGGCTACTGGTTCGGCGTCGAGGATGCGGCCGCGCCGGCACTCGGCGAGTGGCTCTATGAAACGGCCGATGAAACCGGGCTGTATGCACCGACGCGGCGACGGAAACTGGAACGGAGTATCGAGCAGGTGACGAACCAATGAACGAGGGGAGAAATCGATGAGTACCGACAGGCAGACGGCCGAGGCTCAGCGGGTGCTTGACGATGATGCCGTCCTCGTCGTCGGTCACGGCTCGCGGCGCGAACGCTCGAACGAAGGCGTTCGCGAACTTGCGGCAAAGCTCGAAGAGCGACTCGACATCCCCGCGGATGCAGGGTATATCGAACTCGCCGAGCCGTCGATTCCCGAGGCAATCGACTCGCTGGCACCCGCTGTCTCGACGCTTACCGTTGTTCCGCTCTCGCTGTTCGGGGCGAGTCACGTGAAAAACGACGTGCCGCTCGAAGTCCAGACGGCACGAGCGCGCCACGACGAAGTCCAGTTCCATTACGGCAGTCACCTCGGCGTGCACCCGGCGCTCGTGGAGTTGCTCGATGACCGGGCACGAGCAGTCGAGCGTGAACTCGGCGTCGACCGTGAAACAGATGATGTTGCGGTCGTGCTCTGTGCACGCGGCTCAAGCGACCCCGATGCGAACGCCGACGCTCACAAACTCGGCCGGTTGCTCTACGAGGGGCGCGAGTTCTCACGGGTCGAAACCGCGTTCATCGGAGTGACGACTCCACTCGTGGAGGATTCGCTGCACAGCCTTGCAAAGGAGCGGCCCGACGCTGTCGTGGTGCTCCCGTATATGCTCGGGGATGGCGTCCTGACCGAGCGGATTCGTGACCGGGCGGCAACCTTTGATGAGGAGTACCCCTACGTCGCAGCAGGTGCAGGTGACCCGCTCGGGACGGACGAACGCGTCGTGACCGTCCTCGCTGACCGGGTGAAAGAAGCGCGGACGGAGAGCGTGGAGATGTCGTGTGACACCTGCAAATATAAGGTCGAACTCGACGGCTACGAGGAAGACGAGGGTGGCGCACGAGCGATGCTGCGCTCGCTGGTTCACCGTGCGGAACACGCCGACAGGTCTGACGTTGATGATGACCCACACGTCCACGACGCACCCGAAAAACATGTCGCGGTCTGTACCAACCAGACCTGTGCTGAAAGCGGGGCAATGGCTGTGCTCGAACGACTCCGACAGACCGTGCGTGATAGCGACGACTGTGACGTCCATATCACACGCAGTTCCTGTCTGAATCAGTGTGGAGATGGGCCGATTGCCGCTGTCTATCCAGATGGCATCTGGTACGGCGGCGTGACACCTGAGGACACTGAACGTATCGTCTCGTCACATCTCGAAGAAGACCGCATCGTTTCTGAACTGGTCCACCAGACACTCTAACCAACACTCAACAACTTCACAGATACCAAACTATGGCTTGCAAAGAACTCGAAGCACTCAGACTGGCACTGATGAACGTAACCGGCGACGTTGACGACGCCGTGAAACAACACGCGGAGGCGGAACTCGGGGATGCACTCGAAGCGGATGGGCCGCTTGCTGCACTGGCAGCGGCCGAGACTCTCGAAGCGATTCACCGACATCTCGACGCGGCCCTGATTGAACTCGAATCCGAAGCAGCCGAGGCTGACCCGACAGAACCCGACGGAGCCTACCTCAAGGGGCGGGTTGTCGCGGTTCGGGATGCTGAACAGGCACTTCGCCGACTGCGGACGCAGACGGATGCACTGCTTGATGACCTTGGCGAGACACACCACACCCTGCACGAAACGTTCCCGGTCGAGGAGTGATTCGAATGGTGAATACTGCCGGACAGCCCCACTCGGCTGTCCCAATCCTCGAACACCCAGAATCCGAACACACCCTCGGCGACGTTGAGCCTGCCGGCAGCAGGCAAAACTGGCGTCGGTCGGCAGTAGCCGTTGCCGATGACCGAGTGGTTGCTGGCACCGCTAGCGGAACCGTCAGTGCATTCCACGCTGATGGCACCCCACAGTGGTCCGTGAGCGACGGGCCGGATACCCCAATTGTTTCTCTCTCTGTGACGGATGAACTGGTTATCGCCGGGCATCGCGGCCCTGAAGGTCGCGTTCGCGTGCTGTCGGCGGAGACAGGAACCGTCCAGTGGGAGTACGTCACTGCGGAGGATGTTGGCTCCCCAACGGATGAGACGCTGTTTGCCCAGCCATATGTCGTCGAGAGCGAACACGTGGACGACCTGCTCGTCGTTGCCTCACGCCGCTTCGAACGCGATGGCAGCGACCGGCAGTGGTCCAGCGTTGTCTACGGGTTCGAACTGGATGGCTCGCTCCGCTGGGCCTTCGATGCAGAACGGTCGGTGACCGGCTTCGATATCGGGTCGGAGGTCGTCGCCATCGGCTACAACCGCTGTCCCGTCGGTGATAACGGACTCGTGGTTCTTGAGAAGACAACTGGAGAGCAACGGTTTTCGTGGACACCGGAGATGGATGGCGACCGCGCTGTCGGCGACGTCGCTGTCACCGATGTAGGCATTGCCGTTGCCAGCCACGCTGACAAGTACGGATATCTGCTCGACTGGAATGGCAACGAATCCTGGAGTGTCAACCTCGGTGGCGAGCACTCTGTAGGTGATGAAACTATCTACAGTTATCCGAACCACGTCGCTGTCAGCGACGGAACCGCAATTTTTGTCACCGGGAACACCTTCGCTGCGGAGACACGTGACCCAGCACACGAACATCCCGCAGAACACACGACTGTCGGCGTGGACCTCGAAACCGGTGAGTTCCAGTGGAAATACCACCACGGCGGCTTTGCCCGCGAAATTGCGACTGGCGGGTCGCTCGTCGCCGTCCCATCAGCACAACAGTTCCGCGTCAGAGATTCGGACACTCACAAAATACACCTGCTTGATGTCACTACTGGAGACAGTCACAGCGTTACACTTGCAGGCATTCCTGCCGCGCTCGATTTTGACGGACGCTCACTCGCGGCTATCGAGGAACCCATCGAGTATCATGACGAAGGAGTTGAGCATGGAACGTATCAATTGCTCGCGTGGGAAATTGATTCGTCGTAAACTGAGCTTTATTTCCTTTGAGCGAATTGAATAATTTTGGAAATCCCACGAGGGAAATAATACCGCTACCAGCGAAGCAAACGATTCACTCCCGCGATTGGGCTAGCTCGAAAACAGCATCAGCAGACAGTGAAGAGAGCGGCATCCGAGTGGCGTCGGTTTCATGCTGAATGATATCCAGCAGGCCGGTTCGGTCGGGGCCATCGCTGGCATCGACAAGGACGACAGTGGCGTCCGTGCGTGCAAGACGGCGGGCGGCCTCACGGGTCTGTGTTGTCGGACTTCCGGATTCAACCGTCGCTTTGCCGTCCGTGACGGTCACGACGACTGCTGCCGTCGTCTCCCGTTGCTGGATAAGGTCGGCCGCCGTACGCAATCCCGATGGCAGAGGCGTTCGGTCGCCGGTCGGGAGTTCCTTCAGGTGTCGGGCGGCAAGGGTCACGCTATCCGTCGGGGGGAGCAACAGCGTCGCTTCCTCGCCAGTGACCGCGATGAAGGCGACCTCGTCGCGCTGTTCGTACGCATCTGTGAGCAACGAGAGCACCGTTCCTTTGGCGTCGGCCATCGCCCCACGCATCGACGCGCTTGCATCGACAACGAAAATGATGAGCGCTCTGCTCGTTGATTGACGAACTGAGGTTCGCAGGTCGTCATCGCTAACGCTGGTTCGACCGGCTGTTGCGGCAGCTCGGACGCTGGCACCGGGGTCGACCGGGTCTGTGCCATCAGTTGGCTCTGTTCGTACCCGGGGGCCTCTGCCAGTGGGTGACGGTGCTGTGTCTGCCCGCGACCCATCACCCGCTCCAGTTTCGTCGATATCGAGTGACGGAACGTCAGGTTGCTCGGCTTCACCGACCGGCTGGCGCTGTCCCGGAACGAGCGGTGCCGACTCTCGTGGCGATGCGGGCTCATGTTCCTCCGGGGAACCGTCACCCGATGTCTGGTCTTCGCCTTCGGTTTGCTCATCTCCCTCTGGTTTTCCATCGCCTGCGGCCTCCGGTTCGATGTCGGCCGCGCTCGTCTCGCCAGTGATTTCTGAGTGCTCGTCGCCGCCTTCTGCAGTTTCCTCCTCGTCAGTTCCGTCGCTGGAGTCCTTCTCAGTTCCGTCCGTGCCACCGCGCTGCTGCTTGCCCTCGGAATCCACATCTTCGCCGCCACCTGATTCTCCATCCCCGGACTGCTCTGAATCCGTTCCGTCAGTATCCTCACCCTGGGATTCCTCGCTGCTGGAATCCCCGTCAGCAGACTCCTCTGCATCGGAGCCGGATTCCTCATCGCTCAGGTCGCTCTTTTCGAGAACCTCCTCGACGTCAGGCGCGTCATCGAACGGATGACTCTGCAGTCTGTGAGGGAGCGCAAGACGGGCAGCAGTTATCAAATCTGCTTCCTGTACAACCTCTCGGCCGTCGAGTGCAGCAAGCGTCATCGCGGTCTCAGCCATTGCAATATCCCCGCGGTGACCGTCAACACCCGCATCGAGACACAGCTCGCTAATCTGTCGTTTATGTTCCTCTCCGAGTGTGACTGAGCCAAGTCGTTCGCGGGCCGCCAGCAGGGTGGACTGGAGCGTCGACACCTCGGCTGCGAACTCCTCTCTGAGTGCATCTTCGTTGCGTTCGCGGGCAACTGCGCGGTCGATAATCTGCATCCGGTCGTCCGGGTCTTCGGCCCCCTCAACCGTCGCCTGCAGCGCAAACCGGTCACGGAGCTGTGGTCGTAACTCCCCTTCTTCGGGATTCATCGTCCCGACCAGCGTGAACTCCGCAGGGTGAGAGATGCTCATACCGTCCCGTTCGACGCGATTGATGCCGCTTGCCGCCGCATCGAGAATCACGTCGACCAGGTGGTCATCAAGCAGGTTCACCTCGTCAACGTAGAGAATCCCGCGGTTAGCGGCTGCCAGTAATCCAGGGTCAAACGTTACCTCGCCATCGAGCGCGTCACTGACCGACAGCGTGCCACACACCCGGTCACGCGTCGCACCAAGCGGGAGCGTCACCAGCGGGACGGGACGAGTCGTAACCGACTGTTCGTCAGGGTCGTGTTCGCGACACTCTGCACACTGTCTCGCGGGTGCATTCGGCGGACAGCCGTAGGGACACCCCTCGATAACCTGCTGGTCTGGTAGTAGCTCCGCTACCCCGCGAACGGCCGTCGATTTGGCCGTCCCTTTCTCGCCCGAGACCAACAGCCCGTCCAGCGCGTCGTTGGTCATAACCGCCAGTAACGCCTGCTTCAGTTCTTCCTGCCCGACAATCGCTGGAAACGGTGTGTGGCTTCGCTCCATGACAGTATGCAACCTTATTTGTAGTAGGACAATAATACTTTACCATCAATGCCGACGATTGGGTTCTATACAGCGACGGAGAACGAACTCGGCGCGGTCGTAACCGCTTCGGAGCGGCTTGAGGAAATCGACCTCATCGCGCGCTCGGAGAGCGACCTCGACGACGAGACAGCGATTGACGAGTTTTGCCAGACGTTATCGACGGTTGACGCAGCAATCTTCTGGTTACACGGAGCCGAAGACAGCATGCCTGGCTACGAGTTAGCAGTGAGCGAACTGCGGGACGCCGATATTCCACTCGTCGTCAAGGCAACCGGCGATGCCTTTGCCTTTGAGGATACGTCCGCTCCAGACAACGTCCGCGAACAGGTCTATTCGTATCTGGAACGCGGTGGCACGGTCAATTTCGAGCAGTGTTTCCGCTATCTGGCAAACGAGTACACAAGCTACGATGGCGGCTACGATGAACCCCTTGAACTCCCGACAGAAGGTGTCTATCACCCTGACCACCCGGGTATCGAATACGAGCAACTCCGTGAAACCCACGACCCTGACCGCCCTACTATCGGGGTCTGGTTCTACGAATCGCACTGGACACACGCCAACACCCGATATATCGATGCACTCGTCCGCGCACTCGAAGCAGAGGGCGTGAACGTCCTCCCTGCCTTCTGTAACCCGGCAACTGACGAGGAGGGGCAGGAAAACGCCGAATGGGTCGCCCGGAACTGGTTTTCTGCGGGTGGTGAGCCGGTGGTCGACGGTATCGTGAGTTCATTTATGTTCTCGCTCGGGATGAGCGAACGAGGCCGTTCGGCTTCCGATGAGGGTGAGACAACCGATATCTTCCTCGAAGAACTGGGCGTCCCGGTGATTCAGGCAATCACCACCATGCGCTCGCGCTCGCGCTATGAGGCGAGTGACACTGGCGTGATGGGCTTCGAACTGGCGCTTTCGGTTGCCCTCCCGGAGTTCGACGGGAACGTCATCACCCACCCGATAAGCGGCAAGGAACCACTTGATGAGGCCGCCGATATCGGTACGACAGCCAAACAGCATCTCCCCATTGCTGACCGTATCGACCACGTCGCAAACCTCGCGGTCAACTGGGCACAGCTTCGCCATACCCCGAATGAACAGAAAGACATCGCGGTCGTGTTGCATAACTACCCACCCAGCGATGACGGCATCGGGACAGCGTTCGGCCTCGACAGTCCCGAAAGCACGGTCAATCTGCTCGACGAACTCGATTCCCGTGGCTACGATGTCGGCGACTATCCGACCGACGGCCAGCAGCTTATCGAGACGCTCACTGCCCAGTTAACTCTCGATGACCGCTGGGTTGCACCCGAAGATGTCCGTGAGTTGAGCGTCGACGTCGTTTCACAGTCCCAGTATGGGACGTGGTTCGAGCAGGCAGACGAGCGGTTTCAGGAGCATATCGTCGAGGAATGGGGTGAGCCACCCGACCGACCGTTTGCCATTCCGGGAATGGAGTGTGGGAACGTCCTCGTCACCGTCCAGCCACCACGCGGATTCGGCATGGACCCATCGAAGGTCTATCACGACTCCGACCTGCAGCCGCCACACGACTACTTTGCCTTCTATTCGTGGCTCCGACACGAGTACGAGGCGGATGCCGTTGTCCACCTCGGCACCCACGGCAGCCTCGAATGGCTGCCCGGCAAAACCGTTGGACTCAACGGCGAGAGCGCACCTGACGCACTCATCAGCGACCTGCCAAACGTCTATCCCTACATCATCAACAACCCCGGAGAGGGGACACAGGCAAAGCGTCGCTCCTACGCTGCTGTCGTCGATTATCTCACTCCCGTCATGCGAGCGGCCGGTACCTACGACGAACTGGCCGAACTCGAAGAACTCGCTCACGCCTACCGGGAAGCAGGGATGGAGGATGCTCGTGCGGACGACGGTGACGCTATCGAGTCGCTCATCCGCGAGAAAGTCTCCGAACTCGACCTTGCAGTCGAACTCGGGATTTCCGGAACCATCGACGAACAGGTCGATGTGCGTGGTCCCGACGAGGCAGGTTCAACCCTCGCCGAGGGTGAGGTCGACGGTGATACCGTCTCGACTGACGAACTCGTCGAGCGGATTCACGAGTATCTGACGGACGTAAAAACGACACAGATTCGGATGGGCCTGCATACGATGGGAGAGCCACCCGCGGCTGACCGCCTCATCGAATATCTCGTTGCGCTCACCCGCCTCGAAAACCCTGGCGCGCCAAGTCTGCGAGAGAGCGTCGCGGGTGTGCTCGGGGTCGACTATCAAACCATGCTCGACTCGCCGGGGGCCTACGACGAGGCGCTCGGTATGACCTACGCAGAAGCCGCGGATGCCGTCCACGACACGAGCGTCGAACTCGTCAGGACGCTGGCCGAACACGACTTTGATATCCCGCTCTCTGAGCGTGAGAGCGGTCCCGATGACGAAGTCAATATTAACCTGCTTATCGTCGACCTCGACCCAATAGGCGACGGGCGAGCACAATCCGGAGCACACGACAACCTCCGGGAAGCGCTGGCATATATCTGTGATGTCGCAGCCCCGCGTGTCAGGGACGCGCGCGAAGAGATTCCACGGACAGTAGACGCGCTTGCAGGTGAGTACGTTCCGCCGGGTGGGTCCGGTGCACCGACTCGCGGCGGTGTTGACCTGCTGCCCACTGCACGAAACTTCTACACGCTCGACCCACGGAAAATTCCTGCAACAACCGCCTGGCAGGTCGGCAGCGAGGTTGCCGAGGGCGTCCTCTCCCGCCACCACGAGGAACACGACGAGTATCCGGAGGAGATTGGGGTCGTTGCGTGGGGAACGCCGACCATCCGAACCCGTGGGGAGACCATCGCACAGGTGCTTGCCATGATGGGCGTCAGCCCTGTCTGGACGGATGCGGGACGTATCGACGATGTCGAGCCAATTTCGCTTGCAGAACTGGGCCGCCCGCGTGTCGATGTTACCACTCGCGTGTCGGGACTATTCCGAGATGCATTTCCCGCCGCTGCAGGGGTAATTCACGATGCAGTCGAAGCGGTCGTCTCCCTCGATGAACCACACGACCAGAACTACGTCAAAAAGCACGTGGAAGAAGAGGCAGAACAACTGGCTGCATCCGAGGGACTCGATATCGATGCGGCCCGTGACGCAGCGACAGACCGCGTCTTCACGACCAAACCCGGCGGCTACGGAGCCGGCACCAACAAAGCCGTCGACGAGGGCAACTGGGATGACCGCGCTGACCTCGCTGAGGTATACGTGCAGTGGGGCGGCTATGCGATGGGCTCTCGCGGCAGAGTCTCAGATGCACATGATGCCTTCGAACGCCGACTCTCCTCTGTCGATGCGACGGTCAAACTGGAAGATACCATGGAGCAAGACGAGTTTGATTCGTCGGACTGGTATGCGTTCCACGGTGGGTTTATTTCGGCAGTGACCGAGGTATCCGGCGAGGAACCTGCATCCTACGTCGGTGACTCCTCCGACCCCGATAACGTCTCGGTCTACACCAACGAGGAGAAAGTGCGAAAGACCATGCGGGCACGCGTGCTCAACCCTGACTGGCTTGATTCGATGGAAGAACACGGCTACAAGGGTGCGGGCGACCTGTCGACGACGGTTGATGTAACCTTCGGCTGGGATGCAACCACGGGCGTCATTAGCGACCAGTTGTGGGAGGACGTCGCCGAGGCATATGCCTTCGACGAAGACCGACAGGAGTGGATGCGGGACGTCAATCCCTGGGCGCTCGAATCAATTACGGACCGTCTGCTCGAAGCGATAGACCGCGGCCTCTGGGACGCATCCGAATCGACAGCTGACCAACTCCGGGATATCAACCTCACCGTCGAGGGTGACCTGGAACAGCGAACGACAACGGATGTGACGGTGACCAATGACTGAAGATATCGACGACTACGCAGACCTGGGTGCAACGACACAGAACGCGATGGAGATTGCCGAGACGAGCATGGATATCGTCAGGCAGTTCGTCCCTGACGAGACGCTTGCTGACCGGATTCGGCAGAAATCCGTCCACTCGATGGGCGATATCGAATTCCAGCATCTCATTCGGTTTACTGACGGCCAGGAGCCAACTGCTGACGCTGACCACGACGCTCCGGTTCGTGCTGGTGCGCAGGCCGTTCTCGATGAGGCACCAATCGTGACCGACATCACGATGGCCCTGTCGGGAATCACGAGCCGTGGGCATCAGTGTGAGAAACACAAAGCCATCGGTCACGGGAAAGCACTCGCCAACCGAACCGGCATGACCAGAACCGCTGCGGGTGTCCTCGAACTGGACAAGCAGGGCTATTATGATGGTGCAATTGCCACTATCGGCAACGCACCAACGGCAGCGTTCGCACTCGCAGACTGTATCGAAAACGGAACCCGTCCTGCGGTTATCGTCGCAACCCCTGTCGGCTTCGTCAAAGCAACCGAGAGCCGTGAGCGAATTCGTGAGGTGAGCCGCGAATACGATATCCCGGCAATCACGAACGTCGGGCGGAGAGGCGGGAGCGGGCTGGCTGCTGCCCTGACAAACGAGTTGATTCACATTGCCTCGGATATGCGGGATGGAACACTCTCGCAGGTATCGGATGAAAACAAGACGGAGACAGGAGAAAGTGCATGACAGACGAGTACGACCTCGATGCCGGGCCTGACCCAGCGACGTACGCCGCAGCGAGTCCCGAATCGCCAGATATGGACCCTGACGAATCGGTCTTCGTCGTCGGTATCGGTCCGGGCAATCCAGCGTATCTCACCCCGCGCGGCAGACAGGCGCTCGAAGCCGCGGCTGTCGTCGTCGGCTTCGGGACCGTTATCGAATTTATCGAGCCATTCACTGACGCCGAACTGTTGACCTGTGGCTACCGTGACGAACAGGAAACGCTCGCGAACTTCGCCGAGCAGGTTGCTGCCGGCAAACGTGGCGTCGCTGTTGCCATGGGCGACCCAAACCACTCGGGCTATCAGTTCGTCGGGAAAGTCCAACAGGCGGTCCAGCAGGCCGACCCAGACCGCCCGGTCAGGGTGGTTCCCGGTATATCGTCCCTACAGGTTGCCGCGAGTCGTGCTCGAACCCCGATGGAGGATACTGAGTTTGTCACGTTACACAAAAGCGGTGACCTGACCGACGACCTCACCAGACTGGATGCAGCAGTCGGCAAGCGCCATCTGCTCGTTTTGCCACGACCGTACGATATGATGCCCGGTGATATCGCCGCCCGATTACTCGATGCCGGTGGGTCACCAACTGCCGAGGCGCTCGTGCTGGAGAAGCTCACCCACGATGACGAGCAAATTCACGAGTACACGCTCGCCGAACTGGCCGAACACGCAGGCGGCGACAGTGCGGAAGATACCCCCTTTTCTGACCTCATTGTACTTGCCGTGCGAACGGAGGTGGCGGGAGAATGAGCCCGAACAACAGTGACGATGTTCCAGCGGGATTCGTCCTCGGTGGCGTCAGTTCAGGTGTTGGAAAAACGGTTGCCGCGCTCGCGGTGATGACCGCCCTCGAAAACGAGGGATGCACGGTCCAGCCAGCGAAAGCCGGTCCGGATTTCATCGAC
>LKMJ01003477.1_pt1 | contig 14643 bp, 18 predicted proteins | sample 643391 | NCBI WGS metagenome assembly LKMJ01 (sample SAMN04112250, study PRJNA286221) | soda lake metagenome | biome: soda lake; feature: Kulunda Steppe; material: water; isolation source: sample PL-Br10 brine of Picturesque Lake | place: Russia: Kulunda steppe | collected 2010-07
CCAGAGGTGGCTAGGGGTGCCCCTGGGGTATCCCAGATGCCCAGAGGTGCCCAGTGGTGCATGGTGGTCGCCCACTAGGCCTCTGGCCCCTGAGGTACCTCAGATGGGGCCACAATCTGACATACCCTAGGTGCCCAGTGGATCTGGGGTACCCCAGGGGTCATCTGGGGACCATTGGCGCTTTGTGCAGCGCTGCCAAGGGAGGTTCTCGGGGCGAGTCTGTCTAGGCTGGTAAGCCGTGGCTGGTGTTGGGGGTCTGCCTCCAGCTGCGGTGGCTGCCGCTAAAGAACCCTGCCCCCCACCCATGACCACCCTCCTTCCACTCCTTTAACTAAGGCCTTGATCATTGGGATGGTTCTGTTGATTTTGGGAATTGATCTTGTGTGTTTTCTTCGGAGTCACTACGATGGCATTAGGGCGAGAAGTGAGTCTGTCTCTTTGATTGTGGTTTATAGCAAAAATCCAAGCCGGAGGAATTCTGAATTCTGCTGTCACAGGAATTTGAAGATCTTGCATACGATGCTTGTCAGCATTGCCCACATCTGTAGATACAAAACAGGAGCCTAGAGAACCTTTACTTATGGCTTTTGTTACAAGTCTGCCTGCGATATTGTGGCGTTCAAACACCTTGTTTTTAATGATGGGGTGCTGGCATTCTGAGAGGATGCCGAGTGCACTGCCTTCTAGACAGTGTCTTGGCAGGAGCAGATGGGGCAACTGAGGCTGTTGGACTGCTTGAAACGGACAGCACGTTTTGGGTTGTAGATTGTGCCAGACTGGTATCTGATCACTGTCTCTTTTTCCTTGTGAGAGATGCCAGGCATAGACCAGAAGGCATTATTGATTTTGATGTGGGCACTCTTATTCTTGATTGAATTCTGGTAGTAGGTGTAGTAGCTGGTATCAGTGTGTACGTTGCCTACTCGGTTGCAAACTAGTAGTTTGTGGACCTTATGCATGTGTGCTTTCAGCGCGTCGCGTTTGTTGGGGAGGTAGCGCATATGGGGGTGGTAAGGCTTTCTCATTGGCAAAGATGATTTTGGAGGAAACATCATTTTCACAGATATTGGAGGTGAAGCATGGATGGCTCAACAGGAAAGTCTGGTCTTGCAGGCACATACAGCCAACAAGACTTTACCCAATGGCTTCTACCAAATTTTTCAGCAGATGAACTTCGATCCTGCCCTACACCAGATGCTACTAGTGATAGTATCGCATACTGCCAGTTGGACCGAAAAATGGCCATCAAAGGCACATACAGGCCATACACCCATCACACTTGGATGTGCACCTTATTGAAGTCAAATATTGTGATGACTCATCATCGTGTATCGGACACACGACCAGAGCAACAATTAGCAAAAGCAACTGAAAAGCATATAAGATTGATGCACGCCCTTCAAGGGCAAGTTGCACAGCGATGCCACAAGGCAAGCCTACATACCATCCTAATTGGAGTGATGGGGACCATCTATAAATATTGCACTGAATTACCCCCCAGTAAGCTTGGCCTAGACCTGTAGAGTAAGACAACTTTCTCATGATCTAAACATTCATTCTAAACAATATACCAATATAACAAAAATCATACAAGCAGGAGGTTGAAGTGAAGGCTTACCTGCCGCTCGCACCAGGTGTAAGCGTTTTCCATAATTCACACAAATAGGGTTTACCTGTTGGCGTAGTCTTTTCTCTTCTTTGCATGTTTGCACCTCTTTAGGTTAGGTCCAGGCTGCAGGCCTTCAAGCTCTTTAATCTAGAAGTTTTAGTTTCCAGCTCAGCTGCCCTTGTTCGGCGGGTACAGCTATGTCACATAGATTATGGTTTGGTATGTCACTGCGCTATGTCACATATCTTATGTGACATATGTAACGGTAACCTTACCTTTTTTTTCGCCAGCCCAGCCTGAGGAGGCCATGATATCTGATGTACAAATTTGTTCTTCAAAAGAACAGACCTGTTTGCGGAGCGCAGGGGGACGCAACTTGCGTGAATTGAATACAAATTTCCCAAACTTCCCCTTGGACGCAGGGGGACGCAACTTGTGTGCATTGAATACAAATTTCCAAATTTCCCCTTGGGTCTGAAACACTCCTCCAAGTGTTCAAGTTGCTTTCTTTTGCTAGCCAGTATGTGGGCTTCTTCTTTTAGTGTTTGCAGGGGGTCAACACATGGCGAAAAGGGGAATGATGGGTCCACTTATGACATGGACTTCAATCCTTTCCATAGTGCAAGCGGATAGGTGAGCCACTTGTGCGGCCTGCGTGTGCCGTCAGTCTGAGCTAAGTCAGGGTTGCGCAAACAGGTTTGAAAGCCAGGCCGCATAGCTTTGCCAGCTAGCCCTCCCTCTGACAGCTGCTAGCTCTGCAGCTAGGCGAGAACTCTGGGGGCCAGACCACTCCTTTTCCTAATAATTCGGAATTTTTTATTCCTCAATAAGTTGGTATCTCGATAAAGCAAATAGCGACAGCAATGGCCCATCACTAATGGAGCTTTGAGAGGTCTCAGCCAGTCCTCTCTCTTCATCAACGGCTGGACAAGAGGTAAATCAAGTCTGTCAGGGATTTCCTGTATGCACTGATCCCATGGTCATCCACACAGCTGTCCTTGATCAAAACACGCTGAAACTGGGATGCAGGGACGTCCTTGAAAAGGTAGCACATACTGCCTGAAAGGGAGGACAAGACACACAGGTGCTTCTTGCATGAGACGAGGCTGCCGTATTTGACATGATGGCCGAGTGGGTGGCGCTGTGTGAATGCATGCCTGCACGCGCTCATGCATGTCTGTGCACATAGCCATGCACATGCTAGTCTGCGTGCACACGCAGGCTGCAGGTTTGAGCTTGCGCAAGAACAAAACCATGCAAACACCTGTAAGCCGCACAGCAAGTTCATAACATAACGAAATAAGTTATGCCAACAGAATGATTCATGGCAAAAATGACAAGTTGTACAGCTGTCAGGAGCCAAACCAAAACATGGCTGTCAAAGTGCTGGGACGCATCCCCTTCATCCACCCTCAGCTGCTTATATGGCTGTCTAGGTGCAGGCACGGATCCACCTCATCAGCCCTCAGCTGTCCAGATGTTGGTAACCCCCCCCCCCCTCGTCAATCCCAACAACAGCATCCAAGGAAAAAGCATCTTATGCCTGAGCATGCATGGGCAACGCACCCTCGCGCTTGATGTAGTGCAGCGTGCCAGGGTTGTAGAGGTGGTGCAGCTTCTGGCCTGGCTGCTCCTGGTCGGCCCTCATGCCAGGCACAGCAGTTGGCGTCGAGGGCGCTGCCCCTGCAGCGGCCCTTGTACCTGCTGAGGAATCAGCGGGTGATGAAGGGGCAGCATCAGATTTGGCGGGCGGATGCTGGCTACTCTCCCGTGCTGCAGCTGCTTCCGCATCATCCATGTCAGCACAAGCCTGGAGCAGGTCGTGGGTTTGGGCATCCACCTCCAACGGGCCCGAAGTGGACGGAGGGGTGCCCAAATCCGTGCCAGGCGTGATGCGTGGGAGTCCAGAAGTGGCAGCGTCTGTGTCGGCAGCAGAGGCCAGAGCAGCTGTAGGCACAGGCGCTGGGGGCGGCGGAGTCGCAGCGGCGGCCCCAGCTCCAGGGCCTGCCTGCGGCTTGTGCTGCTGCCCGCATGTAGCAGCGCCCGCGCCGTCAGAAGCAAGGTAAGCGGAGGGCGCGGGTGCAGGTGCTGCAAGGTCTATGCTGTCTCTTGAGCTATGGGAGTCAGGCAAGCCCTCAGGCCTTGCGCCGGCCGCGCCCACGGGACCGACCTGGTGCCCCCTGCTCCTGGCTGCAGCCAAGGCCTGGCTGCGCTGGGCGGCTGCCACACGCTTGCTATCCTCAGGGAATGCGGCGTCGATGAAGCCGGCAGCTGTGGAGGCAAACAGGTTGTAGATACTGGACCCTTTGCTGCTGTCACCGCCCCCCCTGGTAGCGCTCAGCCCTCGGGCCTGCCGCTGCTGCTCGCGCCGCTGCTCCAGCTGCTGCTGCTCTTTCCACTCCAGCGCCGAGCGCTTCAGCGTGTCCAGCAAGGTGTTGGACACAGCCTCCACGTGCTTCCCAAACGTCTGGCCAAGCACCTTGCCCTCCTGCACGCACCCATTGTGAGGCGCCCACACACCCTGTCACAGGGGCTCTCTCGTGTGGCTGGAACCTGCCAGGCATGAAGCTGCACAGGTTGAGAAGTGGCAGCAACTATGCGCCTTAGCACTGCTTGTAAAGGGGGGCAAGAGGCAGCACACCAAGCGTATTCACACCACCACCACCACCATCCACTCACACCAACCGCATCCACACGATGGGGCGGTCAGCGACGAAGGGAGCCTCGCCAGCAGCCAAGCCACAGGTTTTGCACCAGGCCACAGTCTTGCATTAGGCCACTGGCCACAGGCACAGACAGGCCACAGGCTTGCACCAGGCTATGCAAGATACGCACACATACGCACACACATGCACACACAGACATGACATGATTGGTTGGGCTGCAGGCTGGTTTGCGCCAATCGCACCTGTAAAGCCTTTACAGCGCCTCCAGCCACGTAAGCAGTGACCTACAAGGAGACAGCGCAGATATTACAGAGGGAGCATGGAGGAGCTGACAAAATGACGACTGCACATGGGCGCGTGCTTGAGTTTCACGAGTATGTAGTCCTGCAACACAAACAACAGAACCAGTGTTTCAAAGCAGCTTGTGTTGCCATGCGTGCTTTAACCATAGCGCTCTGTCCTGAGGGCCTGAGGCCTTTATTCCTTTTTTTACTACCTGTGAGTTTATTGATCCTCAGCCCTTAATCCAGCATAGGTTCTTAATTTCATGGGGCCTTTGAGTGAGGAGCTTGCACGTTATGTGTGCTTCAGCGCAAGGACTGCAAAGCTTTTAAGTTTGCTGACTATTTGCTTGCCTGCTTGCAAGCAAGACGAGGCTGACATGTCTGTACGTCTTGTGAACTCCTTAAATCATATATCATGTCTGCTCCAATCATCAGACATGTCAGCACGTCTTGAAGTCCTCCAATCAATGACTGACAAGAGCAAGGAAATGTGCGCCAAGCGCAGTGATGAGTCAAATACTCAACTCATGCAAGCTGGAGCTTGCAGGTGGGTTAGACCACTCAGAGATCCAGGGCCTGAGAAATGCTGGCACAGCGCCACGAGGCCTGTGCCTGGAGTGCCGTGCCCCACCCACACACCTTGTGGTCCTCACAGAGCTGTTCTTTTGCGGCCAGGATCTCGTTCGCAAGGTCCACCATGCTAGCCATGCTCGCCCGTGGCACCACATCGTTCTGCACGCCCACGCGCGGCGCCAACAGAGATGTGCCAGACGCGCACGCAGGATGAGGGCTTGCAAAGGAGCGTGCAGGGCTGCGTGGTCACGCATGTGGCGCGCGGGCAAGGCCGTCCAGATGGGTGGCAAAGCAGCATGGGGCCATGCTTTGTTTGAGTTGCCACGCTCGCAGAAGGCAGAGGCCTCCAGGCAGTAGGCAGTCCAGGACCAGCAGCAGCATCAAGCAGCCGTGCCATGCACTCACGTTATTGATGAGGGCGTTAATGAATCCTCCGGCCTTCAGCGCGAGCTCCCGAGTCTGCAGGGCGGGCCAAAGATTTTGATCGTTAAGGCTGGGGAAGGCTGGAGAAGGCTTCCTGACTCTAGGTCGGTGGAAGGCTTCAAAAGTGGATTGGACTGGATTGCTTACAGAACGAGAGCCATCAGCCTGATGGCGCGCTTGCCAGGCGGTGCTTGCTCATTTGTGCTACAAGCACAGTCGCAGGGTGAGGTCATCGCTGCCGACAAAATAGCCTACAACTCTCGCGCTCTTCTGGGTGCACTGCCTGCTTTGCCCCAACCGCTCTCTTGATCCCCACTTGTCGCGCTAGCAGGCCTCGCGCCTGTGGACTCCCACACACGTCGTGCAAAAGCAGGCGTCGCGCAGAATTCGAGCCTCCGCTGCCGGGTCCCCATCGCGGCTTGCGCACCGGGCCAAGAGCTGGCAAGCACTCGCGCAACAGCACACTCTGGCCACTGAGGAGCCGGCAGTCAGAGACAGCGCGACGCATGAGCCATGCATGCGGCCTTCCCTTGCTCCTGTGCTAGCCATGCAGCTGCTGCAGCGGTGACCCTAGAAGGCGCGTCTTCCAGCCATGTAGCCACAGAGTGATGCCGTGGCGCGGGGGTGCAGGCAGCTGCCGGCCTGATGCCAGAGGGCCATCAGTGCCATATGCGCAGCAACGAGACACATCCCTACCGATTGGCAAGCGCGGCATCCAGGAGTGTCTTTCACAGCTTGGTATTGGATGGGGTGCTCAAGGTCCTGGAGCCCCAGAACAAACCAGACCAGATGCGCAATACGACTTGGATTTGATCCTTGCTGACCAAACCGTTTTGCCGATCCCTATCAGACCCAGACACATCCCTTGGGCATGGATGCAAGACCAAGACATATGACCGATACATCCCTTGGGCAAGGATGCAAAAAGATCGACTCTCTCTGCGGCCGGGACCTCAATTTCCAGACAGAGAATGTAATGATACGTGCCCCTACCAATTGGCAAGTGCGAAAACCAAGACCGAGCTCTGTCTTTCACGTGCGCTGATTTGGACCCATGGAGGGTGTAGGTGCCCCAGGGGGCGCACTGGAGTGGAGTGCTCAAGTGCTCAATGCTCTCACCAAAACAGGAGGGGAGGCAAAGGTCATGGCAGTCACTTTAGTGCCTTGGCTCACGAGAGGCAACTGCTCGTCCCAGGTGAGGATGCAGGCTGACAGTGCTGCTATGCCTCCGCCCAAAGAGTGCCCTACGAGCTGGACCTGGTACCTGCATGACGGAGGCAGCTGGCGCTCGTGGTTGCTTATTGCTTGCAGTGAGGTGAATGGGGGCAAGACAAGGCTGAGAATGACAGACTCTGCAACAACAGGAGTCGCTTCCAGTTCTACAGGCACTAGCGTGCGCTGTGTGCATGTGGAGAGGGCACGAAAGCAAGAGACAAAAGAGTGAAGGGGAAACATACAAAGGACGGGCATGAGGAGCTCTCACAGGAACGACACATCAGAGGCACACTGACACGCAGTGCAACCTCCGAGTGCAACCACCGACACACATTGCAACCACTAACACACATTGCAACCACCGACACGCAGTGCAACCACCGAGTGCAACCACCGACACGCAGTGCAACCACCGAGTGCAACCACCGACACACATTGCAACCACTGACACACATTGCAACCACTGACACGCGTTGCAACCACCAACACACATTGCAACCACCGACACACATTGCAACCACTGACACACATTGCAACCACTGACACGCGTTGCAACCACTGACACGCGTTGCAACCACATGCTCCCACCCTGGATGCCTTCGGAGCACATCGCCCAGGCGTGGGAGCTCCTCCTCCACCAGCGCCCTGGCCGCTTGTGCCATTCCAGCGTGCGCATGGCCTGAAAGAAGGCAGGAGGGATGAGGTATGCTTTTGACTGTTCATGACCATTCCGGTGAGCCGTCATTAAGCAGCTCTTACAACCACAACCATTGCACAAAAACAGAAATCCCTAGCTTAAGTAGCTTGTATGGGGACAGGACTAACAAAGCTACCGGGGCGAACCGCTGACAGAATTGCTGCGGCTGAATAGGCACTCAGACCCCAAACCAATGTGTGTACCCACCGGACATGAAGGGCGCCGCTACCCCTTTAAAGTCAGTGAGCAAGTCTTTTAAAACTGAGGTGCCTCGAATCACGATGCGCACCGCCTGAGCATCATGATCAAGGCTAACGTAGTACGCTGCCAAGCACGAGCAAGCGAGGTGGGTAGCTCACAAGAGACCTCGAAGCTGTGCTGTGAGGAGAGCAAGGATCATAGAAACTGTGTGTGCATGTGTGAGGTTAGGCTGGCAAGTGGTGGTACATCTGCTGGTATAACGGTAGTTAAACAGGCCAAGGACGCATGTCTTGGGCAGACCAAGATGGTCGTGGCTCAAAAATGCGCCCTCTGCAGGCACTGTGCGCGCCCACTTCAGAGTGATTGCACACCCCCTGCAGCCGTTTGCGTTGGGAGAAGAAATGGAGCGGGCCCAGCCCTCACCAGGAAGGCAGTCTGTCCACCCAGCGGGCTTGCCACGGAAGGCGTCAGCGGGCAGCTCGCACTCCTCATTGTGCACATGAAGGACATCATCAAGCTGCAGCGGTGAGGTAGAGCAGGGCGATCAGAGGCTTGGGGACGCTGCAGCAGCATTCATTATCTGAAGTGAATTCGTTACCTAACCTATGGTGATAAATAATGGCGCACTGGAAGCTGGGGTGCATGACAGCACAGCACACGGTAGGCAAGCGAAATGAGACGGCGGCCACAAGAAATAAGGCGTGATATCAGGGCTTTTGATTGTTGTGGCCAAAGGGGGGAAACCGGTAACAAAAGGGCAATACCAGTAACCAGATAAAGAAAGGACAGCACCAGTGACAGAACAACAGGAGAAGGGCAAGGACGGCAGCTGCATGTCTGCCCACATGGCTGATGATATCTGAGCACAGAAGAGGATCTGAAGTACCTGGACGCCCAAGGTTGCCGCCAGCTTCAATCGCGTCTTTGCGTCATATGCAGCCTTTGCCCAGTTGCACATGTCCAGCCATCTCATGACTTCGGCACTGCATGCAGGAGCAGCAAAGTGCCCCAAAACTGGATTTGGAGACAGAGTAGCAACTGACAGACTGCTGTCCATAGGTTCGACCCACATTTGTCTCTCACTCACTGGTCATGAGACTTTGTGCTTTCACAGCAATGAACAACCTCCTGCTCATGCTGCCTCTTCACAGTGAACCTGGAGGTAATAGGAGGTATAAGGACACATGGTTTTAGGCACTGTCCATCAGTGCAACACAATTATGCAGCAGCTGAGGCCTCTAGCACTCCGTCCTCACCATCCAACTCCCAACTCGCGCCAGGAGGGTGCCCTGGACTGCGGCAAGTAGGGACGCGTTTGCTCGAGTGCTGTGTGGAGCACCTGCAGAAGGAAGCAGGTTTAGATAGTTCTGCTGCATTGATCCTTCTTGTCAGTTTCTAGAATATTGTGCTGTTTCCAATGGGCCACCATATCAGTAATCCTTCAGCACAGGTGTGCACAGGTTTTCGGCTGCACCTGGAGAAGGGAGTAGTTTTGGTTCTCACAAAGGCTAGCAAGCTTATCCATGCCTAAGGAGATATATATCAGGTCAGTCAAGAGGTACCCTAGTTACCCTAGTGTCATTTCTTTTGCTCGAACAATCTAAAACAACGTTTATGGATTTCAGAAAATTATTATGATAAGATATAAGCAATCATGAAAGGAGCTATCCCCTCACAATATTCGGGCCATTTCTATTAAGATTTGCGTGACGTAGATTTCATCTCAATCGTTCATTGAGATGGAAAAAACAAAAAAAGGGACATACTGCTGTTCTTTGTTTTGCTTACATTTAAAGCCAATAGGACCTGCTTTAGATGAAGGAAGAGGGCTACAATTTGAGCTCCATACTGGGCTTCACTCACATGGGCAGAGAGCAAGCAGCACGCACTGGTGGCGCGTAAAAGAGGAGCCACCAGTAAAAGATGCAGATTTTGCTGGCAGGGCCTGCCAAGAACAACAACCACTCGGTTACAACCACCTCATGCGCTCCCAACAAAGGCCTCAGCACTGTCCCACAAGGCATCAAGTTGATGTCTGCTGGCAGGACCTTAAGCAGGCATGGCCTTGGGCTGAGATGATTGGCAGTATTGGTCAAGAATTTACATTGTGGCTGCCGTCAGTTTCGCAGAGCCTAAGTGGGCAGTTCCAGCTAGATCTGCGTGGGAAGGTCAGCGGGGTGGGGCGTACCCATGTTGCTTTTGCCGCTGTCAGCAGCATGCACGGGCATGCCTGCGGCCTGCAGCACCGCGTCTGTGGGGGTCACTGCCTCTTTAAGGGCCTTCAAGCTGGGTACCAGCTGTGGCTGCAGGTCAAACTTGGCAGCCTGAGCACTGTACTCCTGGACGTCCAAGTACAGCTGCAGCGTGATCTTGTCAGAGTCCGACATGCCGGACTCGTTACCTGCAGGGACAAGACAGGGCTAGTGGAATGACCATCGCATCTACATGACATTAGATTACTATTCAGCTCTGAGGCAGGAAGTTGACAACAACGACCCACCAGGACACACACACACAGAGAAAAAGAGAGAGAGAGAGAGAGAGAGAGAGAGAGAGAGAGAGGAAGAGGTTTTCTTGGCCATTCCTAAAATGCTTCCCCTTCATGACCCTGCTACCCACCCTCTGCCTCCCCGGGGCGCGCTTTCTTCAAACGCTTCAGGCTGGACTCTGTCTTCCGCACAGTGGTCAGCAGTTCAACAGCAAGCTCCTGCATGGAAAGAGTCAAAAAAGAACGTTGAACCAAAGCAGGGGCCAAATATTTGTCATCAACTCCTGCATAGCACCACCTCACTCAAAAGCACAGCATGAGCTAGTCCATGACAACACCTACCTTGTAACGAATCGTCACAGCATCAATCACAGCAGCTGCTAGCCTCTGTGCCACCGGGGCTGGAATTTGGCGGTCAAGTACCGAGCGCAGCGGACCGAGCACACCTACATGTACGCGAACATTTGTCAGTGCACGTGTGTGAAAGGGGCATGTGTGTCAGAGCGCACATGAGCTTGCATACAGAGACCTGTGCATTTGTGCAGGTGAAGGAAGGTCAGGAAGTAGAAGCTGCAGGTGGGCGGTGTGTGCCGCGCAGACCGTCCAGCCAGGAACTGCCAGGACTGTTTCTGCACAAAATTGCATGCTCTTCAAGCGTTCAGGGTGAAAACTTAGACATCTTACTTGCGAACCTTGGCAAGGCATGCAGGCTACCCATGTAACTTTTGGAGGTTTTCCTTGCTTTGACGGATAATCAATTTCAGCACATAGTTTTGTTCAAGCACACTTTATGTTTCTCTCCTCCTGCAGAACTATTCTTTGTGCAGTACATCACTCGGCACTCGGGAGACAAAAAGGCCACCAAGAATTCGGAATCATGCGCTGCGAGTGCCTGTTCATGTGCATGCGTGTGCGTATATAAATGATGTGTTTGCGCACTTGTGACGTAATGGCTGTGGCGCAAGGGCGGGCCCTTGCTGGTCATCCGGTAGGTTGCGGTGATGCCCTTGAGCTGCTTCACCAATGCCACACAGGCGTCCACGACTTCACCACACACCGCATCCAACAGCTCCCCTGCCTGCATGTGCATGTGTGAGCTTTCCTGCTTTTGCGTGCGTGCGCAAGCGTGCAGAACGCAAACATGTGTTCAATGAAACATCGCAATGTCAAGTGTGTGCAAGATGGCCTACTCCCCAGCTGATGGCAGACAACTTCAAAGCGCAGTGGTGCAGACAGTGTTAAAGGTTGATCTGAGAACTTAAGAAAGTGTTTTCAGGCATTACTTACATGTTGCTGTACTTTGTTTGCAATCCTTTGTAAAGCACTGGTGTAACCAACTAATCAATCACCTCGTGGTCAATGATGACCAACGACCCTGCAGTGGGAGTTCCTGGCGGTCGCTCTAACTCGTACATGATGGTACACATGACATCTATGCATTCACCACTCTCCCTACTTTGAACCCACCTGCACTTGAATGTCCTTGCCCAGCTGCTGCAACGCACTGCGTACAGCACCTTGCAAACTCGTATCCTCTTGCTGCTGCCCTGAAGCACCGTCTTTTTGGGAGAGCAGAAGCACAAATGCATCCGAGCAAGGTCCTGTTTACAAGTGCAGGCAAGCAGCAAGTCAGATCCGGTAGTGCATGCACAGAAGTGCGCATTCCCCCAAAATGGTCGATGTTTCGTTTTCTTTGTCATGTGCCAGCATGCAAGCAGGGGCACAATCACTCATTTTATGCAACAGTATGGTACTATGAGAGAGGGAACATGAGGGAACAGATTCCTCCTCTCAGGGAACAGCATACAGCATTCCCGTGCACCAGCACCCCTACAGGTGCATTGCCAAAACGCACCTGCCAAGTATGATCCCGTAGTCTCGATATCTTGCTGCACAGTCACAACCTCTTCAATGGCCAAGGGCATCACCCAAGCTGTGCTGGAGGTGAGACTGCAGCAACATAGCACTGGCATGGCATTATCACACACACCACCAGGCAGAACAACACACACACATCTGGAAGCATTGCATTGTAAACGTGAGCACACAGTCAAGCCACGGCTGTGAGTTGCGCCCATTGAGGGTATGGGGTGCAGCAAGCGCACAGCAGCTTGGTGAGCGATTGCTGCGGGAAAAGAGGCAGTCAAGGCTCGAGCAGGGGCACATCCGGGTACCCACCCCTTCCCACTTTGCGCACAGGCCAGCAGCACTAAGACACGGTTGGAACGTGGCTGCGCTCATGGCCTCGCACCTGGGCACATCTGTTTTTGCAGGGCTTGATGTGTTTGCAGCATCTGCGTGTAGGTGCTTTGGCCCAGGTGATGCATTGGGCGCTGCATGCAAGGCCGGAGCAGCCGCCGGAGGAGGGTGGGACTTGCTCTTGCGGGAGGCAACAGCAGCAGCTGCCCAGGTCTTGTAACGCTGGCCCAGCTGGAGTGCAAGGCGCAGAAACCTGGAGAGGTTGAGGAGCAGGAGGGGAGCTCTGTGCAGAGGGTTACATGGAAAGACAAGTGTGGGGGGGGGCAAAGGCAGCATGTGCTGGGACCGACATGTACATCCCCCAAACCATGCTGATAATTACCAGAAACAGGATTTAGATATCCAATTCAGGTCCTCAGCTTTGAGAATCAGCAGCTTGCCAACAACTAGAGGGCCTGCCACATAAATATGGCTGCTCTTGATGACTTTCTAATCAATCCTCCCACTCATTGACCCCCCCACAATTAAGGAAGTACAAGCATGCTTTCTCCTGACGTACTCCCACACAATTAACACAAGCTGCACATGGATAAGCTCAAGCAAACTAGCTACACTAGCTGTGCACGGTAATGAATTCACACGACAAAAGGAGAAATATGTACAAGCACTGCATCCCACACAACACGCGCCATGCACGCACCTGTCTCCAAGCTGTGGCAGGAACACATGCCTCGCCATGATGCGGTCCAAGCAAGACACAAGCGCAGCGCTGGCAGGTAGACGCACAGCGGCAGATCCAGACTGTGGGGCGTTTATATCAGGCCTGGCCGCAGCCATTGAGTCCTCAAGCTCGCCTGCAGGAGGCGAGAAATTAGGATTGCGCGGGATCGGAGACGGAAGTGTGTTGCGCATGAGTTCCCTTTAGATGTGCCAATTGCATGCACTTAAGACGTCATGACTTGTGGGAGGCCCCTCTTCTCAAGCGCCACACACAGCTGGGGAGTGGTGCTGAAAATGGAGCGCAGCACAACTGTGCTAGCTTGCAAATCCAGGATTTAGAGGGTGTAGTGCAGCTGTGCTTCGGTACATTATATCAAAGGACAAAGGAATTGGATCATGTGGCATACAAAGTCAGATGCAAATTTTTGCAACACAATGGTGATACAGCATGGAGCATACAGGTGGCATGCAGCAGGCCGAGCTGAATGTCCATATGCGCGTGCTCACATGTTTGTACATGACACGCACGCACACAGTCACGCACGCTTGCACATGCACAGGCACGCGCGCGCACACACAAACACACACACAAACATACACCCAGGCACGTATACACACATGAGCACACACAAGGGCACACACACGCAAACACTTGCGCAATCACACGCACCTGCAACCTCCTGGTAGATGAGTGAGAAGTACACACTGGTGTTCCAGCGCCTGATGAAGGAAGCATAAGCGGGGGAGGCACGCAGGCGGCCAAGGGCGGCCCTGCTGGAGCACTGGGCTTCTAGTGATTCCAAGAACGACTGCGCACGCACAAGCAAGCATGAGTGCGTTTATGTGCGCCAGCGGTAGCAGGAGAGGGGAGTGTGAGTGGTGTTTGCAGTGCGCGTGCTGTGTTTGCATATGCTGCACGTGAGGATGTACATGTGCACGCATTCTGCGCCAAACACACATAGTCACATCAATGCGTTGCCCCAGGCAGAGGTGCATGTGCAGCCCTGCACGTGCACGTGCACATTCATGCCGATGGAGCGACGTGCTGCAATGCGGATGCTGCTTTTCTATATCAGAGTGCGCACCTGAGCAGCAAGATAGTTTGCATGGAAGGCCGGAGGCACTCCGGGGGAGAAGGCGCCAGGCAGAGCGGCCGCCATGGACTCATCGACCTCGGCAAGCACGGCATTGCCTAGGAAGTCAAAGCCTCTGCGTATGCAACAAATGCAGTGCGGCACTGGCCACACGACTCTGATGAATTGCGCTGCTTGCAAACAGCAGCTGCATCAACCGAAGCAGTTGAGCTCAGCTGTGGTCACTGCACTGATGCGCAGCAGGAGTGATGGCCATGGCTGCGGTCGAGCTTGCAACACATGCGCAAGGGTTCCTGGAGACCTTCTTGATGCCAGGCGTGCCAGGCAGGCAGGCAGGCAGGCACACACGCTGGGGGCCATGGAAGCAGCGCAGCACATAAACAGGCAGGGGCACAGTCAGGCGGCGGCAGCACCTGCTTTGTACTATGGCTTAGTTGAGCCGTCTGTCAGAGCCAATTTGATTGTTTGAGGCAC
>LKMJ01003478.1_pt1 | contig 14641 bp, 17 predicted proteins | sample 643391 | NCBI WGS metagenome assembly LKMJ01 (sample SAMN04112250, study PRJNA286221) | soda lake metagenome | biome: soda lake; feature: Kulunda Steppe; material: water; isolation source: sample PL-Br10 brine of Picturesque Lake | place: Russia: Kulunda steppe | collected 2010-07
AGTTATTTTGCCGAGGTTATAAATACGAGCAAAAGGAACTCTGTTGTGTATAAAGGAGGCTCTCTTCAAAAATGACTAAAGACGAGGTAAATCTTGGTAACTCCGATGAGGATTACGAAGTAGTTCCAGTAGGACCAATTAGAAAGCTTGAAAGAAGATTAGACGGCATAGAAAAGAAAGCCCAACAGAGCGGAGGAATGGGCGGTGCCGACGACGAACTAGTCAGAGACGTTCTAGACATTATGAAGTCAAACCAGAAAATCGTCAACGAGATGACTCAGTCCACACACGAGCTGAAAAACTCTGTCGAAGACCTTACACATAAAATGGACGATGTTGTCGACAATATGAACTCCTTTATGGACCTTCTTAGCGAAGCCTCCGAAGCAGATCTAGAAGGAGAAGTAATAAACGATGTCCACGGAAGAATTGCCGATGCCATAGGAGACAGAATGGAAGATGTAGCAAGAGATATGAAGGAATCTAACGAAGAGGTGGTCGAAAACCTTCAGCAGCTTAACAAAAGTGTTAAAAGATCCTATACTTCTGAAAACAAGGATCAGATTCTATCAGGAAACAATAATAGATCAGGAACAAGCTCCCAAAGACCTCAACAAAGTCAAAGACAGAGCAATAACCAGAGCAGAAGACAAAGACAACAACCTGATGCCGGAGGACGTCAAACCGGAGGATTACAGAACCAGAGTAGAGATTTAGGCAGATCTAACGACAAGTCTGGAAATGATTTCGAAAACTCTGAAAGAATGAGAAAGCTACGTAAAAAGTTTGAAAAAACATCAAATGACCAGTAAAGGAATAACACCTGTAATAGCAACAGTAATGCTTTTGACTATAAGTATTGCTACAACTGCATCAGCTTATACTTTTATCAACACTCTTCAAGAGGACGCACAAGAAAGTTTTGAGGAAGATTTACGTCAAGAGCAGTTGGAAACACAGTCTAATATGAATATAGAGTATGTTTATCAAGGAGCTGATGGTTATATGCTTGCAACAGTTAGAAATACTGGTTCAATCCCTTTAAATTTCAAGCAAAGTGGTGAAAAAAGTGTTCTAATGTACATAGACTTCAGTGCTGTAGGTGACGGTAGAGGCTGGATGTTTGAAGACACAGATCTTGAGGAAGAAGAAAACGTAAGACTTTCTTCCCAAGGAACAGTAACACTAAACAGTACTGTAGAGTATCCCTCAGAAGGTGATGAAGATGTATGGATAGAGCTCAACGGACCCTACCGCACTTCTTCAACTCATGTATGCTCGAATACAGGACGCCCGTCCTGCTAAATCTTCAAACTATAAAAAAGAGCTAAAACAATAGATATACAAGGTCAACAATTAATGATGAGAAAAGGTATAACCCCAATTATCGCAGTCGTTCTAATGATACTAATAACCGTAGCAATGGTCGGAGTACTCTACACACAGGTAGATGAACTTATGGATATAGGTGACGACCAATTAGACTTTATGGAGGATGTTGACGCCAATATTAACAGCGTAATAAGAAACGACCATGACGAGTATGATTTCGATACAATGGAAGTACGTATAGAGAGTAATGAAGAATCACCTCTATACCTAGTCGAAGACGGTAGCGAAGCCGTTCTCAGACTTGAATACAGCAGAGATGGAGCCTCAAGCTTAGAGGGCGACACGTTTGTACAATCCTACTTAGGTGACGAAGTCGACTTTGTTGGAGCCGAAGAAGGCTGGACTCATGACTGGTCCGGATGTGACATCGACAGTCTAGACGATGAACTATACGACGAGGAAGACGGAGAGATAAACGAACTTCACCTAACTGAGAATGACCGAGTAACCTGTGATACAGGTGTTCCAATGCCTAATGCAGGAGAAAGTACAACAGTCCATCTTGTTGAGCAGGGTTCAGGAGATGACGCAGACGATTACAGCTGTTCAATCTCAACAGGAGACGAACCAGCCTGTTAAAACAGGAGATTGAACGTTTCCTCCCTTTATTTTATATTCTAACTTTTTCCTTATTCTAGTTGTGAAAGGCCAAACACAAGCTATTACAGCCACTCTCATAACTACTGTTATTGTTGCAGCTATAGCCACTGCTTATGTTTGGGGAGGACCTTTGCTTCAGAAAGGTCAGGCCGAAGCTGATCTAGAACAGGTAGAATCAGAGGTTATGGATCTCCACGATAAAATACTAGAGGTCAGTAACAGTGGTTCAGGTGCAGCAGAAACAGTAAGTTTAGAGCTTGATACAAGCTCCGGTAACACCGATATACAGATTAACGAAGAGAAAAACTTTATCGATATAAGAACAAACGCAGACAATATTCCTTATCCTGGAGATACATGGACACTGATAAGAGGCCAAAGCTTGCAGAACTTAAGCATAGTTAATGAAACCGATGCAGGAGACTACGGTATCGGAGGAGAAGATTCTTCAGGTGTTGTAGCCGTAGAACCTGTCAGCGGAGCAGGCGAAAGACTGATAACTTACAGGATAGAGTTCCGGAACCTTCTGACTCAGACTCCTGAAGGAACCCAGTTAAGAAAAGTTGATTTACAGGCTCCTGAAGGTTCAACAGCTTCAGGAGATGTTCAGATAACACTATCCAATAGAGGTACAGAGTTTGATTCTGGAGAGGACAGTGTAACACTTTCCACAGGAGAATCTATAGAACGTCAAAGAACAGTAGTTGACGTTACATTACGGTGAAACTATGAAAGGACAATATCTAGCTATAGAAGCAGTTTTAACGTTTGGAATGGGGCTGATAATAGCCCTAGGAACAATAACTGTGTTCAACAATTATCAGCAGGATATAATGAGTTCTACACAAGACAAACAAGAGACTGTTATAGTTACTGAGCTTAAAGATACTCTCTTACATTTGAGAGGTGCTGATAGAGCAGAAAAGTCTTTAGAACTCCCTGAAGATATTGGCGGTAACGATTATACTGTCACTTTAGACGAGGGGGTAAACATATTGATGGATGGTCAGAGAAGAGAATATAGTGTTCATAGCATCGAAAATTTTGATTTCGAGGGCTCAGTGCAAGGCGGAGAGGTTAAAGTTTACAAAAGAGATAACCAATTTATAATAGGTGCTGAGTGATGTCATTCAAATTCTTACAGTTAACAGAGAAACTAAGACGAGTTAAACATCCTGAGCTATACGAGGATGACGAAGAGGAGGAAGAAGTTGTAAGAGATAACGGCGGTATAGAGGTACCTACACCAGGAAAGTTTAAGCCAGAGATGGTTGAAAAAGATGAAAATCAGGGTAACCAAACCCTTTCCGATGTAGATATTAGTTATCCTCTGGTACCAGAAAATCCTGAAAAAGGAGATATCGTATACGCTTGGGCACATATCACATGGGATGATGATCAAGGAGAACTAGTTTACCGAGTAGTAGAACCTGAACTAACTCCTGACACAGAAAGAATACTTGAAAAAATACATGACATATTGGAAAGAAGCTTTGACATAGACTTCACAGATTTAGAGACCGAAGAAGCCGAACAGTACTTAGAAGACAAAATTGATACCATCGTCGACAAATACAATATTTCTCTCTCAAACAAGCAGAGAGAAATCATAAGATATTATTCCAAAAGAGATTTCGCAGGATTAGGAAGACTTCAGCCTTTAATGAACGATACAGAGATCGAAGATATCTCATGCGACGGTACAGACATACCCGTCTATGCATACCATAGAAATCCAAAATTCGGTTCAATAAAAACAAGTGTAATGTGGGAAGATCCTGAAGAACTAGACAGCTTTGTTATGAAGCTAGCACAGAGATGTGGACGATCAATAAGTGTTTCACAGCCTTTACTGGACGGTTCACTGCCTGATGGTTCAAGAATACAGGCAACACTAGCTACAGATATTGCTAGAAAAGGTTCAAACTTCACAATCCGGCGTTTCACAGAAGATCCTTTAACTCCTATACATATGATGGATTTCGAGACAGAGAATGCTCAGATGCTAAGCTATCTATGGACGCTTATCGAACACGAGAAATCCGTACTAGTATGTGGAACTACCGGAGCAGGTAAAACATCTCAGCTAAACTCTCTATCACTTTTCATCCGGCCTGATAAGAAAATCGTATCGATTGAGGATACTCCCGAGCTCCGTCTACCTCACGACCACTGGGTACCTGAAGTCGCTAGATCGGGCTTCGGTTCGAGCGCTGAAGATGGAGGAGAAGTATCGATGGACGATCTCCTGAAAGAGTCTCTACGTCAGAGACCTGAGTACATTATCGTCGGAGAGGTCAGAGGTGAAGAGGCATACATCCTTTTCCAGCAGATGGCAACAGGACACACCGGTCTATCCACTATCCACGCTGACTCACTGAACATGCTTATGGACAGACTTACTACCAACCCTATCAATCTATCTCCAAGCCTTATCGAGACATTGGATGCTATAATGCTTATCAAAAGAATAAGAAGAGGCAATAAATATGTTAGAAGAATCACAGGGATCTATGAAATAGAAGAGTATGATAAACGCCAAGGACTAGATGCAAACAAGGTATTTGAATGGGATCCTGAAACCGATACATACGACACTGTTAGAAAGTCACTAATTTTGAAAGACATAGTTCATGAGACCGGCGGAGATGAAAAAGCCATGCTCAAAGAGTTAGAGAACCGCCAACACATTCTAAAATGGATGCAGGAAGAACAGATAAAACATTATAGAGATGTAGGAGACTTAATCGCACGTTATTACTCAGACCCACAGTCTGTACTTGAAGATATAGGAAAAGATTCAAACTCCGTTAACAACCAGGTTGAAATCGAGAGTTAAACAATGCTGGAAGAGTACGCAGACTTCTGCTACAACCAGATCGGAAGTTACATCTTAGACTATATAGAATATTTCGAAGAATTAAGACCTCAACTATCTAAAGCGGATATAGAGATATCTCTACCAGAATACGTCAGCATGACTGTTTTCAGCAGCATATCCGTATTTATATTCAGCATATTTATTTTAGGAAGTTCAATGACAATTTCTTCAGGCTTATCCGGATTCACAATTTCAATAGCTCTATCTATTGTATTATCAATCGGTACGCTTATCGGATTCTATCTCTATCCCTCAGTGATTATGAAAGATAGAGCCTCTAAAATGAGAGATAGTCTTCCATTCGCAACAATGTATATGGCAACTTTAGCCGGCACAGGAACCTCAATCAGCCAGCTATTCGCAAATCTGGCTGAAACAGAGGAGTACGGAGAGATTTCCAAAGAAGCAAAAAAGATTAACAGAGATATTGAAACTTTCGGAATGGATGTAGGAGAAGCCTTACAGAGAGCTGCAGAAAGAACACCTAGCGAGGACTTCAAAGATCTTTTATGGGGAATAAATCATACCTTAACTTCTGGAGGATCACTAAGAGCCTTTTTACACGAAAGATCTCGGACACTAATGAACGACTATGAGCGACGAGTAGATTCTTTCGCCGAACAGCTCTCACTACTTGTAGAGATGTATATAACACTAGTTATTGTTGGTTCTATAGTTTTTACTTCAATGAGCGTGGTCATGAGCTCTTTCACAGGTTATTCCCCTAACCTAATTGTCATGATTCAGATGCTAGCCATCTTTATCGGTTTACCTTTTATTTCCGGAATGTTTATCCTAATTGTAAAGGGGATGGCTCCAGGAGGAATAAGATGAATCTAGAACAGGAGGAGATAAACTAGTGGACTTCTTCACAGAACCCGATGAGGATGCAGGATATTCTAAAGAAGATAAAGTAGTCTTAGGTTCAGTAATAGCTGGAGGAGTACTGATTGTCTTAGGTTTCTTGATCTACCTTATAGTATCCCCTCAGTTCGGAGGATCATTAATAATCCTAGGATTTATTGTTTCCGTACTACCTTACGGAGTTATATCTTTCTTGAAAAATCGTGCAGTAAACGAGGTGGAAGATCAGTTCCCTAACTTCCTTAAAGACCTTACAGAGTCTAAAAGAGGAGGCATGACGCTTTTACAGTCTTTTGACTCAGCAAAACAGTCTGATTACGGGAGACTTAACAAAGAGATTGATAAAATCCACGATGAACTTACTTGGGGAATACCGTTCCCGAAAGTCATGGAACGTTTCTCAAAAAGAATGAGTGCCTCCGCAGTAATACAAGAATCAATATCTATACTACTTCAAAGCTTCAAAAGCGGAGGAGACATAACTAAGACACTCGAATCCATAGCAGATGACTCTGCACAGTTAAGAGAAACAATCAGACAGAAAAACGCCAAAATAAAACAACAAGTTCTAATCATGTACGTTATATTCTTCCTGTTCGTGGGAATAACCGTAGGACTGTATATGATGATGGGCGAGCTCCTAGGACTAGGATCCTCACAAGACGGAGCTCTTCAGAACGTAGACTTTTTAGCAGAAGGCGAAGGCGGGACAGACAACTTCTGTGATGGAAGCATAATGGCTGCAGCACCTTTATGTACAGTAGCACAGATCTTTGGTTTTGTACCCGGAGAGATAGACGACCTATCTAGCGATCAGGCAGAAGAATATAACTACGGTCAAATGGCATACTATAAAGCACTATTATTCGTCATGCTCATGGTCCAGGGGATGTGTACTGCCGCCGTAGCAGGACAGATCAGTGAAGGTAGCCCCAGCGGAGGAATCAAACACGCCTTAATAATGATACCTATAGCATTCATCATATTCATGTATACTGTAGGTTTTGCAGGTGTCTAGAAAGTTGATAGGACAGATAAATCTAGAGTTTCTTACCGCAGCAATACTTTACCTAATTGCTGTTGGAGGCATATTCTTCGCTGGAGGAGATATACTTCCATCTTATCACAGTGAAATGGATAGAATGTCTCTAAACTTAGAGGCAGACACCTTCACATACGAACTGCTTTCTCACCCCGGAAGTCATTCTTATGGTGATGGCGGAGATAACTGGGAGGAAAACAGCTCAACTATCGAGAACGCAGAGTCTCTCGGCTTAGCTAACAGTTATTTCCAGGTTGAGAGAGATAAGATAAACTCTCTTGCAGACGGTAGCTTGCCTCCTGGAGAAGATGAAGAAAACTTAGAATATAATGAGTTCTTAGAGATTAAAGATATTGAACATCAGTACCATTTTGAGTTCACATGGCTCCCTATTGTCCATACGCCAGATAGCTTTACTAGAGGAGATCCTCCTGAAAATCCAGAGATAGAGGAGCCTTGTGAAGAAGATATAGAGGCAGAATGTCTCAGCGGATACAACCAAGCTGACGATGAGGTTAACTACGGAAGCATATCCCTAGAGGGAAGATCATACAACTTTCTGGTTACTGCAGAAAATGGTGTATACAACCAAGTTTACGTTTCCGATACTTGGAGCTTCGATGATGAAGCATACTCACAGCAAGACAGTTTCTCATTACTGGACAGAGACTATACTATTGAAAGCTTTCAGAACCGTGAAGATGAAGAAGGTTCTGTTGTGATACTCAGCAAATATCTGAACCAGTTTGGACCAAGTCCGGACTCAGATGTTTCAGTACAGAGAATTGAACGTTACGCAGTTATGGAAGACCAGCCTCTAAGAATGGAGGTGTGGGTCTGGTGAACCGTAAAGGCGTAGGATATATCTTAGAAGTTACCGTAGCTATGATGGTTCTAATAGTTTTCGTAGTAGGGAATAGCGTTATATCTCCATCTCAAGACTGGACAGAGCACCAGAACGAGATTACAGCCCAAGATCTTACATATACTTTGAAGGAGTCAGGAGATCTAGAGAAGTTCATACAAAGAAGAGAACCCGGATCTATAGAGACTACAGTAAGCACAATAACTCCTAGAGATATCGAGGTTTCAGGAAGTATAGAAGGCCTACCTCTGAACGAGATTTACATGGGTTTCCACACCGCTGAATCCGATAGGCATACTCCTAGTTTGCTTGAAGATATGAATAACGACCAATGCTACCAAGAAGGACAGCTTGAGGAACTATCTTCTAGAGGTGACGGCGATGATCCTGAAATTAGAAGGACTGAAGACACTAAACACGGGGTTTACTTGTACTTAGTAGATATCGACCCTACAGATTTCGATGAAGATTCAGGTCTTGATAAAGGACTATGGGTTGACAACGGTACACGGTGCCAGTTTGCTGATGAAGACGGCCCGTTCCTACAGGATGAATTCTTTCAATGGGGCGACTCTGATGAGGGAGAGTACGCATTCTATGAGTTCAAAGACGCGGATTTCGACAGTTCTGAGTTTATAATCCATAACGCCACACATATAATGCCTATCAAAGAAAAGCTTGAAAGATCCCTGAACAGTATTGATACGGCTCAAGAGTTTGAAACGTTTATATTTGATGAGAAAGATATTGAAGAGTACGATATAGCCGGTTTCTATGGACAAGAATCCGTGGAGGAAATGAATAACGATAATAGCGATGAAGTAGAAGATTTTATAGCCAACAAACCTGTTCTTATTGTTGCCGACATCGCCGACGAGCTTGACACAGGTTTCTTAAGCGGTACAGGGTTAGAAGAGATAGATGCTGACATTGAAGAGGAACCTGGAAACCCGATATTTGACTCCAACAGTAATGCTCAGGAGTTAGAGCTTTACTTCAAAGGCTTGACCGGAGAAACATCAAATATTGAGATTGAGAACACTGAAAGAATATCATCTTCTAATCCTGGAGAGACCTCCACTGATCCCTTACTATACGACAACAACCAGTTTTACGATACCTCTGAGTGGAACTCCGAAAACACCGGTATGGAAGAGATAGATTCGGACAGTGTAGAAGGGGTTCCAGATTCCGCCTGTGTAGACGAAGATGAAGACTATGCAGTTACTCAAGGAAGTTTCACTTTTGAAAACAGCGGGGAAACTTACGAAGTCATAAGCACGGATATGGCTACAGATAGTGATGACTGCGGCAACCTAAGAGCCTTAAATATAGATATTAACGGTGATAACGATTTCAGCGATAAAGGACCGATACTTACAGGAGAGTCAGTAGAACTAGACGGTCAAGACTACAACGTATTTATAGAGGATGAGTCAGAGGCTCGCTTCGAGTTCGACGCAACCAGGCAGGTCGAAATAATAACTTATCGCGACAGTTTTGAAGAGTTTTCAGGTGAACGTCTAGCACACATCCCTTACCAAGAAGAGTACAATGACGAGGAGACAAAACTTATAGCCTCAGTGATCTACTGGCTTATAAGAGAGGATATGGAGTTTGGAGACGACGACTACTCAACCTCTAGCTCTATCGTTGGAAGTATAAACGACGAGACATCTATACCTTACAGAGCTTCCATAAGGTGGCGATAACTATGAAAGGACAGTTTATGATAATTTCATCCATAATTGTAGGCTTGATAATCATCTCTTTAGCATCCACCATATCTAACACACAAAGCCAGGAATTCGACAATCTAGAGACAGGATACACAATAGAGACGTTGAAGACCGAGGCCTCAGAGATAGATATGAGCTCTCCAGAAGAACGAAGAGCGTTCGAACGTTTAGCAGTTATGACAGACTACAACACACATACTGAGTACTGGAGCGAAAATCAGTGCTTCAACGTCACTTTAAGACAGCCTGGAGAAACTATAGAGCTTGAATGCATAAGTTAATGGAACTTCTCTAAAAACTCTACATCCTCATCAGAAAGCTGTAACTGCTCTTTTATTTCCGAGTTATCTTCAATGAGCATAGAAACAAATCTCAGTTCGCTCTTAGACTCTTGAATAGAAATATGAAGTTTCTCTCCAATTTTCTTCGAAATAGATTCAAGTTTGTTTCGTGAGGCTCGAGAGGTACCCATCTTACGTATCTTCGAAGGATACTGGTAACGTGTCCAGCCAGAGTACTTATTTTTCTTACTGAGAGCTACTCCCACTGTTGAATAGAGGTAGACGTATTTCAGTAGCTTCCAGTTCATCCGTCTTTTGATCCTGCCGTTGAAAAGGTCAGCTTTAGATATCCAGTTATAAGCTCTTGCGTTATCATCTGATCTCTCATACTCTCTAGGCGTGTTTTCTCTTATCCATTGTAGGAATGTATCTGCATCCTCATCAAGGTTTTCTGTAGCTTGATTAGCTGTAGACGGGTTTTCTGTTTTGAAAACCATTTTAAGAGCCTGGAATACTTCTTGTTCGCCGTCTCTTGCACCTATTGCTCCAAGATCATCTACTGTAAGCTTGTCTCGTCCCTTTGCAACTGCTTCTAAATCGTTTATAGCGGAACGCATCTGGCCATTGGCCCGTCTCGCAATTCTTTTTACGGCACCGTCCTCATACTCTATACCTTCCTCTTCAAGTATGGTCTTTAGGTGTGCGTTGATAGAGTTAGTGTGGACTTTTCCAATCTCTATAGTTTTTGACTTATTCTTTAAACTCCTTATTTTCGAGTCATACGCATCGTTAGCTGTCATTACTAGAGGGAACTTTGTTTCTTCTACTATACGGTTAAGTTCCTGTGATCCGCCTCTGTCAGATCTTCCCATACCGTCTACTTCATCTATTAGAATCATTTTCTGTCCTCCAAAGAATGATTTCTGTCTAACTGCTTCTTTGAGCTCGCTTTTCAGTTTTGACTTTGTTCTTACATCAGAGGCGTTGGTTTCAACCATTTCATGGCCAAGATCTTCTGTAAGTGCTTCTACTAGGGATGTTTTACCGGTACCTGCTGGGCCGTGTAACAGAACTGGTTTGTCTCCTATTTCCCAGTTTTCTGCCCATTCTTTGAGCTCTTTTTTCTCTTTCTTCGCACCTTTGTACTCTGAAAGTGTTTCTGGCCGGTATTTATCTGCCCACATCTTATTTTCCCTTTTTTTTATTCGTCTAGGTTAGCGATTTTGGCTAAAAGTGCTTCGATCTGTATGTCGCTTGTTCCACCTTCTGCTATACGGAATTCGAACTCTCCAAGATTGTCTATTATCTCTAGTTTTCCTTGGTTAGATATATCGAGATCTAGGACTTCTCTATGTATTGCGTTTATTACGTCTTGTCCGTCCAGCCCTCTATCTATCATGAGTTCTGATAGCTGGTCTCTTGACTCCATGAATTCTCCTTTCAGTGCTTTCTCTAGTACTTCGTTGATTTCTTCTGGTTTGAGTGATGCGGCGGCTCCATAGATATCTTCTTCCTCTACCTTGTCGTTCTGCATTGTAGCTGTCTGAAGAATATTTGTGACTCTTCTCAGATCTCCGCCTGCAACTCTTAGAACTGCTTTTACTGCCTCTTCTGATACTTTGAAGCCTTCTTCCTCAGCTATTCTTGTAATGTATTTTTTTACGTCTTCTTCTTCTAAACGGTTGAACCGGAATACTGCACATCGGGACTGTATTGGGTCGATAATTTTTGAGGAATAGTTACAGGATAGTATGAAACGGCAGTTGTCTGAGAACTGTTCCATAGTTCTTCTCAAGGCTTGTTGTGCATCGCTTGTTAGTGCGTCAGCCTCATCTAGGAAGATTATCTTGTACTCTGCGTTTACTGGTTTGGTACGGGCGAAGTCTTTGATTCTGTCTCTTACTACATCAATTCCTCTTTCATCGGAGGCGTTGGTTTCCATAAAGTTCTGCTTCCATTCATCTCCGTAGAGGTCCTTTGCTAATGCGATAGCGCTTGTTGTCTTCCCTGTTCCTGCTGGCCCTCCAAACATTAGATGTGGTATTGTTCCTTCATCGACAAAGGCTTTGAGTCTTCCAACTATTTTTTCTTGTCCTACTATTTCATCCAGTGTATCCGGCCTGTGTTTTTCCGTCCAAACATCTATCATTTAACATTATACCCTTGTCAAAGGTTTCAGTAAAACAACCTTTTATTCTTTCATAGACCCTTGTTTGAACAAGGATGATTGTTTGTATAACAGGTACGCCAGGAACGGGGAAAAGCTCTGTAGCACAAGAGTTAGACGGTTTTGAAGTCTTAGGACTTACAGAGTTTATTAAAGAAAATAATCTAGGCGAGAAGACAGAGGAAATAGAGGTTGAGATAGATGAGGTTGTGGAGGCTGTTGAAAAGGACTTGGCTGACGGAACAGTTGTAGAAAGTCATTTATCTCATTATTTGAACTGCGATTTATGTATTGTTCTTCGTTGCAGACCCGATATACTGGAAGAACGGTTGTCTGAAAGAGATTACTCTAAACAAAAAATTGCTGAAAATGTGGAGGCGGAAACACTGGATATAGTGCTTTCCGAAGCGGTTGAGAAACAGGAAAATATTTTAGAAATTGATACTACAGGCAGAACTGCCGAAGATGTGGCAGAGGAAATAAAGAACAAGATAGAGAAAAATAAGACAGGTTACGGAAATATAGACTGGACAAGCTATCTTTAACTATTTTTAGTAATCCAAGTTTTCAGCTCTTCCTTCTTCATTACTCCTGAACTTCTAGCTACCTCTTCACCATTTTTAACTATTAGAAGGGTTGGTAGAGCCCTTACTCCAAACTGTGTTCCTAGCTGCTGGTTCTCCTGCATATCTACTTTCCCAAATTTAACAGAGTCAACTTCTTCTGAAACTTCGTTGAAGATCGGTGAGAGCTTTTTACACGGACCACACCATTCGGCCCAGAAATCTATTACCCAGGTTTCTTCAGAGTCTTGAACTTGTTTAATACTTTCAGAGTCCAGTTCTTTAGGCATAAACCAAAAGTAGACATTGAAGTCTTAAAACTGGTCCGGTCCTGTTTACTCTTCCATATATACTGTTCTTATTGGGTACGGAATATCTATTCCTTCTTCATCATACTTCTCTTTAACCAGCTGTGTTACTTCGGAAGCTGCTTTTACTACACTAGCCCTTCCTGTATGTGTCCATGCTCTTAATCTTAGATTTACAGAAGATCCATCAAGCTCGTCTGTTAGAACTGCTGGTTCCGGATCAAGTTCGACGCTTTCTGCTTCTTTCAGTGTTTCTAAAGCTAAATCTCTTGCAGTTTGAATATCTTCGTCGTATCCTATACCTACTATTACGTCAAATCTTCTTTTTCCATATCCTGTATTGTTTACAACAGTTTCATTGTAGAGTTTTGAGTTCGGAATAATCACCTTTCTGCCATCAAACGTTCTCATATCTGTCGCTCTTACTCTGATATCCTCTACAGTTCCTGCCTCTCCTTCAGCTTCGATCTGGTCTCCGATTACGAAAGGCCTGTTTATCAGTATCATTAAGCCCGAGATAAAGTTAGCTATCATCTCTCTAAGCGCAAAAGAGATACCTAATCCTATGAGACCTACAGCCGTACCTAGAGCAGATAAAGGCACTCCAAACAATCCTAATATCACAACGAATGCTACAGCATATATTATGTAAGATGTCAGTTTCTGAGCTGTTGCTGAAGCATGTTTTGTCCCGTTACTACGTTCTATAGATCTTTCTACTAATCTATTACTTATGAAGTCTGCAGCAAAAGCAAGTAAAATTACTACTACTGTTCCTCCAATCGCTGTTAAAGTTATTTCTGCCGGTAGGTACTGTGCTGCTTCAGCTCCTAAATCCTCAGGCGTTAACATAGAAGTCATCCTATATAATAAGACATCACAGATTAGTTTAATAAAAATACGCCAACAGGAAGTTTCACGATGTACAGCCGTTTCGAAGCATTAAGCAATTTTGGAGAAGAAGAGTTAAGAAAACTGAAAGACTCGAAAGCAGCTATAATCGGTCTAGGTGCAACAGGATCCGTGATAGCTGAACATTTAGCTCGACACGGCATAGAGCTATTAATAATGGATAGAGATTATCTCGAGATGAACGACCTGTACTCTTCAAATATCTATACTCCTGAAGACTGTGAAGATTCGCTCCCAAAGGCTTTGGCAGCAAGAAATTATCTGGAAAACTTTACAGAAGTTCAAGCAGAGATAGAAAGTCTCAATCCTGAAACCACAGGACTTCTTAGAGATGTTGATCTTATCATAGACGGAACAGACAATATGGAGACCCGTTTCCTGATAAACGAATTCTCAAAGAAAAACAATATTCCTTGGATCTATACCTCTGTTTTAGGCGAAAAAGGCTACTCCATGTTCTTTAACGACAACTGCTTCAACTGCATATTTGAGAAACTGAACGCAGGCTCTTTAGATACTTGCGAGGTTAGCGGGGTTTTAAGAGAGACATCTACAATCTCAGCATCGATTACAGCTCAAAAAGCTGTAAAATATCTTTCAGGTAAAGAAGTCTCGGAAAAACTTGATACTGCAGATGGTCAAAGCTTTGAAGTAGAGAAAGTAGGATGCGAGGTATGTAGAGGAGAAGACTACCCTCATTTAAACTCAGAGAGAAAGACTGTCGCGGTATGCGGAGAGAACAAGTATCAGCTCGAGAAGGAGTTGAGCCAAGACGCATTTGAAAAAGTGAAGTCACAGGGGGAAGTTGTATCAGAAAACAAGTATGTTCTCAGAGTTAAAATCGATGGCAGAAGTATCGCCTTGTTCAGTTCTGGCCGAGTTATTCTTGAGGCTAAAGATCGTGGACATGCCGAAAGCCTCTTATCTGAAATAGTAGGGGTTTAAATTTCTCTAGGTCTTATTCAAGTTTAGTAATATGGAGCTAGAAGAAGACTACATGGAGTATGCTATTCAGTTCTCTTTATCA
>LKMJ01003479.1_pt1 | contig 14641 bp, 17 predicted proteins | sample 643391 | NCBI WGS metagenome assembly LKMJ01 (sample SAMN04112250, study PRJNA286221) | soda lake metagenome | biome: soda lake; feature: Kulunda Steppe; material: water; isolation source: sample PL-Br10 brine of Picturesque Lake | place: Russia: Kulunda steppe | collected 2010-07
CCTAACTACCAATCTTTTAAGACTTAAAATTACCTGTAAATAGTAAGAAGAGTGAAAAAGTAATGCCACGACAACCAATACTCTCAGTACTAGGACACGTAGACGCCGGAAAAACCAGTATTCTTGATATGATTAGAGAATCCCGAATAGTAGAAGGAGAAGAAGGAGGGATAACCCAGATGATAGGCGCTACAGAAGTACCTCTAGAAACAGTCGAACAAGTATGCGGAGGCTTACTACAAACACTCGACACAGAACTAACAATTCCAGGACTTCTATTTATTGACACACCAGGTCACGCAGCATTTTCATCCCTAAGAAAACGGGGAGGAAGCATTTCAGATATTGCAATATTAGTAATAGACATAAATGAAGGTCTACAACCGCAAACAAAAGAAGCAATAGACATACTAAAAGACTCTAACACGCCCTTCATAATCGCCTTGAACAAAGTCGACACAATTCCAGGATGGAAAAGCGAAGACGAATTATTCTCCAAAAACCTGAACAAACAATCAGAGAAGAAAAAACAGGAAGTAAATCAAAAAATCTACGAAATAATGGGAGAAATGCACGATTATGCCGAAATAAGTGCTGATAGATTTGACAGAGTAGATAACTTTCAGAAGAAAATAGCAATAGTCCCTGTAAGTGCCGAAACAGGAGAAGGAATGCCAGAACTACTAATGGTCGTGACAGGCTTAGCTCAAAACTATCTGCAGGACCAATTAGAAGTTCAAGAAGGAATGGGTAAGGGCACAATACTAGAAGTTAGCCAAGAAAAAGGACTAGGAACAACCTTAGACATCATACACTATGACGGAACCATCAAAAAAGACAACCTACTCGTATATGGAGACAAAGAAGGCAATACCCAGACAACCAAGATCAGAGCTCTACTAAAACCAAGACCTTTGAAAGAAATACGACTTGACAAGCAATTTAACAAGGTAGAAGAAGTACAACCTGCCTCCGGAATAAAAATAACCGGAAAAAATATAGAAAACGTTGTAGCTGGAGCACCTGTAAGAGTTGCCAACAAAGAGCAGTTGGAAGAGGCCAAAGAAGAAATTCAAAACGAAATTGAAAAACTAGAAATAAAAACAGAAAACGAAGGCATTGTAATAAAAGCAGACAGTTTAGGTAGTTTAGAAGCCCTTTCCAGAGAAATACCTGAGGAGATTCCTATACAAAAAGCCGAAGTAGGAGAAATCAAGAAATCAGACGTAATAGAAACAGACAATGAAGATCCAGAATACAGAAGCATCTTCGCATTCAACGTAGACACTACCGATCAAGCAAAGCAACTTATTGAAGAAAAAAACATCAAAGTATTCCAAGAACAAGTTATTTACAAAATAATAGAACAATATCAAGACTGGAAGAAAGAACTAGAAGAAAAACAGCAAAAACAGGCATTGAATCAAATAACAAGACCTGCTAAGATAAGACTTATGCCCGAACATGTTTTCAACAAATCTAAACCTGTAGTAGCTGGTTCAAAAGTGGAAAACGGTGTTCTAACACCTGGAAGCAGATTGATGAATTTAGAAGGCGAAAAAATAGGCCGGGTAAAAAGCGTGCAAGATCAGCAAGACACACTAGAAAAAGCTGAAAAAGGTCTAGAAGTTGCAGTGAGTATCACTGACGCAACATTAGGAAGAGATATAGAAGATAACGAGACTCTAATAACCGATATTACCGGAAAAGAGCTTGAACAGCTTAGACATCTAGAAGAACATCTTAGTGCTGGAGAAAAACAAGTATTAGAAGAAATAATAGAAATAAAAGACAGTATAGACCCTCATTGGAAGATTTAACGAGCAGCCATAGCTTTTTCTTCGTTTTCTAAAATAACTTCTACCTCTTCTAAGGTCTCGAAAAGATCCTCCTTAATATCAGATTTAGACTTCAAATAAACTCCTAGATCTACAGGCTCAAAACTTCCATCCCCTACTTCTTCATCTACATAATTACCTACTTCAGAATACAGTAAAGTTAACCCTGCAAGTTGTTGTTTGTCAAAACCTGCTCCAGTAAACTCACTACCTTTGTACTCTTCTATAGAGGAAACAACAGTCCCTAATGCTCCTTCAGCCAGTTTAACGTCCTGAAAATCTTCACCATATTCTTCTTTAAGAAGACCCATTCCTATGTCATAACTTAATTCAAAACAATCGCCTACTCCTTCAGGAATACTGGAAGGTTCACTATAATTATTCTGTATCTCCAAAAACTCTCCGATTTGAGAAATCTTGTAATTGAGTTCTTTAATTTCGTCTTTTCTTATACTCATAATAAAAACTAGTAAGAGGAAAAACTTTAGAAGTATAACTTTTGATCTCCAAACTTCAATTATGGGATATGGCAAACTTGCCAAAGGAATATCTGAAAAAGAAGTTCAAAGAAAACTAGAAGAAGTAATGCCTTCCAATTTAGAAAACAAGAAAGACTTCCGAGCCAAATCCAAATCCATTTTCGTAGGAAGCCACAACCACCCTAATGTTAACGTAGGAACGTTATCGCCTACAAAACCTATGGACCCTACCCTAATGGATCAACCTAGAAAATGGTACCAGAAAAAATATAATTTGGAGAAAATAGCCTCACTAAGAACATCTCTACTAAATTCTAAACAGAAAGTAAATGCTAAAAAGCCAAATAAACTAGTTAAAAATAAGCAAGAAATAGCAATAAGTAGAAAACCTGCCGATATAGAAGTTAAACTAGATAAAAAACCGTTCCAATCTTTTAAAGGAGGTAGAACCAAGCCAATATCGGCTTCAGCCAATTTGGAAAACCTGAAATTGGGCGAGAACCCCAGTGTGGAAAAAAAGATAGAGAAAAAATGGTACGATACCGAAGTAAAAGCTCAAACAGCAATAGAAGAACTCACAAAGAGCGGAATAGGAAACTACCAAATACAACAAGCGATGACTGCCGGAGTGTTAGGAAAACAAAATAAAAGAAAATTAGTACCAACACGATGGAGCATAACTGCTACAGACGACACCATAAGCAAAGAAATAAGAAATCAGGCTCAAACTTATCCTCAACTAGGAGAAATAGAATACTACCAAAACTCCTACCTCGGCAACAACTTCCACATATTTTTGATTCCTGGAACCTGGGAATATGAACTAATGGAGCTTAAGCGTCCTAAATCAGTATGGAACCAAATGAAAAGGACCTATATAGCTCACAATTATGAACCATACAATGGTCGTACCAGTTATGCTGAAGAAACCGCCGGCGCATTTTACGCAACACGATTAGCAGTACTGGAACACCTCCAAAGAAGAAAAAGACAATGTAAAGTTCTGGTAATAAGAGAAGTAACTCCAGAATATTGGGCTCCTTTAGGAGTATGGATTATCAGAGAAACCGTAAGAGACGCATTCAAAAATAAAGAAACCTTAGACGAGCATTCAAAAATAAAGAAAAAAGTAGCAGGAGAGTTCAGATTCTTATACAAGCGGATTAAAAATAAGAGCAAATTGTTAAACAGCCAACAAAGAAATTTGGCCGACTTCTAAGAAGGAATAAGAGAAAAAGAGACTATTCTTTGACATAAACATCTTCATCAAGTGTTCTGCTATAGAAGCTTAGGGCATAATTAAAGAGGTAAGCATTAAACGGAACCGTGATGAAGAATATGGATACTGCCCACGCCATGACTAAAATTATGATAGGTAAAATCAGCAAAAATGGCGTTATTAGATAAGAAACTATCAAAAACGGAGATCCTAATAATAAAATAACTAGAGCAGACATAACAACTAAAATAGAAATTGTTATTGACACAACTATCGAAACAAATGCTCTCAACAAGAAATAAACTAGAACTTGTTTTTTCTGTACTTTTACACTATTAAAAACTTCTTTGGATGCAGGAATAAAGTTTAAACTTGTATGCATCATTCTAGGAACAACTAGATCTCTGACCAATATATTTGCTACAAATAACGCCGATAAAGATAATCCAACTATTATAGCTGCAGGAATAAGAAGTATTTCATAAATTGCTGCAGTTCCAACAAATAACATCATGCTAAGCGATAAAACACTAGTTGCAAAAAGGAAGCTAAAGTATCTTGAAGCTTTAGCAAAATTTTCTCTCATAAAATCGACTATTTGAATATCCTTAACAGATAGTGACTTATATACAACAAAAGTAAACCAAGATCTAATAAACAAAAGTAGTAAGGAAACAGAAAATCCAATTCCTGCAAGAACTAATATTGCTGCCATATCTAAACCAGTTTCAGAACCTAAATCTTGGAAACTCGTTACATCAGTTGCGCCACCAAACATTGTACTGCCCACACCAGCTAATATAAGAATTATAGCTAATTTAGCCCATTTAACTAATTCAAAAGGCATTAATATATCTTTAGTTTCATCAATAGCATCATCTAATGCTTCAACTGCGTGGAATCCCATACACAGTTTATAACATATAACTGTTAAAAAAAGTTCACAACCAAAAGACAAAATAGGAACACAAAAAATGACTGAAAAAACCACTCTATTTCCTTTTGACAATATTCGAGAAAAACAGGACGAATTATTAGCAAAAGTTGCAGAAACGATAGAAAAAGAGAAAAATTTAGTAGCTCACGCACCCACAGGACTAGGTAAAAGCGCTGCCTCATTAACACCAAGTATAGAAAAGAAAATAGACGAAAAAGGTAAAGTGTTCTTCCTAACTCCTCGCCATAGCCAGCACGAAATAGCAATCGACACAGTAAAGAAAATAAATGAAAAACATAATACGAACATAAAAACTGCAGATTTAATAGGAAAAAGCCATCTTTGCGAAGCCCCTCCAGGCCAAAGAGGAGGAAGTAAACCACCATGTCCTCGACACAACGCAACCTTCGAAAAGCAGCACGTTTTATCTCAAAAAGCCAAACAGAAGGTAAGAAGATTATCTACACAACAATTAACAGCAGAAGAAGTGAAAAAAAGATGTAACGACGTATGTCCCTATCAAATTACTCTAGAATTATGTAAAAAAGCAGACGTCATTGTGGCCGACTACTTCCACATATTTCATCCAGGTGTAAGAGAAAACATACTAGAAAAAGCCGACACCAAATTAAAAGATTCTATCTTAATTGTTGATGAAGCACACAATCTACCTTCACGTACACGGAGTCTTTTCACATACACCCTATCTGAAAGACTTCTTACTAGAGCAATTACAGAAACAGAAACCTTCGGATACTATCAAGAACAAGAGCACTTGGAGAGAGTAAGAGCCGATTTCAGACGTCTAGCAAGAGAGAAACTAGGACAAACAAGTCACGAAGAAAATTTAGAGAAAGAGGAGCTAAAAGATCTTATAAACAATATACACAACTACAAGAAACTAATAGTAGACTTAGAACATGCAGCTGAAGAAATACACGAAGAAAAAGAAGAAGAAAGTTATTGCCTACAAATAGCTGAAACTCTAAGACAGTGGGACGGACCAGACGAAGGATTTTCTAGAATCATAGAGAGAAGTCGTTACAACAACGACCGAATTATCAAAATAAAGTATTCCTGCCTCAATCCTCAAATTTCTACCAAAGAACCTTTGCAAACTTCTCAAACATCAATATTAATGAGCGCAACCTTAACCCCTATGAACATGTACACTGAGCTCACAGGACTAGACGCCAAGAATACTTTTGAAGAAGCTTACGGATCACCTTTTCCTAGTGAGAACAAACTAGAGCTTGCTGTAAAAACTCTTACTACACGTTATAAAGAAAGAGACGATTCTACTTTCCAAAAATATAGCTGGATACTTCAAAAAAGCATTGAAACTATTCCCGGGAATACTGCAGTATTCTTTCCATCCTACAGTTTCAAAGAAAAAGTAGAAGAAAACTTAGTCAACCAAACAAATCGTAAAATATTTTCAGAAAAGAGAAACAACACCAAAAAAGAAAAAGGCGAGTTGTTAAACAAGTTCAAAGATTATGCTGAGAGAAAAGATAATTCTATTCTGTTAGGTGTTGCAGCAGGTAGTTACGGCGAAGGAATTGATTTGCCCGGAGAACAGTTAAAAGCAGTCTTCATAGTAGGATTGCCCTTAAGACAGCCTAACTTAGAGACTAAAAATCTAATAGATTATTACGACACTAAATTCGGAAAAGGCTGGGATTATGCATACAACTTTCCGGCAATGAATACAGCCATACAAGCTGCAGGACGCTGCATCAGAAGTAAAGAAGATAAAGGAGCAGTAATTTACATGGATAAAAGATATACCTGGAGCCAGTACCGAAAAGTTTTCCCTCCAAACACTGCTTTAAAAACTACTAAAGCGCCATGGAAAGAATTAGAAGAATTCTTCTGAATTTTTAGGAAATATAAAATCGCAACCCTTGTTTTTCCCGAAATAATTTTTAAGATGTTTGCTTTCAAAGTTATTGTCTAATGCTTCAGTAAGCTCTTCAAAATACGTTGAACTCCCTCGCTCATATTCAAGTTCAAAAGTTCTGATTTCTATGCCTTCTTCTAATAACTCGCCTTCATTGAGGCTTATTTTAAAGACCAAATTATCTTTTGACCCATTTAATTCGTAAACTCGCTCATCTTCAAAATCGTAAACAATCTCTAACTCTGGAGTAGCGTAATTTTGTTCAAAATCCGAAAGCTGATTCCAAGATTTCTCTAGGACAGTTTCCCAGTAGTTCCAAGAATCTTCTTTAGGCATATCCGCTATACTCATTTTTGTTTTTCGACACCTCAGAAAGGGTTCACTTTTTACTATTAAACACATAATTTTAATTGTGTAATTATGGCAAAAAATGGAAAAGTGATGGCTCAAGGAGTTTTTGATGTCTTGCATCCAGGACATCTCCATTATCTAAAAGAGTCTAAGAAATTAGGAGACGAACTAATAGTATTAGTAGCAAGAGACAGCAACACATCTAAAGAAACCTGTCTAAATGAGGAAGAGAGACTTCAAATAATTGAAAGTTTGGATCCTGTTGATAAGGCAGTTTTAGGACATAAAAACGACATTTACAAAGGTTTGAAAAATGTAAATCCAGATAAGATAACTCTAGGTTACGATCAAGCTTTTGATGAAGAAGAGTTAGGAAAAAAAGTTAATGAAGTTTTAAACAAAAATGTAGAGATTATTAGAATCAGCAAGAAAGGTAATTATTCATCTACCCAATTATGCAAAAACAAAATAAAAAAATAAATGCTTAGAACTATGTGCTCGAACAACAAAGAGCTAATAGAATATCTAAAAAACAAAAATAAAATAAAAACTGCTAAAGTTGAAAAAGCATTTAGGAATGTAGACCGAAAAGACTTTGTTCCAGAAAATAGAGCTTACAAAGACAGAGCCCAACCGTTATTAGAGAACTCTACTATTTCAGCTCCTCATATGGTGGCAATAAATACAGAATTGTTAGAAATAAATAAGAAAAATAAAGTTCTTGAATTAGGATCTGGTTCGGGCTACCAGTTAGCAATTCTAGCTCACTTATCTGAAGAAGCAATAGGAGTTGAAAGAATCAAAACATTAGTGGAACATTCTAAGCAAAATTTGGCAAAATACGAGAATATTACTATCAACCATGGAGACGGTCTGAAATCAGTAGAAGAAAATTTCGATCGCATTCTTTATTCTTTTAGCATAGACCAAGAGGAGTTTGAAAGAGCTAAAAAATGTTTAAAGCCAGAAGGCATTCTAGTTGCCCCTGTAGAGAAAGAGAAACATCAAGAAATATTAAAATATAGCTCAGGACGTACCAAAAGCCATGGAAAAGTCCGCTTTGTGCCTAAAAAAGAAGGTAAAGAGTAAGATGTCTGCGATCAATACCTTCAAAGTTTAAAGATTACACCACCATTTGAGAACTATGACAGAAGAAAACGTGGGAAAAAATCAAGAAAGATTTGAGCACAAGGTCAACGCAAAGAACGCATTCGATGCAGGAAAAGGAATAACTGAAGAAACGATAGTAGCTATTTCTGAAGACAAGGAAGAACCAGAATGGATGAAAAAAAGAAGACTAAAGGCCTTTAGACACTTCAAAAAAAGACCTATGCCTAACTGGGGTCCTGACTTATCAGAACTTGATTTTGAGGAAATTTCTCACTATGTTCGACCAGATGCAGAGCAAAGCGATGATTGGGACGAGGTACCTGAAGACATCAAAGAAACATTTGACAAGCTAGGTATTCCTGAAGCAGAAAAAGAAGCACTAAGCGGTGTTGGAGCGCAATTTGAATCACAAGTAGTATACCAAAATATGAAAGAAGAATGGGAAGAAAAAGGCGTTATATTCTGTGATATGGACAAGGCAGTACAAGACCATCCAGAATTAGTGAAAGAATACTTTATGACTAAGAATGTACCTGCACAAGACAACAAATTCGCCGCATTGCACGGAGCAGTTTGGAGTGGAGGAAGTTTTGTGTACGTGCCAGAAGATGTAGAAGTAGAAATACCTGTTCAGGCATACTTCAGAATGAATCAGAAAGGTATGGGCCAATTTGAACACACTCTAATAATAGCAGAACCTGGCTCGAAAGTCCACTATATTGAAGGTTGTTCAGCACCACAGTATACTCGTTCTAATCTTCATGCAGGTTGTGTGGAAGTGTTTGTTAAAGAGGACGCTCATGTTCAATACTCTACCGTACAGAACTGGAGTAAAAACACGTACAATCTTAATACTAAGAGAGCTAAAGTTCAAGGAAACGGAGTTATGGAATGGATTTCAGGCAGCATGGGGAGTAAAGTAACGATGCTTTATCCCTCATCTCATCTAAACGGTGAAGGTGCAAGAGCCAACCACATAACTATTGGTTATGCTGGTGACGGACAAAACATTGATACTGGTGCAAAAATAGTTCATAACGCTCCTAACACAAAATCAACTATCGAATCTAAATCCATTTCTCAGGGAGATGGAAGAACAAACTATAGAGGTTTGATAAGAATTCCTAAAGGATCCCACGGAAGTAAGACCTCAATAGAATGTGACGCTTTAATGTTTGATAGCGAAGCTACTAGCGATACTGAACCATACATTGAAATTAAAGAAGACGACGTCGAAATGGCTCACGAAGCAACTGTAGGTCGTATAGGAGATGAAGAAATTCATTATCTAACAAGCAGAGGTATTGACGAAGAAGAGGCGAAAGAAATGATAGTCCGAGGGTTTATAGAACCTATTGCGAAAGAACTTCCTTTAGAATATGCTGTTGAATTAAACAGGCTAATAGAATTAGAAATGGAAGGAAGTTTAGGATAGATAGAAATAAAGCATTTTTTTATTCTCTCATTACTTTTTCTAAATCCATATTATCGTCAAGTTTCGGAGTAGTTAAAATCACGTTAGTTTCTGTAGAACTTATTCCATCAGTCTGTTGTAGATTTTTGATAAAACTATTCATATCTTTCCTATCTATGAACCGGCTGATAATAATCATGTCTGTTTTTCCTGTTACTTCAAAAAAAGAAATTACTTTTTCATGATTTTTCAGCTTCTTGGAAGTTTCTACAACTTTATCTGCTTCAGCTTTCAAGTTTATCATTACTGTAAGATTAAATCCTAGCTCTTCATAATCTATAACTGGTCTAAAACCCATCAGTATCCCTTTCTGTTCTAATTTCTGTATACGTGCTGTTACTGTTGATGTAGCGATGTCTAAGTTTTCTGCCATGTCGCTGTATGATGCTCGTCCGTCTTTTTGAAGCTCTTCAATTATTCGCAGATCTGTTCTGTCAATCACATGGAAAAAATTATTTTGATATTTTATAAAATAATCGAAAATAGTTTCATATCATGATATTTAAACTCTACTATCTTCAATTAAAATATGGAAAACAATAATAATTTGTATGAAGAGCCCGCCCATCACGACTTCGACGACATAGACACCGAACTAGAACTCAACACCTACATCCAACACATAATCGGGCTAGGCCAAAAAGAAGATCCTGTCCCTTATAATACCTTATCAGAGGAATTACCTTCTTCAGAAAAGTGGAAAATAGTAGAAGATCTACTTACTTTAGAGGACGAAGGATTCATAGAAAGAACCAATCTAGAGAATAAAAAAGAACTTCCTCACTACAAGCTAACCGACGAAGCCGAAACTTGGATTTATGAAGAACTGGATATCAAAAACTCATACAAAACTTCTCTGGCTCAAACATTGCCAGAACTCTAATTAGTCTTTTTACTTATCAGAATTAGTTTTAATCTATCTCTACACTTTCTTCTTTATTTCTCTAACTAATATTTTCAAAAAATCTCGGAGCATCTCGATACAACTTTTTACAATTTACCATCAATAGTAACTATATGACTCTAGAAACAATTAAAGAAAATGCTTCGAAAAAGATAAACGAACTAGAACTGCCTGAATCAATAAGAACGCCAGGCAGAACATGGACAAGATATCCTAAAAAGATACAGGAAAATATAAACAACACTGAAGAATTCAAACCAGAAATAAAAATCAGTGGCGATGCAAACTACTATTTGGGCGATGAAGCCGCTGAAAAAGCAGGAGAAAATTTATTAAACGCAATCAAAGCAGAAGAAAATAAGCTTAATGCCCTACACACAGCCAACATAAACAGCCTAGTTTTTGTACATGTCAAAGGCTCTGCAGAGATAAAAATCAAGTACAATACTACAGAAAATCTTTTTTCTCACCTAGTTCTAGTAACTGAGACTAGCAGCGATGTGAAGCTTACAGAGGAGTTCCGTGGAGAAGCAAAAGTTCAGACCAGCTTTACAGAACTTTATCTTGGAGACAACTCTAACGTAGATTATGGCGCAATCGAATCATTAGACGCAGAAGTAAGCTACAGTAGAAGAAAGGCCGTAGTAGGTAGAGATTCAACAATAAAATGGCTAAACGGACAGTTTAAAGGAAAATTAAATAAAACTCAAATTGATGCAGTGCTTAAAGGAGACAATTCTGAAACCGACATGACAGGCGTATGGTACCCCACAGAGCAGCAACACATAGACATTGCTTTACACACATACCACGTGGGAACTAACACAAAGTGCGATATGGATTCAAGAGCTGTAGCGGACGATAAGTCTAGGTCTCTGTACGAAGGTCTTCAGAAAGTAGAACAAACAGCAGACGACACAAAAAGTTTCCAAGATCAAGAAACTCTCTTAATATCTAATAATGCCGAATCAGACGCTTCACCAAAATTAATGATCGAAAATCCTGAAGTAGAAGCAAGTCACGCCGCAGCAGCAGGTAACATCCAAAAAGACAAAAAACACTACTTAGAAAGCAGAGGCTTAACAGACGAACAAGCTGAAAGACTTGTAATTAAAGGCTATTTCGAACCAGTAATGGAGAAAATAACTCTACCAGATCTTAAAGAAAAAATCAGACAAGAAGTACAGCAGAAAATCCAATCAAAATAAAGGCTAAATGAAAACCTACTCTCGTATTCTATTTTGAACCAATATGAAACCGGAAAAAATCAAGGAAGACTTTCCTATTTTTCAAGAAAAGCCTAATCTATCGTACTTAGATAACGCTGCAACATCGCAGAAACCCAGAAAAGTACTAGAATCTATAAAACGCTTCTATGAAAAAAACAATTCGAACGTTGGAAGAGGATTATATGATCTTGCAAGCGAAACAACAAAAAAATACGAAGAATCAAGAAGTACTGTTGCTAATTTCATAAACGCCAAACCAGAAGAAATAATTTTCGTTAGAAACACCACTGAAGCTCAAAATCTTTTAGCATCTAGTCTTGAAATCGAAGGAAACATAGTTTTGAGCAAAATGTCTCATCACAGCGAACAACTGCCTTGGAGAGAGAAAGAAAACAAATTAGAATATTTGAAGACAGAAAAAGGCAAGATTTCGCTCAAGGACGCAGAAGATAAAATAAACAAGAATACAGGTCTTGTTGTAATACCTCATATATCAAACGTTTTTGGAGTAGAAAATCCTGTTGATAAGCTCGTCCAACTAGCAAGGAATAATGACGCACTAGTTATTCTAGACTGTGCTCAATCAGCACCACATAAAAAAATCAATGTAAAGGACCTAGATGTAGACTTTCTTACATTTTCAGGGCATAAAATGCTTGCACCTACAGGAATAGGTGTTTTGTACGGTAAAAAAGACTTATTAACAGAAATGAAACCTTACCAAGTTGGAGGAGGAATGGTGGAGTCCGTTACATTTAACGAAGTGAACTTCAAAAAACCACCTCACAAGTTTGAAGCAGGTACGCCCAATATTGCAGGAGCAATAGGTCTGAAATCTGCTATAGAGTATTTAGAGGAAAAAAACCTAAACGAAGTGAATAAACACATCAAAAAGCTTTCAAAGAAGATAACTAATGGCCTTAATAAGATAGAAAATGTAAAAGTTATTTCTCCAGAAGGATCCACAATTGTCTCATTCACTATAGATGGAATACATGCTCACGATATTGCAGAGGTTTTAAATCAGTCCAATGTCGCTGTAAGAGCTGGAAATCATTGTACACAACCACAGCATAAGGAATTCAATATCAGAAGTACAGTAAGAGCTTCACCTTATTTATACAATACTGAAAAAGATGTGGAAAAGCTTTTAGCAGGTCTAGAAGAGGTGATAAAGACTTTTGATGTATAGAGACGAACTACTTGACCTCTATAAAAACCCTCTAAACCACGGATCTCTCGAAGATGCCGACCTCGAAAGAGAGGGAGAAAATCCTTCTTGCGGAGACTATCTGAAAATATATGCTAATTCATCCGAAGATGGCATTATTTCAGAAATAAAGCATGAAACTGATGCTTGCGCCATATGTACTGCTGCAGCATCTCTCACAACCGAAAATGTCGAAGGCAAATCGGTGGAAAAGGTCTTACAACTCGACAAAGATTGGGTATTAAACAAACTTGAGACTGATGTCTCTCCCATGAGAATGAAATGCGCCTTATTATGTCTAAAAACCTTACAAGCAGGTTTGAAAGATATGGAGAGAGATTAAGTATTTTTTCAAAAAAAATACTAAGCAGTTTTCCTAGTCTTAAGATATATTTCTACACCTACTAGGAAAATAGAAAAACCAATAACACTAGAAAAAACAGACAAACGAATATCAGTTGAAACTATAGTCGACGCTAATCCGCCAATAGATACAATAAAACCTATCATCATTATCAATTCAGAAACTTTATGCCATCTTCCCTTATCCATAATTAACTTTGAAAACACCGACGTAATATAACTTAGTAGGAAAAACCAATATTGACCAACTAACACCTAATTAATAGAGCTGCTTCAAAAATATGAAAGAACTAAACTACTGCTGGAGATGCGGATCTGAACTAGTTAGAAAACAAGATGAAGGTCGGAGAAGATACTACTGCAACAAATGCGAAGATTTCGTCTATAGAAATTCTGTACCCGTAGCAGGAGTATTTGTCATAAAAAAGGACAAAATACTGCTAATCAAAAGAGGCGGAGAACCAAATAAAGGTAAATGGAGCTATCCTGCAGGCTATCTTGAATATGATGAACGTCCCGAAACAGGAGCTGTACGTGAATTAAAGGAAGAAACAAACCTAGACGTAGAAGATGACAAATTAGAACTAATTACTACAATCCAACTAGAACACCCCGACAAATACGTGGTCGGTAATGCTTATGCCGCTTCTTTTGAAAACGTAACCGGGAATTTAATCGCTTCAGATGATGCTCTTGACGCACGTTTCTGGAGCATTGAGGAAATGAAAGAAAATTCTAGTAAACTAGAGTCTAAAAAGATAATTAAAGCTGCTCAAAAAGCGATAAACATCATAAAAAATGATTAGAACTTTTCATTACCCCATATAGATGTACTTCCTTCCCAACCTATTTTATCGGAAACTTCTACCTCATATACTTCTAAGTCTAATTCGTAAACTCCTGTTGACTCTAACTCTCCCCTAATTCTTTCCTCAGCTTCAACAACTTCCTCTTCCGGAATAGTAGTGCGTATAGAATATACGCTTTTTAAAGTAGGATATATGGACTGATCTGCTCTCAGCTGGTGTTCAAAATGTTCTGCTTGAATAAAATCTCTTGGCTTTCCCCCATATTTCTCCTTACTATTGCTAGATACGAGCTGTCCTATTATCATTTCACCACCATTATAAGAACCGCTTATAGCAAAATCTTCAGCGACAAGACCATTATCAAACTCATAACCTTCAGAGAGAATCCTGCAAGGCTCGTATATCGGAAATATCTCTAAAAACTCTTCATCACCCTTATCTAGGTGCTCCATTATCGCCTTGGGAACTGCTTCATGAATTGAATAACCTGCTTCCTCGAATAAATCCTCGTTAAAAGATACCGAAACCTCATAAACGTTAGAAGCATATGATGTTGAGGCTTTGGAACTTATTCCCACTGAAGAATAATTAGAATCATAAATTCAAAAAAGCATCGAAGCCGTATTCTAACAGAGATAATCCTAGAGAAATTATAGTAATAAAAAAATTCCAGCCTGAAACTTGTATCATATGAGTCTAAAAATTGAAAACCTAAAGGTTTCTGTAAAAGACGAAGACGAAAAAATAGTAAAAGGAGTAGATTTAGAAGTAGAATCAGGAGATATCCACGTAGTAATGGGTCCTAATGGTTCAGG
>LKMJ01003480.1_pt1 | contig 14639 bp, 20 predicted proteins | sample 643391 | NCBI WGS metagenome assembly LKMJ01 (sample SAMN04112250, study PRJNA286221) | soda lake metagenome | biome: soda lake; feature: Kulunda Steppe; material: water; isolation source: sample PL-Br10 brine of Picturesque Lake | place: Russia: Kulunda steppe | collected 2010-07
CATATGCTGTGCCATGCAGTCCCTCAGCAGAGCCATGGCATATGGTGTGCCATGCAGTCCCTCAGCAGAGCCATGGCATATGGTGTGCCATGCAGTCCCTCAGCAGAGCCATGGCATATGCTGTGCCTTGTTTCTGCCTGCCGCCACAGCCGCATGAGGTGGCCATCAGCAGGTGCAGCCAAAACACACACGAGCCTGGCAACACACCAGCTGTGCAAGCACACCCGCGTGCACGTGCACACAAACACGCACACGCATGCTGTCCCTGCTCTAGGTTCACTCAGGCTACCGCAAGCCATGGGTGTTTATGGTGCCTGAGCCGACGGCATGCGTGATGCCCAGGCCAAGGGCATGTGTGGTGCACGCGCCAAGCTCTGCAGGCGCAAGTCTTATTCCCCTTGCTCAAGCGCGCCTGCTGCATGCGCACTCACCAGCCACCATCCACCAGCTCACCCTCCCCCTAACACCCACCCACCAGCTCACCAGCTCGGTAACCCACCAGGTAGCTACCGCACCCCAAGCCAGAGAAGGCAAGCGCTCATGGGCAGTGCCTGTGGGTTGTGGCGCAACGGCCACAGGGTGCTGGCGCGGAGGCGGCCGCCGCTCGCCGCCAGCTGGCAGGATCTGAGGGCTGCCTGGACCCTTTGGCCTACCGGGATGCGTGGTACGACCCGGACTATGATCAGGTGTGGTACAATGACTGTGACCAGGTGTGGTATTATGACCAGGTGTGGTACTGTATGACTATGACAAGGTGTGCTACTGTATGACTATGACCAGGTGTGGTACGGTGTGACTATGACTAGGAGTGGTACTGTATGACTATGACTAGGTCTGGTGCTATGACTATAACCAGGTATGGTACAAACACGCACTCGCGTATGTACACACACACACATATGCATGCCTTGCATGCACGCACACACGCCCATGCCTTGCATACATGCACACACATGCATGCCTTGCATGCATGCACGCACGTGCTCGCGTATAACTCACATTCAATGGGCCCTAAGACAAATTTCAGGTGCTGACGGCATCTGGAATGTCGGGGTTAAGTCTGCAACAGCTGCGTACAGCATTTGGAGACTACGGGCGCACGCGCCTGTGCTAGCGGTTGGGTGCAAACAGACGCATGCGCAACACTGCATGCATATTCACCTTAACACAAAAGCAAAAACACACCTTAAGTTGAGCAATGACGTGTTTTTGCTCGCTCGTTGTCAGACATCAGAAGAATGTCCAGCTTGAATTCCTCCCTCCTGACAAAAGCCTCCGGCAGACACGCCTTGCACTCCTCACACCGAGTGTGCCTCTCATTCAGCATGCTTTGCATGGCATCTATCCTGTTTGCGCCACGCACCGCTCTGCAGCACCATCCTCTTGTATGGCCCTCCGCCCCATCCATGCAACGCAGCCCACGCGCTCTCCCTCTGCGCAGTTCCGTGTCAGCAAGCATGCGCAAACAGACTTGCTCGCGCATGTGCAGCGCCACTCACCCGAGCGTGGTTTGCACAGGTGCGCATGTGCATGCGAGTAATCGCAGCCCATAGCACACACACACACAAGCATACACACATGCACACACGCACACACATGCATCGCACACACACCTTTGGCAGGTCCTGCCTTCCTCCCCTCGCCCCCCGCGCTTCTCCCTGCAACTGGGGCGGCCTAAGCCCAAGGCGCGGCCGGACACTTGGGCCTTGGACTACCGCGCGGAGGATGTGCCACTGTCGCTGCTGGCAGGCCACACGGGCGTGCACAAAGTGCCAGCCTTTGCAGCCATGCGGCCCCACGAATCAATGGCGCCCAAGCGTGAGTGCTGCAGCCGCAGCGACTGCTCCGCCGCGGGTGCATGTGTGCATGTGTGAGCCAACGTGCGCGTGTGTGTGTGCGCGCATGTGTGCATGTGCGCGTGCGTGTGCGTGTCCTTGTGAGCGCTGCACATGGAGGGAGAGGTAAACCTTCCCCCTGGTCAGCACCATTTTGGCATCACTTGCTTGCCCTGCAGGCAATCCATCCATAAGCACCTCCCCATCCTCCCATCTTTACCGCCTTGTCTGGCACCGTCTCCCTTCCTTGTCACCTTGCTATGTGCCGCTGCACTTCCAGTGCTCAGCCGCGCCACATGTCCGGTACACCGCACGTCACCCGCCCTTCATGCTCGCTCCTCCATGTCTGGTTTATGGGTGTCCTCATTTGTGAGCAATCTACACGCGCCCCTCCCTAAAGCACACTCACACACTCACACACGCGCCCCTCCATGTCTGTCTCAAGTTGACTGCGCAAGCAGCTTCCCTGTGCCTTCACCGGCAGTGCGCCACCTGTCGATCACCCATATGTCTCCCGCCCTGCCCAAACACACACACACACATACACACACAAGGTCGCCCGGGCGCCTCCTACATGTGCCGTGAGCATCGTGCAGGGACTGTTGTATGGAGCATACAGTACGCTGCCTCACATCCTTTGCGCGTGCGCCAAAAGCATGCATGTGCGCACCACCACTCCTCCTCACCCTCTGCATGCACACCGTGCCATTGCTGCTCTCCTCCTCTGCCTGTGCACCCTCTGTGTGTGTGCTCTTTGTGTGCACCTTCTGTGTGTGCACCCTCTGCGTGTGCTCCTCTGTGTGTGTGTGTGTGTGTGTGTGTGTGCACCCTCTGTTTGCTCCACTGTGTACGCAGCCTCTGTGTGTGTGCACCCTCTGCGTGTGCTCCTCTGTGTGTGTGCACCCTCTGTGTGTGCTCCTCTGTGTGCGCAGCCTCTGTGTGCGCACCTTTTGTGTGTGTGGGTGGGTGCGCAGCAGCAACTTGCGCGCATGCCGTGCCAAGGCCGCCCTTCTTCTCTGAATCGGCATTCACATGTGTGTCGTGGGCAGCAGCAGTAGCAGCAGCAACATGCGCACGTGCGCGGGTGCCGTGCCATTGTTGCCCTTCTTCTCGGCCTCCATGCCCTTCGTGCGCACAACAGCAACGTTCGTGTGCGCATGCCCTCTTCCTACCAATGCCGTGTCATAGGCGGTGGGCGCAGTGTTGCTGCACATCTGAGCCTTCTCCTCCAACCCTGCACGTACGCCACCTCACATATATTGCACAGTTTATGCCATCCATTCATGCCCTTCCTGCCCTTCTCCTCTGCCTCTGCAAACTGTGGGCAACAGCAGCGTGCGCGTGTGCGTGTGCGTGCACATGCATGCATGCGTGCCTGCGTCTGTGCCACAGGCCCCAAGCTAGTCAACAGCAGCGTGCACATGTGCGTGCACATGTGCGGCAACAGCAGCGTGCGCGTTTGCGTGCACATGCATGCATGCGTGCCTGCGTCTGTGCCACAGGCCCCAAGCTCGAAGGCGACCGCCTGGACCTACAGCCGGAGGCGGCCCTGGACTTCACAAAGCCTAATGCAAAGGACATGCCCGCCATGGGCACCCAGGGCGGCGGCCACTTGGACCCCACGCGCATGGGTGGGTGCGAGGGCGGTGGCGGCATCTTTTGTTTTTGGTTGCCGCTGCTGTTGTTGCTGTTGGTGGTGGTGATGGTGGTGGTGTTGGTGATGATGATGCTGCTGTTGGTGGTGGTGGTGCTGCTGCTGCTGCTGCTGGTGGTGGTGGTGATGGTGGTGGTGGTCAAGCACTCGAGGCCTGTGCCCGTGGAGGGGACTGGCTGTCCCCTGGAGATGCATGGGTCAGGGGGTGGGGGATAGTGATGCGCGCTGATTCTTGGCGCACAATGCCAAAGCGCTGTGGATTCATGGCAGCCCTGCGCGTGCTCTTGTGGCCGTGTGCTGCCGCACGCAAAGCGCACCAACGCGCTCGCTTGCTTCTCATGGCCATGTGCTGGCGCCCACATGTGTAGCCACCCATGACATGGAACTGTGCACACCCAGATCACATCTCAAAGAGAACTGATTGGGGATGGTCCCTTTGGTGGCCTCTCGTAAGCTGTTCAGCACCAGGAGCAGTGCAGTGCGCTGTTCAGCGCTGGGATGATTCTGCGTATGCCATAAAGGGTGCTGTGTTGGATCAAAGCTGGGCCCAGATTGTGTTTGAGGAAGGCTAGATTGCACCCGTGCAAGCTCAAGCGCGCCTGCATGAGCTTGAGTGCACCTGCTAGATCTCAATTGCACCTGCAAAAGCTCGAGTGCACCTGCAATAGCAAGAGGGCTCACACATGAGCCCGAGTGCACCCACCTGCGTGGGCTTGACCGCATCCATGTGCCTCATTGGAGCAGCAAAGGCCCTTCCAGGGTGCCCCACAGGCCCCCTTGGCGCGTGCAAGCACAAGGGCCCCATTGGTGCGGGCAAGCACAAGGGCCCCATTGGTGCGGGCAAGCACAAGGGCCCCATTGGTGCGGGCAAGCACAAGGGCCCCATTGGTGCGGGCAAGCACAAGGGCCCCCTTGGTGCGGGCAAGCACAAGGGCCCCATTGGCGCGTGCAAGCACAAGGGCCCCATTGGCGTGTGCAAGTACAAGGGCCTCATTGGCGCGTGCAAGTACAAGGGCCTCATTGGCGCGTGCAAGCACAAGGGCCCCGTTGGCGCGTGCAAGCGCAGGGGCCTCATCTGAGGGTAAGGGTTCAAGGCCTGAATCCTAAACCTTAAACCCTCACCCAATCCGATGTGGTGTGATTTTGCCCAACAAGGCTGAATCAAAGGCCCCATGCAGACGCACTCTAAAGCCACCACAGAGAGGTGCGATAACCACCACAGACGCACTCTAGCTACCGCAGAGGTGCGATCTATCCGCTGGAAATGTCATCTAGCCTCTTACAGGTGCAGGCAAGCCCGTTGCAGGTGCGATCATGGGATCAAGCCCGTAGCAGGTGCGATCTAGCAGCAACGTAGCCCTTGCAGGTGCAGCCAAGACCCTCCGAAGCCCTTTGGGCACACCACCTGGCGCGCGCAGGCACGGGGGCCCCTCCAGAACAGTCCGCGTGGCTGGACTACAACCCGCGTTTTGGCCTGGTCAAGGCGTCGCCTGGCCCCGCTCCAGACATGGCTCGGGCCATTGACCGCGAGGCGGCCCGGAGGGGTGATCCTTGTGAGGGGGAGGACGTGACCGGTGACCTGGACGGTGGGGTGTACAACGTGCGGCACGACCAGGTGGGGGGCGGGGTCAGCACGGCCAGCACTCCATTGCTCTGTGTCTGTGATGCACCCACACAGGAAGTCAGCACTGGAGGAGCAGGGGAGGGACGACTTGGTTGTGTGCCAGGCCTCGCACACATGCGCACACACATACACACACAAATGCACGCGTGCGCACGGGGCTGCGTCTCTTATTGACGCACGTTACCGCGTTGCTGCGTGCAGGTGTGGCCCAGCCCCCGCGCCACCGATTTCCAGCGTGGCCAGCCCCATGGCAGCCCTACCCCACGCAAGGCAGACCTGGATGAGGGGAACATGCTGTGGCTGGACCCTATGGACCCCAGCGCCCCCCCCATTGGGTGGAGCCCAGAGCCTCAGCTGCACCACACCCGTCAGCCCATGGGCAGGGCCCCAGGTGTGCGCGCGGTCAGCTAGCAGGAGATGCTCTGGGAATGGAAGGCATGCGCGGCCTCGTCGCCATATGTCGTGCGAATGGAAGGCATGTCGTGCGAATGGAAGGCATGCGCGGCCTCGTCGCCGTATGTCGTGCGAATGGAAGGCATGTCGTGCGAATTGAAGGCATGTCGTGCGAATGGAAGGCATGCGCGGCCTCGTTGCCATGTCGTGCGAATGGAAGGCATGTTGTGCGAATGGAAGGCATGTCGTGCGAATGGAAGGCATGCGCGGCCTCGTCGCCATATGTCGTGCGCTGGTCAATCACAATGTATGGAGCACGTGTGCGGCTGTTCAGGTTCCCTCGATGGCGCATCAGTGGGTGCAGGGGTGTGTAGGTGTGCTGGCGTGTACAGGTGTAGGGGGTGGGCTAACCCCAGCATGCCCCTCAACAGGCAGAGACCTTAGCCGCGACTGCCGTGCACCCAGGGTCACACACAGGCAAGGTGCCAGGTGGATCTGTGCGTATGTGCTTGAACATCAGTGGGTGTGTGGGTGCAGGGGTGCAGGCGTAAGCATGTGTGCACTCAGCCAAGAAGGCCCAACAGCTTGATGCCCACGACCGCCCGCCTGCCTCCTGCAGTTGCTACACTCCCCTTTTGATGGCCGCGATTGTTTACACGCACCCCAACGAGCACTGCTGCGGACGCATGTGCACCTCACAGAGCGCTGGAGCGCAGACCCTGTGCTCCCTGATGATGAGGGCAATGTGCTGAAGCTGCGCCTGTCCTTGGACGACCTGAGCCACTTGAGGGACCGGCCCACACATGTGAATGCGCCCGTGACCGCGTTCGGGGCGATGCGTGCCGACCGATATGAGCAGGTGGGACGCGTGCCGGCGGATATATGTATGAGCAGGGGCGAAGCGTGCCGGCCGATATATATTGGGCAGGCGCGATGCGTGCTGTGCCGGGGCGATGCACGCTACTCGATGCAAGCAGGTGCACCTGTGCAGGAGTGCTGGTATGTGCTGGTGCGCCTTTGCCGACCAGTACATGAGCAGGTGCGCCTGTGCTTGTGCACCCTTCTGGTGCTTAAGGGGCTGTACCCGCTGTGCAGGACGCGCCATTGTAGCCTCATTCAAATTGTTGGTGCAAGTGAGGGGCGTCCCCAAACGCATCATGCATCAGCTGGCCCTGTAGGCTCTCCCTGCAAAACTTCAAGGGTTCTCCCTGCAAAACTTCAAAGGGCTCTCCCTGTGAGACTTCAAGTGTGTACAGGCTTGCATCAAGTTCACCCACCACACCGGGGACGCCACGGGCGTGCTGCGTGCAGGTGCTGAAGCCCAATGAGAACCTGGCCCCCCGCCAGGTGCTGCGCCCCAAGTTCACCCACCAAACCATGGAGGCCACGCTCGCTATGGAGCCGCGGCAGGACCTGGTGGGTGGCCAGCCTGCTTCTTTGTAATGACCTGGTGGGTGCCCAACCTGGCAGGGCCTGGTGGGTGCCATGCTTGCCATGCAGAGCTGCAGCAGGGCCTGGTGGGTGCCATGCTTGCCATGCAGAGCTGCGGCAGGGCCTGGTGGGTGCCCAACCTCTGCTTCTCCGTAAGCCCTTTTTTGGGCATGGCCTCTCACAGGGATACAATGGGATCAGGGGAGAGTCACGCATGCTGTGATGGGTCACCCATGCTTTGACCGGGCATGCTTGCTATAGCTAGTGATGCTGTTGCTAATGGCCAAGATGGCTGCAGGGATCGCCGCCAGAGCCGTTTCGAGGCCCCAACACTCTCGCTCTGGTGGATCGGGCGTGCTAGGATCAGGAAGGGCATGCTTTTGCTCAAATGGGTCACGCGCGCGATGACCAGGCAAGCTTGCTCTGATCGGACACGCTGGCTCCGATGGGCGTCTCGCGTGCTCTGATGGATCATGCGTGTGCTGTGATGGGCCGCGCATGCTTTGATCAGACATGCGGATACCCAAAAGGGCCACATGAGCTTGGATGGGTATGGGTCGCGCAATTGCTCTTTGCACACGCGTATGCTGATGAGGGGTTTGCACACGTGTATGCTGATGAGGGGTTAGCTCTTTGCACACATGTATGCTGATGAGGGGTTTGCACGCGTGTATGCTGATGAGGGGTTTGCACATGTGTATGCTGATGTGGGGTTTGCACATGTGTATGCTGATGAGGGTTTAGCTCTTTGCACACATGTATGCTGATGAGGGGTTTGCACATGTGTATGCTGATGAGGGGTTAGCTCTTTGCACACGTGTATGCTGATGAGGGGTTTGCACACGTGTATGCTGATGAGGGGTTAGCTCTTTGCACACATGTATGCTGATGAGGGGTTTGCACATGTGTATGCTGATGAGGGGTTTGCACACGTGTATGCTGATGAGGGGTTAGCTCTTTGCACACGTGTATGCTGATGAGGGGTTAGCCGACAGCCTGGTTATCAGGCTGGTTTGGTTGTGGCTGTCATTGCCAGACAAAGCAACCCATGGTACCTGAAAATCGCAGCAAAGCCTATCGTGCCGCCAAGAAAGGAGATCAAGGACACGCTGCGAGGGTGTTTAGAGTCTTCCGGCATGGGCCAGACAACACACTGCATGAGGCACACTGCACAGTACACAGCTCCACAAACTTGCATGCACAAAATGCTGCACAACACGCTGCACAACACACACTGTACAACACACTACACAACACACTGTTCAACACACTGCACAACACACACTGTTCAACACACTGCACAACACACTGCACAGGTTTTTGAAGTCTTCCGGCATGCACCAAACGACCCTGCTGCAGTAGCCATGCGGCGGCGGGAGCGCGTGATAAGCCGGTTTCAGGCGCGCGAGCAATTCCTGCAGGAGCTGCAGGAGCAGCAGCAGGTATGGTCCCCGCCTGCACAGCAAGAGGTCAGCCCCTCACGCACGCAACAGCCTCAGCAGCAGCAGGTGTGGTTCCCGCCTGCACAGCAAGAGGGCGGCCCCTCACGCACGCAACAGCCTCAGCAGCAGGAGCCGCAGCTGCGCACGCAGGCGAAGGATGCAGCCGAAGAATGGATGGCGCCCACGGGCCCACAGGCGTCGCTGGCGCAGGTGCAAGGAGCAGGCACGCAGCCAGGGGGCGTGGCTGGGGCGCAGGCCAGCCTCCCCAGCCCTCACAAGCTCTCCCCAGGGCAAGCAGACGCAATCCCTAATCATGCAGCAGCAGCGCCGTGTGATGGCCACAGCCGGCCGGGGGCGCCTGAAACCCAGGAAATTGGGGGAGCCCCGGCGCTGCACGGCGGCGCCAGCCATGAGAAAAAGCCAGGCCTCCAGCCTGACGGAAAGGTGGGCATGCCTGGGCGGCAGCCGCAGCAACACCTGCCGCCAGGTATGGCGCGGCAGCTGCGCAGGCGCGCGCAGAGGCAGCTGGAGCAGCTGCAGGGCAAGGCAGGCCAGCTGCAGCAGCAGCAGGATCCACTGTGCCAAGATGCAGCGGGACAGCCGCCCAAAGAAGGGCAGGTGGACAGGCTAAAGACGCAGGCGCGCCTGCATGAGGGAGGGCTGCAGCACAAGGCCTTGCCGCGACGCACCACACAGCAGCCGCAGCAGCCGCCGACACATCAGCAGCAGCACCCGGGCCACCAAGAGTTGGGGCCGCTGCTGCACGCTTACCAGCACAATGAGCAAGACGCAAGCGCGCTCGCCCTTGTGGCCCCCGCACCCCCCTTCCAAGTCCTGCCCTTCCAGCAGTGGCTCCCACCCACTGGCCGTGCGCGGGCAGCAGCAGCCGAAGGTGCGTTGATAGGGGCGCCAGGCTGTGTCAGTTGCTCTAAGTCCATGTGTGCTGAGGAATGTGTGTTGGCGCCACCAGGCTGCTGTTCTTTGCTCCTGGGCCACGCGTGCTATAGTGCAGCCCCCGCCCTTTGCAGTATGGACAGAGCAGTTCTGTATGTTGTGTGAGGGTGGAATCCTGCCATGCAGCCTGCTGTGAAAAGTTTCAGGTTGCAGTTGGGCACACGAGCATATGCTCAAAAGCATGCAAATGGCGCACGTTTGTGTGCACGCCGTACGCAGACACTTGGGCAAGCACACAAGCATACAAAAGCACACACATGCGCCCTCGCAAAATTGTGTGTGCCTCTCCATGCCCAGGTGGTGAGGTGGGCGGCGGCTCGGCGCTGCCTCATCCCCCTTCCCACCCCTCTTTGGCCGGCAAGAAGGACTACGCAGCTAAGCAGCAGGTGTGTGTGTGTGTGCGGCAGGGGTGCGTGCTCGAGCATGCGTGTCACTGGATTCGGCCACAGGATATAGCAGCATCTCTGTGGCAGGCTATCAGGCTTCCCTGAATTGTTTTTTTATTGAATCACTTCTGAGCTTTGGAGGCCATTGCATTTCCGGGATGCCGACCCTGAATTGTCAGAGACCAGTGGACTGCTGAGCCGCCATCCCTTAATTGTCGAGAGGTCAGTGCATTGCTGGGTTGCCGTCAGCTTGCATCTAGGCAAAGTCCATTTCAATACACTGTGCACCTAAAGTGCACTGTGCGCAGTGCGCTCTGCCATCCTTCCTGCTGAAGTGCACTGTGCGCAGTGTGCTCTGCCATCCTTGCTGCTTGGCCTTTGGTGTGCTCTGGCATCCTTCGCGGGGCCATGCGCGTGCATGGCCCTCCGCGTGCTGGGCCCTCTGGGTGCTGGGCCCTCCGCGTGCTGGGCCCTCCGCGTGCTGCACCATCCGGGTGGAAACGGGCCAGCTGGGTTGAGGCAGACCAAACCAAGGCCACTGAACAAGTGTGGCACCGTGCACACTAAATTCACAACGTCTTGAATCAATTGACTGGAGTCCAGAGGTTGCTGTGCCACTAGCGCGCAGCGCCGTCAGCGGGCGGCTGCGTCCGTCGCAGTGTGGTGGCCTGACTGCCAGACATGGCGTGGCCCCCCCTCCCCTGTTGCGCCCTGCGCCGGCGCGGCGCTCAATCAGCAACACGCCACAGCCCCGCCCAATGCCGCGTTGCGCGCATGCATGTGTATGTGTGTGTGCATGCAGCTTGCAATCCGCGGCCACCGGGAGCGTGCTGGCCTGCAGGACATCCTGGCTGAGGAGCGCGCTGTGCAGGATGCTGCGCAGACTAAGGGGCTGCACCTGCACCCACAGTCACTGACCCCACAAGACCATCAGGGCGCGAGAGCGGGGCCCACCAACATTGGCGGCGCATTCCACACTGTGCTGCGTCCCACCTCAGCGCTAGGTCAGCGCGCAAGGCCAACAGCAGCACAGCCCGAGCCACAGTGGCGAGCGGAGCAGCGGCGGCACGAGCAGCAGGCAGTGCGGCAGCATGAGCAGCAGCAGCTGCAGCAGCGTCAGCAGGTTCCGGGCGTTTTGCCAGGCCCTGAGGCAGACCTTGTGCCCAAGCAGCAGCAGGTGGCACAACCCCGCGTGCCCCTCCAGCAGCAGCTCGCACCTGTGGTGCACATGCAGCAGCAGTCGCGCCCGTCTGCCTCTGCGGGCAGACAGCGCAAGCGGATGGCTGCTGCTTAGGGAGGGGATACGCACATGACGCCGGTAGTCACACGGGGGTTGGCTGCAGCCAGATGCACCTAAATGCCTTGCGGCCTGTGGCTGGAGCGTCTTGATAGGCATGCAATGAAGGTGATGGGTGTTGCCAAGTGTCTTGAGAGCATGGTCCAGCCAGCTCAGCCTGTCTGTGTGTGCAGGAGCGCCTAAGTCGCTGAGTCTATTATTTGAATGTTCCCTCAACATATCCATTTAAAGACCACCACCGATAGTCACCCTCCTGATCCCCGTTGGCTTCTCTTGCCTTGCTTCACTGGTGGAGGGGTCATAGAGTGTCTAGGTCCTAGGTGGCCTCTTTTCCTTAATTCACATAGGGAGTGTTCCTAACTGCCTACACAGTTTTCTTCTTCTTGCACCACATTTTGATACACCTGGTGCAGTCACAGGCCTTTGCTGCTCTGGCTGGCTACCCCCAATGATAGCTGGCCCGTAAGCCCCTAGACTGACCATGGGGCAGCTCACATTTCACGTTATATAACAGGGCTCATCCACTCGCTGCCTGGCAAGCTGCTACCCTCATAGCCGTTGGACAGTACTGGGTACTAGTAAGGAGGGAGCAGAGATCAAGCAGGAGAGGGAATAGAAAGCAGAAGTTGCCTGTACTCAGATGGAAGGCTGATTCATAGATACCACTGCCAGAAATCACAGCACCAATTTTTTGAAATGCACTTGTAGTGATAAGCCGACGCTGGAGGAGGGAAAGTGTTGGGCAATGCATTGTGCATGCACAGATGCTCATTTCAGTTTGTCCGATTATCGACACAAGGCGGAAGCTGAACCTCACCCTTAAGGATACACAGGGGTTGATCCATCACAGAAGGTATGGTGCTTAATCTACATCCCCGTCAGAAACTTCCTGGCACAGTTGAAGTGCGGTTGAAGCGGTTGAAATGCAGTTGGAACAATTTTCAACCGCATGGCAACAGTGAGCGGTTAAAATCAATTTTGCGGTTGAATAAATCAATTTCAACCGCTTTCAAGCGCTCTTCAACCGCGACCCTTCCTGAGAAGTCTGAAGCTTCTGCATTAAGACTCTGGGCGTACATTAGCGTGCTTTCAATTGCCAGGCCATCCAAAGGAGCTCTATTCCTCTCATAGAAACCTCCTTAAGAGCTATTCTTACTAGTTTCAAACTAGATTTGAAAGGACGTCCTTCAGGCTGTGATAGCCCAAAGTGAGGCTGAGGGCCAGTGACAGACGGTCAAATATCAATTATTGTTGGACGTCAAAAATTATAATTATATTCAAGCTTCGAGAAAGTTTCTTTTTTAATTTGTTACACAGCCAGAAGCAGTCATTCCAATTGAGTTATTTGATTTATTCCAGCCTAGGACGAGCTCATCTGGAGTATGCAAGTCACTAATGGTTTGGATAAGCAGCCAGCCTAAACGTCAGGTAGATTAGTTTCAAACTTGTCAACTCTTAGGCTGTGTTTTGACTTGTGATAAATCGTGACTTGTCATTCCCAGCCAGCCTTCTTAAAGAAGGTCTCAGTGACGTCTGAAGTAAATGCTAAGTTCACTGTGCCGCTGAGAAAGACGATAATGAAAAGAAGCTTTTGATGGCTCAGCACAACCTTAAGGCTAAAGCAAAGCATCATCGTCTTTCTCAGCGGCACAGTGAAGTTAGAGGCTTCTTTTGGTTTCACCATTTATGCTGGATTGTAACCAGGAGTTTAGTGGAGTCAGTTGGTGGAGTATTTGATCCTGTTGTCATTCAAGCCGTATTTTAGATATGTTTGCACAACCGGGGTGTGTGGACTGGCTGCAGACAACGATGTGTCATGGCAGACAAACCAACAAACAACAGCCTGTCCAAGTTTGGCAGCTGAGGGCACTTAAGTAAAGTCAACAGCAGCCTTTGCAACAGTTGCAAGGTGACCCTAACCTCACCTACTTTGAGCATGTAATTCATTTAGCTTGAGCCAAGCTTCAAGTCCTTCTAGGAATTTATCTCACCTAACACCTTTGCATTTTCCCAGTGGTCACCCACGGGGGCATGGTGCCAATTAAGATGAAGATTCTCTTGAATGCTGCAGTAGTTTTCCTTTTGTTTTTAAAAGCTGCAGACAACGAATTGTCATGGCAGCAAAAAAAAAGAAAACAATAATTACGTAGGCAGGGAAACCACTCCCTATTTTCCGAGTGTAGGGAGTCCCTACATCAGTTAATCTAAGGAACAGGAGACACATTGATCCCAAAGAGCAGTGAGTCTCTTTCACCAGAAAGCAGGATAACAATCTGAGCTTGGGGGCCTTGCAAAGCCCAGCGCAGGGTTGAGCTGTTCATCTTCACAAATCCGATTTGTGGCAGAGTCTGCCAGGCTCTGTGGCAGTGCCAAACATTCATTGTGGTCGGTGACCAAGAAAGAAAAGAAAAAAGAAAAAGTACGCAAGCAGCAAAAAGGCTCCTCACATCAATTAAAGAAAAAGGGGCACTTGGGGGAAAAAAACCCTTCACCAGAAAAGAAGAAATCAGTCAATGAGGATCAGCAGGGTTACGGGCAGACAAGCCAGAAGACCTTTCCTGATCAATTTGAAGGTAAGGAGAATGCTCAAAAGAACGTCTGGTCTGTACGAGCTTATAAGGATAGTTCAAAGAATGAACACGAAGCTTGAGAGCAAGTTTCTTGACTCTTTGCAAATCAAGGCGAAGATGTCAAGCCAAATCACCGTCATTGGTGAATTATCATCTCAGATACACAAGCCACAAAGATTCTTAAGAGGAATCAAAGTGTGAGGAAGTGTGAGGAATGTAGATGACACCCCCTACACCAAAGAGAATGACATGAAGAAGATGGTCTCCTGCAATGGCGCGTCTAAGGCGACCATGCCGAGCATAGGCAGCTTGGAGCTGCTGCTCAGGGCGACGCTGCCAAGGGAGGTTCTCGGGGCGAGTCTGTCTACGCGGGTAAGCTGTGGCTGGTGATGGGGGTCTGCCTCCAGCTGCGGTGGCTGCTGCTAAAGAACCCTGCCCCAAAACCAAAACCACCCTCCTTCCACTCCTTTAAGTAAGGCCTTGATCATTGGGATGGTTCCGTCGAGTTTGGGAATTGATCTTGCGTTCTTTGGAGTCACTAAAATGGTGGCAGGGCGACAATTGAGCCTGTCTCTTTGATTGTGGTTCATAGCAAAAATCCAAGCCGGAGGAACTCTGGATTCTGCTGCCACAGGTATTTGAAGATTTTGTAGGGTTGGGTCATTCGGTTTTAACGCATTTTATCGCTTCCGATTTTTTGAGAATAATTTGCGCTTTTTAAAAGTGGCATTCGCGAATTTTATACCCCCTGACACCCATTTTGACCAATTTATCCCCTTTCCTGCCTCATCGACCCCCGGAAATTTGAGTTATTGCGTAAGTTACATGGTTTTAAAAATTTAATTTACGTTTCACTGTCATTTCCAGGCAATCCCGGCTGCCTCACAACCTTTGCAATTCATCACATGATCATGGCATGTTAAACGACATTATTAAACGACAATGACCCCTATTACTAGTACCAGTACCATTCCTTGGTACTAGTACTCAAGGTACTGTAAATAATAATAAATGAATATTCGAATGGTACCTAGGGTACATGGAGTACTAGAG
>LKMJ01003482.1_pt1 | contig 14635 bp, 16 predicted proteins | sample 643391 | NCBI WGS metagenome assembly LKMJ01 (sample SAMN04112250, study PRJNA286221) | soda lake metagenome | biome: soda lake; feature: Kulunda Steppe; material: water; isolation source: sample PL-Br10 brine of Picturesque Lake | place: Russia: Kulunda steppe | collected 2010-07
ACTCACGGGCGACACCCCCACCACCGACGATCGCACCGACGCGACAGCCATCTTCGAGGAGCGCCTCGAGAACACGAGCGTGAGCCTCGACGCGAGCGGCTCCGGGCTCGGGCACGAGAACGCTGCCCCCGATTGAGACGACGACTTTCATACTACCGCGGTGTAACCGGGATGCCGTGTTAAACGTTGCGTAACGGTGAGAGAACACGAAAATGCCACAGTGGCTGAGACATATTGGCTTCCGGACTGATTAGGAACGTAGTTCATTATAAAATAGCTGAACCCAAATGTCAGAATGAGACACCAGACTGGACACAGGTCGGGGCGACTCGTTCACGGTGTCACTTTGCAGAATCTGTGTCTGCGGACCGGACAAAGCACACGAACGAGACGAGCGGGTGCGGTAACGAGAAGAGAAATCAATAGAATCTGTCAGGAATATCTGGCCCTCGCGTGTTTTTCACACCGACAGTGCTCGATTCGTGCGCTCAGTCGTACTTTCGAAAGCCCATTTCGCGGGCCATCTCTCGAAACGATTGCCGACACAGCCAGATGTCGTACTTGCCGATCAAGCCCTGTTCTCGAGCAGTGTCTCTACAGACACGCTTTTTTCCGGTCCGTTCACGCTGTGTATCGGGACCGTCGGTTGAGTCGCTCGTGATGTTGGTTGTGTCGTCGGTGCTCACGCTAACTCCTCCGCTCTCCGGCGCAACGAGGGATCGACCGTCGTATCGGTTGTGAGTTCTTCGAGAACCGTCGTCGCGTTACAGTCGCCAAGTGCGTTGAGTGCGTGTCGACGAAACTCTCCTCGAAGACCGCCCATTCGGACGAGAGTGCCGAGGTTCGTCACTTCGTTCTCTCGAGCGAGCAAATCGATTGCGTCGTAGCGTTGTGTTCGTGAAACGTTCTTCTTGACTGCCGTTTGGAATGTTTTTGACATCGGTATCTGTGTGGTTGTTGTTATCGTTTATTTTCGAGTGTGCAATACGAGCCCTCGTGAGCGGAGATCCACGTTGTCACCAGCGAATCGCCGGGTGCAATCGAGTAGATCGTACACAGGGCTGGTTCTGTGTCCGCTGGTTCGACGATTGCGAGGCACGCTGGGTTGAACCGTTCGTCGGCTGATGATTTCGTGTCTGTTACGCGGTTGCTCGCATGTATTGGTGTGCCTATACGAGCTGTGTGCCCCTGAGTAGCGTTCTCGTCGTCGCTCATCTGCTTACCACGCTTTTTCTCCTTCCTTTTTAATCCCAGTCGATAGGATGGCCGTTGCGATACAGTAGTAACTCGGATCTGCGAGCAGAAACGATGGCTTATCCGGATCGCTGAGTGTTTCGAACTGCCGTCGATCTCCTGGCGTCATCCCAGCAGCTTCGCCCCACTGCTCGACGGCTTCGGGCCACTGATCGAGCACCAACTGCTCGAGGTACGGTCTGGCGGCAGGATCGAGCGTCCCAGTGTCACCACCGTAGGAGACCGTAATTGGTTCTACATCAACAGCATCGATCCCGGTCTCGCGCAGCCAGAACGGTGCTCGTTCAGCGTGTGTCTTGCCCTCGCGCGCTCGCCAGTCAGCCGATCCATCGGATTGCTCGAGCATCCGTGCGCGACCGACCAATCGCTCGAGCGTCGGATACCCAGGGAGGTACGTCGACCGCATCCAGCAGTTAGAAAACACGCCAACGACACCGTCCGGTCGGAGCACCGTCGAGAGGTTCTCGAGGACGTCGACAGGGTCGTCGACGAACGAACCGTTGAGGACGTTCGAAACCCAGACGACATCGAAACTGTCGGGTTCGAACGGAAGCGGCTCTTCGAGATCGTGGTGCTCGAGGGTTACCGTGTCTTTGAGTTCGTGCGAATCGATTCGATCACGCGCGACCGCAAGATGTGGTTCAGAGGTGTCGACGCCGACGACTTCGAGAGTAGGCGTGCGATGCCCAAATACGTCGGTGAACAACGGAAATACACCACCCGGCCCACAGCCAGCGTCGAGTACCCGGAGCGTCTGCACTGAATCACTCGGTAGTCGGTCCCGAATTTCGAGGAGTGCACGTCTGAGTGCTGGTGCTGCAAACGTGTCGTAAGTCAGCATACTCTCGGCGTAATCGTGCTCGGTATCAGTCATCTGTACTCAATCTGCAATGCCGATCTCTTCTTGACCATCGTATTCGGGACGTTCGGCCTCGTTTCCGTCGGGTTCTTCGGGTGGTTCGAACGTCGGGAAGCGGTCCTCGAAGGCGTCCCAGTCGCTATCCATTTCTTCATCAGTGAGTAAACAGAGCTCGAGGTGGTCACGGATCGACTCGTGATCCATCTCGGTGCCGATCACCACCAGTTGAGTACCACGGTCGCCCCACTTGTCGTCCCACATCGCCTCGAGTTCGGGATACGCCTCGAATTGCTCGTCACGTTCTTCAGGTGAGAGGGTCGCGATCCAGTTTCCAGCGGGTGCAATCCGAATCGACCGCCCAGCGACGTTCACCATGAGCGCCATCTCCTCGCGTCCAGCGAGCCAGAAGTGGCCCTTCGAGCGGACGACGTTCTCCGGGAATTCGTCGAGAAGCTCTGCGAATCGCTCGGGGTGGAACGGCCGTCGTGCCTCGAAGACGAACGACGTAACGCCGTGTTCTTCCTCGGCCGATTCGTGGGGTTCCTGGAGTTCTTGCATCCAGCCAGCCGATCGGCTTGCTTCCTCGAAATCGAACCGGCCGGTTTCGACGATGTTCGCAGGGTCGACTCGACCGTGGGTCGTTCGAATAATCTCTGCCCGAGGCTGTAACGCCTCGAGCGTCTCCTCGATTTTCTCGAGTGTCGACTCGTCGACGAGGTCGCACTTATTCAGCAAGAGCACGTCACAGAACTCCACCTGTTCGACGAGTAGATCGCCGAGGTGTTTTTCGGTCCCGTCGTCGTCGAGGATCTCGTCTGACTGCATCGCCTCGTTAAATTGGTGGGCGTCGACGACCGTTACGGTCGTATCGAGATAGCAGTTCTCGAGCGGTTCGACCCCTGTCTCCTCGTAGAACTCCGTCGGATCGAGGTCGGACTGGTCGAATCCGAGTGTGAGTGTCTGGGCAACGGGGAGTGGTTCAGCGACGCCCGTCGACTCGACAATGATTGCGTCGAACGTTCGATCGTGTGTTAAGCCACCGATCGCGTCGAGCAGATCACCGCGCAGCTCACAGCAGATACAACCGTTCGAGAGTTCGATCAGTTCCTCTTCATCTGCCGAGATATCCGAGGACTCAGCGACGAGATCAGCATCGACGTTCACTTCACCCATGTCGTTGACGAGGACAGCGAGATCCAGGTCGCCGCTCTCGCGCAGTAGGTGGTTGAGCGTGGTCGTCTTTCCAGCACCAAGGGTCCCCGACAGCACTGTCACGGGTGTTGTCTCTCCGGCCATGTATTACTATTGAGCACGCGTATAGTAATATATCTTATTATCCCTACCAAAGCTTTTATTAATATTTGGCGACTGTCTTCGGTTGCTAATGGATAGGATATGACGACACACAACTCATCTCGGACATTCGACTGCACGATCATTGGGGGCGGCATCCACGGAACGTACCTCCTCCAGCGTCTCCTCGAAGATACTCCTCTCGACAGACCAGACGTACGTATTCTCGATCCCTGCGACCGATTACTGGCCTCGTTTCGTGAGAAGGCAACCACGTGTGGGATGGATAGCCTCCGATCGACGTTCGTCCACCACATCGGAACCGAACCGTTTGGGCTCGAGAATTTTGCCGAAGCGAACGATCGAGAAGACGAACTCGTGGCGACAGTCGATTACCCACCGCGACCGTCTCTCGATCTTTTTTTGGACTATTCGGACTACGTTATCGAACGGAACGACCTCGAGTCAGTACACCATCGGGCCTCTGTCGAAGCAATTCACGAACGACCCGGCAAACAAGGGCTACAACTCGAGACGACCACTGGCCCGATCGAGACGAACCACTGTATTCTGGCAATCGGTCACGGGAATCGATACCGATGGCCCGACTGGGCAACCGGCATCGACAGTGTCGAACACATCTGGGATGGGTTCGATCCCACTGCATCCGTTGATCGAACGATCGTCCTTGGAGGTGGGATCACAGCCGCACAACTCGCTTGCACCCTGAGCGAGACACAACCTGTTGTTCTCCTCTCTCGGAATCCACTCGAGTGGGAGATATCGGAAGCTGATCCACCCTGGATCAACTGGTCACACATCGAAGCAAATCTCCACGTCTACCCGCCGGGCTCGAGCGACCGATTCGACGTGATTTCGGCTGGTCGGAACACGGCGACGGTGCCACCGTATTTATACACCGAGTTAGAAAACCGAGCCGATGACGGCAGGCTCGCACTTACACAGGGAACGGTCGATTCGGCGACGAACGAGGACGAGAACGTTCGCCTCTCCCTTGACTGTGGGTTACAGCTAGTCGGTGATCGTGTCGTCCTCGCGACTGGGTTCGAGCCCGTATTCGAGCACCCATTCGTCGAGCAGATTGCTGAAGAACTCGAGTTAGCTCGAGGGTATCGCGGGATGCCCATTCTCGACGATGATACACTCGCGTGGCACTGTACCGATGGTCGCTTCGTTCCGTTGTACGTCACCGGTGCACTTGCCCTCGGAACAGTTGGTCCATACGCACCAAACATTCCCGGTGCAAGGCGAGCCAGTGATCGGATTACAGAAGCGATCACACGCCGCTTTCACCGGTCTGTTTCCGATGGGACCCGTGAACAGAGACAGCGATCGGGAGCACTCAATTGAGCCGCCAGTTTGCAACAAGACCGGGATTTGATACCAGCACAATGATAGAGTCTGACCCGTCGCCGGCAAAATCGACAACCGACCCACGAGAACGACCCCGTTCGACACTCCTCGCGCTCGTTCGATATCGGGACAGTAGTGAGGTTTGTACGCTATTCCCCCCGACGGTCGTAGCCCCACAACAAACAGAGGCGTGGATTCGTGCCACTGATGATGCGTTTTGTTTGCTCGAGGAGTGGCGATAATGCACCAATCCACTCGATGTGAGGGGGAGCCGACTTATTAATAATTCTGTCTTATAATTTGCTTTCTATTGTTAAAAACAGAGAAAAACATAATAACTTTTTTAATGTAGCGCGCCAACCGGAGAGTATGGGCCGAACTCGGTGCGAAGTGATGCGGTGGTAGGAGAGGCCACAGAATATCACGACCGTATCGAGCAGTAATCAGAGACACCAATCTGCATACCACTACGATGAAACTCACACGTCGATCATTACTCGTCACTGGGGGAGCTGTAGCAACGTCAGGAGCAGTAGCCGGCTGTCTAGATAGTCCTTCGAGTACAGACGAAGAAGACGCGTACTCGGGATCTGCAGCGTTCTTTACGCTGCAAGACTGGAGCAATCAAGTCACCGGTGACGTGATGGAATTTGATACGCCTGTCGAAGTCGGCGAAATGGGGCATGGATGGGACCCGGATGGGGACATCGTCCCCGAGATTGCCCAGCGTGACATCTTCTTGTACTTACAGACGCCCGAATTCCAGTGGGCTGTCGATGTCGCTGACGACCTCGCTGCTGACGATGACCGAGAGATCACACTCATCGACGCCATGGGCGCAGTGTCTGAGTCGGAGTTGCTCTCGTTCGCTGGCGGCGATGACCTCCTTCCAGAACCCGACTTGGATGTCGATTTTGACCCGGCTACCTTCGAGGTCGGTGAGTTCGAACTGATTCACGGCGATGACGTCGCAGCCTGGTGGCACGATGATCACTGGCATGGCGGCGTTCCCGACGTCCCACTCGATGGGTCTCGAACGCTGTCAATTACCGTCGAAGACACCGATGGAAATGTCCCACCCCTTGGCGAAGACGAACAATTTCACGTCACCGCTCGACTCGAGGACGGCGCACCCGAGGATATCGTCGAAAGCACCACAGATGGCCGAGACATCGAGTTTCAGGGGGTCGAAGCCGGTCAAACGCTCGTCGTGTTCGAGCTTCGCGCCGATGACGAGGTGGTTTTCGACACCGCTGCAGAGCCCACAACAGTGAGAGTCGATGAGCCGGAGGATATCGAGGTGGATGCGTTTTATGACCCGCACATCTGGGTCGACCCGGTCCACGCCCAATCAATGGTAAAACTGCTCGCTGAAGAATTCGGTAGTGTAGTACCAGACGCCGAAGAAACGTTTCAGGAGAACGCGGAGAAATACAACGAAGCAGTCGATCGGGTGGATCAAGCTTTCGAAGAACTCGTGTCGGATGCAGAACTAGACGTCGCCGTCTACGTCGCTCACGATGCGTTTCAGTACGTGGAAGAACGATACGGTTTCGAACTGCAGACTCCAGTTGGCGTGACGCCAGATGCTGCTGAATCTCTCGAAGACATTAGCAAATTGGGACAAACTATCGAGGAACACGAAATCGACACAATACTCTTCGATCCGTTCGAGGCACCGAATCCTGATGAAGACATTCCACAAGCAGCGACGGTTCTCCTCGAGGAAACTCGTGCAGAAGAAGCCCTTCCGTTGAGTCCAGCCGAGGGAACGACACAGAGCTGGCGAGAAGACGAATACGGCTGGATCGAACAGATGGAAGAGATCAACCTCCCATCTCTCCGTCAAGCGCTCAAAGCAGAATGAAACAGCGAAACGATACAGCTCACAGCCGCCGCTGCTTGCTGGTATTGCTTGGTGATTCGAGGTGACTACAGTCGTCGACGTCGAGAACGTCTGGTTCGCCTACGACGCCGAACTCGTGCTCAAGAACGTGAGCCTGACCGTAGAGGAGGGCCAGTACCTCGGACTCATCGGACCGAACGGATCCGGAAAGACGACGCTCTTGAAATTGATGCTCGGACTAATGCAACCGGATCGTGGCAGCGTCCGATTGTTTGGGACATCGTCTGCTGAGTTTAGTCAGGGTGAGCGGATCGGGTACGTCTCACAACGATCGACAGACAGAGATATCGCGATGCCAATGACCGTCGCGGAAGTCGTCGAGATGGGGCGATATGCCCATCGGGGTCGACGGGGGCTACGGTCTACTGATTACCGTATCATCGACGATGCGCTCGAACGAGTCGGTATTGGCGATCTCGCGGACCACCGTATCGACCGCCTCTCCGGTGGCCAGCGCCAGCGAGCGTTCATCGCCCGTGCACTCGCTTCCGAAGCAGCGTTTTTGGCGCTCGATGAACCCACAGTTGGCGTCGATGCGAGTTCTCGAGAGGAGTTTTACGAGTTGTTATCGAGACTGAACGAGGAGGGTATCACAATCTTGTTAATCGAACACGATATCGATGTGATTACTACCCACGTGGATACGGTAGCCTGTATTAATCGGGAGCTATACTACCACGGTGATTCAGTACAATTTCTCGAGAGCGACGCGCTCACAGATGCATACGGGTCCCATCACGGAATTATCCACCACGACCATCCATGAAAGGTGACAAGTCAATTGACGCAGATGGTGGCACCGTTAGTTCTCCTCCCGATAGTGTTGGCACGGTGACGGTGAACGGTCGTCGGATCAGTCGTCGTTCTCGAGTTCGACTCGAGGCTGTTGGAATCGGTATATTTGGATTGCTGACCGTTGCGATGATTCTCTTTCTCATCGCAGAGTGGCTTCGCGGATCTGTCGAAGCCATGTCACTGCTGTACGATCAGTATCTAATCGCCGGTGAGTGGATCGACGTGATCCTCGGGACGATTGTCTTCGAGTTCGGTAGTACGTGGCGAGCTCTCGCGGCTGGCCTCCTCATTGGGTTGGTGGCACCGATCCTCGGGACCTTCCTGATCCATCAACAAATGGCACTCATCGGCGAAACGCTCGCGCATACGGCTTTCGCTGGCGTTGCGGCCGGTGTCGTCGTTGTTGCGTTCACCGGGTGGACAGGAAGCTTGGTCCTCGTTGATCTCGGTTCTCAGGGTGGGCTGTTATTCGTCGCGCTGATCGTCAGTGCACTCGGCGCGCTTGGTCTGCAGTGGTTGAGTCAGCACTCGGATAGTTATGGGGATGTTCCCATTGCAATCGTGCTAGCGGGGAGTTTCGCAATCGGGACGTTACTGATCAGTTGGAGCCGTGAATTCGCACCGATATCGGTCGATATCGAAGGCTTCCTGTTCGGGAGCTTGGCTATCGTGACCACGCAAGGAGCGCGGTTGATCGCCCTTCTCAGTGTGCTCGTTGTTTGCATCGTTGCCCTCCATTTCAAACAGTTCGTCTTCATTACGTTCGACGAAGAAGCCGCTCGAGTGGCTCAGGTGCCCGTCACGCGATATAACACTCTTCTTGTCGTGATGACAGCAGTTGTGGTAGTGGGTGCAATGCAGATTCTCGGGGTGATTCTCGTCGCTGCGATGCTCGTCGTGCCAGCTGCCGCTGCCTCGCAACTGGCGGTCAGTTTTCGCGAAACGGTGGTTTTGGCGATTATCTTTGGGCAACTATCGGCCCTCGCCGGGCTCGTCTTTTCGATGTGGGCCTCTCTTCCCCCCGGCGGATCGATCGTCGTCGTGGCAATTGGTATCTACCTGCTTGCCGTCTTCGTGTCCAACCGTTCGGTACCGTCGATGTCGATCCATTGATTCTGCAGTATCAGTTGACAACCTCTCTGATGTTTCTCACTCCAAAGAGTCTCGGGGAACGTGCTCATCGATCGGTAACAGCGAATACTCGACGTGATCGAGCGACGAAACCCCGCGAAGCCTCTGTACGAACGCAGAAATATCCTCGACAGTCCCTGAGAGGATATACACCTCGAGACAGGTCTCCGGACTCATACATTGATGGGTATGACCGACGATCCGCCCGTCGTGACTGTGGCGCAGGTCGCTCAACCGGTTACGTGCTTGCGCAGATTGCGAACTGAACTGGACTGCCACGACTCCAGAGAACACCTGACCGTCATTGAGCGTGTTTTCGAACTCGTCTAGCAGCCCTCGAGTCCCTTCTCGCACGACTGCGCTTCTGCCGTCGTAGTCGTGTGCGTTGGCGAATGCGTCGAGACGTTCGCGTAACGCCGAAGGCATTGACACTGTGACGACATCCATACTCATAGACACAAAACGCTTATCACGCCTTGTTAATAATATTATCGTCTATAATAGTAAGAGTCAATAATATGGAGATATAAATTACTAATATCACATGTCGTCACAGAGCCTGAATCAGCAGCCGATCGAAGACGTATCAACACATCGAATCGGGTTTGTCGGTGAAAGCGATGTCGGCAAAACGACAGTGGCCACGCTGGTTGCGGATCGACTTTCAAATCGATCTCGAGTATCGGTGCTGGGTGCGGCTGTAGAAGTCGTCGACAGTGAGTCAGTTGACCACCCCGATGGTCGTCCAGGACTCGATATAGAGTGGACAGTCGTAGACGCGAACGCAGGTCCGGAACCGTTCGAACGGTGGGCTACTACACTTGACACCGCATTCGTCGTCGCTACCCCCGACACACTCGACACCGTGTCGACCTACGAACGGATTGCGAACCGTTTTGGGATTGATCTCTTTCTCATCGTGACGCGCTTTACCGACACAGACCGAGCGCAGCTCCGCGCGTTCGACGGTCCCGAGTTGGCCGAGTATTTTTATGAAGACGAGGCAATCTCAACGGCGATGGATGCAGGCGAGACGCCAGCGCTCGAAGACTGGACTGTCGAAGCGATTCTCATCGAGGCGCTACAACCGAACCGACTGGATCCTGACACTGCCCTCAACGCACTCGAAACGGGACAGAACTCCATTGTCAACGTCGAAATCTCGGATCGACAGCAGGCAGATTCACTCATCGAGACGTTCGAAAACGCCGGGCACCGGGCAGCATATTATGGCTGTAACTGTGGCAATCACGACGGTCACGTGATCGCTCGAGTACGTGAGAAACGGCAAGTGCGATGAGCGATTACACCAGCATCGACTGATCAGCCGTGAGGATCGAGTAGTTGACGGTTGTGACACCGTCGACCGTACGCAGACGAGAAATATACGAACTGATGTCGTCGATTGTCCCTTCGACGATGAACAGCTCGAGACAGGAGTTTCCGGCGTGACTGTGAACGTTCGACGTCACGAGGTCTTGGTTTGCATGGCGAAGTTCCGAAAGTGCCAGCTCGGCTCCAGAGCCGTGATCGAACATGGTCGTGATGACGCAGACAACCTCTTTTCCATCGAACTCTTGTTCGTCAAACTCCGATAGCAACCCACGCGTACCCTCTCTGACCGCTTCACTTCGGCCACTGTACCCGTGGTCTTCGATGAATGCATCGAGTTCGTCTAACAGTGAGTCTGGCATCGAGACGCTGACAACTGGCATACGATAGCTGTTGGTCTCTCGTATTATATGCGTTTTTATGACAAACTCTCGTTTTCGTAATAAATAACAACTTTATCCTCTGGGTTCGTAATGCGATCTGATGAGCCAAACAATCCCAGTAACTGTCCTCTCGGGCGCACTCGGTGCGGGCAAGACGACCACACTCAACCACGTCCTGACCGAAGATCACGGCCACGAAGTCGCCGTTCTCGTCAACGACATGGGTGAGGTAAATATCGACGTCGACCACGTCGAACAGCAGTCCGAGCTATCACAAGCCGACGAAGAGATCATCGAGATGTCCAACGGCTGTATCTGCTGTCGGCTACGCGGCGACATGCTCGAAGCCGTTGGTGCACTCGCCGAGAACCGTGAGTTCGACTACCTGCTCGTCGAATCTTCGGGCATTTCCGAGCCGATACCAGTCGCACAGACGTTCGCACTCGGCTTCGAGGATGTAGCGTACGATCCGACCGATGACTACCACCTCGACACGATGGTATCAGTCGTCGACGCCCATGCGATGTACGAAGGATTCGATTCGGGAAAGACGCTCACGAGCGACGAAGCAGCCGCGGGAACCGATCGCATTCCCGAAGAAGTGCTGCTCGATCAGATCGAATTCTGTGACGTGCTCTTGCTTAACAAGTGCGACCTCGTTCCCGATGACGAACTCGACGAAATCGAGGCTGTTCTGAAGGTGCTCCAACCCCGTGCGAAAATCGTTCGTACCGAGTTTGGCGGTGTCGATCCGGGAGAAATCCTTGAAACAAACCGGTTCGATTTCGAGGAGGCACAAAACTCGGCTGGCTGGAAACACGAACTGCACCATGGCCACCACCACGACGCCGCCGCAGCGGAACACGGTGTCGAATCGTTTGTCTTTCGGGCAGATCGACCGTTCCATCCGGAGCGATTCGCAAAGCTCCTCCGGCACCTCCCGTCAGCGATTATTCGCGCAAAGGGCTTTTTTTGGTCGGCCGGCCGCGAAGACGTCGCGATGGGACTGGATAAAGCAGGGATGTCAGTCCGTGCTGGCCCCAAAGGCCAGTGGATCGCGACGCTTCCGACAGAGCAACAACAGCGCTACCTCCAAGCGATGCCCGGCCTCGAAGACGAATGGGACGACCAGTGGGGAGATCGCGGTGTCGAACTCGTCTTCATCGGTCGTGACTTCGAGGCCGCTGAATTGAAGGCGTGGCTCCAAGACTGTTTACTCACCGACAGCGAGATGGACGAAGATTGGGACACATATTCTGATCCGTTCGGAGTCGACGACCAGCGAGAGCTGGCACTCGCGGATGACTGACAAGTGAGTGATGGGAGTTCCAGTCACAGTGCTTTCCGGAACGCTCGGTGCCGGAAAGACCACGCTGCTCAATCATGTTCTCACTGGCGATCACGACTACGAAGTGGCAGTCGTAATCAACGACATGAGAGCGCTAAACGTCGATGCAAATCTCATCGCCGAAGGTGTCGAGTTCTGCGATACGCTCGTCATTAATACGACCACCCTCGTAACCGATTCGGAACTCGAGTACGTCCTCGAGACGCTCCGTACGTTACCCCCGAGGCGACCGATGTATCCCGAACGGTTAATCGACGCCCTGGAGACGATTGTCGGTCGGTGGATCGCGTCGTTATCCGAGGACCGAAAAGCGTTCTATCGACGATCCCGAAACCTCGAGTGGGATGACGAGTACGGTGATCGAAAGACCGAACTTGTCCTGATCGGCCGAGAGATGAACACACAGCAGATCGAACAATCGCTCGAAGAATGTGTACGTGAGGCCGCTGAGATAGACGTCACGAACGGCGCTGTTGAGAACCCGTTCCCGACGCGTGAGGGAAGTGAACTTCGACTATGATAGATAAGTTACTTACAGCGATCCGAGGAGTACTGGAGACACCACCTCTTGGCGAGTGTTCGAGGAACCACACCGAGGTGGGGCGATGACCCTTTACGGCGTTGGTCTAGGACCGGGAGAAGCTGGCCTCGTTACGGTGCGTGGCCGAAAAATACTGGAATCTGTAGATGTGGTATTCACACCGGGTCGACTTTCACGAGGTGTCGCTTCAGCGTACGTCGATGACGAGCAGTTGAGCGACCTCGAGTTTCCCATGACGCGCGACAAAGCGCAACTGCGCCGCGCCTGGAAGCAGGCTGCAGCCGAGGTCGCACCGATGGCGCGTGAGGGGACGGCCGCCTTCGTCACACTGGGTGATCCGAACGTTTACTCGACGTTTGGTCACCTGCGTCGAACGCTCGAGCGGTTCCATCCCGACGTGGAATTGGAAGTCATCCCGGGCGTTTCGACAGTGACGGCTTTCGCGACTGCCCTCGATGTCGAGATTCCGGCAGGAGCCGAGTTGACGTTAGGGGAAGCGTCGGGTGGAACTGCACCGATTGGCCCCGATCGTCTCGTGTTGTTCAAGGTGACAGATGTACCCGCAACCGACGAGAAGCTTCGGAACGCGGGATACGAGGTGACCTACGGTCGTCGGCTCTTCATGGACGACTACGAGTCAATCATCACCGAGGACCCCAAGGAACTAATCGATCGTGACTACTATACCGTCGCCTACGCCGAGAAACCAGTGGCGATCAAGGAGCCAACCTCGCTTTTTGATGGCGAGTAAACCGCCGTCGTGGGCTTGTACTGGGGGGTCGGACCAGTGGAACACAGTGTCAAGCGACGATGAAAAAGCGCGATATATCGAGGCCACTAAAAGCTACACTGTCGCTTTTCAGGGGGACCGGAGCCGTGTGTATCGAGTGCAATCGAGCAGTCAAAACGCTGTCGCTCCAGAACTATCTTTAATCAGCGAGAGAATCCCGCGTTTACGGTGGGCGTGAATCGCGTCACTCGACTGCGAAAACCACGAGTGACAGCCCGCTGAATACCCTACGCCAACACGAACCTTTATCATACGACTCGACTCTGCACGTTCATAAACTCCCCTCGGAATGGATGAAGAGGTGGTCGATTTCTTCCATCAGTCCATCTAGATCACGGTTTGGCTGGTCACGCACCCACGAGAACATATTATAGATTGCTTCTTTGAGACCGTGCTCGAGTTGTGCTCGGAGCGACGAGGCTTTCGAGACGAGTCGTTCCGAGGCGCTCGAGTCGGGACCAAGACGAAGGAGGCTGTAGGTCAGCATCTGAAGGTGCCAGTGACGACTGGCACCGTCAGAATCACGTACCTCGCAGTCTCCAAGGCCGAGATCCTGCTTCGAGTCCTGGAAGTATGTCTCGATTCGCCATCGATACGAATAGCTCCGGATAATGTGTGCTGAAGGAGCGTCAATCTTGTTCGTTGCGAGGTATTTGACTGGATTCTCCTCGTCTTCATCAGTGACTTTCTCAGCAATCACCAGCCGTACCTCACCTAACTTCGAGATCGCCAGCTTCCTCGTCCAGATCTTGTACGTCTCCTCATTGACTTCTCGCTCGGCTTTGTCGATGCGCTCTTCCAGCGCATCGACGCGCATCTCTTCGTTGTCGAAGGTTACCTTCCGATTGCTCCGTAATGGCCCAATCCAGTCCTTGCCGTAGGATTCGACGTGTTTGATCAGGTTCGAGTCGTGTGCAAACCATGAGTCGAAGAGGTAGGTGCCTGCAGGCACACCTACCTCTTCTTCCAACTCTGTAATAATCTCTCGAGCGAGCTCGTATTTCGTTTCGTTCTCGTCTTGGTCATCGTCGGCTTTCTCATACTGTCGAAATGCGAGTGGATAGGAGGTTTTGTCGTCGGTGTAGAACGCGTAGACGAGATTCTGTCCCCAAACAGGTTGACCTTCGGTGTGATCATAGAACTCTCCAGCACCGGGAAGCTCCTTCCCGGTTCGCTGGAACACCGAATCATCGATAACGATGTAGCCGTCCTGTGACCACCGCGTCTGACCGTGTTTTTGTAGTTCCTCTAGACGCTCGTGGTTGAGCTGATCTTCGTCCCAGTCGTACTCAGTGATGAACTTGTTAAGTGCTCGTTCACTCTTGGCTGGAAGAACCTCTCGTGCAATTCCAGCCACAGTCTTGCTGCGGGCAGCAGCAAGACCTGTGACGTACGTTTTAGCGTGATGAATTTGGTGGTGTGACAGCGAGTCAAAGTCATCCAACGGATCGGTACATGAGAGGAAGTCGGTGATCGGCAGCATCAGGCATCTATTCTATCTACAGCATTCCCCATACTTATACGTGCAGAGTCGAGTTAATGATAGACGGTACACCTAAACAAACGACAGAAGAGGCTACACTAACTACGCTCATACAAAATGACCCACATACTCGCCGTATCTGACTG
>LKMJ01003483.1_pt1 | contig 14635 bp, 16 predicted proteins | sample 643391 | NCBI WGS metagenome assembly LKMJ01 (sample SAMN04112250, study PRJNA286221) | soda lake metagenome | biome: soda lake; feature: Kulunda Steppe; material: water; isolation source: sample PL-Br10 brine of Picturesque Lake | place: Russia: Kulunda steppe | collected 2010-07
CCCCCCCCCCCCCCCTGCACAAGCGTGCAGACATGTATGTGTGTGCACATGCACCGGCAGGGACAGCAGGCGCAGCTCCAGCATCCCACGCAGCCCCTCACGCTCCACGACGCCCGTGCCGCGCGCGCTCAGCCCCTCCCGCATCCCCAGCGCGCCCCCCCTCAGCAGCGAGGAGCCAAGTGGCGGAGGGGCAGAGGGAGGCGGCAGCGGCAGCGGTGCGCGCGGGGCGCGTGCGCGGAGCAGGGCAAGGGCCGCAGGGATGGGGCACGCGGCGGCGGCTGGCATCAGCAGCCCCAGCCGCGAGGAGCGCGCGCAGCGCAGGAAGTGGGCGGAGGTGAGAGGGGCAGCCCCGCATGGCATATGTGTGAGCGCGCACGCGCGCGCCTCTGTGGATGTGAGCGGCTTGCGTGAGGTTGCAGGCAGGCAGCCGCAGAGGGGAGGCATGCAGAGGGAGGGAAGGCGCCTGCGCGTGTGAGCATCTTCGAGCGTACCCCACACTTGTACCCAATAAAAATGTGCTTGCACGGTTTGTGTGAATGTGTGTGTATGTGTGCTTGCATGGTCTGTGTGTGCATGTGTGTGTGTGCTTGCACGGTTTATGTGTGAATGTGTGCGTGTGCGTGTGTGTTTGTTGTGCGGAGCTAGGTTTGGGGGGAAAAGGAGACAGTGAGTGTGTTCCAGCGTACACCGACTTGATACCTTGTGGGACAGTACATAGGCCCGATTGCAGACGGTTGGCAGGTGTATGCAAGCATGGACACACACACACACGCACACGCACACTATGCACACACGCCTGCACACACACACGCCCCTGCATATGCGCCCGCACATACACGCGCGTTCAACACATGCTTGCGCTCAGACGCACTGCCTGCACTCACATGCTGCAGTTGCTGGTCGGCTCGGGCTTGCATGCATGTCGTGCAAGCTTAGGCTGGGTCCGCTTTGACTTCTGTGTTTCACACCCCTGCCTGCACGCGCCTCTGCTGCGATGGTGAAATTACACTATATAGGGCAGCTCAGACGCGTGCAAAGCCCCCGGCGCAAGGGTCCGGGCTCCACGCTTGCATCCGTAGACTGCTACCCACCTGCGCGAGTCAAACCCCCGGCCATCTGCGGCTTGTTCCCACTGCCGCAAAATCAGTGCTGTCGCAAAAATGGCCTTATTGCACCCCTTTTTTTGCTGCATCGGTCACTGCAACGTTGGCCGGTGGAGACGCGTACCGCCAGCAAAGAGGCGGCGCACAGCACAATTAGCGTGCCAACCGACTCCAACCAACTAACTCCTGACAGGGGGTCAAGTTTGTGTCTGCCTGCGCATCTCATGCACACCTGCTTGCCCGCCTTGCTGGTGGTGTGCAGCGCCACAAGGCGGAGGCTTCAAAGGGCCAATCTGGCGATCAAGACAAGCAGCAGGATCACGCGCAGCGAATCGAGGTGAGGATGAGCAGCAGGATCACGCGCAGCGCATGTGGGTGTGTGCACGGCACAACATGTGCATGTGTACGGCCAGCGTGAGGGCATCGCTGGGTGAAGGACCGCGCGCCCCTCAAGCACACCCCAGCTGGCGGAGTAGCATGGCGCCTCTTCCTGCTGATGCTGGGTGGGCGTGTGGGAGGTCACCCCTTGGGGGGAGGGGCTGGCTGCTGCTATGGGTGTGTGGGTGTGGCTGTGGCTGCAGAAGGCGCGTGCGTGCATGTGTATCTGTTTGTGTGTCCGTGCGTGCGTGAATGCAGTACGGCCGCAGTAGGGGAGTATGTGTGTGTTGTGGGGGAGGGGCAGGTGTGTGGGTGCCGCAGTCCGCTCTCTGGACCCATGTGTCCACTCCGCCTGCCCGCCCGCCCGCCTGCCTACGTACGCAGCTGCTTTGCATGCTATGGCCCTCAACAGGCGGCGGGTGGATTGCCCGCCTGTGCTCAAAATGGGCCGGCTCATGCCCAAAGCCTGCCACCCATCCGCCAGTGGGGAATCCTGGGAGGGAGGGTGCGCCCACAGTGGGCACTGCCCACCCAGCCTCATGATGCCCTGCAGGCCCGGCGCCTGTGTGTCTGTGTCCAGCATGTGCGCCCCCTCACCCCCCTTTGCCCTGCGCGCTCCTGCGTGCACGCACGCACCGTGCAGGCGCGGCGCGCAGCCGTGCGGGCGCGCATCGAGCAGGAGAAGGAGGTGCAGCGGGTGCTGGCGGAGGAGCGGGCGGCGCGGGCGGGCGTGGAGCCAGGGCTGCCGCTGTTGAGGGGCAAGCGGGTGCGTGGGGGGGCGCCCCTACCGAGCGTGCACACATATGCCCCTGGTGCTGAGGGGCAGGCAAGCGGGTGCATGGGGGGGCGCCTGTGCGTGCATTGGGCGTGTGCAGACCATGCGCACACGTGTGCCCCCGCTTCGGCCACCGCGAGGCAAAACTGAAGGGCAGGCCAGCCGGTGTGCTTGCATGCTCTTGTGTGCTCTTGCGTGCTCCTGTGAGCTCCTGCGTGCTCTCGTGTGCTCTTGCGTGCTCTTGCACCGCCGCCGCAGCCCTGCCGATTGGGTGCTGTGCTACTGCCAGCGGACACCCTCTCTCTTGATGCCTCGTGGGACAGAGTACGCAGGCCTGTTGAGTTTGTTGGGATTGGCGGGTGCATGCAGCACTGCTTCTGTGCTTCCCGTCTTCGGCGGTGCCACTGTCGCACAGCCTCTGCCGGCGGACACCGTACGATGGCCCTGACACCCACTCAGCTGAGTTGCTGAGTCGCTGAGCTCTGAGCTGGCGCCGTGTGCCGCCGGCGTGCGGCGCCAGGAAAACCCCGCAGTGCGCCGACGGGGCGAGGGCATTTAACTTTCGGGTTTGCACCATTTTTGCGGCATTTCTGAGTTCCTGGCGATGCGAACGAGCACCGTGGGTGGTGGGGTCCGCAGGTATGCAAGCACGCAACGCGGCCATTGTGCTGGCGCCAAAACAGGCGTGTGTGAGTATAGATGTTGTGCATGCTTGACACCATCGCAGCAAACAGAGGCAAGTGTGCACTCGGGCGTGTGTGCAAGCGCAAAAGTCAAACGCTGGCACGGCGAAGCGACCTTCGTGCCGTGCAAGCACCACCCAGCTTCCATGAAAATTATGCCACACTGCTTGTGTGTGCCTGTGTGTGTGCGTGTGTGTGTGCGTGTGTGTGTGTGTGCCTGTGTGTGTGTGTGCGTGTGTGTGTACATGTGTGTAAGCCCGCGCACACCTACTAATCGTCTACAATCAGGCCTATGTGCTATCCCACGAGGCATCAAGTCGGTGTCTGCCGGCGTGCGGCGCCAGGAAAACCCCACAGTGCACCGACGGGGCGAGGGCATTTAACTTTCGGGTTTGCACCATTTTTGTGGGCCCGGCGAGTTCCTGGCGATGCGGACGAGGGGTGGATGAAAGGGGGTATCGTGTGAAGGGATGATGCAAGCACACACGGATATGGCGCCGCTGCCGCCCTTGCTGCTGATGCTGCTCGACATTGGTGTGCATGAACGCAGCGTCCTCAGCCACCTCCTGGGTGGTGATGCTGGGTGATGATAGGGTGGTGAGCGCGGCAGCGGCGTGGTGCGCACTCAAGGTCAAGGCCACAAGGCTTATTTTATGCAAGCGCGCGCGCCCCACTGCGCTACCGCACGCCTGTGTCGTCCGCGGCCACAGCCAGATGCGAGCTTTTGCTTGGGCACCAAATAGAATATTAATAGTGCACCTGCATTCCTGTCTGTCTGTTCCTGTTGTGAGCGCACAGCGGTTTGGGCTTTCGGTTCGGATACATCCGTTGCAGCAGGTTCCTCTTTCCATGGCGGGCCACCAGCTACCGACACTTGCTCTAGTCGTGACCTGATCCAGCCGAAATTTTGTGCCCGTGTTTGTTTGCGGTCCAATCGTGGCCGTCTGTCTCCCCCAGTCCTGCCTGTGTGCCTGCGTGCCTGTGCGCCTGCGTGCCTGTGCGCCTGCGTGCCTGTGCGCCTGCGTGCCTGTGCCTGTGGGCATGTGTGTATGTGTGCCTGTGTGTGTGTGCCTGTGTGTGTGCCTGTGTGTGTGCCTGTGTGTGTGCCTGTGTGTGTGTGTGTGTGTGTGTGTGTGTGCGTGTGTGCCTGTGTGTGTGTGCCTGTGTATGCGTGTCCCACGAGGCATCAAGTCGGTGTCTGCCGGCGACCCTCTGCTGCGCCGCCCCTCTTTGCTCATTGCTGGCCTCTTCTGATGGTACCCTGCCGTCCGAATGCTGCAGAACCCCAGCCCGCGCCCGCTGTACCTGCGGCTACTGGACGACTTTGAGGCGCGCAAGGCGGCCGAGGCGGAGGAGCTGCGCCGCAAGATTGACCAGATAGGCGCCGTCAAGAGGGTACGCGCGTGGAGGTGGCCTGCTTCTGTGCGTGTTTGTGTGCGTGCTTTTGCGTGTTTGTGCGTGTTTGTGTGCGTGCGTGGTGACGCGGCGGTGCTACCGCACCAGAAAGGTCCTACAAGGTGTTGGGGCACAGTGCAAGGTGCACCCAGAGCCAACCCCTGCACTTGCACCGTCACCCGCGTGCGCACAGCGGTGCAGAGTGCGTGCCCAGAGCCCCCCCCCGTGCCTGCACTCGCACCTGCACCTGAGCCTGCACCCGCCCCTGCCACCGCGTCCGAAGTGCGCGCCCACAAGGGCTGGCTGCCTTGCAGCAGCCCTCACCCGTGCCAAAGGACGCCCTTTGCTCCCCCCCAGCACAGCATGCACGCACTCGGACGTGCACACGTGCGCCCGTGTTGCTGTGCAACGCGCCCGCGCCTCACCAGATGCTCTTCCCTCTGGCGCAGGTGCCTGTGGCGTCGCTCGCGTCCGGCGAGGTCATCATCCGCCCCCTGCCCGGCGCGCGGCCCAAGAAGTCCGCAGACCCCAACGCCCCGCGCTGGGTGCCCTCCTTCAAGCCTGGGCCCGCCAGCCCGCATGCCACCTCCACGCTCGGTAGCTTTGGCCAGCGCTCGCCGCGCAGCAGCTCTGGCCCGCCGCCCCTGTCCATCTTCAAGGTCAGTCCGCGCCAGAGACCTGGCGGCATGGGATGGGGAAAAGAGGGGGGGGGGGCTTGCAGGTAGAATCCCCCCCAGGCACGCATACATACACGCACACACACACACACGCATGGACACACACACATGCACACACACACACACGCACACACACACACGCATGCACGCACACGAGCACACATACACGCGCACACGCACGCACGCGCGTGTGAAGGGGCCTGCGGGGTGCTTCTTGCAGTGGCAGCAGCAACAACAGCAGCTGCAGCAGCAGCAGCAGCAGGGGCGGGTTCAACACAGTAAGAAGGCCATGCTTGATGCCTATGTCACAAATAGATTGGGTGCAGTGCGTGTGGTGGGCTACTGTAGGATGGCTGCATTGAAGGGGCGAGTGTGAATGCCTAACCCCATGTGCGTGATCTGCGCGTGCTCTTGCAAGCAATGCGTGTGCTCAGGTGTGCATGAGTGCATGCTCAGGCAAGCATGAGACCGTGCTCAGGTATGCATGAGTGCGTGCTTGGGAATGCACGATTGCGTGCTTGGTTTTGCACGAGTGCGTGCTCGGTCATGTACAAGTGCACGCGCACATGCTTCCTGTCCAGACGCAAATCTGTCTCCTGTCTGCCAATGGACTGCAGCATCGCATGTGTGCAGCATCGCATGTGTGCAGCATCGCATGTGTGTGGCGCTGGTGTCCATCCACCTGGTGTGCAGTCTGTTTCGTCATTGCACACGTGCACATGCACACGCACACGCGTGGCCTGCTGCACGCGCGCTGCAGGATTTGCCGGAGGGGCCCGCCAGCAGCAGCTCGCAATACGCGCAGGAAAATGGTATGGTGTTATATAGCCTACACGACGAGGGCATGGGGCCGTACGAGGCGCAGCAGCAGGGTGCAGGCAGCCCGCTCCACATGCACCAGAACATGGGCTTGCCACCAGGGGCAGGTGCGTTGGTCGGGTGGCCCAGAGCGCGCACGTACGCGTGCTCGCGCACACATACACACATGTACACTCACGCGCACACACGTGCAAGCAAACACGTGCAAGCATGCATACATGTGCACTCGTGTGCATGAAATTTGTCATGCACACGCACGCTTACACACACACACACACACGCACGAACACACGCACAAACACTGATGCGCATACACAGATGCATGAACACACGCACGAACACTGATGCGCATACACACACGCACACACACACGCATGCACAAACACTGATACGCATACACACACGCATACACACACGCACGCACAAACACTGATACGCACACACACCAATGCACACACATGCACATACACGCGCACATACACGCGCACACGCACGTGTGCGCATGCTGCAGGTGGGCCCCGCAACGGCGGCTCCAGCATGATGAAGCGCCACCACGTCCCGCAAGCCGACCCGCATGGCACGGGCCGCCGGTTTGAGGGCCACCGCCATTACACCCTCCGGCCTGTGGACAGAGGCTCCTCCCCCATCGAGGTCGACCCTATCACACTCTTGCCCATCAATGTGCCGCCCCAGGAGCAGTTCTGGTGCGCCACTTGCCTTTGCTTGCTTGCTCGCGTGAGTGTGCTTGCTTGCTTTTCCGTGCACACCCGCGCGTACACAATACATGTGCGCACACAAAAGCACCCTGTGCGTCCGCGCATGAGCGGGTTGAACAGACACACGCGTGCTTTCAGGGAAAAGCGCATGCGTATTGTGGTCATGCACATGCTTTGTCCATGGACAGACACGCTCGTTTGCATACAAACTCATTTGCATGCCCATGCACACACATGCCTACACACGCACACACGCCTTAACACATATGCATGCCCATATACTTACAAGCATATACACACGCATGCACACACACGCATGCCCGTGCACACAAGCCTGCCCCTGCCCAAACGTGCCTGACCGCCTCCCTCCCCACCCTTGCTCACCACACCACAGGGGCCGAGGCCCGGGCAAGCCGTCCCCCCAGCGCGCCATAAAGCAGGCCACGCACCTGAGTGACTTCTCCATGCCCGTCAAGCTGCGCGAGATGGGGCCGCCTCTGGCCGCAAATGCAAGCGGGGGCTCCCCCGCAGCCGGCAGCTCTGGCTCCGGCTCCGGCAGCGCGATCCGCGCAGCTCAGTGGCCACAGTCACAACGGGAGGATCCCCTGTGGGGCGCAGCAACAGAGTTGGCAGCAGCGGCCCAGCAGCAGCATGCGCATGGGCAAGAACGGCAACAGGAGCAGGGTGGCACCAGCCCTGCGCCGCCGCAGCCGCGCGCCTCCCCTTCCCCGCAAGGCACGGCGGCCCAGGCTGCTGCTGCTGCTGCTGCTGCTGCTGCGCCTGTGGAGGCCACAGTGGTGCAGGGTGTGCGAGCGGGGGCGCCGGCCCCCGGCGCGCAAGAAAAAGGCCCCCCGCCCGCTGCTGGTGCTGGGGCGGGGGGGGCGCCTGTGGCAGCAGTGCCTGCGGCGGAGCTCAGCGCAGAAGAACCGTGGCTAATGGGGGATGAGAGCAAGGACGAGTCAGGGTCTCTGCCGGATGCGGACCTGCTGGCCAAGCTGGATGCAGAGCTGGGGGAGGGGCAGGAGGATGAGGGGGCAGTTGCGGCCGGGGAGGAGAGCGGGGGAGAGGTGGAGGGGGCGGAGGCAGATGCACAAGGGCAGGTTGGGCAGGGAGGCGCATCAGAGAAGATCAACAGTGAGGCCGCCAATAAGGGCGTGGGCGCGGGAGGGTCGCCTGTGAGCATCCGACCACAGATCATGGCTGCAGCCTAAAAGGCCGTCGCTGCACTTGTACAGTAGCAAGATACTGATGGCGTGGCGAGGAGCTGCGCCCTCTTACACTGCCTGCGTGTTGACATGAGCACTGTACTGTCATGCTTGCGCACTGTTTCTAGGGGTTTCATCAGAGGCCTGTGGTTTCGGTGCGCAGCCCGGCACAAGACCTGCCGTGCTGCGTTTGTGACACCTCCATGCTTCTTTTTCGTGCACATGATATGCACATGAAATACTGCTCAAGGAATTAAATGTGTTGACACTGTCTGTGGAGTAGAAAACAGATGCAATAGCCGGTCCATGCTGACACCTCTAGTTCCTTGTCATGTCAGACAATTGCTGCACAGTCTGCATGCCCTGCCGCTTGGTTGCCTTGGTGCAAGCTGTTCTGAGAACACTTCTACCCCTGGATCCAAAACACGACTTCTACAAGCTTGCAGGCATTCTTTATTTAGTCAAGTCAACTGCCTCGTGGTTGTAATCGTAACCATTGTTTTTGGTGTGCAGCAATCAGCGTTACAGCACTCCTAGAAACCCTGAGCCTGTCAGTGCAATATCAATGACATTATCTGAGCACTAAAAAAATAACCACGCCAGCAAAATCCACTCAGATAGCGAGTACGTACCCTCAGATTCCCCCTGGTACCCATTAAGCATGCTCTCTTCTCATGGTGGGGTCCTGCATTGTGCTACCACTAGCAGATTGTACATACCCCTCCCTCCTCACATGCCAGCCAGGTGATTCCCATTGGCATGGTCTGTCTTTGTTACCATCCTTCGTTGTTGCTGCCTTTCAGTTTTTTTTGTTTCAACATATCAGTGTACACTCGACAAGAAAATACATTAAGAAGGCTGAATCAAAATACAGTAGGACACGTGGGCTATTCTAGGACACTTCTGACCCTCAGGGCGAGCTCACTGATGCTCCTCAGTTTGAGAGCAGATTTTTGCCTATTGCTTGCGCAACTGGCAGTTGTGAACATTTCCCTTCATTGACAATGATGCAAACAGGGGCATCCCTGCTGGACCTGCACTATTGTCTCAGAATAAGACACCATGACATGATGTCATGATGATCATGACATTATGATGTTAACGTAAGGCTTCCATCATGCAATGATTGCTGTGCCTGCTGGTAGAGGGCAGCTCAGCTTAAGCCTATCAAGCCCGCAACCAAAACCAACCACATGAAGTGTGCGCAGCAAATTGCTGTGTTTTCTTTCTTTTTCCTAATCAGCCTTCAAGTTGAAGTTAAGAAGCAAGGTGATGTATCAACACCTATGCCTAAGCATTGCAAGGTACGCGAAAGCACCAAAAATGATACATTGAACTGTGTGAGTGTGGTATTTTAAGAAACAATCTGAAGTTGAATTTGCTAGAAGATAGCCCAAACTTTCATCACAAGCAATGAAACGTGCGGTTTGTGGCATACACTTGATTCAACAGGCCACTGCAAGCTGAGTGAATTGTTTGTAGATCTGCTAGGTTATAACACTGTAAGGCCAGGATCATACTGAAAGTGTAAACGCGTTACATTCACGTTACCAACACTCAAGTAGGACCTGTTCAGGAGACAGCCGCCATATGTATACGCGTGCATGCATGTGCATCAAAGTTATGATGGTTAGTCCTAGGATCTTCTTCACCTATACAGGTCTTTCTGGTGCGCTGTCTCTGCTTGCTATCTGTAAGCTTTTGAATGTTCACACACATTTTGTTGCCGCTTTCGCTTCTGGGAAGCGCTTAGGGAAACCAGTTCTGCTGCCGCTTTTGCTCCCTGAAAGCCCTTACGTTAATGGTTTTTGCTAAGGCTTTCGCTCCCTTAAGGCGCTTATGCTAAGCGCTTTTGCTGCTGCTTTTGCTGCCTGAAAGCGCATGCCGAGAGCGTGTACAGCATGTTTCTTCTTTGTTTACAAGAGAACGCGGAGGCAAGGAATGTCCTTAGTCACATTGGTATAAAGAGCACATGTGAGATCTTGATAAAACAGCAAGCTCTACATAACCATCCTGCAGCGTTATAAGCGCAATACGTACATATGCAAGCTGGCACTTGGTGTTGTTGCAAAAGCTCACATCATACAGCTGGCATCTAAACAAATCACTAAACATGCACCCCTGCAGCAAGCGTAAGAACTTATTCAATGTTTTAGTCGTCAAGTGTTTCATGAATGGTACAGCACAAAACATGCCGACACGACTATGTGCAAGGTGTGCAGCCAAGCAAGAGATTAGAGCACCAACACCCCGAGCAGCAGAGCAGCTGCGCTCCTCTCTGCAATGCAGCCCACATAGCTTCGTCCATCAGCGGGCAAAATCAAATATGTTCTCCTGCTCAAATCCAACGGACCAGGCAGAGTGCTCTTCTAGCCCAGTCATCCCACAGCCCACAGTTATCTGTTGTCTCTCGCACGCCCTTTGCAATTGCCACAGCCCAATTATCAGTCGTCTCTTGCACGCCCTTTGCAATTGCCACACCAGGCAAGCAGCATGACCAGGCCAGAGCCAGCAGAAAACAGCACACGCACACGATCTTGCGTTTCAAGAAGAGCCTATGCCATGCAGGCTGACCGACCAAACATGCAGACGTGGGGAGCAAGTGGTGCACGTGCGTGCCAACCCGGCGCGCGCCACTCTCATGCCTGCTTGGCTGGCCCTAGGACCATACGGATGTGGTCGTAGTGGAAGCTGCACACATATACCCCCCCGTGGGAGTCCTCCCCACCCAGGACCCCACGATCCGCCGCCGCCGCCGCCGCCACAATGAAGCGCCCACTGGCTTCTTGGGCCCCGCTCACAGCATCGTCGTGCTGCCTGGCTGCGTCCGCACTCCGGCCACGCTCCCTCCGACGCTTACCCCCGGATGGCGTTGCAGCGCTGCAAGCACACGCACACACACACACGCATGCCTGGAAGCGCTTCAGGGACATGCGGAGCGCACCCTGCGCATGCTGCGGCTCTGGTGCTCCAAGAGGGCCTCCCGCGGCGCGGACCTGCGGCCAGCACCCTTCCATGCGAGAGGTGCTCCAAGGGCAGCATGCCCATAGTGCGACAGCACCGTGTGCATTGAGCGTGTGTGCCTGGGAAAGTTAGGACCTGGGAAGGCAGAGTCCGCCACTGCAGCGCATTGGGCAAAAGCTGCAGCCGCAGCTGGGGAGGGCATCTGCCCATGCCTATCACTCTTTGGGCCCAGCTGTAGGGCAAGCATACACATACACACACGCATGTCATGCTTCCTGTGAGCCAAACATCAAACAACACGTGACGCTTCCTGGCCCCTGCCCTGGGCAAACACATCTCATGCTGTGTGGACCCTTACGTGTCATGCACACACATATGTGTGCCCCCCCTTCCCCACAGCATCCACGGATGCCCACGCACGCAGCACCCCCACATGGCTCCCTTCCCCCGCTCCCGCAAGCTCATTGCGCTCGTGCGCGGAAGCTCCACACGCACTTACCTGTCATGCCTCCCCGCGCCGTCCCCGCCGGTAAGAGGGCTGCGCGGCGACCGGCGGCCTACGGATCGGCCGCCGCCGCTGCTGCCGGGCAGGAGGAGCTTACCCGCCCCTGCTGCTGCTGCTGCCGGCGCCACTGGGATTATTGCTGGGACGGGGGTCAGGAGAGGGCGTGAAGGTTCTGAGGGGCTGGCGGGTCGCTGGTGCCCTGGGCCGTGGACTTCCACGCGGCCTCGCACAGCCTGCGCGCGCATGTGCCACAGCACGCACGCTCGCCTCAGTGCACGCGCTCACCACAGCGCGTCTGCAAGCGCTTGGTGCTGCGTGTGTCTTTCAAGCATTTGGGAGAGGCCTCTTTGCCTGCAACGCGGGGGGGCTGTGGGCAACGCAGCTCGTGCACGTGCACGTGTACACGTGGGTATGCACCCATGTGTGAGCTGGCATGGATCGAGTGTGCATGCGCATGCACGTGTGTGTGTGCGTTTCTGTGGGTGTGTGGTTTCACCTGCAGCGGGACGCCATGGTCCACGTGGTCTGAGCTGAAGAGCTGCGGCAGAATACCCGGAAGACCCTGTGTCAACGTGCCATAGATGGTCTCCTGCGCGCACGCACGCACGCATGCATGCATGCATGCACATGGACTTGTGAAACACACACACGCACGCACGCACGCATGCACATGGACTTGTTAAACACACACATGCACCCATGCATGCACCCATACATGCACCCATGCATGCACCCATACATGCACCCACGCATGCACGCGCCCATGCATGCACACAGGCATGCACGCACACATGCGTGCATGCATGCATGCACAGGCACCTGGCTGGTACCCTGATGGGAATCGACCAGCACGCTGCTGTGCTCGTCGCTTTCGGCTCTTGCGCACACGATTGCACGCGCATGTACCGCCTCCCCCTCACTTCAACGCTCAAATACATGTACACACGTAAGTCACGTCCAATCCCAAGTGCTGGCTTGCGCGCATCCTCGGGCCGGTACGAGCACACTGATGAGCCCACAGCGACACCTCAGTGCCTCTCCTTTCCGGCATGGTTTGCGGCACTGCCCATGACCAGCAGGCAGTGCCGCAAGCCAATCAACCCTGCCCACAAGCATGAAGCGCTTGCAGCCACAATGCTATGTGGGGGCACTCGCGTGCCTCAAGAGCGCCCCCAGCCTCCCACACCCGCCCACGCCCTCGCACCGCTGCACAGCACGCCCATGCACCGCTGCACAGCGCTCGCACACACGCGTGTGCTTGGATGCACGCATACATAATGCCTGCGTGTGTGCGTGCATACTCGTGTGAGTGCGCGCGTGTGCATGTGGTATGTGTGTGCATACCCATGTGAGAGTGTGTGTGTGTGCGCGCGCGCACCCATGTGAGTGTGTGTGCGTGCGTGTCCACGTGTCTACACGCATGCGACCGCGTGCGCGCACCTCAGGCCGGTACATGCGCGTGCAGCGCGCCAGCATGCGCGGCTGCCCGATGGAGGGCTGCTCCTCCCACAGGCACTGCAGGCGCACGATGCGGGGCTGCGCCTCTCCGGGCAGCATCTCCTGCGAGGCGCGCATGTGTGTGTGTGTGTATGTGCAGGCACAGCCAGGTGGGGTGGGAGGGCATGTAGGCGGAGTGGGTGGGCACGCAGGTGGGACATACAGGCTGGGTGCGCAGGCACATAAGGCGCACCACATGTGTGTGTGTGCTTTTTGGTGTGTTCTTTGCGTGTGTCGTGTGACTGTGTACACGTGCGTGCGCTCCCAGTCCTGGTCTGCAGAGGTGTGCATGTGTGGGCGCACGTGAGTGTGAGCGTGTGTGCGTTTGTGCTTGTGTGTGCATCTTGACACTGCCCCGTGCACGCACACGCGTATGCATGTGCATGCCCTCCTCAGCACCTACCTTTCACACCCTCCTTTCTCACCTGTCCACTGCATCCAACGCCTGGACTCCCCACCCCCCCCACCCTCACCCTCAGGCCTGCATCCTCATGCCCCCGCCCCCACATTTCCCTAACCCCTCTCGCCCACACCCTCACACCCTCACACCCACACCCACCAGCTCCACACAGTCGTGCACGCACACTGCCTCCTGCGTGCGCGTCAGCATGAAGCCGCCGTAGAAGGTGCGGTAGGGTATGGGGGGCAGCGCGCACTGCGGCGGCGGCGGCACCGGGCCGCCCAACCAGCTGACGTCCGACCCACGCGGTGATGCAGGCCTGCAGCGCGCAGCGGCCGAGGGGACCCCTGGGGGGGCTGCTGCTAGCACCCCAGAGGGCTGTGCAGCAGTGGTGGGGCCACCTAAGGAGAGCTGCTGGCACGGGGTGGGGGAGGCAGCGGGGCGCAGGGGTGGGGGGGGCACGCCCGCCGCGTGGGGCGAGCTCGGCTGCGCCAGGGCGCGCGGCCGGCCTGCCGCTGCCCATGCTGCTGCTGCCTGTTCTGCTGCCGCTGCTGCTGCCGCTGCGGGGGAGGGCGAGGGGGAGCGGGGTGGTTTGGCGGACCCCGCTGCTGCCGCCGCCTTTGCCGTCACCTGCGCCGCTGCTGCTGCGGGGGAGGGGGAGCGTGCGGACTGTGGCGGCGGCGCTGCAGCAGCATGCGCGTGCAGGGCCTGCCCCGCACCTCCCGCCTCACCGCCGCCGCCGCCGCTCTCGCGCTTGCTTCGCGGAACGTGGGGAAGCACGCCGCGGTTGCCGATTCCGCCCCGCCCGCCACCACGCGCTGCCGTGCCCGCCAGCGGCCGCCCGTCGCACACCATCAGCTGGGGCGTCTCCTCCAGTACAAGCACCGCACCCTCCTCGTCCTCATCGCTGCCGCTGGCTGTGCCTCGCGCACACGCGAACGAAAAGCCCCCTGCGCCCCCCCCTCCCCCGCCACCGTCCCTGCAGGGGCCGGATGGGCCGCCCCCGCCGCTTGTGCGAGGCCGCTTGGCCGGTGAGCCACGCTGCAGCTGCTGGTGCTGCTGCTGCTGCTTGGGCAAGGGGGCGGGCTTGGGGGCCTGGGGCGGGGAGGGCGGGAAGTCATCGGGAGCGGGGGAGCAGGGCAGTACCAACTGCGGCGGCAAAGTGCCGGTCATGATCACCTGCCAGGGCATGGGGGGGAGGACCCAGCGCGGTGGTGGATGCGTATGTGTGTATGCACATGTGTATGCGTGTATGTGCGTGTGTGTGTACGTGTGCGCATGTGTGTGTGTGCGCGTATCCGTGTGCGCATGTGCATGGGCATGCAATGTGCACACGCACGTGTACACACATATTGGAGCCCAGAGCATTGGGCAGCGCAGGTCAAAGCATTGGGCAGCGCAGGTCAGAGCATTGGGCAGCGCAGGTCAAAGCATTGGGCAGCGCAGGTCAAAGCATTGGGCAGCGCAGGTCAAAGCATTGGGCAGCGCAGGTCAAAGCATTGGGCAGCGCAGGTCAAA
>LKMJ01003484.1_pt1 | contig 14635 bp, 21 predicted proteins | sample 643391 | NCBI WGS metagenome assembly LKMJ01 (sample SAMN04112250, study PRJNA286221) | soda lake metagenome | biome: soda lake; feature: Kulunda Steppe; material: water; isolation source: sample PL-Br10 brine of Picturesque Lake | place: Russia: Kulunda steppe | collected 2010-07
GGGGGGGGTAGTTGGGGATGCAAGCACACACGAGGCGCTGCTGATGATAATGTGCTAAACGCCGTGCAGCGGAGAGCGCTGCTCGTGTCAGTGCACGATCGAAGCAGCGCCCTCCCCAAGTGGCGATGCTGGGTAATAAGGGGGTGATGAGCGCAGCAGCGGCGTGGTGAAAGAAGGTCAAGGCCACAGCTTACTATGCATGCGCGCGCCCCACTGGCTACTGCATGACTGCGTCCGCAGTCACAGCCAGATGCGAGCTTTTGCTTGCACCATTAGAATATTATTATTGCACCTGCTTTCCTGTCTGTCTGTCTGTTGTTTCTAGTTCCTTTCCTTGGCAGGCCAACTTCCAGTCCAATTTTTGTGTTCACATTTGCGTTGCAACCGTGCCTGTCTGCCTCCCCCTCCTGCCCGTCGCAGCCTGAAGGGGGGGGGGTATGCAAGCGTGCGATAAGGTGACCAATTGTCAAGTTGCGCCAGAGGCGACAAGCTTGCACGCAGCGGCACACACACGGGCACACACAGGAGGACACACACACACACAGGAGGACATACACACAGGCACACACACACACAGGCACACAGGCACACAGGCGCACACACACAGGCACACACGCACGCAGGCACACACACGCAGGCACACACACGCACGCACACACACACGCACACACACATGGGCACACACAGGCACACACAGGCACACAAATATACACACACACGGGCGCACACAGGCACACAGGCATACAGGCGCACACAGGCACAGGCACACACACAGGCACGCAGTTGCGTGCGTGTGTCTGTGTGTCTGTGCGCGTGTGTGTGTGTGTGTGTCCCACGAGGCATCAAGTCGGTGTCCGCTGGTGCCTGACGTCGCCACCTAGCCTTGAGCCTGTGTATGTGCCAGCCATGCCCACAGCGGCAAGCAGCAAGGCTTGCCCGGGGCCAGGGACCTGCTGGCAGGCACTTCCATTGAATTGCACATGCGCATGCATGCTTGCTCACCCTTAACCCCACCCAACCCTCATGCATGACCCCACCCAACCCTCATGCATGACCCCACCCAACCCTCATGCACGCACGCTCACCCTTAACCCCATGCACCCTTCATGCGTTGACCCCGCCCGACCCTCATGCATGCGCGCAGCTATGAGCCGGGAGGCTCGCCCAGGGCAAAGGACCTGCAGGCGGACGCCTCTGTCAGGCCCCGCTCCCCCCTCATACGCTCGCAGACCAGCACCCTGAGCTTGCCGGTGAGTCGGCTAGCAGGATAGGGTCAGCTGTGCTGTTGCCTGTGAGCACTGGATTAGCACTGGATTAGCACAAGACCAGGCTGGGATCAGCCCCGGACCAGCCTCGGTCAGAATAGGCTGGAATTGGGCTGGGATCAGCCAGGCATTAGGCTGGAATTGGGCTGGGATCAGCCAGGCATTAGGCTGGAATTGGGCTGGGATCAGCCTCGGTCGAGCCAGGCTGGAATCAGGCTGGGATCAGCCACGGACCCCCAGGATCAGAGGCTGGAGTCAGCTGCGGATCGGCTGTGCCCCTGCCCACCAGCTCGACGGGAGCAGCTTGACGAAAGCAGCTTGACGGGAGCAGCTTGACGGGAGCAGCTTGACGAGAGCAGTAAGGGGGCAGCTTGACGGGAGCAGCTTGACGAGAGCAGTAAGGGGGCAGCTTGACGGGAGCAGCTTGATGAGAGCAGTAAGGGAGCAGCTTGACGGGAGCAGCAAGGGAGCAGGAGTGCCTGCGTGATCCCACCAGCATGACGGGAGCAGCTGTGCCTGCCTGACCCCGCCCTGTTCACATCACGTGTGAGAGAACAAAAGTTGGATGCGCAGCATGTGCTGGGTCTGTGCGGAAAGATTTCCTGCAAAAACCCCTAACCTCCTGCATTTGTGCGCATGCGCGTGCACACACGTATGCACAAACAAAGGTGTGCGTGCCCCTGCCAGTGTTAGCATGTGCCATGCCAGCAAGCTGCACACACACGCGTGCACACGCCTACGCGGGGGCATGCGCGTGCCCTTGCTGCATCTTGTTGCGCGCCATATGCCGGCAGGCCTACCGCACACAGTTGGCGCCCCTGCACAACGAGCCTTGATGGGATGTTGCCCACGCAAAGCATGCACGCCCTGTGCTTGCTTGCGCAGGCATGCGGCAGCGAGCAAGCGGTGCCGCTGCACGATGAGACTGGCAGGATATGGCTCACCCAGCAGGACGTCATGGACCTGGCCACCTTCCATGACGAGGTCACCATCCTGTAAGTGCTGGCCACCACACATGGGTGCTGTCATAGGGTTCATTTGTGCATCAAAATTTGATGGTGTGATGCTCCATGACGAGGTCACCATCCTGTATGTGCTGGCCACCACCCATGGGTGCTGTTATAGGGCTCATTTGTGCATCAAAATTTGATGGTGTGATGCTCCATATGACCATATGACCATAACGAGGTCACCATCCTGTAAGTGCTGGCCACCACCCGCCTTCACCCTTGGGTGGTGTGATGCTCCATATGACGAGAGCTCACCATATCCCGAGAGTGCCTGCCGCCTCCGCCCTTGGATGCTGTTACACGGCGGGTGTGCAAATCAGAGTTTGATGTCATGATGCTCCGTGATGAGGTTGTCACCTGGTGAGTGCCTGCCGCCGCCCGCCTTGCCCTTACTACATGGTGAATGTGTACATTGAGATCCATAAGTGCGGTGCTCCGTGATGAGGTTGCCACTCTGCGAGTGCATCTTGCCGCCTGTCTTCACTGTTGCTGCTGGAATGTTGTGAAATGTGTGCATTGAAGACCACAAGTGTGATATGCTCCATGGCGACATCGCAAAGCTGTCAGTGCTTGCCGCTGCCCTCATTCACGCTTGAGGGCTTAAATTTTGGTGGAGGCACACTAAAAACCAATGGTGTGAGCTCCATGATGAATTTGGTGGGGGCACACTGAAATCCAATGGTGTGAGCTCCATGATGAGGTTGGTGGAGGCACACTGAAATCCGATGGTGTGAGCTCCATGATGAGGTTGTCACACCCTGTGGGTGCCACAACCCTTCCAGGCCCTGAGCATTCCGCTCTGTGGAACACATTGGGTAAAATCCCAGATGGTTGTGCGGGTGCGTTTATCTCAGCATTGCCCTGGGTTTGGTGTAAGGTGTTCCATGACCAAGTCACCATTTCCATCGAGGGCCCCCGCCTACCTTCCACCCTCACTCCCAGCTCGCTGCCGCACTTGCTCATCCGCGCGCCTGCCCTTCACAGCTTGCTCTGGCGCTCCATGTGTCGCGGCCAGCCATTCCATCATTCCATCTTGTAAGGGTGCCCGTTGTTGCAAAAGAGCACCCATCACACGCCACACACAAACACGCGCACATTGTGCATGACACATTGCGCATGACACATTGCGCACCACACTCATTTTGCATCCTGCACACAAGGACACGCACACTGGGCGTCATGTCACTCGTACGCAGGTTGCGCATTGCTCAGTTTCACACCCGCAACATACGTGGTACGCGCACAACTCACTCACAAACACACTTATGCACAGGTATTTGGACAGCAAGGACCTTGCATGCCTGGTCAACCAGCTGCACCCCAGCCACGTCATCAACACGCATCATGCATCCCACACATCATATGCACAACACACACAAAGGACGCGTGTGCGCATTCACTAATACGCGAGCGTATTCACAAACACGTGCGCACATTCACAAACACATGAGCGCAGGTTTGCCGACATCAAGGGCTTCACATCCCTGGACGACCAGCTGCACCCCAGCCAGGTCATAACGCACGCCATGCACCACGCACATCATACACCACGCGCATCATGCACCACGCACATCATGCACAGCATGCACACAAATGACACACTTGCACACTCGCAAACACACACATGCGCGCAGGTTTGCTGACATCAAAGGCTTCACATCCCTAGTCAACCAGCTGCACCCAAGCCAGGTCATGCTCTTCCTGAACTCCCTGTATTCCGTTTGGGACTCCTTGCTGGAGCCATTTGGTGTGTACAAGGTCGAAACAATCGGAGGTGAGAGGCGCCACGCTGTGCACACCGCCGCCACGGCTCAAGAATCTCTCTGCCTTGCATGGGCACGCGCACATGCGCGCTCCCATGTTTGACATCAACAACGCGCTCTGTACCTCTCTCAGTGCCTTGCGCATCCATGGGCCGCTGGCGCGGGGTGCGCCTCATGCGCTGCGCCAGTCTTCTGCCCTGCAGAGCATGCATTGCACATGCACACAGGAGTGTTGCTCCGCTTGCACTGCAGCAGGCAACGCCTTATGCTTTTGGTGCGCGCTGACGTCTTTGCTCTTGACGGAACTCACACCCGCTTCACCTCCTGCTGCGCTCTTAGCCACATCCCCTCTTTCGGTGCTCCCCAGCTCCATCTCCTCCTGCTAGATTGCCAGCAGCGTGTTCCTCTGGAGGCCGCTCTGTGTGCTGCTGCAGCATCACGCCTTGACTGCCGTGTTGGGCAGCATGTTAGGCAGTGTCTGGCCCGCTAGCATGGGCAGTGTCCGGCCTGCTGTGACGGGCGCTGGAGACTGCCACCCATGATAAGGAATCCCGGCACACGCTGCTGCCTGCGCGGGACCGGCCACGCAGCCTCACATGTTGGGACACATGCACAAACACATACACAGAAATGCACGTACACGCACACATACACAGATGCGCACATTCACGCACACACACAGATGCACATACACGCGCACACACACACATACACCTGGCAGCTGCACCACACATGTCGCACCATACATGCTGCATCATGCGTGTTGCACCACACATGCAGCACCATACATGCTGCACCATACATGCTGCACCACACATGCTGCACCACACATGCTGCACCCGACCCTACCTCCTGTGTCACGCGCCGCCGCAGACTGCTACATGTGCTGCGCCGGCTTGTTCTGCCACGATGAGGCCTCCAACACCAGGCGGCTGGGCGGGTACGACCCCAAGCACGCGCGCACCATCTTGGATTTCGCCAAGGCGATGCTGTGGTCCAGCCAGGCCATCAAGACGCCCTTGGGGGACACAGTGCAGGTGCGCGTGCGCGCGCGTCGCCGCTGTGCAGTGTGTGCGTGCCTTGCACGGTGTGAGGGTGCTCCGCTGCGCCTGTGTGCAGGGGGGCGGCGACGCTGGCGGGTGTGCGCCTCTTGCTGCAGCTCATATTGCGGGTGAGAGTGCGTGTTTGCATGTGCAGGGGGGTAAAGTGAGGGTGTCAGTGTGGCCCGTAGCCAGGCCATGAGGACGCATGCCTCTGAGTGACTTCTGGGCCACATTGACTTCTGGGCCACATGCACACACCACAGGTGCTTTGGCGTGTGCTTCGTGCACCCCCTTTCCTTGGTGCATTGATGTGTGTGGGGTTGTGGTGGAGGGGGAGGAGAACACGGAAAGATGGTTTACCCTGGCCAATGAGATCTTGATCAGAAAGCAGTGCATGCACCGGCCACAAACAAGAGCAGGGGGTCCAACAGGGCTGCTGCGCTGCCCAGAGACAACACATAAACTCACCCCCACTCTCGCCTTTGTACATTAAAGCAATGTTCACATGCACGAACGCACATGAACATGTGTGCACGCCACGCAGGTGCGCCTGGGCATCCACAGCGGGCCGTGCTCCAGTGGTGTCGTGGGCCAGCGCATGCCTCGTTTCTGCCTGTGAGTGAGCTCCACCTCCTCCCCTGCCTGATCCTGCGCTCCTGCCTGAGAGAGTTGCCACTCCTGATTTCCCCTCTGTCTGCATGCACGCCATGCTCCCAACCCGCTTTGGTTGCCTTTTGCATGCTGCCCCTGCTCCTCCGTACCAGCGTCTGCCTCAGGGGGTGCAATCCATCTAGGGGTATGGTTGGCTTGTGCTGGCTCCTCCCAACCACAATTTGCGAAGCTGCACCCGCGGCCCAGCTGGAGGCCCAGCTGGAGGCCCACAGCTGGAGGCCCACAGCTGAGGGCCCACAGCTGAAGACCCAGCTGAAGGCCAAACTGAAGGCCCACAGCTGCACTTGACCAGGAAGGAAAGCATGCAAAGGTTGCACTTCACGCATATGCCAGGAGTTGCACACCCACCTGACACAGGGAAAAAACGCGCAGGCAGTAGCAACGCCCCCCCTCCACACCAGTACAGGAAAAGGGGCCACACAGAGCCATGCCACACAGGGCCATGCCACACCACAGAAAAAAAGGGCCACACAGGGCCATGCCACACAAGGCCATGCCACACAGGGCCATGCCACACCACAGGAAAAGGGACCACACAGGGCCATGCCACACAGGGCCATGCCACACCACAGAAAAAGGGGCCACACAGGGCCATGCCACACCACAGGAAAAGGGGCCACACAGGGCCATGCCATACAGGGCCATGCCACACCACAGGAAAAGGGGCCACACAGGGCCATGCCACACAAGGCCATGCCACCGGTTGACCCCTGAAATAGGAACAAAAGCAACAAAACGTCGCTGGGGATCAGGAGGTTGACCAGCGGTTCCCTGACCCTGTCCTTAATGATCAGAGGTTAGACGCACATGTTCTCAAGAGCACGCTTAGTGGCGGACAAGTTTATGGAGTGCTCTGGACTGAGTGGGCGCACGGAGCTTTGCAGCAAACTTGGTAGCTTTCTGAGGATCCACAGGCTGAGATGGCCCGGCCCACCTGGCCCAACCAGGAAGGCGTGCATGCACAAGCTGTATACCCTACCAAGTTGCACACTGTCAAGTTGCGCCCATTTGGCCTACATGCACCGGGCCAGGAAGGAAAGCCACGCCCATGCAGCTCACCTCGCAAAGATGTAGGCTGCCAAGCTGTGTGCTCGTTTGGCCTACATACAACCATTTGGCCAACCTACACCCGACCAACAGGAAGGCATGCATGCACACAGCACCCACTGCGTAGGCAGCTTTCCAAGGACGCTGCGACCAAGGCATGTGTGCGATTGCCCTGCAATGTTCCATCCATTTCAAGGGGTGCCTGGTGATGCGATTCGTTGCTGCACATGCTCCAGAGTCAGGACCCCCAATGCGCTGCCCCGCCCCTCCCTGTGAAGGAGCAGGCTATGTGCATGCGCATAAATGGGGTGGTGAGTAGCCAGATCAAGGTCTTTCCATGCTTGGCTGACCCACAGGAAGAGCCACAGGAAGCCTCCAGCTGTGGCCTTGCCAGCATCTTGCCCGCATGCGTCCCCCCCCACCCTTTTGTTTGCACGTGTGTAAGGTTTTGAGGTTTTCAAGGCTGTACTGCACGTGTATTAGCCTTGCAAGCATGCGTCCCCCCCCCACCCCTTTGTTGGCACGTGTGTAAGCAAGCCCTGCTGACCAAAGCTCTGTACTCCTTGTGCCACCCTTGCTTGCTGCAGGTTTGGCGACACCGTGAACACCGCGGTGAGTGCCTCATGGTATGGCAAACACATGGAGGGATGGATTGTTGAATGGATGGATTTTGTGGGGGTGAGCATGCTTGTGTGTATGCACGTGTATGTAGGTGGTGTATGATTAGGTAGGCTGTGGTGGCTTTACACACCCCATGGTCTACTGCGCAGTACAGCTTGATGGGCCGTAAACTCAAGCCCCCCATACCGTAAGGCCGTATCGTATGGCCCTCATGCGCTGTTCAGCCTGATTTGCTGTACAGCCTTATGCCCCAATACACCCTCATGCGCCGTACAGCCTTATGTGCCATAGCGCATGTGCGTTGGGAGGCTCAATGCGTCACGAGTTATGTGTGTTGCACGCCCTTGCGCTCCATGCTGGTCACCCTGGCAGCTTTCCTCTCCCCTTTTTCCTTCCTGTCTTGCAGCTCGCCCTCATCTCCCTGCCGTAATTTATTCCTTTGCAGCTTTTCCTCCTGTGATGTATACCCTCCTTGCAATAGATTTCGTGTACAGCTTTCCTGTAGTCAAGCAATAGGTTTCAGCGGTTTACCACCACCACAGTATGATTCAACAATGGACGGGCCAGAAGGAGGAGTGCACTTAATTGCAGCGCAGATCCTTAATTGCAATCAACAAGCCTGTCACCAAAAGAGCAAAGCCCCTGCACCCACCCCGAGGCCTCTTGTGCTTAATGCCTGCATGCCGCTAGCAAGCAGCAGCGACGCAACCTTTGGGGCGCAACAGGCCTCAGGATCCGCGCTGCATGCAAAAGACGCCCTTGTGGGGTGTGGGGGTGGGTGGGTGTTTGTGCGCGCGTGCGTGCGTGCGTGCGGTTTGTGTGTGTGTGTGTGTGTGTGTGGTGTGTTTGTGTGCGTGCGTGCGTGCGTGCGTGCGCGGGCAGGCTGACGCACATGGAATGCAAGGGGGGGGCGGCAAGAAGCAAGCCACCACCAGGTGAGCAACTCCTGGCGTGCACGTTCCCCAAGTGCCGCTCCGCATGCTGCATGGGTCAGGCATCCAAATCCAGGGCCTTGCATGCTGTGCATGTGCGCGCACGCAGAACCGCATGGAGAGCAATGGCGTGCCAGGGTGCATCCACGCGTCCGAGGCCTCCGTCAGGCTGCTGGAGGGCGAGCCGTGGCAGGCCACCGGCGGCGTGCTTGCCAAGGGTGAGCTGTCGTTTTGCGGAAGATGTGCGTGTCTGGGGCCAGGCTTGCCATGGGTGAGCTGCCCTTCTGGGGTAGATTTGCATGTCTGGGGCTAGGCTTGCATTCATGCCGCAGGAAACGGACGACACATACTTGGCTGTAGCCTTCCCCAGGGTGGGTGGGTGCGCAGTACCGGGTGCCCTGAAGGATGGACCCGTCAGAGCATGCGCACGCGCACCCAAACATGAACGCACGCGCACACACACACACACACACACACACACAGGCACGCATGGCGCACAGGCGCTCTCGGGCGCACGCTTCAATAGCTCACGAGCACACTCGCATGCCCGTGCACATCCGCCCTTGCGCGCGCACTGGGTCAGTGTCTCTTACATGTGCATGTGTGCTTACTTGTGCACCCAACTGGCACGCAGGCAAGGGCCTGATGCAGACTAGCCTGCTGCCGGTGCTGCCCGGCGCCGCGCACGCGGCTGCGCAGAGCATCGCAAAGCGCTGTGGTGCACAGGGCGCCGCTGCCGGGCTGGGAGGCGAGCAGGGGAACCCCAACTCCACAGAGTGCAGTGTAAGCGCCGCTGAATGCGGCGCCTCTGTTGCAGAGTTGAGCAGCGCAGCGCCGTGCCCGACAAACCCTGGGCTGGTGGGCTTCTCTGACGGAGGGCTGCTGTCCGCGAGGCCGCCCAGCCCACTGTGGTGTGGTACCCATGACAGGAGCAACCTGAACGCCGGCCAGCTGGAGCAGCCCCCCGTGGCCGCATCTGCTTGGTGGGTGATCGCGCTCAGCGCAATGGGTCTTCCTCTTCTCACACGCCCCAATCAACGGACCCTCTGGCACTGCCTGCCCCCACAACTGCGGCGTTTTGCGATCCGCATGGTGCAGAGGGGTATAGCCTGAGAGGTCCACGCTTTTGTGTGCGTGCATGTGTGGGTGTTCCTTGTGTGCGTGTGGAGACCGGCGTGTGTGTGGCCTTGCGTGCCTGCACGCACGCACATGCTTGTGTGTCTTGCACGCTGTTTGGTTGTGTCAATGCGGAATTGCGCGCGCACACGTCTGTTCCGGCACGCGTGTGGAGTGGGTACTGCGTCTACAACCGTGCCTCTGTGCGTAGGTGGGCGTGGTGCACGTGCACCTGCCTAAATACTCCTGACCACACCACCATGCATGCACACCCCCCCTTCCTGGCGCCTCCCACACCCCTTACTTGCCACCTCAGCCTTGGTCGCACTCTCCATGCTGCCTGTCTGCCCCGCTGTTCTCCATGCTGCCTGTCTGCCCCGCTGTATGTCTGCCCCGCTGTGTGTGTCTGCCCTGCTGTGTGTCTGCTGTCCTGGCGATAGAGCACCTCGCGGCCCATCACAGTACAGCCAAAGCCCTCTGCCTCTGCCCTCCTGCCGCATATGGCACTGCAGGCCCGCTGCGCCGGCCGGATTGCCCAGCGACAATTGCACCCTTATCTGCCAGCTGCCCACGTACCCGCACCTGGCCCCGCCGGCCAGAGTGCCCTTGCCCGCTACAACGGCACCCCCCGCTGGGACTTCCTCAGGTCAGCAGCAGCAGCAGCAGCAGCAGCAGGTCAATGATGACCTGGCCCAGCGGCAGCTGCCGCACCCAACCAGCATGGAGGGGGGGGAAGAGAGGGGGTCTCACCAGAGGGACAATGGCCATGAGGGTGAGGCACGTGGGGGCCATGAGGGTGAGGCACGTGGGGGCCATGAGGGTGAGGCACATGGGGGCCATGAGGGTGAGGCACATGGGGGCCATGAGCACAATGAATGCATCGGTGGGACACTCCTGCCGATGCCGCCGGCGGCGGGCTCGGGTGCAGGAGATGCCCCTGCTGCTTGTGCAGCGACCAAGGCGCCGGCTGCAGCAGAGGCGCTAGCTGCGGCGGGGGCGCCGACTGCAGCGGAGGCGCAGGCCGCGCAGCACCTGTCCCTGCTGCCCCAATCAACAGCCGCCACACCAGAGCCGGGGCCGCCGGCGGCCTCCACTTTCGCGCGCGCCAGCAGCCGCCGACCAGGGCCGTCCAGGAGCAGCAGCAACACGCTCAAGTTGCGGTGCGTCACCGGCTGCAGCAGCAGGGGCAGCGGCGGCGCAGCAGGAGCGTCCGCTGCGCTAGCGGTTTGCTCCGAGGATGACCGCAACAGCGAGCTGTACCAGTACATCAGCATGGGCAGTGGCAACTGTGAGGGCGGCTCCGGTGCAGCTTCGGCGGCAGACACCACGCAGCCACCACCTGCAGCCGCCATGCTCCCGCCATGGACGGGCTGCACACCACCTGCAGCCGCCGTGCTCCCGCCATGCACGGGCTGCACTGACACAGCGGTGGGGGGGGCGTGCCCAGCAGAGGTGGGCAGGTTTGGAGAAACAGGTGGGTTGAGCCTAGGGCGTACGAACGCAGCAGAGTGCAAGGTGCAGCCGCAGCAGCCGCCATTCCAGTGTCAGCAGCAGCACCCGCAGAGGCAACGTCTGTCTTTGGAGATTGCCCAGGGGTGGCAACAGCGGCTCACACGGGAGGGGGGATGCACCCAGGGGGCGGCTGCCCTAGGCGGGCTGGTTCCCAGTGCAGCCAATGCTGCAGCTGCCAGCGGCAATGGTGTGGGCCGGGAGGAGGCTCAGGCAGCAGCTGCCCTGGGTGGGCAGGCACCTTGTGCAGCCGATGCTGGCGCAGCGCGCTGTGTGCCTGAGCAGGCTGTGCAGCAGCAGCCGTCAATGGAGGGCCCCCAGCAGCAGCAGCAGCAGCAGCAGCAGCAGTCATTGCAGGAAAGCTGCCAGGGACAGCAGCTATTGCAAGAGGGCTGCCAGCAGCAGCAGCAGCAGCAGCAGCTTCTACAGCAGACTTTTGGTGTGGATGACGCACGTGCTGCCTCAGGCCCTCAGGCAGCCTTGGTCCAAGCTTCAACCAAGGAGGGCGCTGCAGGTGCGGCACAGGCAAACCCATGATACGTCTCCTCATGCACTCTGCTGGAGTGCTTCTCCGTCAGATGGCTGTGGTGCGCGAGCATGCACCTGCACGTGTGTAAGCTTGAAGACACGCACAAACAGCACACGCCACTGTAGAATGCATCCGGTTGCAGAGCACGCGCTGGGGGCGCGCAGTTTTGGGGAGGAGGCGTGCTCTGCGCTTCAGCTTGCTTGGCTGTGCTCCAGCTGCCGGGGGCAGGCATGCTCTGGGTTTAAGCTTGTGTTTCTAAAACACTGTATTACCTTGTGCTGCCATCCATTACCCCCCTCCACCACCATGCGCGCGCGTGCACACACACACACACACACACACACACACATGCATACACACGCACACGAGCACGCACGCACGCACGCATGCACTTCCACCCTCATGCTCACGCATGCGTGCATACACGAATGTGTAGGCTTAGGCAGGCTGGGGAGCGACGGCAGCGTGAACGGCGAGTGGATGGTGGAGACATACATTGGGCAGGGGGATGATGGACCGCCACCAGAGTCCTCAGTGTACCCACCTCCTAAGCTGTCTGGTTGCCTGAGCAAGCACGGCAGTAGAGCAGGTGCGTGACGCAGCCAAGGGTGGGGGGGTGGGGCTGCATGTGCAGGTTAAGTGGGTGCGCACATGCACCTTTATCCCCAAGGCCGATGCATGTGCAGGTTAACTGGGTGCGCGCATGCACCTTTATCCCCAAGGCCAATGCATGGCAGGCACCTGCGTAGGGGAGTGCAGGAGGCTGTGTGTGTTGTGTGTGCGCATGCGTGTGTCTGAGTCAATTTGTCTGTGCGCATGTGTGTGTGCGCAAGATGAGGTCCGCCCTTATGCAATTGCCCTTGCGCCTGGCCCCTGCTGTGTACGTGTGCTCGCATGTATGTGTGTGCACATGCGTGCAAGCCCATCTGACTCGGCTGTTTGGCAACACGCGTGCGCATGTGTGCAGGTGCGCCTGCCCATGCCCCTGGCTCCCTGGAGGCCCACTTCCAGGTGGCCAACAGCCCGTCCTGGCCCACACAACAGCTGGCCACAGCCAGCGACAGCTCCGCGCCACCTGCAGGCACTCCGGGCACGCACCCAGAGGGAACGGGTGGCGGCGGCCGCAGCGGCGCCCCATGCGCAGGGTGGACGGAGGCCACGCTCCGCTCTGCGCCAGAGCAGCCTGGGCGTGCGGCGCTGCCTGCTGGTGCGCACGCCATCGCAGCTCCTGCGCGTCAGGGCGCCCTGGCTACCAGCGCGAGCAGTTGGGAGGAAGCCTGCCAGGAGGGCTGCACCACCCCACCCGGCCGCCCGTGCAACCTGACGCAGGTGGGGGCACACCCCCAGGCGCTGCCGCCGCAGCAGCCCTGCCCCTGCTGCCCGCCTCCGCAGCACCAGCGCGCGCACAGCGCTCACGTCACGTGCCCTCCGCCTGCGGCCCCTGCCCCGCAACCCTCGCCCTCAGTGTTTGCCAGCTGCGCACACCTGCCGCACTTGTGCCCGCGCAGCCGTGGGCGCGCCGTCAGCCCCCCCTGCACGCAGCCCCCCAACGCTCCCCACCCCTCCACCCCCCAGGCTTGCGCCCACACCCACAGCGCGCCCGTGCACCCCCGCACCCCCCGGCACACCCACATCGACGGAACCCACACCTACCTGTCGGGGGGCCACACCAGCTACGGCGGCAACAGCACCCCTGAGCCGCAGCCGCACAGCAGGCGTGCCAGCGTGCAAAGCTTGGTGCAGCAGCGCGCGCACAGCGGGCCAGGGAGTGGGGCCTCGCCGCCCGATGGCACGGGGCGCACAGCTGGGGGTGGTGAGGGGCAGCCAAGCCCCCCGGTTCACATGATGAGCAGCCTGTACAGCTGCGCTGTGCCGCCACCCCACGTGCAGCAGCAGCTGCAGCAGCAGCAGCGGCAGCAGCAGCAGCGGCAGCATCAGAACCTGTGGCGCGGCCACGCAAGCACGCCGATGGGGACAGTCAGCAGCGCGGAGGCGGCGGGGCACACGCAGGCTGCCCCGCTGCATGTGCCTACCAGAGAGATGAGCCACGGCAAGGCAAGAAAGGTGGGTGTTTGGCACGTGCATGTGCGTGTGTGCGTGTGTGTGTGAGGCTCCCAGTGCACACAACGGGTCTCTTGGTGTGACTGCCCTATAACATAACGGGCCCTAAAACATAACGGGTCTCTTGGTGTGACTGCCCTATAACATAACGGGCCCTATAACATAACGGGCCCTATAAAATAACGGGTCTCTTGGTGTGACTGCCCTATAACATAACGGGCCCTATAACATGACGGGTCTCTTGGTGTGACTGCCCTATAACATAATGGGCCCTATAAGATGACGGGTCTCTTGGTGTGGCTGCCCTATAACACTGGCGCACAGAAGACGCTGGTGGAAAAGGCACGCAGACGGCGCTGATGCCGGCGCGCAGCAGTCCCTGCGCTATTCTGCACTGCTGCAGGTGCGCAGCGGTCCCTGCGCTATTCTGCGCTGATGGCGCATAACATGGCTGCACACGCCCCCTCCCCCCTTGCCGGCTCCCCGGCGCTTGCTTCCTCACAGAGCCCCTGCACAGTGCTGTCCTGGCACGCACGTCAACTGGCATGCGCCACGCGCAGCGCGCCATGTGTGACCATGGGCACGCACATGCAGCGGCCTCTTGCTGCCAAGTGGGTGCACAGCATATGGAAGCCGCGTGCGTGTGCGCAACGCAGTGCAGGGCGGCGCGTGCGTTGCACTGGCGCAGGCGCTGTGCATGCATGCACAACGCTGCAGCTGCAAGGCTGCGCAGGTCTGTACGGTGCTGCGCAGGGGCTGCGCGTGCAAGCGCGGCACGATGCAGGTTGTGGGTGTGTGCGTGCGCAACAGAAGGCAAGGGCCCCTGCAAGCGGCAGCACAGTGCAGGGGCGGTGGTTGCGCGGCATGTGTTGCAATGCAGGGGCTGCGCCAGCATGCACAGCACATTGCAGGGGCGGTGCTTGCATGACACACACACACACGCAATGTCGGTGCTTGCATGACACACACACGCAATGTTGGTGCTTGCATGACTCACACACACACGCAATGTCGGTGCTTGCATGACACACACACGCGCGCGCGCAATGTCGGTGCTTGCATGACAC